>Ga0181522_10000121_pt1 | contig 62597 bp, 49 predicted proteins | sample PEATcosm2014_Bin_27_FD_121103 | JGI IMG/M metagenome (GOLD analysis project Ga0181522, IMG submission 121103) | Peatland microbial communities from MTU Mesocosm Facility, Houghton, MI, USA - PEATcosm2014_Bin05_10_metaG | ecosystem: Environmental > Terrestrial > Soil > Wetlands > Peat | place...
GAAACCCGCAAGATCGCCGCGACTTTACGTTCCTAGCCTACGGACTCCATCCGCAACTTCTGCTTACCGGACGGGTTCCTATTAGCACTTTGGTTTCAACATCTTTACCGTTGTTTGACATAGAATTGTCGTGTCCCCGACAGCATGTAGACAGAGTCGCGCATCGAAGTGGATATCGATTCATCGGCTCGTGCAATTTTAGAAAATGAGGCAAAGTATGACGCAATTTATGAATAAGCTTTTCGCCGTGATTCTGACCTTGACCGTGGCCAGCGCGCCGCTGCTGGCCTCGCCCATGGTTTCCGCCGCCCACACCGTGATACCCGGCGGCGTGCAGCAGATTATTTCGGTGGACTATCGCACTTTAAAAGACTCCGACACGGCTATGGCGCTCAAGGCGCAGGTGCTACCCGATAATCTGAAGGAATTTGAAAGCGCGCTGCGCGGCATTGGCATCAACCCGGACAAAGACCTCGAGGGGCTGACCTTTGCCGCCTTCCGTACCGAAAAGCAGGGGCTGAAGATGATTGGTGTGGCTTCCGGCTCCTTCTCGGCTAAAACCGTGCTTAAGAAAATGACGGCCCAGAAAGTGAAGCCGATGAAGTATCACGATTCCAATATCTACCCCATGTCTGGCGGCATGGACATGACCTTCCTCGACGACAGCACGCTGCTCTTCGGCGACAACAGCGCTTTGCAGGCTGCCCTCAACGCCCGCGATGGCTATTCGACCACCATGGATTCGAACGAACAGCTCGCTGACATGATTGGCTCAGTGGAGGCTGGAACGGTGTGGAGCGTGCTTGATCAGCAGGGTACGCAGAACATGCTGCTCTCCGCCATGGGCGATGCCGGCAAGCTCGCGGATTTCGATACCGTGAAAAAGCATGTGCTCGGCTCGCGCTATCAGATGAACTTCGACAGCGGCGTGAAGTTCGACATGGACGTGGTGACCGCCGATTCCGTGACCGCAGGTACGCTTTCCTCGCTGGTGAAGGCCGGCGTGCTTTACAAGAAAATGACGGCCACGCCGACGGAGAAGATTGCTCTCGAGAATATGACGGTCAATTCCGACGGCTCCGATCTGCAAATGCACTTCAAGGCCGATGACAAGGAATTTCAGAACCTGATGCACTCGCAGTTGTTCGCGGCAGTATCGAAGTAGAAACCCAGTGTAGTGGTCAGAAGAAAAACCCTTTACCACCAAGGACGCGAAGGCGCACGAAGGAAGATCAAAAGAACTCCTTGGTGTGACTTTGCGCCCCTGGTGGTTCTTGATCTTGCGTCTGCGGCGAACCGCGCCCGTGGTCAGCCGTACGTAAGTTGTTGAGTGTTCGTGCAAGTTGTTGATTATTCGCCTAGGCACATTCCGTCAGCAACGAGTGCAAGAGGCGTTCCACCCCAGGCACGTTCTGATCGCCGCCTGAATGCCCATTCTTTCGCGCGCCAGATGCCCTAATTTCGACGACGATTGCGCGGAACCAGTCCATGGCTTATCCGGAGCTCATTCGCGTGCTGGCGGCCTTGGAACGCGATTCTGGGCACCTTCCAAAAATGGAATAATCGATGTACTTCTGTGTATGTACAAATGAATCTCGTAAGTGATTGAGAATACGTACAGGCCTAGTCCGGGACTACGCCTTGGCGGTGCGTTTTGCTTTTGCCCAGCCCGGCTTTGTCGTCTGGCGGGATCGGCCTAAAGCCAGCGCATCTTCGGGAACGTCGTCGGTGATGCAGGAACCGGCAGCGACGTAGGCGCCCTTTTCAATCTTCACCGGTGCGACCAGCGTGGAATCGCTTCCGACAAAGACGTTATCGCCAATGATGGTTTTGTGTTTGTTCGCGCCATCGTAGTTGCAGGTGATGGTCCCGGCGCCGATGTTAACGCCGGAGCCAATCTCGGCGTCGCCGAGGTAAGTGAGATGGTTCGCCTTCGAGCCTTTGCCCAGCTTGATCTTCTTGGTTTCCACGAAGTTGCCGACGTGAGCGTTCTCGCCAATTTCGCTGCCGGGGCGTAAATGCGAATAAGGCCCGATGAGCGCGCCGTCAGCCACGGTCGCCTCATCGAGAATGCTGCCATAGCGGACCATCACGCGATCACCCACTTGCGAATTGCGAATCACCGAATAGGACCGGATGCGGCAATCTCCGCCGATTTTCGTATGACCCAGAAGCTGAACGAATGGTTCGATCACCGTGTCGGCGGCAACTTGCACGTCGTTGTCTATCACGCAGGTTTCGGGATAGAAAATCGTCACGCCCTCGTTCATCAGCCGCCGGCAAGTGGCCATGCGCATAAAACGATCGAGTTCAACGAGTTCGGCGCGGGTGTTGCTGCCAAGAACTTCTTGGGGATCGTCAGCTTTGATGGCGACCACGCGCCTTTTCAATTTACCGAAAAGCGCGGCCATGTCGGTGAGGTAATACTCGCGATGGGCGTTGTCGTTGCTGAGCTTGTCGATGTTTCCGTAAAGCGCCTTGCTGTCGAAGGTGTAAATGCTGGAGTTAATTTCGCGAATTTTTTCTTGTGACACACCCAGGGCTTTTTGTTCGACGATGGCTTTGACTTCGGGGCTTTTGGGAGACTTTCTGACGATGCGTCCGTACCCAAAGGGGTTTTCAACCTCGGCGGTCAAAATCGTCATCGCGGCTTTTTGTTGGCGATGGAAATCGTCCATCTTCTGGATGGTCGCAGGCGTGATGAAAGGCGCGTCGCCGGAGAGAACAATAATCTGGTCGTAATTTTGTAATTCTTTGCGGGCGACCATCAGCGCGTGGCCCGTGCCGCGCTGGGGTTCCTGCTCGATAAAGCCAACGCCTGTATGGTCAAGAGCCTCGCGGACTTTTTCGGCTTCATGGCCAATGATGACGTAAATGTCTTTTTTTGCGACAACCCGCGCGGCCGCCGCAATAACGTGGGCCAACTGCGGCTTGCCGCCGACTTCATGCAGCACTTTGGGCAGTTTTGATTTGAGGCGCGTGCCTTTGCCTGCAGCCATGATGGCGACGGCCGTGCGCGAAGCGTTGCTGATAGGTTTTGCCATGACCTTCAACTATAAAGTATTTTGTTATGCCAAGATTACACCGATGATTTGCCCGGCTCACCACGTTATGGGAGACTACGCACTGCCCCATTCAGGTTACACGAGGAAATAATATGACAAACGGTTTTCGGAAACGCCTGACGCGGACGCTCGCTGCCGCGGTCATCTTGACATCGGCAGCGACGGCGCAGAACTCGTCCAATCCTGTCATGAGCGTGGTGGTGGACGAGACCCAAGCGCCGCGCCGGATTGCCTTTGTGCACGAGGAAATCCAAGTGAAGCCGGGCGCTCTTTCATTGGCTTATCCCAAGTGGATTCCCGGCGAACATGGGCCAACGGGGCCGATTCAGGAGTTCGCCATGCTCCGGATTCATGCCGGAGACACGATTCTGGCGTGGACGCGGGATCCGGAGGAGATTTTTACAATCCACGTCGACGTCCCTGCCAAGGTCGAGAAAATTTCGGTTGATTTTAACGCTCTGCTGGTCAACACGATTTCTGATCAGCAGATGTTGGTCGCGTGGAATACGGTTTTGCTTTATCCGCTCGGGATTGACAAGCGTGAGTTGATGATCGCGCCTTCGCTGGTTGTACCGCCGAATTGGAAGCAAGGCAGTTCACTGCAAGTGACAAGTCAGACCGGTGACCGCGTAAATTTTGCTCCGACGTCGCTGGAAAGGTTGATTGATTCGCCGGTGCTGGCGAGTGAATACTTCCGATCGGTAAAGCTGACGTCAGTATGGCCCGCGCAATTGGAGATCACGGGCGACAGCCAGGCCGCGGTGGATAAAGCTGACGACGCGCACGCTTTTACGCTATTTGGCAAGTTGATTGATCAGGACCGCGCGATGTTCGGCTACCGGCATTGGCAAACGTTGCATTTGCTCATCTCGCAAAGCGAAGCGATGCCCTTTGATGGGCTGGAACACGAGGACTCGCCATGGGATGCTGTCGGCGACGCCGGATTGTCAAAGAAAGACGTGTTGGAGAAGTTCGGCTGGCCGCTGCTGGCGCACGAACAATCTCATTCATGGGATGGCAAGTACCGGCGTCCGGCAGAACTCTACTCGAAGCCTGATTATCAAGGGCCGGAGCGGACGTCATTGCTCTGGGTGTATGAAGGCTTGAACGAGTACATCGGGATGCTGCTTGCGACTCGCGCCGGCTTCAACGACGCCGAATACATGCAGGACTATCTGGCGCAAACTGCCGCGAATTTCGCCGCTGAGCCGGCTCGCGCAGCCACTCCGCTGGTGGATACGGCGACGGAGGACTGGGTGTTGCGGACGACAGACCCCGGCTGGTACTCGCTGCGCCGGGGACAGGATTACTACGATGAAGGCGCACTGATATGGTTGCGCGCCGACGCGATTATTCGCGAGCAGACGAAAGATCAGAAATCGCTGGACGATTTTCTACGAAGCTTTTTGGGGCAGCATGACACTCCGCCGATCGTCGTGGGCTACACCCGTGAAGATGTTGAAGCAGCGCTCGACGCGGTCTGTCCCTACGACTGGCACAGTTTCTTCGAGACGCGAATCTATCAGGTGAACAGCAAGCCGCCGACAGACGGACTCGAGGCAGCGGGCTGGCGGATGGTGTATAACTCGACGCCCAATCATGATCCCTTTTATTCCGAATTGCTGGGGGGTGGCCTTTACAACGCCTGGTACTCGATTGGCTTGTACACGAAGAAGGGTGGCGGCATCGGCGATGTCTTGCAGGGCTCGCCGGCATATACCGCCGGCCTTGGCCCGCACATGACAATTCTTGCTGTAAATGGGCGTGTCTATTCTTCGGATGTGTTCGATGAGGCGATTGCGCATCCCCGCAACGGGAAAATATCTTTAATCGTCAAAAATTTTGACTCAGTGGAAACCCACGAAATTCAATATAGCGGCGGGATACGATACCCGCATTTGGAGCGAATTCCGGGCAGCCATGACTATTTGAGTGAAATTTTGGCGCCACGGGAATACAAAGAGCACTGAGAAGCGTGCCGTTGAATAGGCCCGTTCGGATGTTGAGGTAGGGTAACGCCAGTAACCTTGCCCGGCGGGTGCGCGTCCCAACATAATCGATAACAGTTTAAAGAGTTCTTCTGATAGGGAGAGCAGGCAATGCTTATCCGACGAATCGCCGTGGCCGGTTTCTTATTTGCTTCGCTGTACTTGGGAGCCCAAGTCGACGACAAAGCAGCCACAATCGTACTGCCGAACCCCGAATTGATTCATTGCCGTTCAATGAATTGCTTCCAGCTATGGAAACAGGATGATACGAGTGATGGCCGTGCGGTCTATCCGGCCCAAGTTCTAACTGACCTCGTAGATGGCGAAGTAGTCGGGCTGACTGCCGTTTTTGATAAGTCAGTATCCGCTCATGCCATCCAGGGTGCCATTGACGCGATCCATGGCGATAAGAAGATAGTGCAGGGTCCGAAGATGCTCGTATGGCGGGCGGAAGCCGAACAATTGGCCGTCTCGTTGACGGATGAAGATGACGGAACAACACAGCTGACTTATCTTGAGTTCGCTACGCATGGATCTCTTATACCCTCTGCCCATATCTTTTCTGCACCGAAAGATTGCGGCAAATAGGATTTCTAGGCCGACTGCGAAGGCATAGTCATATTCGCTACGCTCAGGATGACAATGCAAAAAGGAGTAACCCCGTGGAGACAGCCTCCTTTGCCGCTAATTGCTTCTCCCAATTACACTAATATGCAGACAACGTGAAAATCGCTCTCGGACAAATCAACCCCACGGTTGGGGATTTCAGCGGCAACGCAGCCAAGCTCATTCATTTTTCCAAAAAGGCGCAGGCGGCCGGCGCGGGGCTCATCCTGTTTCCTGAGCTTTCGATCTGCGGCTATCCGCCACGCGATCTAGTGGAGCGGGCGTCGTTCGTGCGCCACAATCAGGAAACGGCGGAGCAGATTGCCGCGGAAACGAGCGGCATTTCGGTGATTTGCGGGCTGGTGACGCCGGCGCACGCTGATACCGGAAAGTCGGTGATGAACTCCGCTGCATTGTTGCAAGAGGGCAAAATCGCTTTCCTGCAATCGAAGATGCTGCTGCCGACGTATGACGTGTTTGATGAGGCACGCAACTTCGCTCCGGCAAAAAGCCAGCAGCTTTTTTCGTTCTGCGGCAAGCAGATGGCGCTGACCATTTGCGAGGACTACTGGAACGACAAGAATTTCTGGGAGAAGCGGCTGTACACGGTCGATCCGGTTGAGGCTTTAATCGGAGCTGGTGGCAATTTTCTGCTGAATATTTCCGCTTCGCCATTCTGGTATGGCAAGCGCCAACTGCGGCATGACATGATGGCTGCCATTGCGCGGCGGCACAAGGTGCCATTCGCGATGGTGAATCAGGTGGGCGGCAACGACAGCCTGGTTTTTGATGGGTCGAGCCTGGTGGTTGGCGCCGACGGCAACATCATTGCGCAGGGAAAATCGTTTGAAGAAGATATTGTTTACTTCGATTCGAAGACGCTGACGGGAGAGATTCATCCGCAGGATGTGGGGCCGGCACACAGCGAAGAAGCCAGCGTTTATGCGGCATTGGTTCTGGGAACGCGCGATTACGTTCGCAAGTGCGGCTTCCGGCAGGTGATTGTCGGACTGAGCGGGGGCATCGATTCGGCGTTGACGGCGGCCATTGCGGCGGATGCGGTCGGGCCGGAGAATGTGATCGGGGTCGCCATGCCCGGGCCTTATTCTTCGCCGGGGTCCATTGAAGACGCTCGCGTGCTGGCAGAGAACCTAAAGATCCGGTTTGAGATTTTGCCGATTACTGAGATATTCATCGCCTACCGCTATGTTTTAAAGCCGGCGTTCAACGGCTTGCCGGAGGATGCCACGGAAGAGAACCTGCAATCGCGGGCGCGCGGCATGCTGCTGATGGCGCTGTCAAATAAATTTGGCGGAATCGTGTTGAGCACAGGTAACAAAAGCGAAATGGCCGTCGGCTATTGCACGCTCTACGGCGACATGGCGGGTGGGCTGGCGGTGATTTCCGACGTTTCGAAGACAATGGTTTACCGGTTGAGCCAATACGTCAATTCACGACAGCCGGTAATTCCACAATCGACGATGGAGAAGCCGCCGTCGGCGGAATTGCGGCCCAATCAGCTCGACAGCGATTCGCTTCCGCCCTACGAAGTGCTCGATGCTATTCTTGAGGACTACGTGGAAGATTTGCATCCCGCGGAGCAGATTGCGGCTGAGCGCGGCTTCGACCTTGCACTGGTGCGGCGGGTGGTGCGCATGGTGGAACGGAGTGAATACAAGCGTCAGCAGGCCGCACCAGGGTTGAAAGTTTCTGCGAAGGCATTTGGCTACGGACGCCGTTTTCCCATCGCCGCAAAGCCAGAGCTGTAGCCAATTTCATTTTTGCTGCCGATTCAGCATTTCGAGAGGAACTCATGCAACGCTGGGCCAAAGTTCTGCCAATAGTACTCATAGCGATTTCAACGCTCTCCCCCGCGCAACGCAAAGCCGCGCCAAGCACGAAAGCGTCCGCCACCTCGGAGAGCGCGCCGGTTGCCGAGCCCAATCTGCCTTCGGAAGATACGGTGAATTCGTTTTTGCACGACATGTTCGGGTATGACCCGGCATTGTCGTACAAAGTGGCTTCAATCAAGCCGTCATCGTCTGGTTTGGCCGAAGTGACGGTGGTTTTGAGCAGCGCGCAGGGACAGGCGGCCAACAAACTATATATCACCCCCGATGGCAAGCATGCGCTGGTGGGCGAGGTGATACCGTTCGGGACGCATCCGTTCGCCGCCGACAATAAGAAACTCCAGGAGTCGGCAAAGGGCCCGTCGCGTGGTCCAGCCGATGCCCCGGTGACGCTGGTGGAATTCAGCGACTTACAGTGCCCGCATTGCAAAGAAGCCCAGCCCAAGCTGGACAAGTTCATGGCTACGGCGAAGAACGTCCGGCTGGTGTATGAGGCTTATCCACTACCGATGCACGACTGGGCAGCAAAAGCTGCGGCGTATGGGGACTGCGTGGCACGCGCGTCGAATGATGCGTTCTGGAAGTTCGTTGAGGGCACGTTTGACGCTCAAAGCGACATCACTGCGGCGAACGCCGACGAAAAGCTGACGGCCATTGCGACTGCGTCAGGCGTGAAGGGTGAAGACATCGCGGCATGCGCCGCGAAACCGGAGACGGCGGCGCGAGTGGAGGCCTCGGTGGCCTTGGGAACCGCCCTGGGCGTAAATTCCACGCCTACGGTGTACATAAACGGCCGTCAGGTCACCAGCTTTACGTCATTGCCCGACGATGTTTTGCAGAAGCTGGTGGATTTCGCGGCGAGCACTGCGGGCAAGTAGCCCATGCGCAAATCGTTTTCTATTGCGCCATCCAGATTTCGTTGCTGGCTTTGCGAGTTGGATCTCTGACCACGTGCGGCGTGATGACGATGAGCAACTCGTCGTCCTGCGTCGTTTTATTGTTGTCCACCATGGCCTTGTTGAGCAAAGGCACGGCGCCGAGGCCGGGAATGCCATTCATGCTCAACTGTTCGCTATGACTTACGGCGCCCGCCAACACGGCGGGCTCGCCATCTTTCAGCACTATGCTGCCCTTATATTCGCGATTCGAAATGACGGGAACTCCGTTGACGGATTGCGTCCCAATGGTGCGCAGTGCAAGTTCGACCGCGAGGCCGACGTTTGAATCGGAGTAGATCGATGGTTTCGCTTTTAGATTCAGGCCGATGTCCTCGTAGGTAAATGAAGGGAAGGGCGTGCCGAGGGCGCCGGCACCGAGGGCGCTGCTGGCCTGCGAACCCAGTAGTTGAGATATCGCGGGATTGCTGAAAGACGTGGAAAAACTAGCGGTGAGAATGGGATAGCGTTCGCCGATTTTAAACACGGCGTCGGAGTTGTCGCCGGCGCGGAGAATGGCGTGCTGCAGGGACTTCACGGAGCTCTCATTGAGCGACAGGGCCGCCGTGAGATGATCGAGGCTGATTCCGGAAAACGTAAGGCCCCCGCCAAATGTGGCCAGCGGCTGGCTGAATATCCCTTGACCGCTCTGCAATTGGGCTAAGAGCGCCGAGAGGCCGCCCGCGCCGACCGCAGACAACCCGCCGGATGAGAGTTGATTGATCAGCGACTGGATGCTTTGCCCGCCCAGGCCGGCGAGTGCGACGGCGGGAATGTTGTAGAGATTAAAGTTGTTGGGAATGTGCATTCCGATTTCGCGGACCAGCGAGTGCGAAACCTGGTAGACCTCAATATCGAGCATCACCTGGGGACGTGCCTCGTCCAGTTCCTGGATGTATTGCGTGGCGGCATCCAGAACGGCTTGCGGCGCACGCAGGACGATCGCGCCTTCCTGTTGGCCCTGGGACAAAAAGCGCACATCGAAAACGTTTCGCAGGGAGTTGTTGATATCGTTGAGGGCAGTAGGCGCGAAGCTTCCGGGGAAATAGAAAGTCCGCATAGCCATGCGGTCGAATTGGCGGTGATTGTCGGTCGTGTCGGCGGCGACGATGACTTGCCTGGATTCGACCGGACTCCAGAATGCCTTTGTGGCGTTGCCCGCGGCCGTCATAGCAGTCGAGAAGTTAGAGCTACCGAGGTCGAACCATACGTGGCGGGAAACGACGCTGTCATCGATGATGGCCGTAACGCCATAAGCGGATGCCACTTGCATTAACAGGGCGCGGCTGTCTCCGCGAAAATGGAATTCATGCAGGGCGGGATCGGGGGTGACTTCGATTTCGGGGCTGTCTGCGATGACTTCAGCGGGCGGTGGGGCCGCCGGTTGTCCGCTGGGCAAATCGGCGCTGAGCAAATCATTCAGCCGCTGCCGGGCAAAGTCGTTTTGCGGGTCCAGATGAAGCGCGCTACGAAAGTCGGCTTGGGCTTCTATGAGCTGTCGGTTGAGTAGGGCCTGATTGCCTTGTTGCAGATAACGATAGACGACGCGTTGCTGCGTGGCGGCCACGGCGGTGGCATAGGTGACGTTGCGCGGGGAAAAATGTGCCGCCTCGGTAAATTGGGCCAAAGCCTCTTCATCGTTTTGCTGTCGAAGCAGGTGAAGGCCTTGCTTGAAGGCTTTTTCGGCGTTTTTCACGTCTTTTTTTGAGGGATTACAACTGGCCTCCCCCGGCGTGCCCGGTGGGCACGGGGCGAGCACCTGAGGTTGGTCCGCACAAAACGCTGCGCCCACAGTGAAAACGGTGGCTAGCAGAGCGGCCGCGAGCTTCGATCGTAGCGAATTTAGAGGCGCCCAACCCATTGGTTGAATTGTAGAACGTTCGTGCATTACAAAACAGGTCCGCACTCATCCTAGAACGTAGCAAGCCGGGAACATTGCGGCAATTTGGGGACCGAACAGGAATTCCTGAGCGCAGGCGGAAGGCTTTCGGGCTCTCCGGCACGAAAGTCGTAGCCTAAGTTTCTGCGGCGGGATGCACATTGACCCTTGGTAAGTTGGAAACTTGGCATGGTTTGGCGTATAACATAAGGTTCCGTTGTCACGCGCTGACTCCCCCGTGCGGCAATCACGAACCTGACAATTCACGAACTTATATTTCAGCGAGGATTCATGTCCAGCACAAGTACGTCCAGCCCGACCTTAGCGCCAAAGGGACTCGAAGGCGTCGTCGCTACGACGTCGAAGATTTGTTACATCGACGGCGATGCCGGGGTTTTAGCCTATCGCGGTATAGATATTCACGAACTGGCGGACCATTCGAATTTTGAAGAGACTTGCTACCTGTTGTGGTTTGGGCGGTTGCCGAAAGCGGCTGAGTTGAATGATCTGCGAGGGCGGCTGGCCGCAGAACGCAAAATTGATCCGGCGATCATCTCGCTTTTGAAAAATGCGCCTAAAGAAGCTGTTCCCATGGATGTGTTGCGGACCGCGGTTTCTGCGCTTTCGTTTTACGATCCTGAAGACAAGAAGAACGATCACGAAGCGAACGTCAATAAGGCGATCCGCCTGACGTCACAGATTGCGATGATTGTGGCGGCGTATGACCGGATTCGTAAGGGGAAGAATGTGGTCGAGCCGGACAAGGCCCTTTCTCATGCGGCGAATTTCCTACTTCTGTTGAGCGGTGAAAAGCCTTCCAAGACGGCGGAACGCGCTCTTGACATCGCGCTGATTCTTCATGCGGATCATGAACTCAATGCTTCAACTTTTGCTGCCCGCGTGACCGCGGCGACCTTGTCAGATATGCATTCGGCGGTAACTTCGGCAATTGGCGCGCTCAAGGGGCCTTTGCATGGCGGCGCAAACGAAGCGGTATTTCACATTTTGGAAGCGATCAACAAGGCCGGCGCCGACCCCGTGGACTACATAAAAAATATGCTGGCGCAAAAGAAAAAAGTGCCGGGATTTGGCCATCGCGTTTATCACACGGAAGATCCGCGGGCGACGCACCTGCGCAAGATGTCAAAGGATCTCTGCTACTCCAGCGGTCAAAACAAGTGGTATGACATGTCGCATGCGATTGAGGAGTTCATCAAAGGTGACAAGAAGCTCAACGCCAACGTGGATTTCTACTCGGCTTCGACCTATCACACGCTGGGAATTGATGTTGACTTGTTCACGCCGATTTTTGCGGTTTCGCGCATCAGCGGATGGGCCGCGCACGTGATTGAGCAACTCGACGACAATCGACTGATTCGTCCGCGGGCGGATTACATCGGGCCGGCATATCCGAGTCCATACGTGCCCATGAATCAGCGATAGGACTTGTCAGAAGAAATGAAAAAGCCCGACGAGTTGCGATTGACCGTCGGGCTTTGTGCTGATTGCGTCCATTCCGCCAAAGTTACTTCCGATCGTGGTTCGGTCTTTTATCGGTGCGAGCTTTCGTTGACCGATAAGCGTTTTCCCAAATACCCGCGATTACCGGTCTTCACGTGCGCTGGTTACGATCGTCGTTCGCCCGACCCTCAAGTTTAAGCGGCTTTTCGCAGCACCAGCGCCGAGTTCTTGGATCCGAAGGCGATGCAGTTGCACACAGCATACTCGATGTCTTTCTTGCGTCCGGCTGCGGGAACGTAATCGAGATCGCATTCGGGGTCCGGTGAATCCAGATTCAATGTTGGAGCAATTTGCCCGCGATGCATGGCGACGATGGTTGCCGCAACACCCGCCGCACCGCACGCGCCCTGCGGATGGCCAATTTGAGACTTTAACGCCGACATCGGCGTCTTGTAGGCATGTTGACCCAGGACAAGTTTCAAGGCGCGGGTTTCGATGCGGTCGTTTAATTGTGTCGAAGTCCCATGAAGATTGACGTAGTCAACCTGCTCGGGAGCGATGCCGGCATCTTGGATCGCAAGCCCAATGGCCCGCGCTGGCTCTTCGCCGCATTCCTGCAAGCGCACCCGATGGAAGGCTTCACAAGTTGAGCCGTAGCCGGCGACCTCAGCAAGGATTTTCGCACCACGTGCGCGGGCGTGTTCCATTTCTTCGAGCACAAACATCCATGCTCCTTCAGCGAGCACGAAGCCGTCGCGATTGACGGAAAACGGCCGCGACCCGCGCTCGGGTTCCTGGTTCCAGGAGTCGGTCATGATTTTCATCAGGACGAAGCCCTTCATAATGCCGAGCGCAATGGGTGCATCGGCGCCCCCGCTGAGAACCATATCGAGCCGGCCCGATTGAATTTGCCGCATGGAATAGGCGAAAGCGTCCGTAGAAGACGTGCATCCTGTCGTTACGACGTGGCTCGACCCGCGGAGGCCGAAGCGAACATTTAATTCGCTCGAAATCGATCCCATAACGCCCGTAGGTACGCAGAACAGGCTCATCTTCGAATATTGTTGATGGAAAAAGAGCCGGTACTGTTCTTCGGTGAATTCCTGTGAGCCTCCGCCTGAGCCGATGATTACGCCGAAGCGCCGCCGTTCTTCGAGGGGCAGGGAAGCGATGTCAATCCCTGATGCCTTTATCGCTTCGGTCGCGGCCGCAATGGCCAGCGGCAATACGCGGGAAACGTGTTTGCGATCGCGTTTTTCGACCCAGGCGAGTTCGTCGAAATCGCGAACTTCACCGGCAATTTGAACTGGAATTTCAGAAGCATCAAAGGTGGCGATGCGGCGGACGCCACTTTTGCCAGCCAGGATGGCCTCAGCAAATGCGTCATTTCCAATACCATTCGGGCTGACCACACCCATTCCCGTAATTGCTACGCGCTTTCGCAAGTTTGCCTCCGGCACATTAGTCCCCACCTGCAACAAGTGTAATCCATGCTACTGCCTTATAATCATTGATTCCACGATATCGAGAGGACTCTTTGGCCTACGACGACCTGCGAGATTGGATTGCCGCGCTGGAACGCGCCGGTGAACTGAAACGAATCACGACAGAAGTTGATCCAATTCTGGAATTGGCGGAGATTGCAGACCGCGTTTCAAAAGGGAAAGACGCAAAGGGCAATCCCGGCGGTCCCGCACTGTTGTTTCAGAACGTCAAAGGCTATCCCGGTTCGCAAGTTTTGATCAATCAATTCGGCTCCGCGAAAAGAATGAAGCTGGCGCTCGAAGTCGACGAGCTTTCTGAAATAGCCGACCGCATTCGCATGTTCATGGATGTGAAGTCTCCGCAAGGCTTCCTCGACAAAGTCAAAATGTTGCCCATGCTGGCGGAGATGGGAAAGTTTTTTCCAAAAACACTTTCGAGCGGGCCATGCAAAGAAGTGATCAAGAAAGACAAATTCTCGGTGCTTGATTTTCCGGTTTTGCAATGCTGGCCGGGGGATGCAGGAAGGTTTATCACGCTGCCTTGCGTAGTCACGCGCGATCCGAAGACAGGAAAGCGCAACGTCGGCATGTACCGTATTCAGATTTATGACGAAAAGACGACAGGCATGCACTGGCAGCGGCAGAAAGTTGCGGCAGAGCATTACCGGGAGAGAATGCGCGCAGCAGTTCAGACATCGGGTGCCCCGTCCTTGTCGCGTTCTGTGCGACAGGGTGGGGCCGTTGATCTCATGGCCCGCACGGGAGGCGGTTCGGTTTTAATCGAAAACGCCCAGCCTTCGGGACGCATGGAAGTCGCCGTGGCTATCGGCACAGATCCAGCACTGACATTTTCCGCCATCGTTCCTGCGCCACCCGACATCGAGGAATACATGATTGCCGGATTTCTACGGCAGAAGCCAGTTGAACTGGTGAAGTGCGAAACGGTGGACCTCGAAGTTCCCGCGAACTCTGAAATTGTTCTTGAGGGCTATGTCAATCTCGACGAACTGCGCACGGAGGGCCCGTTTGGCGATCACACGGGGTTTTATTCGCTGAGCGATCTTTACCCCGTATTCCACGTGACCTGCGTTACGCATCGCAAGAATCCTATTTATGCAACGACCATCGTCGGCAAACCGCCGATGGAAGATGCCTACATGGGCAAAGCGGTCGAGCGCATTTTTCTGCCGCTAATGAAGCTGACCATCCCCGAAATTGTGGATGTGAATCTTCCCGTCGAAGGCGTCTTTCACAATCTAATGATCGTGTCCATCAAGAAGTCTTACGCCGGGCAGGCGCGCAAAGTAATGAATGCTGTCTGGTCGCTGGGGCAGGCGATGTTCACCAAGTGCATTATCGTCGTGGACGAAGACGTTGACGTCCAGAACATCGCGGATGTCACGCTGAAGACGCTGAACAACATCGACCCCGAGCGCGATATTCAGTTCACACTTGGCCCGATTGATTCACTCGACCACGCCTCACGTCTGCCGAACTACGGATCGAAGATGGGCATTGACGCCACCCGCAAATGGCCCGCTGAAGGATTTACTCGCCCCTGGCCCGAAGAAATTGTGATGGATGAAAAGACGAAGGCGCTGGTAGATGCAAAGTGGAAAGCGCTGGCGAAAGAATTAGGAATTGAATAAATCCAGCCGAGCTTTGCTCGTAGGGGCAGATGAGGACATCTGCCCCGCGAGGATTTTTACTAGTCGTAATACTCCAACCCCAGGTGCGTGATCAGCTCTTCCCCGCGCAAATATCGTAACGTGTTTTTCAGCTTCATCAACTGAATGAACAGATCGTGCTCGGGATAGAGGCCCGGCGCGGTCATGGGCGATTTGAAGTAGAAGCTGAGCCACTCCTGAATGCCGATGCCTTTCAATTCACTGCTGCGCGCAGCCAAGTCCATGAAGAGAACCAGGTCGAGCACGATGGGTGCGGCAAGGATCGAGTCGCGGCAGAGGAAATCAACTTTAATCTGCATGGGATAACCGAGCCATCCGAAGATGTCGATGTTGTCCCAACCTTCTTTGTTATCACCGCGTGGCGGGTAATAGTTAATGCGAACTTTGTGAGTGAAATTGCCGTAGAGGTCGGGATAGAGGTCCGGCTGCAAGATGTGCTCAAGAACCGAAAGTTTCGATTCTTCCTTGGTTTTGAACGACCCCGGATCTTCCAGAACTTCACCGTCGCGGTTGCCAAGAATGTTGGTTGAAAACCATCCGTTCAAGCCGATCATGCGGGCTTTGAATCCGGGTGCAAGGATGGTCTTAATCAGCGTCTGCCCCGTCTTGAAATCTTTTCCGCTGATGGGCGCATTATTCTCGCGTGAAAGCTCGCGCATGGCGGGAAGATCGACGGTCAGGTTCGGTGCACCATTCGCAAAAGGCACGCCTTCTTTCAAAGATGCGTAGGCATAAATCATCGAAGGCGCGATGTTGGCATCGTTCTTGGTCAGCGCTTTTTCTAATGCTTTTACAGACTGATGGGCAGCCGTCGGTTCAATGTAGCTTTCGGTGGATCCGCACCACATGGTGACAAGCCGCGACGCACCGGAACTCTTACGAAACTCGCGGATGTCGTCGCGGACTTGTTCGGCAAGATCCATCTTCGTCTTGCCTTTTTTCACATTCGGGCCGTCGATCAGCTTCACGTAATTGCGATCAAACACAGCCTTGCGTGGTTTGATCTTGCTCAGGAAGGGCTTTACTTTGTCGAGCAATTCTTTTTCGAGAACGCCCGCTTTCGAAGCGGCGGAGTACATGTCGTCTTCGAAGATGTCCCAGCCGGTGAAGACGAGATCGTCGAGACCTGCGAGAGGAACGAATTCTTTGATCTTGGGCGAACGTGCATCGGTACGTTTTCCGAGCCGGATGGTGCCCATTTGCGTGAGGGAACCGATGGGCTTGGCAAAACCTTTGCGCACGGCTTCCACGCCGGCAACGAACGTCGTTGCCACCGCGCCCATTCCGGGGATCATGATGCCAAGCTTGCCCTTGGCTGGCTTAATTTCGCTTGCTGATGGGGAGACTTCCACTTTTGCGTGCTTCTTTTCTTGGTTTTGGCGCTTCGCCATAGTCAGGCTAATTCCTCTCCCGAGGGGATAGATGAGAATGATGAGAACTTTATGTTGTCAGGCAAACAAATATGGTCTCGTATTGCGCATGTATTTGCAACCGCGTGGGGGCGAACGAGCGTGAAAAGAATGTAATGGTAGATTTTGCGCATCCAGTGGGGAATAGTTCAAATACACAAAGACCGCAGGAATGGATCGCGCACGCCTGCGGTCGAGAAATCTAGGCAGCTTCTTTAGTGGCCAATGCTGGTGCCGGACGGCGCGAACTTACTGTCGCATCCATAATCTTCATCTGCTTCCAGTCATAAGGAAGCTCTTTGCCGCAATCGAGGCAAACGACATAAGTCCCGGTCTGCGCGGCGGCCTTGCTGCGACTCGCGCCACGGCGAGTGGTAATGGGGAAACTGTAGCGTGAGTGCCAACACCCGAATACCGCGTCAAATAATTTTGCAATCATCTTCCACCTCCACATGCTTTCCAGTACCGCAATTACATGAACCCGCTTATTGAGAATTAGATTCGGTTTCTGGCGAAAAGGTTCGTGAAAACGGCAAACGCTTGAGAAGACTGGAGATGACAGAAACGCTATGGAGTGCCGTAGAGCTGGCGGTAAACGTAAGCGTTGCGCACGATGGCTTCAACATATTCCCGCGTCTCGGTGAAGGGAATGGATTCGACAAACTCAGGCACGTCGCGATATTTGGGCTGGGAGAGCCAATCTTCCACCCGATCGGTGCCGGCATTGTAGGCAGCAAGCGCATATTCGACCGAGCCGAATTTATCAATCATGCTCTTGAAGTAGCGGGTGCCAATCTGCAGGTTGGTGCCCGGAGAAAACAATTCGTTGGCGGAAAAGTGCCGCAGCTTTTCTTCGCGCGCCACGGTACGCCCGACGCGGGGCAGGAGTTGCATCAATCCGACTGCGTCTTTTTTCGAAACGGCATTGGGATTGAATTCGGACTCCTGGCGGATCAGCGATGCGACGAGATAGGGATCGAGTCCGTTGCTGTCTGAGAAGCGCTTGAGGTCAAGCCAGTAGGCTTTCGGAAAGAGCGCTTCCCAATAAGACCGGGGAAGCGCCGGAATATCTACCGCAAAGTAATTGGGCTGGGCGCGCTTCAGGGTTTGAATGGCGAGGTCATAACGTCCGGCATCGCGGTACATGCGGGCAATTTCTGCGGGCGGCCAGTTGCCGGGCTCTTCCTGTCCAGCTGCCTTAAGTTCCCGCACGGCGAAATCAAGGAGGGCGCCATTCTCCAGCAATTGAGCTTTTTGCACCCGCAGGTTGTCAGCAGGCGGAGACCCCGCGCTTTCCGGAGCATATTTCAACGGAGGAATACGATCCAGCAATGTGACCTGCGTGGCAGGCGGTTCCGCTGGCATTTGTGCGATCCTCTGGCGGGCCAATTCTCCGTAGTAGTAATTGCGATAACGCGCCGAAGTCTTCAGATAATACGCACGAGCCAGGCCGGTATCGCGGTCCTCCTCGGCCAAGCGTCCTCGCCAGTAGAGCGCCGCAGGAATTTCAGAGGAGTCCGGGTAGAGCGCGATCTGATCTTCAAATCCTTTCTTTGCCTCCGCATTCCTGCCCATCCGCAAGCTCAGCCACGCAACCTTCCAATGCGCATAAGCGGCGCGGTCGGCGTTTGGAAAGCGCGCCTGCAATTCGCGGAAGGAATCGATGGCATGGTCATAGTCCTTGCGGAGTAAGTAGATATTGCCGGCAGAAAGCAATGATTGTTCAAGCCAGTTGCTGGTGGGCGCGGTTTGCCGAAGTTGATCCAGGTACCCGAGAAACGCATCGTCATCGTCGGAGGCGCGGGCGAGTTCACCAAATTCGAAGAGGCGTTGCCCGACGAGGTCGGGAGTCGAAGGCGAAAGCGAATCGAGGACTGCGCGGGCTTCGCGGTTCTGACCGGATTTCCGCAGCGCGTCCGCCAGAGTGAGCTCGATGGATGCGCGGCGGTTTTCATCGGCATCGGTCAGAAGATTGCGATAGGCATCGGCAGCATCGCTATAGCGCTTGCCCTTATAGAGAAGGTCAGCGCGCGTCTGCCGCTGCACCAGGGTCAGCGCAGGCAACGACGCAGATGCCTGAATCTTGTTCAGTTCAGCCTCTGCGGCGGGAGCTTCCGTGCTGAGAGGCATTTCGAAATAGATATTCCGAAATATCGCGGCCGCCTTTTGCGGTTGATTCGTCGCCTCGTAGGCGCGGCCAAGCGCCAGTTCCAAATCGCTTCGAACCGGCTCGCGGCGGGTTTCAAGGGAGGCTATTGCTTCGGAGGGCCGGTTGTCTGCTAACAGCGCAGTTGCGTTTAGCACATCGGCATCGCGGACGAGGAGCGATGCGGGAAAATCTTTGTCGAAGTCGCCGATAGCCGCAACCGCTTCTGCCGCCTTCCCGGTTTCGAGGTATGCCGTTGCCAGGTAGTAAGTGACGTAGTCGCCCAGGTCACCGGCGTGAAGCTTCGCGCGGTTGAGCGGCGGAATTGCACTGGTGTAATCATGGTCGAGAATGTGCGCATATCCCACAACAAGCCAGGCGAGGGCCCCGGAGTCGGTCGCGCTGTGGGCGCGGGCATAGGTTTCGACTCCGTTGTAGGCCGCTGGAGTGCGGTCCTGAATTAATTGTTGCGCCATCGGTTTCAGGCTCGCCGAAGCGACAAAGGCACGTCGCATTCGTTGCAACCGGGCAGAGGCATGCTTCTTTGGCTTGTGGGCTGCATGGCTCGCAGAATGTGTAATTCGCGAAGGAGTTGAGTCGGACGAAGATTGCGGCACGGCGAAGCAAGGGCAACGGAGAGTCGCCAGAACAAATACAACCAATAAATACGAGCGGCGCACTGCGAAATCTTTCCACCGATAGGCTGATGACAGGATGGCTTTAAATTATCATGCCTGCATTGCCAAATGTTATCAAACGCATCAACCTTTGAAGTTGCCGCCCATGAGGGAAATGTCGTCTTCGGCCAGACTGCGCACGACTTCATGGCTGAAATAGTCTGCGTTGGCGGCCGCCGTGTTGCCGTAACGTTTCTGGTACGTCGCGCGGCTTTTTTCGATGTCTTCCTTGAGGCGATCGTATAAATCTCTGTTCTTGCGTCCTTCGGAAACTTTGGCCTGGTTATAGAGCTTTATTTCGTCCATCAGGAGCCGCGCAAACCGCTGTGCCTTTCTGTGGACCTCAGCGTCTTCGGCGGACATTTGCGGTGGCGCCCCGGAGGGTGCGGCGGCAGCCATGGCCTTTGCCGGGGCCGCGGCAGCGGCGTGCATGGGCGCATGACTTGCAAAAGGATCAGAGAATGACGTGACCGATTGCACGGGCGCCGGTGCTTCCGCTTCAGCAGCTTCCGAGGGCCCTTCTTTTGGCGCCTGTTTGCGTAATGACGCAACTTCGAGCCAGGCGCTTGTGGCCTTTACGAGCAATTCCAAGGCTACGCCGTCGAGCCCGCCGGTCGAGCCTGCATCGGCATAAACCAGAGCTGCGACTTTGTCTTTGAGGAGCAAGGGAAGAACAACAACGCGATCATCTTCCACGGCGCCAAAGCGCGAAAGGAATTCCGGATCTATTTCTGAGGCGCGGCCACGGGCTGCGACACGCGAATGCAACGCCTCATAGGCAACTCCGCCGGTGACATCGAGAGAAAAGTCTTTAATCCCATCGCTATCGGCGAAACCGCGGCCCTGCCATCCCGACGCGGCGCTTGCTTTCACCACGAACAATGCCGCCCGGCCGCTATAGGCTGCCGTGCTGTCCAGAAGGGCACGCAAGATTTCCTTTTGCGTGCTGCCCGCATGAATGCGGGAGATGGCCTTCAGCAGTTCACCGGTCCCTCCCTCGGAGGGTGCCGCGCTCTCCGACAAGTAGGGACGCAAGTCTTCTGATACCGCGCGTACCAAGTCCTTGCGCAGACCCGGGAGATTTTGCTCTAAGGCCTTAGTAACTGCAGCGGTAACAATCTGCTCAATTCCTGTTCGTTCTGACATAGATCTAAATAATTGGTGTTTGACCGGACGAGGCTCAATCGCTGATTATAGGGCCATTACAGTTCGTTACCCCGAATGACCTTGGGACGTGTCCGGACGCAATTTCGCCTCGCTTGCAATCTAACGTACTGAATGCGGTTCTGCCTACCGCAAAAGCGTTCGCGAAACACCTTAGTCACCAGCTACAATAAGTAGGACGAGGGCGAAGAGCCGTAAAATAGTTGCATCGAACGGAACATGAGTGCCATCGAAACAAATGTAACGGAGCCGGTGAACGATGAGCTGGCGCTGGTGCAGGCTGCGAAAGGCGGCGATGTGGGCGCCTTTGAGCAGCTCGTGCGACGTTACGATCGTAACGTGTTCCGGATTGCGCAGCATATTACGCAGAACCGTGAAGACGCGGAAGACGTGGTGCAAGAGGCCTTTCTTAAGGCCTACAACAACCTGAAGGGATTTCAGGGCCAGTCAAAGTTCTATACGTGGCTGGTGCGCATTGCAGTCAACGAAGCGTTGATGAAGTTGCGACGCCGTCGGCCCGAGCGTATGGTTTCGCTCGACGAAGACGTTAAGACCGGGGAAGATTCGGTTCCGCGCGAAGTGGCGGACTGGAGTCCGAACCCGGAGCAACAGTATAACCAGGCTGAGTTGCGGGAGATTCTGAGCAAGACGATTCAGGGGCTTCCGCAGGGGTTTCGGACGGTCTTCGTTTTGCGCGATGTTGAGGGTTTATCAACGGAGGAAACCGCCGAGGCGCTCGATTTGAGCATTCCGGCGGTGAAATCGAGATTGCTTCGGGCGCGGTTGCAGTTACGAGAGCGGCTTAGTCGCTATTTTCAGAAACGCGGGAATGGAAACAACAATGCAAAGCCAGGGGACGATCAAGCGTGAAATGCTCTGATTTTTTGCAAGAGCTAACTAATTACCTGGACGGCGCACTCGATGCCCGGACAAAGTCGGAACTCGAGGGGCATCTCTCGTGGTGCCATAACTGCTATGTCGTCTGCGACACCACCAAGAAGACCATTGAGATTTACCGTGACTCCACCCTATACGAACTCCCCGAAGATCTGAGAACACGTTTGCGCAGCGCGATTGTGGCCAAGTGCAAATCGCACAAGCCCGATGCCGAAAAAGTGTAGCCCTTTAACGCCAATGTGGCGTATTCCCCGGCTGAGCCGCGTGCTATACTCGTAGCCGCGAGAGTTAGCGGCAATCCCGGGGCAAATCCTGTGATCTCCTCTCGGGTAAAATCCCGCGCATCCAAGTGTAAACAAAATAGGCAGTTAGTCTGCACACATCGAGGGTATTTCCATGTCCGGCCACTCAAAATGGGCGACAATTAAACATAAGAAGGGCGCGCTGGACGCCAAGCGCGGCAAGATTTTCACCCGCCTCATCAAAGAAATCAGCATCGCTGCCAAGAATGGCGGCGGCGATCCTGACGCCAATCCGCGGCTTCGAACCGCCATTCTCGCTGCCAAGGCCGAGAACATGCCGCAAGACAATATCAAACGCGCCATTCAGCGCGGTACCGGTGAATTGCCCGGCGCGGTCTACGAAGAGTTCACCCTTGAAGGTTACGGCCCCGGCGGAGCTGCGGTGCTTTTGGACATTAACACCGACAACCGAAATCGTACTGTCAGTGAAATACGTCATGCTTTCGGCAAGAATGGCGGCAATATGGCGGAAGCCGGAGCAGTCTCGTGGATGTTCCACAAGAAGGGCGACATCATCGTTCCCAAATCAGCCGCTAAAGAAGATGATTTGATGAATATTGTTCTCGAAGCGGGCGGAGAAGATTTGAATGACGACGGCGAGAACTGGGAAATCCTGACCGAACCTTCAGCTTATGAAGCCGTATTGGAAGCGGTCAAGAAAGCCGGGATTGAGCCGGCATCGGCCAGCGTCGCGATGATTCCGCAGACATACGTCAAGTTGGAAGGAAGCGCGGCCAACACCATGATCCGGTTGATGGAAGTTATGGAAGAGCACGACGATGTGCAGAATGTTCATTCCAACTTTGACATCGATGAGAAGCTGCTGGAAGAAGTGGCTGGGTAGATTTAAGCAACAAATCATCCGCCGCCCGGACTGGGCGGCTTTTATTTTTGCGATGATTGCTGCGAAGTTTTCAACATGTCAGTGCAAAAGTTTGTGGAAAAACCGGAAAGTAACCACCTAAGTAACTGTCTGAGTGAGTTTTTAGCTTGTTGCACAAAGGTAAGTGCGGCAGTTCAACGAGCGGGCAGGCAATTTTGAAAATCAGGTTAGACAAGCTGGTGTTTGAGCGCGGCTTGGCGCCATCTCGCGAGCGCGCACATGCATTAATCCTCGCTGGCAAAGTTTTAGTGCGCGAGCAAAAACTCGACAAGCCCGGTGCGACCGTGGATGATAATGCCGAAGTACGTTTGCTCGGCGAAGACTTGAAGTATGTCAGCCGCGGCGGTCTAAAGCTGGAACATGCCCTCGAGCATTGGCGGATTGATGTGCAGGGAAAAACCTGCCTCGACGTCGGCACTTCCACTGGCGGCTTTACCGATTGCCTTTTGCAGCACGGCGCGCAGCGCGTGATTGCGGTGGATACGGGCTATGGCCAGATTGATTTCAAGCTTCGCCAGGATGCCCGCGTACGACTGCTGGAGAAGACCAACGCCCGCTACCTTACGCGCGAACAGGTTGGAGAGACGGTCGAGTTCATCGCCATGGATGTTTCGTTCATCTCGGCGACGCTCGTGCTCCCGGCAGTGCTTAAAGCGGCGTTTCCCCAAGCAGACGCACCGGGTGAACTCGTGGTTCTGGTGAAACCTCAATTTGAGGTCGGAAGAGATTTAGTCGGCAAAGGTGGCATCGTCCGGGATGAAGCAGCGCACCAAGGCGCTGTGGATCGGGTACGAACCGCCGTACTCGACCTGGGAGGAAGGGACATAGAGGTCATTGACTCGCCTATTCGCGGCGCGGAAGGGAACCGCGAATTCTTATTGCACGCGCGCTTTTGAGTGCCCGCGTTTCATTCTTTCAGACGAACTCCGGTACAATTTCAACTTCGCATGGATACGCAGCATAAGAGCAAGACAGCCGCCATCGTCTCCAAGCCCGGCAAGCCAGAGTTGGCAAGCATCGTGCCCAAGGTCATTGCGTGGCTTAATTCCCATAACTACAAAATTATTGTGGACACCGAGACTGCCTCGTTAGCGGCGGGGCAGGAGGTTGTGCCGCGAAACGAAATGGCGGCGCGGGCATTGAGTTTCATCGTTGTGCTGGGCGGCGACGGCACGCTGCTTGCCGCTGCCCGGTCGACGGCTAAGGCGGGAATCCCAGTGCTCGGCGTGAACCTGGGCTCCCTGGGGTTTCTGACCGAAGTCCCGATCGACGAACTTTTCTCAGCGCTCGAAGCCCTGGACACGGGAAAGGCCGGCATCCAGAGGCGTTCCATGGTCCACTGCGAAGTAATTCGCGACGGCGGATGCGTAGTCGAGTACGACGCCTTGAACGACGTCGTCGTGGGTAAAGCGACCATCGCCCGATTGAACCACTGTGACGTGTTTATTGACGGCGTTTTTGTTTCCAGCTACCAAGCGGACAGTCTCATCGTCTCGACGCCGACCGGTTCTACCGCGTATGCGCTGGCGGCGGGCGGCCCGATACTCATGCCGGAAGTGGACGCTTTCGTGGTCACGCCGGTCTCGGCGCATTCCCTTACTCATCGTGCGCTTGTAGTGCGTGACACATCGCAAATCGAGATTGTCGTGGCGACCGGCGAAGAAGATGCGTACTTGAGCGTGGACGGCCAGGTTGGCACGCCGATTTTTGACGGAGACCGCATCCGTTGCAGGAAATCGGAGTACGAAGTAAAACTCCTCCACTTCAAAGGGACATTCTTTGACGTTTTGCGGGCAAAACTGAAGTGGGGGCAGCGGTAATGTTCGGGCGATTCCGGGTGCTTTTCGCGTTTGTTTTTCTTACGTTTTCATACCATGTTGCCGCGCAGTCCAAACCTGCCGCCGACCTCATCATCTCCAATGCGAATGTCTGGACTGTTGATGCTGCGCAGCCTAAAGCCCGGGCCGTCGCCGTTCTGGGCGAACGCATTGTGGCTGTTGGATCCGATGACGACGTCGCTCAATGGCGCGGACCGAAGACGACGGTTATCGACGCAAACGGGAAGCTCTTGCTTCCCGGCTTCAACGACGCCCACGTGCATTTTGCCAGCGGCGGATTTCAACTGGAAAGCGTCCAATTGACGGACGCCACGAGCGCCGCAGAATTTGTCCGCCGGATTGCAGAGCAAGCAAAGAAGATGCCCAGGGGCGAGTGGATGCAGGGCGGCGATTGGGATGAAACGAAATGGACGCCGGCAAAAATTCCAACCAAAGCAATGATAGATGCGGTGACCCCGGATACGCCCGTCTTTGTTTATCGCTATGACGGGCACATGGCGCTCGCCAATTCACTGGCGTTGAAACTTGCCGGAATTACCGCGAAGACTCCCGATCCGCCGGGCGGAGTTATCGTCCGCGATGCTCACGGCGATCCCACCGGCGCGATTAAAGATGCGGCACTGGATCTGGTGCAAAAAGTGATTCCGCCCTATACGCGGGAGCAGATGGTTCGGGCCGTCAGGCTTGCTCTCGCCCACGCCGCATCCCTCGGTGTAACGAGCGTTCAAAGCATGGATCCCGATTATTCAGAAGTGGCCGCGTACACCGAGTTGTGGGAACGGCACGAGTTGACCACGCGCATTTATGCTGCCCCATTAATCACGGAGGGCGCAGACGATCAGGCCAAAATCGGCCTCAGCCATGCTTTTGGCGATTCATACTTGCGGATCGGCGCAGTAAAGGCATTTGCCGATGGCTCTCTCGGCTCGCGAACCGCTTATTTTTTTCGGCCCTACTCGGATGATGCCAACAATTATGGCTTGCTGGCCGGTGACATGCATCCGGTTTCGCTCATGCGCGATCGGATGATGAAAGCCGATGCCGCAGGTTTGCAAATCTGCACTCATGCGATTGGGGATCGGGCGATTTCGACGATTCTCGACATCTATTCTGAAATTGAGAAAGCGCATGGCCCGGCCGATCGCCGCTGGCGCATCGAGCATGCGCAGCATATGACCGCAAAAGATTTCGATCGTTTTGCCCAGTTGCATGTGATTGCCTCGGTTCAGCCCTATCATGCGATCGATGATGGCCGCTGGGCCGAAGCACGGATTGGCCACGATCGCGCCACCCGGACTTATGCCTTCCGCACTTTTTTGGATCACGGTGTCCATTTGGCCTTCGGGACCGATTGGGACGTCGCACCGTTAAATCCACTGCTCGGACTCTATGCCGCGGTTACACGCGAAACACTCGACGGCAAAAACCCAAACGGCTGGTTCCCGGAACAGAAGTTAAGTGTTGCCGAGGCGGTTGAGGCCTACACGATGGGGTCTGCGTATGCCGAGTTTCAGGAGAAAGAGAAAGGCTCTATTACGCCCGGCAAACTCGCCGACATGGTTCTCCTCAGCGATGATATTTTTTCCATTCCTCCGGACGACACTCGCAACGTGACGGTGCTGAAAACCATCGTCGGAGGAAAAATTGTCTGGGATGCCACCGCCCGTTAGCTGGCCGCTTCTTCGCCCCGGACCAGATCGCGAAAAGTCTCGCGTTTGCGGATAAGTTTAGCGCTCTTGCCATGCACCAATACTTCCGCCGGGCGCGGCCGCGTATTGTAATTCGACGCCAGCGACATCCCATAAGCTCCCGCATCCAGAATGGCGAGCAAGTCACCCTCTCCAACTTCGGGCAGGGAGCGGTCGCGAGCGAAAAAATCTCCCGTTTCGCAGACCGGACCTACGATGTCGGTAACTTCCCAGGCGGTCTCCGCTCTTAGTTCAACCGGCACAATTTCGTGATGCGCCTGGTAAAGAGAAGGCCGTATTAAGTCATTCATGCCGGCATCCAAAATCAGAAAATTCTTCTGCCCGTTTTTCTTGCGGTAAGTCACGCGCGTGAGCAGGGCTCCGGCGGGGCCGATGATCGAACGTCCTGGTTCCAAAAGCAGATGAATGTTCAGGCCGCGCAGGGGTCGTAAAACTGCGCGCGCATAGGAATTGACCTCCCCGGCAAATTCGCGGCCACTGCGATTCGTGTAGGGAATACCAAGCCCTCCGCCCGCATCCACATATTTGATTCTGTGGCCTAGGGCTCGAAGGTCCAGCACCAGGTTTGCAACCCTTTCCATGGCGGCGGCGAAAGGCTTGGGTTCAGTAATCTGGGAGCCGATGTGGACGCTCACACCTGCCACTTGCAGCCATCCCGACTTCGCCGCCTGCGTATAGAGGCGCGTGGCTTCCAAAATGGGGACACCAAATTTATGCTCACGGAGTCCGGTGGAAATGTAAGGGTGGGTCTCTGCCGGCACATCAGGGTTTACCCGCAACGCAATTCGCGCCACGCGCTTTAACTTTGCGGCGGATTCGGCGAGAACCGCCAGTTCAGCTTCACTTTCCACGTTAAACAAGAGAATGTCGGCCTTCAATGCCGAGTCAATCTCTTCAGCGGTCTTGCCCACGCCGGAAAAGACAACCTTTCCTGCACTCTGCGGACTTACCCGCTTGATTCGTTCCAGCTCACCCCCGGAAACGATGTCGAAACCACAACCTTGCCGTGCCAGCAGCCGCAGAATCGCGAGATTGGAGTTCGCTTTGACTGAATAGCAAATCGTATGTGGTGCTGCTTGAAATGCTTCCTGAAACGCCGCCACGCGCCGTAAAATCTCAGAGGCGGAATAGACATAAAGAGGCGTTCCGAAACGCTCAGCAAGGCGCGACAGGGGGATTGAATCGCAGTAAAGGCTTGAGTTCCGTTTGCGGTCTTCCACGTAGGGAAATGCAGAACAAATCAGGGGAGGCTTGCGCGAGGGGCTCACTTCTTTTTCCCGTGCCCCGTTTTCTCTTTTTTGTCGCCACTCTTCTCGATCACTTTTATTGCAACAACGGTCTGGTCATCGAATGCATCGAGACCGGCGGCGTGCTCCGAGGCGGCTGAAAACAGCCGCTTCACCACGCAATCTACCGACTCGTCATGGCATTGTTCCACGATCTTTTCTACCCGGGAACGGCCAAAAAGCTCACCCGCGCGATTGGTGGCGTCCAGGATGCCGTCGCTGAAGAAAACGAACACATCGCCTGGCTTGGTATAGAAGGTGTACTCGTCATACTCTGCATCGTCGAAGAGGCCCAAAGGAAGTCCCGTGGCCTCAACTACTTGGGTCTTGCCATTGCGGCAGAAAATGGGTCGCGGCAACCCGGAGTTAGCGACCTGCAATGTACGCTCCCGGTCATCCCAGACGGCATAAATCAAAGAAACAAACTGGCCTTCGATGCGACGCTCGCCGAGAGAATAATTGACTGCGGCCAGCATCTCTGCCGGCCCGGGTTCGATGGGCGCATGGGAACGCAGAATCCCGCTGACCAAAGCGGCGTAAATGGCGGCTGGTGCGCCTTTCCCACTGACGTCACCGACGGTTATGGCAGTACGCGCATGAGAATAGCTGACAAAATCATAGAGGTCGCCACCGATTGCCCGCGCCGGAATAAACTTTGCCGCAATCTCCAAGTGGGCCAGATGCGGTAGTGAGGGGGGAAGAAGGCGCACTTGCAACTCTCGCGCCAGCGAGAGGTCGCGCTCCAACCGGCTCTCCTGCAAGGCTATCTGTTCGTACAACCGTGCATTTTCAATGGCGATAGCGACCTGCGCGGCCAGCGTCGAAACCGTGCGGGTGTGGTCGTCGGTGAAGAAATTACGCCGCGTATTCTCCAGATCCAGCACGCCTATAACTCTATCTTTGTATATAAGCGGGACAGCCAGCTCCGAGCGCGTCTCCGGGTTGACCATAATATAGCGAGGATCCTTGGTCACATCCGGCACCAGAACTGCTTCCTTGCTCAAAGCGGCAGTGCCGATTACGCCGACGCCGACCCGCCGATCGTGCTTGATCTGGATATTTTCTTCGAAGCGCAGAGAAAAGCGATGTTGCAGCTTCTCGCCCGATGCATCCAGCAAAAGAATGCTGAACATCTGGTAATCAATGAGCTTGCGCAGGAGTTCGGCCACACGGCTGAAAAGTTCGTCCAGACTCAGAATGGATGAGAGCTCGCGGGAGATTTCATTGAGCAAGACCAGCGTTTTCGCCTGGCGCGCGCTGCGTGTGTACAGCCGGGCGTTTTCTATGCCCACGGCCATGCGCGACGCAATCAACGTCAACAGGCGCTTGTGCTCTTCTGTAAATGCGCGTGGCAGTGGAGATTCGAGGTCGAGAACGCCGATGACCCGATTCTTCACAATCAAAGGAATAGCAAGTTCGGAGCGAGCGGTAGGCACCGCAGAAATGTATTGCGGATCCTCCGAGACATCGTCGACCAGGATCGCTTCACGCCGCTGCGCGGCAATCCCTGTGACTCCCTTGCCCACTTTAACTCTTGTCTTCTCAACGAATTCCTGCGGATAACCAACCGAAAAGCGGAAGTACAATTCCTGCGTCTTTTCGTTCAATAAAAGAATCGCAAGAATCTCATAATCAATGACTTTGCGGACGAGTTCCGCTACGCGGCGGAGCGTGGTATCCAGATCGAGCGTCGTGTTGACCACATCCGCTACTTCGAGTAAGAGCGGATCAACCTTTGTCTGGTAATCGATGGAAGCAGCGGTCATGAAAGGCCGTTTCCATGATAACAGCCGAAACCACGCATATCCTCTGGCCCTTTCGTCGCAATATTGCCTCTTCATGCACCTTCGACTCACGAAAATCAGTGTGCAGATTTGGTTGGGAACCCCGTGTCGCCATGACACTTAGGCTTCATACATGAACGACCCGATTACGAAATTTCAAGAATATTTGCTACCTTCATCCGGTGGATTCATCTAAGCTGTTGAGATTAGGTGTTGTGCCATGGCCGCGACCACCCTTATTTCCCCCAGCGCGCTGCAAGAACAATACGGCCGGGTTCGCCAAATGAGCCTGCGCCTGACGGAAGGCCTGTCGGCGGAAGATCAAATGTTGCAATCCATGCCCGACGCCAGCCCGACCAAGTGGCACCTGGCGCACACGACCTGGTTCTTCGAGACTTTCATTCTGGAGCCCCAGGTGCGCGGCTATAAGCCTTGGGACGTTCGCTTCAGGCAGTTATTCAATTCCTATTACAAGCAATTGGGATCGCACCCGAATCGTGGCACGCGCGGTCTTATGTCGCGTCCCAAGCTGAGTGAAGTGGTTTCATACCGGGCCCACGTGGATAAAGCCATGAGCGAAAACTGGGGTCGCCTGGGGCCGGATACGCTTTCTTTAGTGGAGTTGGGATTGAACCACGAGCAGCAGCACCAGGAATTGGTGCTTACGGATATCAAACATGCTCTCTGGTCGAGTCCGTTGCGTCCGGAAGCGGTCGAACAGGTTGGCCCGCGGGTGACTGCGCCTAAACTGCGTTGGATCGAATTTGACGGCGGAATTTTTCCCATCGGTCACTCGGGAAGCGGGTTTTCCTTCGACAACGAATGTCCGCAACACGATGTTCTACTGCGGCCTTTCGCGCTGGCTTCCCGCCCCGTGACCAATGGTGAGTACCTGCAATTTATGGCCGAAGGAGGGTATCGGCGCGCAGAATTGTGGCTCTCGGAGGGCTGGGACACGGTCAATGCGCAGCAATGGATGTCGCCGTTGTATTGGGAGCGCAGAGAAGACGGGCGATGGTGGGAGTTTACAAACAAAGGCATGACCGCGGTTGACCCCGCGGAACCGGTTTGCCATATTAGCTATTACGAGGCAGACGCGTACGCGCGCTGGAGCGGTTGCCGCCTGCCCAGCGAACAAGAGTGGGAGGTTGCCGCCGGGCGACATGCCACGCGCGGGGCGATGCTCGAGGAGATGGTCGCGCGTCCGCAAGCGGCGAAGGGCGAAGGAATGCAACAGTTGTTTGGCGACGTCTGGGAGTGGACGGCCAGTCCATATATGGCTTACCCCGGCTTTGTGCCTGCGGCTGGATTGATTGGTGAATACAACGGCAAGTTTATGTGTAACCAGATGGTGCTCCGAGGTGGTTCTTGTGCCACGCCGGCGAGTCATATCCGTGCGACATACAGAAATTTCTTCCCCCCGCACGCTCGCTGGCAATTCTCAGGCATCAGGCTGGCCAAATGATCGCAAGAGAGCTTCTAACCCTTCCCCCATTTGCGCTTGAGGTCGAACAGGGACTCACGGGCTCGCCGAAGTCTCTTCCCCCGAAGCTTTTCTATGATGAGCGAGGGTCAGAGTTGTTTGAAGAGATCACTCGCCTCCCTGAGTATTACTTGACGCGCACCGAACTGGCCATCTTGCGTGATCACTCCCGCGACATACTTTCGAGCGCGGGCCAGGGTCTAAGCATTGTGGAGTTGGGCGCGGGAACCGCCGCGAAAACCACCACGCTGCTCAATGCGCTCTCTGCGATGCAATTGCGTGTGGATTATTTCCCCGTAGATATTTCGAGGACAGCTCTGGCGGATGCAAGAAAGCGTCTAGAAGCTGAGTGTGGCCAAGTCAAAGTGCATCCTGTGGTTGCGGATTTCAGTGAGGGGTTCGAATTTTTAGGCGATATGCCCGGCCCTAAGCTGGTGCTGTATTTGGGTTCGAGCATCGGGAACTTCGATCCCGAGGAAGCGGTCTCCATGTTGCGGCAGGTGAGAGAACAATTGTCTGATAGCGACCGTATTCTGCTTGGGACAGATATGGTGAAGGCGCGCTCGGTTCTGGTGCCGGCCTACGACGACTCTATGGGAGTGACCGCCGAGTTCAACCGCAATATTCTCTACCGTATAAACCGCGATTTTGACGGTGATTTAGACCCGGAATCCTTCGCGCATATCGCCGTATGGAATCGAGAGGCTTCGCGGATGGAAATGCACCTGGAGAGCGTAAAGCCACAGACAGCCCGTTTGCGCTTACTCAACCTTACCATCCGCTTCCGGGCAGGGGAACGCATCCACACCGAGAATAGTCACAAATATACTTTGCCCATGGTGGAGAGGATGCTATCGCGAGCGGGTCTGAGCTTGAACCGCACCTGGATGGATGAATGCAAGTGGTTCGGTCTGCACCTGGCGAGTCGGTGAGTCCTCTCGTCTAGACGCGGGCGTAATCGATGTAGCCGCGCCCAACATCGGCATTGACGAGCTTCACTCGAAGTCTATCCCCTACATCCACACCTTGTTTTCCGTGTACAAGCATTCCATCGACATGGGGTTGCAATGCGCGCACGAATGTTCCGCCGGACGTGACTCCGGTGACGATGGCGTCAAAGATTTGTCCAATCTTGGAACTCATCGCGACGGCGGCGATGCGTTTGGACATTTCCCTCTCGACTTTGCGTTCGGCTTCCTCTCGCGTTGTACAGTTCTGCGCGATCGATGCGAGTTCGGCATCGGAGTAAGGCGCGGCTTCACCCGCCAGTAAGCTCTTGACGAGTCTTTGCGCCACCAGGTCTGCGAAGCGGCGGTTGGGGGCGGTGGAATGCGTGTAATCGTGGACGGCCAGGCCGAAGTGCCCTTGTTCCGGATCGCCCGGTCGTTCCAGCACATATTCGCCGGGTCCCATTAGTTTGATGACCGCGAGTGATAAATCGGGGAAGCGGTCGGGGTCCGCGGCCTTGCGATGAATGAGGAACTCGTTTAACGCCTTCGAATCGGGATCTGACGGCAGCTTCTCGCCGGATTCTGCGGCCAGCGCGACAATGCGGTCCCATCGTTCAGGCGTTTTGACCACCCGCCGGATGGCCGAGCGTTGCTTATCGCGCAGCAGCCGCGCGATTACACCGTTGGCCGCTATCATGAAGTCCTCAATCAATCCGGTCGCGCGATTTTTTTGTTGGCCGACGATATCGACAATCTGGTTGTCCACCACTACGGGGCGGTTTTCACTTGTTTCCAGATCCAGCGCGCCGACGCGAAAGCGATGATTCCGGAGCGCTTGAGCGGTCTCATCCTGAAGTTTGAGCTGGCCCTGAAGTTCTGCCGATGCAGCAACTTTGGAGGGCGCAGCCGCACTCCCTTCAAGCCATGCTCCGACGCCGTTATATGCCAATTGAGCATGGTTGCGGACCAAAGCCCGGTACGCGTCAGACGCGATGACCGTTCCGTCTCCATCGATCTTGTACTCGACCACGATGCATAGGCGGTCTTGATTTTCCAGCAGGGATGTAAGGCCAGTGGAAAGCGCCTCCGGCAGCATGGAAAAAGTTCGTACGCCCGTGTACACGCTTGTGGTTTCAAACGCCGCGTAGCTGTCGATGGGGGTGCCCTTGGCTACGAAGGCGTCGACATCAGCAATACCGATGAGCACCTTTGTTGTTCCGTCAGGCAGTCGCTCGGCGTATTCGATCTGGTCGAGATCGCGTGAAGTGTCATTATCGATGGATGACCAGAGGAGTTCGCGCAAATCTCGTTGTGACGGCTGGAACTTTATAGACGGCGGGTCAGCAACAATAGATTTAACTTGGGCTTGGGCATCGGCCGGGAAATCCGGCTGAAACCCGTGTGCAATCATTGTCTGTCTTGCGGATGCTTGAAGATCGAAGTGCGGCGGGCGTGCGTCTTGCATGACGTAATTTTACAGGAGCGCCGGAGTCGGGCCTGCCGCGCCGGACTAACCAATCATGCTTCCCACTGCACGGAAGATGCGATTTGCGTCCCAGCCAATATTCTTCATCGTGTACAGCAGCACGAGGAGGAGCCCGAGCATGGCCGCGTATTCTGCCACAGCCTGGCCGAGTTCATTTCGCAGGATGCTGAACTTTAAAAACTTAATCTTGGTGAACAATAGACGGTACCCCTGGGATGGTGAGATGGGCCGCTCGGCGCGTTCGGGGGACGTGCGGTCTTAACTGACCCTAATTTTGTGATGGAATGCTGCCCACGTCTATGGCTCGTAAGTGGAGGAGTCTAAAGTCGGTACGCAATAGGCAGAAAGTCCCTGTCCCTGTGTGCATAACTTGGCAGTCCCCCGCTGGCTTTTGATATGCAATAATTTGCGCATGGAGACTTCAAGCTTTGCCCTCGCCTACCTTGAAAGTGATCCTCAGACGGAACAACCTTCCGCGGCCCTATATCTGAAGACAACGACAGTGGAGGATTATGCAGGCGTCAAATCCGACCGGTTGCTCATGGCTCCTTGCTTGAATTTCATTGAGCTGGACGCGCAGATCAGGAGATTACACGCAGAGCTGGATGAAATCCGCGCCCAGGCTAAGAAGAAGTTTTATCGTGCGTATGCCGCCAGTGCAGGGGCCTGAAATTCTGATTTCTTAGATCAAGCCGTAGGTCTCCGCAGAATCGAATTATTTCCCTATAATCCACAGCGAATTACTTGACATTGACAGTGCAACTGATTTACACCTTTTGCGTAATTCATTGCAACTAATTTCGTGATTCGAGATTTTCTCAACCTCGACCAGGCCTACTGCTGTCACGAAAGTCCAAATTTTCTTTTGATCTCTGAGGAGCGAACGTTATGGCTGAAAAAGAAGTGCGTCATACGCTGAGCGAGCAGCAGGCGCGCCAGCTCGCTAATGTAACTAAAACCGTCCCGATGATGGAGGCGATCACGCCTCGCTGGCTCGTCAGCTTTGTGTCCTGGGTACCCGTTGAAGCCGGCACTTATCGCGTCAACAAAGTAAAGCCCACACGTCCCGGCACGCGCACCATCGAATGCAGCCCCGATGAAGAAATCGATTTACCTGAAATTTATGTTGACTACGAAGAGAAGCCGCGTGAGTACACGCTGAACGCCGTCACCACAGTGCTCGACGTACAAACCCGCATTTCTGACCTATACCGCAGCCCGCATGACCAGATTCGCGAGCAATTGCGTCTGATGATTGAGAAGGTGAAAGAGCGGCAGGAAAACGAGCTCGTCAACAACGCCGAATACGGACTCATAAATAACGTTGCTACTGATATGAAAGTGAAGCCACGAAAAGGCGCGCCCACACCGGACGACATGGATGAACTTATCTCTCGTGTCTGGAAAGAGCCGGGATTCTTTCTTGCACATCCCCGTGCCATCGCCGCCTTCGGACGGGAATGTACTCGCCGCGGCGTGCCTCCGCCGACTGTAAATCTATTCGGCGCACAATTTCTAACCTGGCGCGGCATTCCGATCGTTCCCAGTGACAAGCTGTCAGTCAAAGGCGAAAAATCGAGCATCCTTCTCATTCGCACGGGAGAAAAGAAACAAGGCGTCATCGGCCTTTTCCAGCCGGGACTTCCCGGCGAGGTCACACCCAGTCTTTCCGTTCGCTTTATGGGCATCAATCACAAGGCGATCGCTTCTTATCTGATTTCGCTGTATTGCTCGATTGCGGTTCTCACGGAAGACGCTATCGGTGTGCTGGAGAACGTGAATGTCGATCAATATCACGAATACAAGTGAGCCGGGAACTAGCGCGGCGGAATCGGGAAAGACTCAGGCAGAGAGCGGGGCCGGCAACATTCCCGATGTCGCTCTGATCGCCAAACTTGCCAATGAGTTTTTTCAGGCGCGCCCCGGTGGAGAACCAACGGCGTTGCCGGTAAATCAGGCTGCGCCTGATTTGCGAGGGGTTGCCATGCCTGCGGCTATTCCCGACCTGCCGCGAGAAGTGTTTTCCTTTTCGCGGATTCCTTCGCCGCCTGCGGTAGTGGGAGCGCCCGAATCCACTTCTTCACCCGCAGGCGTACTCAGCGAAGCGGACTTCCGTGCCATCGCTGCATCACTCGCCGGCGCCACAGGACTCATTCCCCAATCCACCGCAGTTGCTCCGCCTGTAGTTACACTGCCGGCCGATGAGGAAAGTAATGGCCCGTGGTCGCAAGCTCCTGCCATTCCGTCAGCGAAAGATGCGTATTCATTCCCCGGCATTCCGTCTGCGCCTTCTGCGCCGCAAACCGGCACACCCGGAGCGGGGCAAATGTCACCGACTGCTCCGTCTCCCGCAGTAACTCCTCAATCTGGGCCGGGCATTCCAGTCACAGAATCACAAGCAAGCCCCTGGACCGATCCTCCAGCGCTTCCCGGATCCCAGGAAGCATATTCCTTCCCTCGTGTTCCGGGGATGTCTGTGCCCGCCGCACCACAACCCTCCGCAGCTTCTCCCGCGCTTGCATCGTCAGAACCAGTTGCGACCGCAGTCCCGTCCGTGCAGCCTGTGTCTTTCGCGCCGAACTTGACCGCCGCTTCACCCCCAGCTCTGGAAACGGTGACTTCGACCCAGATACCGCAAGCCGCTCCGAAAACTGACACAACCGGTGAGAGCGCAAAATTCGGCTTGCCCACTTCGTTTCAGGCAATCAGTTCAATGTTTTCTTTCCCCGGAGTACCCGGAGCGCAATCGCCGCCGGGCGTCCCTGTTGTTCCGTCTTCCATTCCGACGAAGTTGCCCGAGGAAAAAGATGTCCGCGATACTGGAACCGCTCCCGCAGGAGTTCCGCTGCCGCAAATTCCGGCAATTCCTCAATCGCAAGCTTCGGCTCCCGCCGTGAACTCGGCGCCAGGAAATACAGAGATTCCTCAAGGAACGGAATCGGTTGAATTCCGCCCCGACGTTGTTCCCGATCTCGGCGTCTCCAAACGTCCGCTGGACGCGCGATTAATTCGTCAGGATTTCCCCATTCTGCAGGAACGCATTCATGGCCGTCAGCTTGTTTGGCTCGACAATGCAGCGACCACGCAAAAACCGAATGCGGTCATTGACCGGCTCTCGGCGTTTTATCGCCACGAAAATTCCAATATCCATCGCGCCGCGCATACACTCGCCGCCCGCGCCACCGATGCCTATGAAAGTGCCCGGGAAAAGTCGCGCCGTTTCTTGAACGCAGCCTCGACCAAAGAAATCATCTTCGTCCGCGGCACAACCGAAGGCATCAATCTCGTCGCCCAAAGCTGGGGACGCCGCAATGTCTATAAAGACGACGAAATCGTCGTCACTTGGCTGGAACACCACGCCAACATCGTTCCCTGGCAGCAATTGTGCGCGGAGAAACGTGCGAAATTACGCGTTGCTCCTGTCAATGACCGCGGAGAAATTATTCTGGACGAGTACGAACGCCTTCTCAGCCCACGCACGAAGCTGGTCGCCTTCAGTCAGGTCTCAAACGCCTTGGGGACGGTCACTCCCGCGCGCGAAATGATCGAAATCGCCCATCGCCACGGTGCCCGCGTCCTGCTCGATGGTGCCCAATCGGTCTCCCACATGCGCACCGATGTGCAGGCGCTGGATTGCGATTTCTTCGTGTTCTCCGGCCACAAAATTTTCGCGCCAACTGGCATCGGTGTCGTTTACGGCAAGCTTGATGTGCTCAACAACATGCCTCCCTGGCAAGGCGGCGGCAATATGATTGCCGACGTCACCTTCGAAAAGACCACATATCAAGACGCCCCCGCACGCTTCGAAGCCGGAACGGGCAACATCGCAGATGCCGTAGGACTCGGCGCGGCTCTCGACTATGTCGAGCAGATCGGCCTCGAAAGTATTTCTGCCTACGAGCACGAGCTTCTGGAGTATGGCACCGCCGGTCTTCTCACCGTCCCCGGCTTGCGTCTCATCGGCACCGCACGCGAGAAAGCAGGAGTCATGTCATTTGTTCTCGACGATGTTCGCACCGAAGATGTGGGTGCCGCATTAAATCAGGAGGGAATCGCGGTTCGCTCCGGTCACCACTGCGCTCAACCCATTCTTCGCCGCATGGGAGTCGAAGCGACGGTCCGGCCTTCGCTTGCGTTTTACAACACGAAAGAAGACCTCGACGCTTTGGTCGCAGCTTTACTACGCATTCAAGCCGGACGCGGTCACCGCGGGCTTTGATTTACAGTAGGCTCATTTGCTGAGATTCTTTCGCCGGCGCATATCGCGCAATGTAATTCTTTACCGAATATTTCTTGGCGGTGTTCTCCGAGCTCATAGATCGTACAGTTCCGTAAATCGCGCGCTCCGGCCACGGGCGGTCATATCTTCCCAGAGTCCAGAAATATCCGGCATAAGCATTCGGATCCCGCCCATCCAGCGACCAGCGGTCCATAATCGCGATCATGTGTCCCAGCGCTTCGCGGGGCGTTCGCGACCACTCTAGAATCTTCTTTCCCCATAATATTCGCATGTAGTTATGGAACCAGCCTTCGCTCCGCAATTGCCCCATCGCCGCATTCCACAGTGGATCGTGGGTTTGTCCCGCCTCGAGCTGAGCCCGCGAATATCTGTGCGAGCGTGCGTCCTGGGCATGTTTGGCAAGCGTTTCCTGGGCCCAGGCCGGGAGGGATTCATAGCGGTCATAATCATCCGGACGGAAAACGCACTGATTGAAGGCCAGCTCGCGCCAAGTGATGAGCTGGTCCAAAAACGCTTCAGCTCCGGGACTTACCCCCCACCAGCCTTCCCGTGCACCATTTGCTTTGGGACCCACTTTGAAAATTGACCATTTTTCCTGCTGCATGACTGCGTGGAAAATCTCGTGGGAGCCAATGTGCCCGAAGTGCAGGTAAGGGGAAAGATGGCTTGTCCCTTCCAACTCAGGCTCGTTATGGGCACTCGAGTAATTGTTCAACCCATGTCTAACGAACTTCGTGAGTGCGGCGCGCGCGGCGGTTTCGCCGCCCACGCTAGGCGCTACTGGCACAGAATGGTCAATCGGCAGTTTCGCCAATGCCTTAGGATCGCCCGACAGCAATTCGTCCGTGGCCGGCGGCCAGCGTTTGATGATCGCGTCCAAGTGGCCCTTCGGCGTGGGTAGGTCGAGAGCCGCCAAAGGATTGGCGTGCGGAATCTTATCCACGAAAAGTGGTAGGGTGCGTTGCATGTGGCGGCGATAGTGGAAGGCAGCCGTGAAGGCGTGGTCGGCGGACCGCATCGGGAGTATGCCGTTGCCGTCCACCGCTACAAGACTTACGGGCAAAACAGAGGCTGCAGCCGCGAGCATCCGGGGAAGAAAAAAGCAGGGGAAATCGTCGGATACGACAACGCAGGCATTTGCCGATAAAGCCGCCAGCAAGCCTTTGCCGGCGCCATTATGCGGCTCGACGTACGGATAATAAAATAGCGGTATGTTATTGAATAGAGGTAGCTTGGCTGCCATGCCGTCTATTACAAAGCGATGCAGCCGATCCGAGGCCCAAGGATATCCATGGCGTAGTGCTTCGAGAATTACCAGTGGCCGCGAAAGCCTTCTTGCCCAGGCGATAGCCCGATCCAAAGCGAAATTGAATGACGTTCGGCGCGCCGCGATCATCCAATAAAGTACGTAGTCGGCTTCCTCGCGTAGGCGCGCCTGATTTAGAAGCCGCACACGTTGCTGAAAACGGTCTGGTTTCACATCTGAAGGATTATTCATCGGGCTTGGGAAATCCGAGATGTTCTCGCGACCGTTCATTGTATGTAACTTTCACGAGGGCGGCGACTCTAATCGTTAGCGGGAGTGGGCTTCTATCTCTGGAGGAAAAACTATGTCGCGAGTTTCGCGTTACCTGATTCCGGTTGGACTCGCGCTGCTGTTGATGGCGGCGATTTCGCGCAAGGGGGCTAACGCTTCGGATAAGGCTGCGGCAATTCCTGCCCCGTTGATTGACGCACCTCTTGCCACCGGCAAGACACAGACTGCGGTTTTTTCCGGAGGATGCTTCTGGGGCGTGCAAGCGGTCTTCCAGCACGTGAAGGGTGTGACCAGCGCGACCTCGGGGTATACGGGCGGAGATGCCACAACGGCGCACTATGAAATCGTGAGCACAGGCGAGACGGGGCACGCGGAATCAGTGGAAGTGAAATACGACCCATCCCAAGTTACCTACGGAGAGCTGCTGCGGGTGTTTTTCTCAGTGGCTCATGATCCCACGGAGTTGAATCGTCAGGGGCCGGATGACGGGACGCAATACAGGTCGATGATTTCCTACACGAGTGACGAGCAGAAGAAAATTGCCCAAGCTTATATTAAGCAGCTCGACGATGCCAAGGTGTTCTCGGGAAAAATTGTGACGCAAGTGGTCCGCCTAAACGCTTTTTACCCAGCAGAGGGGTACCATCAAAATTACGCTGCGCTCCATCCCAATAATCCCTACATCGCGATCAACGATGCGCCCAAAGTGGCTCATCTTAAACAGGAACTTCCGGATCTTTACCGCGAGCGTTAGGGGAGGGTCATCATGGTAAATCGGAGACAATTTTTGACTGGGTCGGCGCTGGCCTGTGGCGGCGTAGCCCTGGTGTCCTGGTTGAGAAATCCCGGATCCACCGCTTTCGGCGCCGGGAATGCGGCAATGCCCGTCGGCGGCAAAGTGAAGATTGTGCAATTCAGCGACTCGGGCAAGAACCTGGGTGTGGTGTGGGTTGAAAAAGTAGTAAAGACAGACGCGGAGTGGCGCGCGCAACTATCACCGGCCGCCTACGAGGTCACGCGGCAGGAGGGGACCGAGCGGGCCTTTACCGGGAAATATGCTGAAACCCATGACAAGGGTCTTTACCGGTGCATTTGCTGCGACAACGCGCTCTTCAGTGCGACGACGAAGTTTGATTCAGGCACGGGATGGCCGAGCTTCTGGGCACCGATTGCGGAACAAAATGTCATGACGAAAACCGACGTTAGCCTGGGAATGGAGCGGACCGAGGTGAAATGCACGGAATGCGATGCCCACCTTGGCCACGTATTTGATGATGGTCCGGAACCCACACATCTTCGATACTGCATGAATTCGGTGGCGCTGAAGTTGGTGCCGGCCGCTTAGCCGTTTACTTGTAAGTCTGCTAAGACGAATCTTTCCTCGCGCTTCAGGCGAAGGCGCTTCTGCGACGATATACTGATATACAGGGTCGCAGGCAGTGCCCATGCGACGCCTCACCTGACATGAAAACGCCTTCGAATCTTCCCCATATTGCGTACTTCTCGATGGAAATTGCCTTGGAGCCTGATTTGCCCACATATAGCGGCGGGTTGGGCATTCTGGCCGGCGACACTCTGCGCTCAGCTGCCGATTTGGGTGCGCCCATGGTGGCGGTGACACTGGCGTATCGCAAGGGGTATTTCAAGCAAAGCCTGGATGCGGCCGGCCGGCAGTCGGAGCAGCCCCAGCCCTGGAACCCGGAACAGAAGCTGAAGGAAGAAAAAGAACGAGTCAAAGTGGAAATCGAAGGACGCACGGTCTGGATAAGGGCTTGGAAATACAGCGTGCTCGGAGTAACAGGAAGCACGGTCACCGTGTATCTGCTGGATACCGATCTGCCGGAAAATTCAGAATGGGACCGGGCCCTTACCGATTCGTTGTACGGTGGCGATCAACGTTATCGTCTCGCCCAGGAAATCGTGTTGGGTTTGGGTGGTTTGCGCATGCTGCACAAGCTGGGTCACAACCAGCTCGACGGCTATCACATGAATGAAGGTCACTCGGCCTTGCTGGCTTTGGGATTGCTGGAAAGGCGGCTCGATCAGAGCTTCGCCGGGCGTGTAAAGCAACTGGACATCGACGGTATACGGCGACTGTGCATTTTCACGACGCACACGCCGGTACCCGCCGGCCACGATCAGTTTTCGCGGCAATTGGCGCGCTCCCTATTGAGCCAGAGTGCGGTTTCGCTGATTGATGAGACGGACGCATGGCAGGGCGATTTTCTCAACATGACGTACTTGGCGCTGCGTTTTTCCGGTTATGTAAACGGCGTAGCGATGCGGCACGGCGAAGTCTCACGCGAAATGTTCCCTGAGTATGCGATCAGCGCCATTACCAACGGCGTGCATGCCATAACGTGGACTTCGCCACCGTTCAGCGAGCTGTTCGATCGGCACATTCCAGGCTGGCGGACCGACAATAATTATTTGCGCTATGCGGTAAGCATGCCGCTCGAGGACATTCGGCAGGCCCATGCCAAGTGCAAGAAGGAATTGTTCGCCCGCATTCATGAACGTACGGGAGTCCAATTGGATCCTTCGATCCTCACTCTCGGTTTTGCGCGCCGCGCGAGCACCTACAAGCGAGCGGATCTCTTATTTCATGACGTCGAGCGACTGCGCGCCATTGCCCGCACCGCCGGTCCCATACAGATCGTGTATGGCGGAAAAGCGCATCCCCATGATGAAGGCGGCAAAAAATTGATCCGCCAAGTCTTTGCAGGAGCGAATGCGGTTGCCGATTTGATTCGGACCGTGTACGTCGAGAATTACGATATGCATTGGGGACGCTTGCTCACCAGCGGAGTGGACGTCTGGCTGAACACGCCATTGCGCCCGCAAGAGGCCTCGGGAACCAGCGGCATGAAGGCGGCCTTGAACGGTGTGCCCAGCTTTAGCGTCGTCGACGGCTGGTGGGCGGAAGGACTCATCGAGGGTGTGACCGGCTGGGCCATCGGGAACAACGAGGTCGCCGAAGACCCGCTTATCGAGGTTTCGACACTCTACGACAAACTCGAAAAAGAAATTGTGCCTATGTTTTATAAGGACTCCGACCGCTTTGTCAGCATTATGCGCGCTGCAATTGCCCTCAACGGATCTTTCTTCAATACGCAGCGCATGTTGAACCAGTACATTGCGAACGCGTATACGGAAAGTAACGAGGCAACGCCGGCCCTCGCGATTGCCGATGCTCTAACCGCCAGCCGTGGAGAGTCATAACATGCGGCGCCATCACAAACGTGCAATCGAAACGATATACTGCGCTCATGCGGACGTTTGTGAAGTTATGCTCACACCTTGCTCTCCTGTCCAGCCTTATTGCCTTCGCTCAAGTTGAAAATCAGACTCAACCCTCCGAACTGGAAAAACCCGCGCCTCCGCAAACGGTACCCGTGAAGGCGGCCCCGGAACGGCCAGTGTCGCAAGCGAATGATTCCCCGCGCCCTCGGATCGCGGTGGCATTGGAAGGCGGCGGTGCCCTGGGACTTGCGCATATAGGAGTGCTCGAATGGTTCGATCAGCACCACATTCCAGTGGATGGAATTGCCGGTACGAGCATGGGCGGCTTGATCGGCGGATTCTATGCGAGCGGAATGAACGGCGATGAAATCAAGATTTTCGCCGACACGATCGATTGGAACCGCGCCTTACGCGATCAGGTTCCTTATCGCGATCTTGCGTTTCGGCGGAAAGAGGACAAGCGTGAATATCCGGCCGATCTCGAATTCGGTTTGAAGGGTGGGGTACGTTTTCCGCTTGGTCTCAGCTCTGGCCAGCAGGTGGGTTTGATACTCGATCGCGTGGGCGCGCCTTACAGCAACCTGACGACGTTTGACGATTTGCCCACTCCATTCCGATGTGTGGCGACCGACTTAGTTTCCGGAAATCCGGTCGTATTCGACAAAGGGTCGCTCTCCGACGCGCTGCGGGGAACCATGTCATTGCCTGGGGTATTCAACCCCCTGCGGCAAACCGGGCAAGTGTATGTGGATGGCGGACTGGTGGACAACCTGCCGGTGGATGTGGCACGCAGCATGGGCGCCGACGTGGTCATAGCCGTACACCTTCGCAGCAAGCCGTTCAACGCAACCCAGGGATTGTCTGCGCTGGATGTCCTGCAAGGCTCGGTCAGCGTGGTCATCGCCGCCAATGAGCTGCAGAGCATGGAGCAGGCGGACATTCTGATTTCCGTGGCAACGCAGGACTATGGCACGCTCGATTATCAGGCGTCGGACAAACTGGAAGAGTTAGGCGTCCAAGCGGCGCAGGAAAAAGCGAATGTTCTGGAACGATTTGCCTTAAACGACGCCGACTGGCAGGCCTATGTGGCGGGGCGCGAAGCCCGCCGGCGCACGGCGGCGACTCCGGAGTTCGTAAAAGTATCGGGACCGAGCCCGGAGGTGGCGCGTGGGCTGGAAAAGAAGCTGCAAGACAACGTGGGAAAACCGATTGATTACGCGCGCATCAACCGGGATATGGATGAAATCACCGGCCTCGGCCGCTTTGATCTTGCCTCCTATCAGTTAACGCAACAGAACGGTCTTTCCGGTTTGCTGGTCACAACGGAAGAGAAAGACTACGGTCCGCCCCTAGTCAATCCACTTATCGTAGTGGATGGTTCCGACTATACCAACGTCTTGTTTGGTTTGGGCGCGCGCATCACCATGTTGGATATTGGCGGCTACGGGTCGGAGTGGCGGAATGATTTCTTAATCGGGTCGCAATATTCGATCGCGTCGGAATACTACCACCCGGTTAAGTGGTCGAATCCTTTCTTCGTCGCCCCGCGGCTTTTTGCCAGCGACGCGCCCTTTGACCTCTATGACAATGACAACCGAGTCGCCAGCTACCGCGAAGATCAGGAGGGCGGCGGTTTGGACTTGGGGGTGACTTTCAATCGTTTCAGCCAGTTGCGCTTTGGATACCAACTGGAGCACCTCAGCCTGACGCGGCAAATTGGCACTCCAGACTTCGGGAACCTGAGCGGGCGGCAAGGCTTTTCGCGTTTGCTTTACACCTTCGACAACACTGACGATCCAACCCTGCCGCGGCAGGGATTTGACGCAAAGACGCAGCTCGAGTTCTACGATGCGAACCCGGGCTCATCCCAGCACTTTCCTTTGTTCGAGAGCGAAACTGGAGTATTCAAACAGCTGCGAAGCCTTAATTCGGTTTTTGTCCTGGCCTCCGGCGGAAGCACCTTCGGGCGCGATGACATTGGGTTGCCACCTTTTGCGCTGGGCGGACCGCTGCGCTTAGGGGCCTATGGCACGAACGAAATCCTGACCAATCAATATTTTCTCATTCAGCCCGGATATATCCGGCAGTTGAAGCAGTTGCCGCCGCTATTTGGAAATCACATTTATGCGGTTGCGACCTACGAAATTGCGAAGACATATGACAACCTGTTTCATGAATCGAAGCTGCCCAACGATGTAAACGTAGGCCTGCTTGTGCAGACTTTTTTTGGTCCAGTAGTATTCGGGGGTGCGGTGGGCGACTCGGGTCACCGGAAGTTTTACTTCCAGCTCGGCCGCTATTTCTGACCTGGGATGCCTTCGCTGCGTGTCAAGACGAGACGCGAGGGCGGAGGCGTTGCCGGCTTCTCCACGTAAGTTGCTGAGTCTTCGTGTAAGTGATTGATTATTCGTTCGCGTGGGGATTCCGGCGTGCAGAAATGACACTGCACCCGATTTGGGAAATGCCGGTTTTTCGCGTTCTAACGGCCCAAGGCTGCACGATTGCAGCGCGGAGGCTCTGGAGGCCGTCCAGCGCGGCGATTGCGCGCCACGGGGCTGGAAACGCGGGTATTCCCATTTTGGGAAATGAAATGTACTAGTGTGTAAGTACAAAGTGCTTCCGCAGCCGAATTGGCAGGATGATTGCCTGCGGCGACGCTTGCAGGTTCTAGGTTCGGGTTGGTCTCGCTAGACTGGCTGCGTGCGCTTTCGATCCGCTGTCGCGGCGAGGGGTGCACTCTTTGCAGAATCCTCAATTCCATCGAGCATGGCTACGAGCATGTCGAGTCCGAATCTTGCCCCGCGTCCGTCGGGATCGCTGGTTGGGTTGTAGGTCGCAAGCGAGAGGGCGCGAGGGCTGAGGGTCTTCGCGGCGGAACGAATCGCACTACGCAGCGCGTCGCGTGTCGGCGCTTTGGGAGATGGCGTCATTCCTCCCGGGACTTCTTGTGGCCCCGCGACATCAACGTCCAAGTGTAGATACCAAGCATCGGCGCTTTTGCTTCGCGGCCTGAGCAAATCTGCGATGTGTTTCGCGGGATCATCCCCAAAATTCGCGGCATCAAGTCTTGCGATGGGATCTTTCTCCAGTGCAGCGACTTCTTCCGGATCTAAATCGCTCGCCCCGATAAGCGCGGCGGCCTCGGCGCGAACCGGTTGCGCGAGTCCGGCTTCGGATTGCCAATCGGCGCAATCCCACCCCAGGGCGACAGCGAAAGGCATGCCGCCGACGTAGCCAGTGGCTGTAGTGGCGTACGTGTGCAAGTCGCCGTGCGCGTCGAACCAAGCGATGCCCGGAGTCATTCCGGCGCGTGCGATGCCGCCGGCGACACCTACGGTATGAGAGCAATCGCCTTGGAGGACGATGGCGAGTCCGTCGGGATCGCGCAGCGCATCAGCGACAGCGAGCGAAGTTCGTTTGGCGATGCGGGCAAGATTGGTAACGATGTCGCGGGTGCGCTCGGCGCGAGGAAGTTCAACCCATGTCGTGTTTTGAATCTTGTGGCCGAACTTCCGGCACACGGATTCGAGTCCATGATCGAGAAAGGCCTGTGGCCCGAGTGCATAAGCCCAACGGGCAACGTCAAGCTGATAGGGAACGCAGATGAGGGAGATATTCATGGCGCCTAGAGGTATTTAATCACGGAGAACCCGATACCACCTGCGGAGCGTGTCATCCTGAGCGCAGGGAACGATTCGCGAAGTGAATCGTAAGCAGAGTCGAAGGACCCCGTGCTTGCTGGAAGCGAGATAGGCTTGGCAAGGAATTCTCACGAGGCCGTGCGGAGAACGCCTTGATGGGGCGGTGCAAGATTTATCGATGCATGAGATCCTTCGACTGCATGGGCTTTCGCGGAGCGAAAAGCCCATTTCGCTCAGGATGACAGACAAAGGAAAATCTAAGCCATTGTGAGCACGACCCTAAATTCTGCCTTCCCGCTCATCATGCGATCGTAGCCTTCATTGGCTTTTTCCAAGGGCATTTTTTCGATCATGGGGCGAACTCCGGTCAGGCTGGAGAAGCGCACTGTGTCTTCTGAATCGGTCGGAATCCCCGAGGCCCAGCCCTTGATACTCTTTTTCCCATTGATCAACTGAATCGGCCCCACTTCAATCAAATCGGGGCTTGCGCCCACCACGACGAGTGAGCCATTGGGGCCGAGGCCATTGATGAGCGGAGACATGGATTTTCCGCTGGGCGCGGTGGCGAGAATTACTTTGGCTCCGCCAAGTTTCAGCAACTCTGCCGCAGGATCTCCGGCTGCGCTGTCAATGTAAACCGCTGCACCTAACTTCTTGGCGAGCGCGGCGTTCTGCGGACCGCGGCCGATGGCGGCGACTTTATATCCAAATTTGTTTGCGTATTGAATTCCCAAATGGCCCAGGCCGCCAACGCCTTGAACGGCGACGAGGTCTCCGGGAAATGCTCCCGCATGGCGAAGAGCGTTGTAGGTGGTGACGCCGGCGCACATCAGCGGAGCGGCTTCTTCGAAGGAAAGATCATCAGGCAGGTGGGCGAGACCTTCGATAGGGGCAAGCATGTACTTCTGGTAGCCGCCATCGAAATGAATTCCAGTAATCTGAAGACGTTCGCAGTTGCCGAAGTCGCCGCGGCGGCAGGGAAGGCATTGTCCGCATTGCTTGCCGTGCCAGCCCACCCCGACGCGCTGGCCTTTTTGCCAGTTGGTGATGCCGGGGCCGACTTCGTCGATGATTCCGGCAACTTCGTGGCCGGGGATGCGCGGAAAAGTGATGCCGGGCCACATCGCTTCTCGCGTGAGAACGTCGCTGTGGCAGATGCCGCAGGCTTTCACTTGAATGCGGACTTGGCCAGCGGCAGGTGCGGCGATTTCACGCTCTTCGAATTCAAAGGGCGCGTGGGGCTTATTAGAAACGGCGGCAAGATTCTTGGGCATGATGGCTCCTGGGGAAATTGGAAAGTGATTCAATTCTGTTCTTTGTTCTTTAGTTCTATGCGCCAAAGCGGGCAAAGAACGAGGACACAAATAAATAAGTATTAGCCCTCAAGAGATAGATGCGTAAGAGTTTGGCAGGATTCCGAAATGCTAAATCTAGGGCAACAGCGGGAAGAGCATTGCCATCAAAATCACGCCGAGGTCAATGATCATGCCTAAAATCTGCTCGAAATGCGGACGCGAGGGTGATCCGATGAATCTGTTTTGCGGCATGTGTGGAAGGCCTCTGTTCGACGTGGAAGAGGTTGGAAATGCCGCGCGAATGTCACGGCCGGCATCCCCGATGTCGTCCCAAATGTCATCTCAAGTGTCTTCCTCAATAACGACCGGGCCAAGGAGCACGCAAGGACCCGCCGCGGCGAGCGCGTTGCGCGAAACGCAGCCGATGGGCAATTTCTCCATACTGGGGTTGTCCGGGGCGAGCGATCCAACTCCCAGCACTGCGTATTTGTTGGAAGATGATGCCAGTTCTTCGCACTGGGGGCGGCGCGCGGTACTATTTGCCGTCCTGCTGGCGGGCGCAGCCGCCGCTGCCTGGCATTGGCGAGGCGAGTTGAAAGCATTGGAAACGCGATACGTCCAACAGGCACCCGTGGTGCAGCCGGGAACTACGACGTATTCTGCTCAGTCGATTGCGACCCAAGGTTCGGAAGTGGCGGGCACGAATCCGAACACGCAAGTGATGACCGTGACGCAGACGCAACCGGAGTCCGCGAGTCCGGTTGCAGAGAATAAAATCTCCAGCCAAAGCGAAAACCAAAATTCTGCCAGCCCGCCAAGTCAAAATGTAAGCGCGCCGGCACAAGCGGCTGATACGAAGAACGCTACCTCAACTCCTACCGCTTTGGACGTGCCTTCGGAAAGCCAGCCGGTGGAGAAAGCATCGAGAAAAGAATCTGTGCCGGTTGTTGATTCCACGGCGATCAATGACGAAGCCGAGGGTGAAAAATATCTGTATGGAACCGGGGTTCCGCAAAATTGTTCCCACGCATTGCAAGGCCTAACACTGGCGGCGGAGCGGAGCAGTGTGAAAGCGGAAGGCGTTCTGGGAACGATGTATGCCACAGGGCACTGTGTCACCGCCAGCCGACCCATGGCCTATCGGTGGTTCGCGAAAGCGTTGCAGCAGCAGCCGTCGAATGTGGCGCTGGAGCGGCAAATGCAGGTGTTATGGGGCCAGATGACGCTGGATGAGCGCCGGATTGCTGAAGCGCGCGATTGAGATTTAGCTGTCCGTGTAAAGATGCGAGCCAACGCGCGATTTTGCGCGCAGCTCGCTCAGATCCTTCGACTAGCGCAGAAACGGCGCTCGCTCAGGAGGACATTTTTTTATAGTTTAGTGGCTGAACGAAATGTTGATTCCGGTGGAGAGCAACACGTCGTTGGTTTTCTTGCCGACAGGCGGATTGGTCACATAAATATCCCCGAAGCTGTTCTGCCATCCAAACCACTTACTGATCTTGGTCACGGTGCCGAGATTGAAGGTGGCACGATACTGGCTGAAGTCGTTGAAGTCGGGAAAGATATAACCCTTCTCCGTCACGACGGTATTCTTCGTTACGCTACGCGTAAGTTCCTCGCCGAAGGTCCCGGCGGCGAAGTTGTTGCTGTAGGTTCCCATGTGAATACCGTTGACAAAATTGTCGTAATTTTCATGGGTAAAGTTTGCGCCGGCGAGCAAATCGAACTGAGTATTCGCAGTTTTGATTAAGTGATAACCAAGGCCCCCGCCGAAGACGCCGCGTATGTTCAAGCTCTGCAACTGGTCGGCCATAAAGTCCGCTCCGACGAAGGCGAATACGCGAGGAGTAAGGTTGTGGTCATAGCGAATGCCGCCCTGGATAACGTTGGCGGTGGTGCTGGGACTGGCGCCGGCGGCGTTGTTGGTCGCATATACGGAATTCGTGTAGATGCTGAGTTTGTCGTTTAATCCTGTGCGGGCGGCGTTAACCGCGAGGGCAAGGTTTTCGGTCTCGCTATTGCCGGCGGTCAGCGCGAAGCCGAAATTGGCGCCGCCGGTCCAACCTTGCAAAAGGCCGGGATGTTGCAATTTATCGAAGGCTGCTTGTTCGTCAGGCGAGCGCAGCGCGGCGATGTTGGATTTCGCGACGGTCACGGGCGGCTGCGATTGCACGACCACGGAATCATCCTGGGTGGTCACGGCGCCGCTATAGGTCTTCTTGTCGGCGCTATTTTGAACATAAACCGGCTTATCGGTGGAGAAAGACTGGATGGCGTCCATTTGAATGTCAACGGAGCCAAGTGCATCGGTTTTCAGGGTAAGGACTTTACCATCGGATTTCACGATGGTCCCGGTGAGGTGGTCGCCATTTTTAAGAGTGACTTGATCGGCGTGGAGGAGGCAAGAGATGGCAAGAAGCAAGATGACTGACAGGCATTGACTACGCATAAAGATGGAAGTACTCCTGACGAATTGTGATTTATCGCGAAGCGGCGAAATGTGGTTGATTCCGGAGGTTACGATTCTCCGAATAAAGCATTATAGATGCCGCCGCCGAGGGCTCCGCCAATGATGGGTGCGACCCAGAAGAGCCAGAGCTGCGAGAGGGCCCATCCGGCGACGAAAAGAGCGGGGCCAGTGCTGCGAGCGGGGTTTACGGAGGTATTGGTGACGGGGATGCCGACGAGGTGAATCAATGTAAGGCAGAGGCCGATGGCGATGGGCGCGAAGCCTTTGGGCGCGCGGCTATCGGTCGAGCCCATGATGACAAAGATAAAGAACATGGTGAGAACGATTTCAGCCACCAGGCACGCGAGAAGAGAATAACCGCCGGGAGAGTGCTCACCGTAACCATTGGAGGCGAAGCCGGCGCTCACTTCGAATCCGGCCTTGCCGCTGGCGATGACGTATAAAACGCCGGCCGCGACAATTGCGCCGGCGACCTGGGCCGCAATGTAGGGCAGCAGGTCGGAGGCAGGGAAGCGCTTGCCCACGAACAGGCCAACCGAGACGGCTGGATTTAGATGGCCTCCGGAGATGTGGCCGATGGCGTAGCACATGGTAAGCACGGTCAGGCCGAAGGCTAGCGCGACGCCGGCAAAGCCAATGCCCAAAGAAGGAAACGCCGCGGCCAGCACGGCGCTGCCGCATCCACCGAATACCAGCCAGAAAGTTCCGAAAAATTCCGCCGCCGATCGTTTGCCAACGCCCATGATGCCCTCCAAGGTAGAGTTCAGACGAGAGTTGCCCAGTTCGTAATCCGGGACGGCCAAACTGTAGCAGTTCCGCAGGAAATAGCCAAGCAACTACTCTTTGGCGGAGGCAGAAACAACTTCGCTTTCTTGTCCTGGAGCCATTTGTGCCGCGCCTTCCTGGCCATGGAGCAGACCGACCAGCGCCTGATAGAGATGAGTGCGTGTTGCATAACGTTCGCTGGCGCGGGTGATGTAGCGCACATGGACTTCGATGCCATCGTTGGTGGGACGCAGATTGACCGCCGGCGCTGCCGACGCCGCGTGTACCTTGTAGTGGGTGGTCGCTTGCGACCATTCCGCCTCGGCGGCCCGCGCGTTTTTCGCGGTGGCCTCATTCACAAGCTTCTGAATGGCGCCAATGATGGGATAGGGATCCTGGGTGGAGGGGACGACGATTTGCAGTTCGTCCCAAAGCCATTGGCCGGTCGTGGAGAAATTAAAGAAGTGACCTTCAATGGCGAAACTATTGACGAAGGCAACTTTACGGCCAGTGGGATGGCCGGTATCAGTCCAGTTGCCGGTCTCCAGTAAAACCGTGCGCAACAAATTGATCTCGACGACTTCGCCGGCCACACCGTTGATTTCGACGTAATCGCCGACGCGCATGCCGTTGCGGCCCATGAGCACGAACCATCCAAAAAAGGCAACGATGAAGTCTTTCATGGCCACGGTGAGGCCCGCGCCGGCGAGACCGAGGATGGTCGGAGTCTGGCTAGGCGCGCCGAAAATTACGAAAGCGATGAAGAGCACGGCCACTGCTTGCAAGGCAAAGCGAATCACCACGCGAAGCGTATGTAAACGGGTACGCTCCCTGTGGGCATCGTTAAGGAAGCGATTCACCGCGACGTCCACCAGATACAAAACCAGACAGATGAGAATCATCAGCAGGAGGGAACGCAAAATGCCGTGCAGCGCCTGGATTTTGTGCGCAACCACAATTGCTGACCAACTGGCATAAATATCAGCGAGTTGCTGCTCATCTTGAATGCGTTTGTCGAAGTCGGCCAGGCTCCGCTGGTCTTCGCTGAAATGTTTGAGCGAGGTCAGAGCGTCGGTGGCGGCCCGCTTGGCCTCCGGCGTGGCGTTGGCGGCTTGGGTGAGCCCCGATGCTTTCTGTTTGGCGGCGTCGCGGGCGGTCTGCTCGCTCTGTACACTCCCCTCAAGGGCGTGATGCTTGGCGGTCAGCTTCTCAGCCTTGTCGAGAGCCGCCTGCCGGGCTTGGGCAAGCTGTATTTCACGGGCCTTGAGCGTGCTCCACGCCCGATACTGGGACAACAGATTCTGCGACTGATAATCGACGGCCGCCGCGTTGTCTGTTGTAAGGGCCACCGCACCTTGGGGAGCTGTATGTGAGGCCTCATGCGAGTCGAGCAGTTTCTGAATTTTTGCCTGGGGGTCGGCTCCCGCCCGCTGAAGATCCTCCTCGGCATCGTCTTGCTCGTCCTGGTCGAGTTCGAGTTGCGCTTTGGCGACATCAATCTGATCTTGAATTGAATCTTTGCGTTTATCGGCAGCGGAGGCCAGTTGCTTGGTGAGCTGCGCAATAAGATCCTGATCAGCCTTGACCGCTGCATCCGCTTTACTCTTCCGGGCAAAGAGTTCTTTATTCTCAGGTGTAGGAGGAGCCGGATGGGACGCGGCGTAGCTCAGCGCATCTTTGAACGCGAGGTCGACTTCGTGATCGGCGACCTTCTGGGCCTCATGATCCAACTGCTGCTGGTCAGGCGTGGACGCAATCGCCGCGAGTGCGCGAGCCGTATCCAGTGGTGATTCATCCACAGCAGGTGCGTGTACCGGCTTGCCGTTGGCTGGCTGAAGCTCGCTGGTTGTGGGCTCAGGTTGGTACGTGAGCCTCATGCCAACAACCGCGGCCAGGGCGAGAATCAGCAATGCAAGCGTGACCAACCACTGCCGGGTTTTCATCCAGCGTTCCATGGAGAGTTCGAGTTAATTATACGGTGGGCCGGTGGAAGCGCAGGGCGTACGTGCCATGCTGTGCAATATGTTTACGGCGCCCAATCGGCGATGAAAATGTTGGTTTCGTGCGGCGCTTTGGCATTGCGGTTCGAGGCCCAGACGAGTTTCTTACCATCGGGACTGAACATGGGGAAGCCGTCGAAGCCGTCGCTGTAGGTGATGCGCTCGAAGTTGGAGCCATCGAGATTAATGGCGTAAAGCTCGAAGTTGCCCATGCCGCCGGTTGCACCGACATTGGATGAAAAGATGATGCGCTTGCCATCGGGATAGAAAGACGGGGCGAAGCTGGCTGCGCCGAGATTGGTAATTTGGCGCTTGCCGCTGCCGTCGGCTTTCATAATCCAGATTTCGAGGGAAGTGGGGCGGATGAGATTTTGCTTGAGCAAGTCTTTGTATTCGGTGATTTCTTTGTCAGTCTTGGGATGATAAGCGCGATAGATGATCCATTTTCTGTCTGGAGAATAAAACGGGCCGCCGTCGTAGCCGAGTTCGTGGGTCAGTTGCTTGACGTGTTTGCCGTTTGCATCCATCGAGTAAATGTCGAGATCGCCGTTGCGGAGGGAAGTAAAGACAATCTTTTTGCCGTCTTCGGAGATGGTCGCTTCGGCGTCATAACCCGGTGTCGTTGTGAGTTGCCTGAGGTTTGTGCCGTCGGGATTCGCGGTAAAAATATCGTAGCCGGGATAAAGCGCCCAGACGTAGCCCTTCGAAAAATCGGGACGGGGCGGGCAATCGGGGCTGGCCAGATGGGTCGAAGAAAACAGAATCTTCTTCCCGTCAGGATAGAAATACGAGCACGTAGTGCGGCCTTTGCCAGTGGAGACCATCTTCTGGTCGCTACCGTCAATGTTCATGGTGAATATCTGATCGCACTTCACGTCGCCGTGAGAAGTCTGATAGATCAGTTGCTTGCCGTCGGCGGAGAAGTAGGCCTCGGCGTTCTGTCCGCCGAAGGTCAGTTGCTTCACGTTGCGCAGGTGAGTTTCCTGCGGCGTGGCGAGATTCGCTGAGTCGGAAGACTGGGCCAATGCGCACGCGCAGGCGATGAGCAAAGTGAGGATGAGTTTCATAGGATTTGAGGAGTGTAGCAGTTTTTAGTTATGCGGTTGCTCGTGAGAGCTTGTTTTTCAAATCGGCAGCAATCTGCTGGCCGTGGAAACGGCCGTTTTCGATAAAGATTTCGTTGGTGCGGGAGCCGGCGACGATGACGCCGGCGACGTAGATTCCCGGGACGTTGGATTCCAGCGTTTGCGGGTCGCATACGGGGCGCAACTGCTCGGAGGAAAGTTCTAATCCCATAGCGCGGAGAAAATCATAATCGGGGTGGTATCCGATCAGGGCAAAGACGAAATCGTTCTTGAGCCTGCGCTCGCCTTCGGGAGTCTGAATAATCACTTCATCGGGGGCGATTTCCATGACATTGGAGTTGAAGTATGCCTTGATCTCACCATTCTTGATGCGATTTTCAATGTCGGGAAGAATCCAATATTTGACATGATTGTGCATCCTGGCGCCGCGATGAATCAGCGTCACGCGGGAGCCGTGACGCCATAGATCGAGTGAAGCGATGGCAGCAGAGTTTTTGCCGCCGATTACGACAACGTCGTTATCAAAATAAGGATGCGGTTCGTGGTAGTAGTGCAGGACTTTAGGCAAATCTTCGCCGGGAATTCTCAGCTTGTTGGGGCGGTCGTAGTATCCGATGGCGACGATGAGCTTGCGAGTTTCGTAGTCATAGATGCGGCCGAGGCGGTCGGTAGTGGTTACGTGGAAGGCACCGTCGATTCCGGAAACTGCTTCCACTTTCTGATATTGCGCCACGGGCAGCTTATAGTGCTCGACCACTTTGCGGTAATACTCGAGCGCTTCGGGACGCGTTGGCTTCTGGTTCGCCGTGCTGAAGGGAATGTCTCCGATTTCGAGCAATTCGGGCGTCGTGAAAAACGTCATGTTCGCGGGATAGTTGAAGAGCGAATTGACCACGCAGCCTTTGTCCACGACGAGCACTTTGAACCCGGCTTTTTGCGCTTCGATGCCGCAAGCGAGACCGGTCGGCCCGGCGCCGATGATGAGCACGTCAATCTTCATGCCGCGCGCTGCCTGCAATTGGGGCAGGGGCAGCGTCTCGGGTAGGAGCTTGGTGGTCATGAAAGTAGGGGCGAAAAGAGAATGATTCTAGCATGGGGAATCGGCCTCATGGATTGGCAAGAACGTCCGACTATAATCTTTTGTTGCAATAGAACTAAGGAACATTAGGAAATCATGACTATTTCAAAGCAATCCGCAGTCCGCACTGAATCTGACAGCATGGGGAAGATTGAAGTCCCCGTGAATGTTTATTGGGGGGCGCAGACGCAGCGCTCGCTACATCACTTTGACATTGGGCGCGACACCATGCCGCCGGAGCTGATCCGGGCGTTTGGCATTCTCAAAAAAGCGTGCGCGCTGGTGAATCAGGATTTGGGCAAACTTCCCGCCGAAAAAGCGAAGCTGATTGTGCAAGCGGCGGACGAAGTGATTGCGGGCAAGCTGAACGACCAGTTTCCGCTGCGCATTTGGCAGACGGGCAGCGGCACGCAGACGAACATGAATGTGAACGAAGTCATCTCCAACCGGGCGATTGAGATTGCCGGCGGGGAAATGGGATCGAAGAAGCCGATTCATCCCAATGATGACGTGAATATGTCGCAGTCATCGAATGACACATTTCCCACGGCCATGCACATTGCGGCCGCCGAGCGGGTGAAGAACAAGCTGATTCCGGCGGTGAAGAGTGTGCATGATGCGATTGCGGCGAAGGCGAAAGAATTTAAAGACATCGTCAAGATTGGCCGAACGCATTTGCAGGATGCGGTGCCGCTGACGTTCGGTCAGGAATTTGGCGGATGGGCGAGCCTGCTGGAGCGCGACGTAAAGAGACTGGAACAAGCGCTGGACGGACTTTACGATTTGGCGATCGGTGGAACGGCGGTGGGTACGGGACTGAATGCGCATCCGGAATTTGCGGAGCGGGCAGCGACGAAAATTGCCGAGCTGACAGGCCTGCCGTTCCGGTCGCATCCGAATAAATTCGCCGCGTTGTCAGCTCATGATGAACTCATCTTCGCGCAGGGCGCGATGGAAACGCTGGCGGCATCATTCATGAAAATTTCCAACGATATTCGCTGGCTGGCTTCCGGGCCGCGCTGCGGGTTGGGTGAGCTTTCGATTCCGGAGAACGAACCGGGGTCGTCGATTATGCCGGGCAAGGTGAATCCGACGCAGTGCGAAGCCATGACCATGGTGTGCGCGCAGGTGCATGGCGCAACGGCGGCCATTGGATTCGCCGGGTCGCAGGGCAACTTCGAGCTCAACGTTTTCAAGCCGGTGATTATTTACAACTTTCTGCATTCGGTGACGCTGATCGCCGACGCCTGCCACGGCTATGTCGAGTTCATGATTAAAGGCATTGAAGTGGATCGCGCCAAGGTTGACTGGTACGTGAAGAATTCGCTGATGCTGGTGACGGCGCTGGCCCCGAAAGTGGGATACGACAAAGCGGCCAAGATCGCCCACACCGCACACGTGGATAAGACTGGCCTGCTCGAAGCCGCGCTCAAACTGGGATATCTCACGGAAGAGGAATTTCATCAGTTGGTGAAGCCGGAGAAGATGACGAAACCGTAAGCTCCGCGCAAGGTTCCTCGGCCCGCTGGTGAGAACGCGGGCCTTCGGAATGACAGTGGTTTAGTTATTCGGCGGTTGCTAGTTCTGCGGTTTCCTGTCTGTGAGCAACTTTCTTCGGTGTGGTCGTGATGGTAATCACGCTGACCAGAACTAACAACGTTCCCAGAAGAGTGCGGAGGCGGACGGGTTCGCCGCCGATGAAGTATCCGAGGGCGACGGCGACCACAGGATTGACGTAGGCGTAGGTGCCGACTTTGGTGGGCGATTCGTAATGCAGCAGCCAGACGTAGGCGGTAAAACCAATAATCGAGCCGAAAATGATCAGATAAATGAGCGCGAACCAGGCGTTGAAGGAAACGCTTTGCATGCGGAAGCCGGAGAACTCGCCGGTGACGGCGGTCAGGACGAAGAGCAGGGTTCCTCCGGTGAGCATTTGGGCGGCGGAACTCATGGGCTTGGATTCTGGCAAGGTGACACGCTTGGTATAGATGGAGGCGATGGACCAACTAAATGCCGCGAAGATAAGCGCGAAGGTTCCGGCGCGGTCAACGGGGGCTTGTCCAAGGCTGAAGGAACGATTCACGAGAACGGCCACCCCGAGAATTCCGATCAGCAAAGCGATGCCAAGGCGAAATGTAAGCTGCTGGGTACGGAGAATGATGATCTCCAGCAGAGTCATGAAGACGGGGATGCAAGCCAGCACAACCGCGGCGATGCCCGAAGGCACGCGCTGTTCGGCCCAGAAGAGGCAGCCGTAGTCGAGCACGAAGATGACTGCGCCGAGCAGAGTGGCTCCGGCCCATTGGCGCGGAGTGGGGTTGGGCGTGCCGGTGGCGCGAAGCCAGGCATAAAGAACGGCTCCGGCGGCGAAAAAGCGCAGTGCAGCGAGAAGAAACGGTGGGACTTCGTGAACGCCGACACGGATGGCGTAGAAAGTCGATCCCCAGACGAAGTAGATGATGCCGAAGGCCAGCAGGGTCTTCCAGGTTGCGGGTCGGTTCGCAGTCTGCATGGGATTCTCTTGTTGGCTCGCCCGGGGCAGTAGGTTCAAAGGAACACGGCCGCACGAAACCGGGGCAACAACGAGAATTAGATGGCAGCACCGAGGGATTCGAAGCAAAATCCTCGATGCGAAATTTTTATCGTCGCGATTACTGTCCGCTAACGATGCCGACAAGACCTAGTAAGCGTGACTCAGCGGTTTGAGGCTGCAGTCCTGCTTAACCAAGGCGAGGTTAAGGCCGCCCGTCGAAAACTCGGCGATCTGCACTCCTTGCCGCGTATCGATTTGAATCTTAAAGATGGAAGACTTGATCAACTTGCGCACCGTGTCTTCATCCATAGCAAGAAAATCGCCGTTGACCCAATCCCAATTTTTGTTGTAGTGAGTGTTGTCCACGCGGACCATCACTTTGAGGCGCGGGCGTCCACCAAAACTCTCGCGATTAGGAGGCGCGAGCCGGACATTGGGGCGAAAATCGCCGAGCTTTAACTTGCCTCCGACGCAAAACAGGATTATTTTCGGACGCGCTTCGGCACCGCGCAAGAAATTGTCGGCCTCAAGTTCGAAGCGGATGCGCTGCTTGCCCGTCATTTTTTCTTCAACGGCAGCGGTTTCGACCCACTTGCCGCCCGCGGGTTTGGTGGTATCGCTTGGCGCTGCTTGCGGAGGCGGAATGGGCGGAGGCGCATTCTGTGAAAACGCGGCGGACGAAACGAATCCAAGGCTGCAGATCAGGGATAGTAAAGCCAAGGCCAGACGGGGCATTCGCATATTATTTTTCACCTTGAACTTAAGAACACACATTTTCTCAAAAAGTTGTGTCGAGTTTGCACTTTGTGCACCGGTCTCAAGCTCGGGTCATTTTTCAGGGGTATAATAAAACGTTTTGTCTAACATCATTATGCAAAAAGCCATCCAGCACGAGCTTCGCTTGGCCGAGCGCATGTCGCGCCTAGGCACAGAAACCGCCTTTGAAGTCTTAAATAAAGCCCGCGCATTGGAGCGGCAAGGCAAGAACATCATCCATTTGGAGATCGGCGAACCTGATTTCGATACTCCCAAGAATGTTGTGGACGCCGGTGTAAAGGCGCTCCAGGGCGGATGGACCCATTACGGTCCCTCTGCGGGACTGCCGGAGCTGCGGCAAGCCATAGCGGAAGAAGTCAGCCGGACCCGCAAAGTTGAAGTAAAGAGCGAGGAAGTGGTGGTCGTCCCCGGCGGCAAGCCAATTATTTTCTTTGCGATATTGGCTTTAGCTGATGTGGGAGATGAAGTTATTTATCCGAATCCAGGCTTCCCGATTTACGAGTCGATGATCCATTATGTCGGCGCACGGGCCGTGCCTATTAAGCTTCGCGAGGAGCGCGATTTCGGGTTCGATGTTCAAGAACTGGCGTCCCTGATTACCGACCGCACGAAGCTGATAATTTTGAATTCACCGCACAACCCGACGGGTGGAGTGCTCGATCGCGCCCAAATTCGCGACATCGCCGAAGTCATAGGCGACCGCAACATCATGGTACTTTCGGATGAAATATATTCCCGACTGATTTTTGATGGCGAGCATTATTCCATCATGTCGGTACCGGGTTTCCAGGAGCGGACCATCCTGCTCGACGGCTTCTCCAAGACCTATGCTATGACCGGATGGCGCCTCGGCTATGGCGTTATGCGCGCGGACCTTGCCACCCACATTACGCGGTTGATGACCAACTCCAATTCCTGCACCGCGAGCTTCACCCAGATTGCGGGCGTTGAGGCTCTGCGCGGGAGCCAAAGTTCTGTCGATCAAATGCGAGAGGAGTTCCATCGCCGTCGAAATGTGGTTGTTGAACGCTTGAACCGCATCAAGGGATTTTCTTGCCGCATGCCGAGAGGCGCGTTTTACGTTTTCCCCAATATTACGAAAACCGGGTGGAAGTCGAAGAAGCTGGCCGATGCCATGCTCGAAGAAGCGGGAGTGGCTTGCCTTTCAGGGACAGCTTTCGGCGACTACGGCGAGGGCTACTTGCGGTTCAGCATCGCCAACTCGCTTGATAATCTCACCATCGCGCTTGACCGTGTGGATGAATGGACGCGCAAGAATTTGTAACTTCGATGCCTCGTGCCTTGAAATCTCCGAAAGCATCCCGGCCGGATATTCCCAACTACGGCATCAGCAAGAGCAGGAAGGGAATCTTGCCGTGGAAGTGGGCGGCAGACCGGTTAACCACGAGCAAGCAATATTGGGTCGTCACCGTGCGCTCCGAGGGCCGTCCGCACGTCATGCCAGTATGGGGCGTGTGGTTACAAAATGATTTTTACTTCAGCACCGGGCGGCAAACTCGCAAAGCGCGGAATCTCGCGAAGAATCCGCACTGCGTGATTTGTTCGGAGGACGCCGCGCAAGCGGTGATTGTGGAGGGTTCCGCGCGAGAACTGAAAGATACAAAGAAGTTTGCTGACGTCGTAAAGGTTTACAAGAAGAAATATAAGGTGGACATTGGGGCCATGGAATCGCCGGTTTATCAAGTCCGTCCGAAGACCATTTTTGGATTGTTTGAGAAGAAGTTTCCGACGACAGCTACACGCTGGAAATTTGATTCATAAGTTTTCATACAAAGCCCATGCCAAACAAATTTCGCATTTTTGCCACGTGTGATATCCGCGAGTCCATCGATCTTCTACGTAACCGCGGATATGAAGTTGAAGTCTATCCTCAGCCGGATGCGCCACCCAAGAGCCTGATCATCGATAAGGTAAAGTCTGGCATTGACGGACTGATTACCACGCTCCGCGACAAGATAGATGCGGAAGTTTTCGAGGCGGGCAAAGGGAAGCTGAAAGTTGTATCTCAGTTCGCCGTCGGATTCGACAACATCAACCGCGCCGACGCGAATAAATACAAGATTCCGTTTACAAATACGGCCGATGTTCTCACCGAAGCGACGGCGGAATTTGCCTTCTTCATTCTCGGCGATCTCGCCCGCAAGCTCTGGAGTGCGGAACACCTTACGCGCGAAAACAAATGGGGATACTGGCATCCGTACCTCCCATTTCTTGGTGATGAAATCACCGGGAAGACGATTGCCATTATCGGTACCGGCCGCATCGGCCTGGCCATGATCAAGAAGTGCGCCGGCTTCGATATGAACATTCTCTGCTATGACCCGGCATATCAGAATCACGATTACGTCAAAGCCATTCAGGAGACGATGGATCTGCGGCACGCTCGCGGTATTCAACGTGAAAAAACCTGGATCAAGTATGTTTCGCTGGACGACGCTCTTTCGCAAGCCGACTTCGTGAGCGTGCATGTGCCGCTGTTGCGCGAAGGCGAAAGCGACACTCCTACTTATCACCTTTTTAACGAAACTAATCTGCGCAAGATGAAGCCGACGGCGTTCTTGGTCAATACCTCGCGCGGGCCTGTCGTAGATGAAGCCGCACTCGCAAAGGCACTTCGTGAGAAGTGGATTGGGGGGGCGGCGCTGGATGTTTACGAGAAAGAGCCTTTGCCGGCCGATTCGCCCTTGCGAGATCCGGCCATCGAAGACCGTTGCCGCTTACTTCCGCATTTTGCCAGCGCGGGCAAGATTACTCGTCTTTCCAGCGATCCGAATAAAGGCATGGCTGGGCGTTGCGTGCAAGGCATGATTGATGTACTCGAAGGCAACTACGCCGGCGATTTGACCAAGATGCCTTACGTCGTGAACAAAGAGGCGTTCAGTAACTAGGCGTCGCGACCTTCTTTCGCGCATAACATTCTTGCTGTTATGCAATTCACTTCTTTTTACAACTTTTCCCGCTATCCGTCTCCTCCGGCTACCTGTCTAGCTCTTACGAATGCATTCCAAGGAGGCCACCAATGTTTGCCCAAAAAACTTTTAAGTTTGCCTTGTGCAGTGGGATCTTGATTTTAGGAGTATGGACTCTCTCCGCGTGCAACAAAACCAGCACAGCGGCAGCATCGGCGGACGGCGGGAAAATTCCCATCACCACCAAATCCGAGGAAGCGCGCAAAGAGTTCTTGCAGGGGCGAGATCTTGCCGATCGTTTGTTGGGGCACGAGTCACTCGTGCACTTTGATAAAGCCATTGCCCTCGACCCGGACTTCGCTACCGCGGAGTTGTACCGCGCCAATAGTTCTCCCACAGCTAAAGAATTTGCCGATTACTTGCAAAATGCGGTTAATCTGGCTGGAAAGGCTTCCGAAGGCGAAAGGCTGCAAATTCTGGCCGCACAAGCGGGCAATTCTGGAGATGCCCTCAAACAAAAGGAATATCTGGAGCAATGCGTGGCCACGTTTCCCGACGACGAACGCGCGCAATACGCGCTTGGCGCTTATTACTTTGCTGTGCAAGATATGGACAAGAGTATCGAACATCTCAAGCGCGCCACCGAAATCGCACCCGATTTCTCGCCCTCGTATAACTTAATCGGCTACGCTTACCGGCAACGCGAAGAATACGGAAATGCCGAGCAGGCGTTTCAGAAATATGCCCAACTGATTCCTAACGACCCGAATCCTTACGATTCGTACGCGGAGTTGCTGTTGAAAGAGGGACGCTTTGAGGATTCGCTGACACAATATCGCAAAGCTCTTGCAGTTGACCCGCACTTCGTGCCTTCACATTTCGGCATCGCTGGGGATTACATGTACATGAATCGTCCGAAGGACGCCAATGACGAACTGCAAATCATGGCCGATCAGGCTCGGAACGACGGCGAATTAAGGACTGCATACTTCGGAATGGCGGTTGTCGCGTCCGATAGCGGAAAGTACAGCGATGCGGTCAAGGCAATTGAAAAAGAGTACGCAGTGGCCCAGAAAACGAATGACGACGTATCCATGTCGGCGGATCTTCAAGCGGAAGGGAATATCCAACTTGCCAGACAGGATTATGCTGCTGCCGCGGCGGCCTTCGAACGCTCTTTTCAGATTCTCGACAATTCGAGCCAGCCACAGACGATCAAAGATAACGCCGCGTTACAGCATCATTTCAACCAGGCGGAGGTCGCGATTGGCAAAGCAGACTTGGCGGCCGCTCGAATGCATGCAGAGGAATTCCGCAAAGGTGCGGCGGCGCTAAACAATCCATTCCAGCTAAAGCAGTCGCATGAAATTACGGGACGCATTGCCCTAGCTGCCAAGGACTATTCAACCGCCATATCCGAATTGCACCAGGCGAACTTACAGAATCCCTATAACTTGTATCGGCTGGGAGAGGCGTATCAAGGCCAGGGTGATAGAGCGAAGTCGCAGGAGTATTTTGCTGAGGCGAAATCGTTCAACCCTTTACCGGGATTGAATTACGCATTCATTCGCAGGAAGTTAACTGGGCAAGCGCAGGGGGCTTAAGAGAAATCGGGGCGGGAGGAGTGCCCGCCCCATACGTTAGTCGGAAACGCTATGCTCTTCGCTGCTTTGTGCGCGGAGAATACGCTCGATTGAGTACGGGGCACGCCGCGTCGGCTCGTGATAGTGCCTTACCTGCATTTCGCCGAGAAGTCCGACTGCCAGAAGATTCAATCCGGCCAGCAGCAGGACTGCGGCGAAAATCATCAACGGGCCATGCGCCGTCATCACCGACGCATTATGCAAGAATTTTTCAATTAGCAACCACCCAGTGACGCCCGTCCCGGCAAGAATGCTAAGCATCCCTACTGTGCCAAAAAAATGCAACGGCCGCGAGAGGTAACGCAGGAGGAAGCGAATCGTAATCAGGTCAAAGAATACCCTGAACGTCCGCGAGATTCCGTAATGCGAAACGCCGCGCTCACGATTTAC
>Ga0181522_10000123_pt1 | contig 62388 bp, 57 predicted proteins | sample PEATcosm2014_Bin_27_FD_121103 | JGI IMG/M metagenome (GOLD analysis project Ga0181522, IMG submission 121103) | Peatland microbial communities from MTU Mesocosm Facility, Houghton, MI, USA - PEATcosm2014_Bin05_10_metaG | ecosystem: Environmental > Terrestrial > Soil > Wetlands > Peat | place...
CCGCCAGCGATTTTGGCCGCACCTTTCCCAGCAATGGCCAGGGCAGCGACCACGGCTGGGGCAGCCATCACCTCATCCTCGGCGGTGCGGTCAAAGGCCAGCGCACGTACGGCACGTTTCCCGTGCTCACCGTCAACGGCCCGAACGACACCAGCACCGGCCGCTGGATTCCCACCACCGCCATTGACCAGTACTTCGCCACCATCGCGACCTGGTTCGGCGTAGACAGCGGCAATCTCGCCACCGTTTTCCCGAACATCGGCCGCTTCGCCACAAATAACCTTGGGTTCATATGAACATGAGAAAATGGATCGCGGTGCAGGCGGTTGGCTTGCTCACGATAATCGTTCTGGTGATCGCCTTGCGGTTGGTTTGTTCAAAACCGGCATCGCTGCCGAAAGACTCCTCGACGTCAGTTTCATCCGCCGGTCGGCCCGAAAATCCAGCCGCGCCGCAAAATAATTCCGCCACGGTTCCTTCAGACTCAACCCTGGGCGCAAATTCAGCCGGGTCGCTGACGTCACCCGCAAATCCTCCGGCCAACGCCGGAGCTGTCCAGCCTGTGGCCGGGACTGTGCCGCCGTTGGACATCCCGCCGGAAATTGTCCTGCAAAATGTCCATCGCGCCATCACCCAGTTCGGTGCGATGTTTGGTGGCAATCCCGTCGGCACAAACCCGGAAATCACCGCCCAGCTTGCTGGCAACAACCCCAAACAGATCAACTTCATCAAGCCGGAGGCCGGAATGCGCATCAATAATAATGGCGAATTGGTGGACGCTTGGGGCACACCGTTGTTTTTCCACCAGCTTTCCGGGACTGACACGGAAGTCCGTTCCGCCGGGCCGGACCGGAAAATGTGGACTCCGGACGACCTGGTGACGAGGTGATTTCGGCCTGATACTTGCTTCATTTCTCCCGACCGGGTGAAACGGTGAGGGCCCAGACTGCAAAAGCAGTCAGTTTGTGCTGGAAAGTGCCATTTCCTTAGGTTTCGCCCGGAGATGGTTAATTTCATGAAAAAGAAACTTTTAGTTGGTCTATGCTTGGCTTTTGGCGCGAGTGTCATATCCGTGCGAGCGGAGGACAACCCGGCCCAGGCCGCCGCCCGTGCGGCTCTGGAACAAAAGTGGAGCGAACTGAACAACCCGCAAACCCAGCCGCCACCGGTCAAACCATCCGGAGCCAAAGCCACATCACCTGGCAATTCCGCAACCAATGTAACCGACACCGTTTCCGCAACTGCAGTGGCCTCACAAACCGCTCCCGCGGCTACAACTCCGGCAGCTGCTTCCACCGCTGCCGCACCTGCGGCTGAAACTCCTGCGACGGTCACTCCCGCGGCTGCCGCACCAGCCGAGACACAACCCGCGGCGACCCCGGCAACGGCCGAACCCAATTCGACACCAGCTGCCACCCCATCTGCTGCAGCGGCACCTGCCGCTGAAGCTTCCTCGACTCCTGTTGCTGCTGCCGCTGAAACTCCGGCGGCCGCCGCGCCTGCTGTTGTGACACCTGCTGCAGTTGCTCCCGCGGCTGCCACACCAGCCGAGACACAATCCGCGGCGACCCCGGCGACGGCCGAACCCAATTCGACACCAGCTGCCACCCCATCTGCTGCAGCGGCACCTGCCGCCGAAGCTTCCTCGACTCCTGTTGCTGCTGCCGCTGAAGTTCCGGCGGCCGCCGCGCCTGCTGTTGTGACGCCGTCCGCTGAAGCACCTGCTGCTGTAACGTCGCCGACGGAGGAGCAACCAGCGCTTGCGCCAGCCGCATCCGAGTCAGCGTCGACAACTAACAATATGATTCCCGTGGTTGCAGCGCCAAACGAGTCACAACCTGGAACAGCACTGGCAACGTCCCAATCAATCCCCACGCCCACATCTGCCACACCCGCTGCAGAAGCTCCTGCTACTATCGCTCCCGCTGGTGAAACTCCATTTGTAGTGGTGCCTGCAGTTGCAGCGCCAGCCGAGACTCAACCTGCAGTCGCACCGGCGGCACCCGTAGCGGCTCCGACACCTGTTGTTGATGCTCCTGCCACCGTCGCTCCTGTGGCTGCGGCGCCAGCCGAAACTCAACCTGCAACAGCCCCGGCAGCACCCGAGGCAGCTCCGACACCTGTTGTCGATGCTCCTGCCACCGTCGCTCCTGCGGCTACGGCGCCAGCCGAGACTCAACCTGCAGTCGCCCCGGCGGCACCCGTAGCGGCTCCGACACCAGTTGTTGATGCTCCTGCCACCGTCGCTCCTGCGGCTGCGGCGCCAGCTGAAACTCAACCTGTAGCAACGCCAGCAACGCCCGAGGCGGCTCCGGCACCTGCGGTCGCAACCCCTGCCGCTATCGCTCCTGTGGTTGCAGCGCCGGCTGAGACAACACAACCCACGGCGGTCCCGACACCACCAGCCCCGACTCCCGCTGTTGTTGTTCCTGTGACTGTCGCTCCTGCCGTTGTCGCTCCCGTGATTTCGGCATCAGCCGATACTCAACCCGTAGCAGCCCCGGCAGCGCCCGAGGCGGTAGCGACACCTGTGGTTGCAACTCCTGCGGCTGTTACTCCTGTGGTTGCAGCGCCGGCTAAGACTCAACCCATGGCGGCCCCGACACCGCCTGCGCCAACTCCAACTCCTTCCATTGTTGTTCCTGTGGCGATCGCCACCCCCGTTGTCGCTCCTGTCGTTGCGGTGCCGACCAAGATTCAGCCTGCAGCGACGCCGGCATCGCCCAAACCAACTCCGAAACTCGTGGCGCTTGCTGCTGCCAATGTCATTCCTGTGGTTGCGGCGCCAGCCAAAATCCAGCAGTTGACAGCGCCGGCAACGCCGAAGCCAGCCGTTGTACCTGCCGCGACGGTATCGTCAAGCGCTCCGGCGAAGGCAAAGCCGGCCAACGAAATTGCCACTGCCACTGGAGCTGTCTACGAAAACACGCATGTGGAAAAAGTGGAGCCGGACGGAATCACCATCAGTTATACGCCTGCGCACGGCGGTATCGCGATCACCAAGCTCTATTTCGACGACCTTTCCGACGAATTGCGGCAGAAATATGGATTCGATCCGGAGAAGAAGAAGGCTTACGAAAAGGATGCCAGACAGGCGGCTGCATGGTGGCGGGACCAATTGATCGCGAATGATGAAGCGGCGAAAGCCGCGCGTCTGGCCCAGGAACAGGCCGAAGCCGATGCCGAAGCGAAAGCGGAAAAGGAGAAGCAGGCGTCGACCAGCCAATCTCAGACCAGGTAATGCAATCGCCGGCGCAGCATTGAACCCAGCGGCTGGTTGAAATATTGATCCGAGAGCTGGCCGATTGAGCAGGTGATATTCTTCGTTTCAACCCGATAGATCCGGCGTACCAACCTTGTTTACTTGCTGATGCCGCGTTCGCTGGCGCGGATGAACTCGACGAGGTATTGGACTTCCGGCAGCGGCGGCAGTTCCTTTTCAATTTTCTCCAGCGCATTGGAAAGGGTCAGGCCTTCGCGGAAAATCAACTTGTATGCCTGGCGCAAGGCGTTCTGTGCCTCCTTGGAGATGCCGTTGCGTTCCAGGCCGATCTTGTTGATGGTCATCGGTATGGCCGGGTCGCCGTCGGCCAGCATGAACGGCGCAATGTCCTGCCGCACCGGACAGCAGGCGCCGATCATCGCATACTTCCCAATGCGGCAAAACTGATGCACGGCTGCATAGCCGGACAAAATCACGTGGTCCTCGATGACGACGTGGCCGGCCAGTCCGGCGAATCCCGACAGGATGACGTGGTTGCCCAGCACGCAATCGTGCGCGACGTGGGCATGGGTGAGCAGCAGGTCGTCTGAGCCGATGACAGTCGCGTTGCCGTCGTCGGTGGCGCAATGGACGGTGACGCCTTCGCGGAAGACATTGCGGTCGCCGATCTCCAGGCGCGTGACGCCGCCCTTCCACTTCAAGTCCTGGGTTTTCTCGCCCAGGGCGGCAAACGGGAAGACCTCATTTTCCCGGCCCAATTTCGTATGGCCGTCAATGACCACATGCGAATGCAGTTTGCAGCCGTCGCCAAGCGCAACGTGTTCGCCGATGATGCAATAGGGCCCGATTTCGCAACCGGAACCAATCTGTGCCTTGGGATGAATGACTGCCGTTGAATGAACCATGATAGTTACGATTGACGATTGACGATTGACGAGTCATTTTGCGACTCACCGTCGGTATCGCGGCGGGCGTGTAACTCGTCAATCGCAAATCGTAAATTCATTGCGGTTCCCGAATCATGAACGTGACCTGGGCTTCGCTGACAACTTCGCCGTCCACCTTGCAAACGCCGTTGGCCTTGCCGATCTTTCCTCGCGACTTGGTCAGCTCGACCTCGATGATCAGCACATCGCCCGGCAGCACCGGTTTGCGCCATTTCACGTCCTCCGCCGCCATGAAGTAGGCCATCTGCCCGATGTTTTCCATCTGCCGCAGCATGAGGATGCCGGCGACCTGGGCGATGGCCTCCAACTGCAGCACGCCCGGCATGATGGGATGCCCCGGGAAATGCCCGGGGAAATACGGTTCGTTGTTGGTGACGTTCTTGAAGGCGGTGATCCTGTTGCCTTCCATCTTCAACACGCCATCGACCATCAGGAACGGATAGCGATGCGGCAGAATCTGCATGACCTGTTCCGCGTCCAACACGCCGCCCTGCGCAATCTGGGCCATCAAGGCATTTCTTTGGCTGTCGTCTTTCGGCGACGGAACCGGTGGCGGCCCGAATGTCTGGGCGGTGCGCAACGGTTTTTGCATCTGCGCCGAGATTTGCCGGACAAATTCGCAGTTCGTCGTGTGGCTCGGCTTCACGGCAATCAGGTGCCCGCGAATCGGCCGGCCGAGCAGCGACAGGTCGCCCACGATGTCGAGCATCTTGTGGCGCACGAATTCCTCGGGATATCGCAACGGCTCGGTCGTGAGCACGGCATCGTCGCGGATGACCACCGCGTTCTCCAGGCAGCCGCCCTTGATGAGGCCATTTTTGATGAGGAATTCGATTTCCTCAAAAAAACAAAACGTCCGGGCGTGCGACAGTTCCTTTTCCCACGTTTTGGGCGTGACTTCCGTGCTGTAAAACTGTGTGAAGCGGCCCTGCTTGTCCGCGCTGGTGCAGGTGATTTTAAAGGCCTCGTCAGGAAACAGCGTCATCGTCGTCTCACCCGCCTGCAGTTCAATCGGCGCGGTGGGGACGTACGGTTCGCGTTTTTCCGCCTGCGGCGCGAGGCCGGCTTCCTGGATGATTTTACAGAATTCGCGCGAACTGCCGTCGGCGATGGGCGGTTCGTTCGCATCCAGTTCAATGATCGCATTATCGACGCCGTATCCGGCGAGCGCCGCGAGCACATGCTCGACGGTGTGGACCTTCAGATTGCCCTTGGCCAGGGTGGTGGAGCGGTTCGTCTCGCCGACGTTCTCCACGCGCGCCTCGATTTCCGGTTTGCCTTCCAGGTCCACCCGGCGGAAGCGCACGCCACCGTTGGCAGGCGCGGGCAGGATGGTCATGTTCACCCGGTTGCCGCTGTGCAGGCCGATGCCGGAATAACTGGCGGGACAATTGAGCGTCTGCTGGTTGAGCACAGGCAGATTAGACAAAACACCCGGTCGCTTGGCAAGAATGCGTTTGGTGCGCCCAGGCAGGGTGCGTTACTCCGTGCGCACCGTCGGGTGTGATGTTGAAACGGCGTGCAGGGACTGACGCACCCTGCCAAAGGCCTAAAGCATGTCCGCCGCCACCACGCGGATGATTTCCTCCAGCGTGGTCTGGCCGGTGACGGCGCGTTGCAGCCCGTTTTGCCACAAGGTGCGCATGCCTTCCCGGGTGGCGACCTGTTCCAGCGCGGAGGTCTGTTGTTTCTTCAGCACCGCCTCCCGGAAAGGTTCGGTGACCACCAGCATTTCCGTCACTGGCAGGCGGCCGGCAAAACCGGTGTTATTGCAATGCTCGCAACCCGGACCCCGGCGGAATTGGGCTTCGGGCAACAGCGACTCCGGCACAATTTTCAACTGGCTCGGCTCGGGTTCGTAGGGCTGCGTGCAATGCGGGCAGTTGCTGCGCACCAGCCGCAATCCCATCACCCCCAGAATGCTCGAGGCCAGCATGAACGGCTCGATTTCCATGTTGATGAGCCGTGTGAACGCGCCCGCGGAAACGCCGGAGTGGATTGTGCTGATGACCAGGTGCCCGGTCAGCCCGGCCTGCACGGCGATGGCGGCGGTTTCCGCGTCGCGGATTTCGCCCACCATGACCACCTGAGGGTCCTGTCGCAGAATGCTTTTCAACGCCACGGCGTAGGTGAATTCCTGCGCGGGCCGGATCTGCGTCTGGCTCACCATCGGCAGGTTGAATTCCACCGGGTCCTCCACCGTGCTGATGCTCATGCTGATGCCGTCACGTTGCATGACATAGCATAGCGCCGAATACATCGTGCTCGTCTTGCCCGACCCGGTGGGGCCGGTGAACAGGAGCAGGCCGCTCGTCCGTTTAAGCAGGCGCAACAGCCCTTGTGAAGTTGAATCCTCAAAGCCGAGCGTGCCCAGATCAAACCGCCGGTCTTTCGGGTCGAAGAGCCGCACCACGATTTTTTCGCCGCGGGTGGTGGGGAAGATGGAAACGCGCAATTGCACGCCGTCGAGTTCCGGGCCGCCGACGGCGGTGCCGTCCTGCGGCATGCCGGCCTGGTAGGTGACGAGATTGGCCATCACCTTGAAACGCATGGAGACCTTGTCCATCAGGTCCAGCGGGAGTTGCGCCACCTCGGTCAACACGCCATTGACGCGGGCGCGGACTTCGATGGCCGTTTCCCAGGGCTCGATATGCAGGTCGCTCGCGCCGAGCTTGATCGCGTCCTGCACCATGCAGTTGACCAGCACGATGACCTCGGGTCCCGAGGCGGCGACTGATTCGGACTGGAGGTAATTGGTCGTGTAACTCATAGCGGCGTGTTTCCGGCTGAGATTAGAAGCGCCTTTTTTGAATAGCAAGGCGGGGATTCTATGCCTCAGTAACATCCCAAGCAGGTGGGGGTGGCGCGCTGCACCGTCCGCACCGGGTTCAGCGGTGCAAAAGGGAAGCGGTGTGGTGGACGTGATCGATGTCGCCCCATGCTGCGCGGACGGTGACATCGCAGCACGATGTCCCTACCACCAATTAATGGGATTCTGCAATTCCACTTGCCGCTTGCCCGGTGGCCGTTCTGATTTAACCTGTCAAGGTGTCCTGGTTCACTGACCGTCATTTTTTTCTGCTCGCCGTGGCGTTTTATGGTTTGAGCACGGTTTACTCGGTTTTCCTGTGGCGAAAGGGGTTTCGCAAGGATGACCACGTGAATTATCTCCTGCTGCTTGCCGGCGTGACGCTGCACACACTGGCCATGTTCAAACGCGGCCTGACGCTGCACAGTTGTCCCGTCAACAATCTCTACGAGGCCACCACGTTCCTGCTCTGGGCGCTCGGCCTGGCGTGCCTGGTCTATTCGCTGCTGCCGCGCTTAAAGTTCCTTTGTGCGTTCACGGCGCCCGTGCTGTTCACCGTCGGTGTGTTCGCGCTCATGCCGTCGCTCGATGTGCATCCGCTTCCGGGCGCAAAACCGGATTTTTCCGACTGGCTCCGCAGCCTGCACGCGGCGACCATCCTGCAATCCTACGGCGCTTTCGGCCTCGCGGCCGTGGCGGCGGCGATGTTCCTGATGCAGCAGCACGATCTGAAATTCCACAAGCTCCGCGCCGTGCTGTCGCTGCTGCCGTCCATCCAACGGCTGGAACTCATCACGTTGCGGCTCACGCTGGTCGGTTTCCTCCTGTTCACCATCGGCCTGGTTACCGGCCAGCAACTGCCCCGGCCGGAAGGGCGACCCTATCTTTCCGATCCCAAGGTGGTCTGGTCCGCACTGCTGTGGCTCGTGTATCTCGGCTTGCTCGTGGCCCGGCTGCTTCCGGGCCGCTCGACCCGGCGGTTCACCGTCGGCGTCATTGTTGCCTTCGCATTCCTGCTGCTCACCTTCTGGATCACCAATCTCTATTCCGGCCTGCATCATCCATGAGCGTTGTCGTCATCGGCCTGAGCCATCATTCGTCACCTGTCGAGCTGCGGGAACGGTTCGCCTTCGCCGAGGCGAAGATCCCCGAGGCGTTGAAGGCATTGCGCGAATCCGGCATTGCGGATGAAGCGGCGATACTCTCGACCTGCAACCGGGTGGAGATTTACGCCGCCACCTCGCTCGAGCCTGCCCGGGCGTTCGCAGAATTAAAACAATTTCTCGTGACCGTCCACGCTTTTGAAAATCCTCTCACCGACGAGCTTTACACGTTCGCCGAACCGCAAAGCCTGCAGCACCTGTTCAAGGTTGCCTGCGGGCTGGACTCGATGGTGCTGGGCGAAACTGAAATCCTTGGCCAGCTCAAAAAAGCCTACGATCTTGCCCTGCAACACCGGCATACCGGCGCGAGGCTGAACAAGGCGTTTCAGCGTGCGTTCAACGTGGCCAAGCATGTGCGCACCGAGACGAACATCCAGCGCGGCAGCGTGTCCGTGGCGTCCGTCGCGGTGGAGCTGGCGGAGAAAATTTTTAATTCACTGGCTGACCGCGAGGTGCTGGTGATCGGCGCCGGAGAAACCAGCGAAAAGGCCGCCCGCGCCCTGCTTTCGCGCGGCGCGCGCGGCATTGTCGTGGCCAATCGTTCCTATGAGCGCGCGGTGGCGCTGGCTGGCGAACTCGGGGGGCGTGCCGTGCCGTTTGAAGATTGGGGCAGGGAGTTTGAGAGAATTGACATCGCCATCAGCAGCACCGCCGCGCCCCACGCCATCCTGGACCGCGCCCGGCTCGAGCCGCTGATGAAGACGCGCAAGCGGCGCCCGTTGCTGCTGATTGACATTGCCGTGCCGCGCGACATTGATCCCGAGGTGAATTTTCTGGAGAACGTCTATCTCTACAACATTGACGACCTGCAATCCATTGCCGCCGATTACCTCAAGCAGCGCCAGGAGGAAATTGCCCGGTGCGAACAGATCATCGCCGAAAAGGTGAGGGGATTGCTCGGCGCCCGGGTGCCCACAGATTCCGCCGCTCAACGCAGATTATCTTTTGCTCATCTGCGAAAATCTGTGCAATCTGCGGACTGACAAATGTCAACCGAACGGCCCATCATCATCTGCACCCGCGGCAGCGCATTGGCGCTCGCGCAGGCCAATATGATCGCCGCGCATTGCCGCGAAACCTTTCCCAAGCTGCGCTTCGAGCTGAAAATCATCAAGACCACCGGCGACAAATTGCAAAAGGCCTCGATGGCCAAGGTGGGGGAAACCTTGCCGAAAGGGCTGTTCACCAAGGAACTTGAAGTCGCGCTCGTCAAAGGCCATGCCGACCTCGCGGTGCACAGCCTGAAGGATCTGCCGACCGATTTGCCGGCCGGACTCGTGTTGGCTGCCACGCCCAAACGCGCCGACGTCCGCGACGTGCTGATTTATCGCGATGCCGAATTCATCAAGACGCGCGCTGCCGACCTGGCTTCTGCCGACTGGGCGCCGGGCCAGGACGCATTGCGTGGTTACGAACCGCACTTGAAACTGAAAGACTTTCCGAGGGGTGCGACCATCGCCACCAGCAGCACGCGGCGCAAGGAACAACTGCTCGCCGCCCGGCCGGATTTGAAGGTGGTCGAAATCCGCGGCAACGTCACGACGCGGATGCAGAAGGTCGCCGAGCAAGGTGGACTGGACGCGACGGTGCTCGCGCTTGCCGGCTTGACGCGGCTCGACTTTCGCATTACGCCCGAAGGCAAGCTCGAAGGCGACGCCGTGCCGGACGGTTTGCTGACGACGGTTCTGGATGTGGACGTGATGCTGCCGTGCGTAGGGCAGGGGGCCATTGGCATTGAAATCCGGGCGGACGACGAGCGCATAGCCAAAATTTGCGAGCGGCTGAACCATTTCAACACGTTTCAATGCGTGACGGCCGAGCGGGCATTTTTGCGCGGGATGGGCGGCGGCTGTCAAAGCCCGGTGGCCGCTTATGCTGAAATTGAAGGCAGCCGGATGGAGATGCGTGCGGTGTCATTCCGCGATGGCACGGCCAGACGCGGCGAAGGAAAACGTCCAGTGGCCGAAGCCGCGGCCTTGGGCGAGGAGCTGGCGGAGAAGTTGAAATAAACTTTGCCTTCGCAAAAAATGGAGACAAACCGTTGCCAGTTCTTGGCTGCGAGTTTAGTTTGAAATCAAGCAAATGATGTTTGTGATATGACTGCGACCGACGCTGCGGATAGACAGATTAAAAGCTATCGCCGGATGACCGGCGAACAACGGCTGAAGGTGGCATTGGATTTGCACGAATTGTCGTGTGAAGTTGCCCGCGAGGGAATTCGCCGGCAGCATCCGGGAGCCGATGCCGCCGAAATTGAACGTCATCTGCACGTCCGGCTCAAGCTGGCTCGGGCTGCATGAACGAACGCGAATTGCTGGTGGATTGCCTGCGCCGCCTGAATCGAAGCGGCGTAATTTATTATCTCACTGGTTCAATGGCCAGCAACTACTGGGGCATCCCGCGCACCACGCACGACCTGGATTTTGTCGTGCTGTTGCCGGCGTCCGCGGTCACCGCCATCGTCCAGGCTTTCAGCGGCGATTTCCATATTGACGAAGCGGCTGTGCGTGCCGCGCGCCAGCCCCCGCATCAATTTAATGCCATAGACACCCGGTCTGCATTGAAGGTGGATTTCTGGTTGCCCCAACCAACGCCTTTCGACCAGGAAATGCTCCGGCGCCGCATATCCGTCACCCTGTTTGGCGAACCGGCCTGGATTGCCACGGCGGAAGATGTGATTCTGCACAAGCTCATCTGGAACCGCATCACCCCATCCGACCGGCAATTGGGTGACGCCGTCGGTGTGGTGGCCGTGCAAGCCGGCGCGTTGGACCAGGATTACCTGGAGCGATGGGCGCAGGAACTGAAACTGGCAAACGAACTGGAACGCCTGTTGAGCGGAGAAATCAAACCCAAACAAACGTGAAACATCCGGTGGCCGAAGCCGCGGCCTTGGGCGAGGAACTGGCGGAGAAATTGAAGAAGTGACAGGCGAGGATATGCTTTTGTGCTGCGCCGGCAGAGCGTAGCGGCGACGACACTTTCGGATGGGTTAGCGCTTCGATTGTTTATTTTCGATTGCCAAAGCGCAAAGCCGCGAATCGGACACGGAAATTAACCTGAGATTTCTGCCTTGCAGTCCAAATGGACAACGCCGTTTTTGGGGTATGGCGATACACGTTCTATACCCCATTCGCCGCCATTGGTCGGAATAAAAACGAGTCCAAATTCATCACGGTTTTTAAGTGGCTTCACGTGGTCAAATAGTTGTTCTGCCGTCAGACAGGCTGAACCAGCGTTGCCCTCATATAGGCAAGTTGTCTGGGATCTAACGGCTGCGCAGCTTTGACTGGAGATGGTAACTACTGCTGGTGCGATTCCGTTTTGGTCTTTCTCCAAACTTTGCGCCAGCGAGCTGTCAATTGAGTAATGAAATATTTCCAACTGACCACTGGCAGCGTGCCAGATTTTGAGCCTCGTAGTTGTGACAAGTTTATTTTCACATTTTCATACTCCAGCTTCATTGGTAACCAATGAATTCCTTAATCGCAATTTCATTCTTGTGTTCCGGAGGAAAAACAAAAAACGGCGCAGGTTTTTGGCCCGCGCCGTTGTTCCCAAATCTTCCGCAACGTGGGTTACACGTCGTAATACATGAAGAATTCGTACGGATGCGGACGCAGGCGGATGGCGTCGTGTTCCCGGCGTTTGGAACTGATCCACATGTCGAGGAAGTCCTCGGTGAAAACATCGCCCTTGAGCAGGAACGCGTGGTCCTTCTCCAGGCAATCCAGCGCTTCGCTGAGGCTGCCGGCCACGTTCGGGACTTTCTTGAGTTCCTCCGGCGGCAGTTCGTAGATGTTCTTGTCGAGCGGTTCACCGGGTTTGATTTTGTTCTGGATGCCATCCAGGCCGGCCATGAGCAGCGCGGCAAAGGCGAGGTACGGGTTCGCGGCCGGGTCCGGCGGACGATATTCGAGGCGCTTGGCCTTCGGGTTTTCGCTGTAGGTTGGGATGCGGACGGCGGCGCTGCGGTTGCGGGCGCTGTAGGCGAGGTTGACCGGCGCTTCGTAACCCGGCACAAGGCGTTTATAGCTGTTCGTGGTGGGGTTGCAAATGGCGCACAGGGCCTTGGCGTGCTTGAGCAGGCCGCCGGCGTAATAAAGCGCCATCTGGCTGAGGCCGCCGTATTCCTTGCCGGCAAACAGCGGCTTGCCCTTGCTCCAGAGCGATTGATGCGTGTGCATGCCGGAGCCATTGTCGCCGAAGAGCGGCTTGGGCATGAAGCAGGCGGTCTTGCCGTGTTTCTTGGCGACGTTCTTGACGACGTATTTGTAGATCATCATCCAGTCGGCGGAGGTGACCAGCGTGCTGAAGCGATAGTCGATCTCGGCCTGGCCGGCGGTGGCGACTTCATGGTGCTGGCGCTCGATTTTGACGCCGAGTTCCTCCATCACCAGACACATTTCGGTGCGGATGTCCTGCTGGGTGTCGGCGGGCGCGACGGGGAAGTAACCTTCCTTGTGGCGGATTTTGTTGCCAAGATTCGGCATTTCGTCGCGGCCGGTGTTCCAGATGCCTTCTTCGCTGTCGATCGAGTAGAACGTGCCGTTGGTCTTGGAATCGAACTGGACGTTGTCGAAGATGAAAAATTCCGCCTCGGGACCGAAGAAGGCCTGGTCGGCGAGGCCGGTGGAAATGAGATGTTTTTCGGCGCGCTGGGCGATGCCGCGTGGGTCGCGGGTATAGGCCTCGCGGGTACCGGTTTCGGCGATGGTGCAGGTGAGGCTCAACGTCGGAACGGCGCAGAAGGGGTCAATAAACGCCGTGGCCGGGTCGGGCATGGCCAGCATGTCGGAGGCCTCGATGCTTTTCCAGCCCCGGATGGAGGAGCCGTCAAAGCCGAGCCCTTCGGAGAAGGAATCCTCGTTCAATTCGGCGATGGGGATGCTGAAGTGTTGCCAGGTGCCAAAGGTGTCCACGAATTTGATGTCCGCCATTTTCGCCCCGGCCTTCTTGGCCAGTTCAAGTACGCTCTTGGGTGTTGCCATAACTTTTAATGGGTGGAATTTAATGTTTGATTAGTGTTATCACTGTTCACTTTTGTTTTGCGTCAACGAAATCGAACGCTGCGCCGTTGCCGGATTCTGCCAGCTATCGGCGCAGCGTCCACATTTTTTTGACCAGATTTATTCACAATTTCGCCCCTCTCCCGCCCGCCGTTACAAAGCCAAAACGGCGCAGGCTTGCAGCCCGCGCCGTTTCCCCAGTTCCTCCCGGCTGGTGGTCTTGAAAATTACTTCTTGGCAGCTTTCTTGGTCGGCACCGTCGCAATGGTCTGAAGGATGCGGCCGGCGATCTTGTAAGGGTCGCCCTGGGAGTTCGGCCGACGGTCTTCCAAATAGCCGCGGTAGCCATTGGGAATGAAGGTTTGCGGCAACCGGACGGATGCGCCGCGATTACCCACTCCGTAGTTGAATTTGTCGATGGACTGTGTTTCGTGCAGGCCGGTCAGGCGCAGATGATTGTCCGGTCCGTAAACGGCAATGTGCTCGTTCTTGTATTTGTCGAACGCCGCCATGAGTTTGTCGAAGTATTCCTTGCCGCCGACTTCGCGCATGTATTCGGTGGAAAAATTCGTGTGCATTCCCGAGCCATTCCAGTCCACGTCCTTGCCGAGGGGCTTGCAATGCCAGTTCACATCCACGCCGTATTTTTCGCAGAGGCGCATCATGAGGTAGCGGGCGACCCACATCTGGTCGGCGGCGTTCTTGGAGCCCTTGCCGAAAATCTGGAATTCCCACTGGCCCTTGGCGACTTCGGAATTGATGCCTTCGTGGTTGATGCCGGCGTCGAGGCAGAGGTCGAGGTGCGTGTCCACAATCTCGCGCGCGATGCAGCCGACGTTCTTGTAGCCGACGGCGGTATAGTATTCACCCTGCGGCGGAGGGAAGCCGCCACCGGGCGGGAAGCCGAGCGGCGCGCCGTCCTTGTAGAGAAAATATTCCTGCTCGAAACCAAACCAGGCACCGGGGTCATCGGGAATCGTGGCGCGGGCGTTGGTCGGGTGAGGGGTTGTTTTGTCGGGCATGAACACCTCGCACATGACAATGGCGCCATTCTTCTTGGTGGTGTCGGGATAGACGGCCACCGGCTTGAGCATGCAATCCGAAGTGCGGCCCTCGGCCTGGCGCGTCGAGCTGCCGTCGAAGTTCCACCAGGGAAGCTCTTCCAGTTTGGGAAACTTGGCGAATTCCTTGATTTGAGTTTTGCCGCGGAGGTTGGCGACGGGTTCATAACCGTCGAGCCAGAGGTATTCTAGTTTGTATTTTGCCATGGGATGTTCGTAGGATGTTGTTTATTCAGTTTTAGTGCATCGAAGGTTCAAATCTTGAACCTGCTTCAAACAATTTCCGCGCTATCAGCAAATAGAATACCATCCCGCCAAAACCGGCCTGGCCGGCGGCAGAAAACAGTTGTAACTGCCAGCGCCAGCGTGATTTTTTTTGCGTCACATTTATTTTCGTCGGGAAATTCTCATGTGGACCGGCTGTATTTTTTTGCCCACGCTGTGCTGATTTATCCGTTGGAGAACGGAAGAGGGAAGGGGCGTGAAGTGGCTTTCCAAGCGGGATGAAATGCGCGATATTCGAAGCAAAAGGGAATGGCAGCAGCCTTTGGCCGGGCGCGGCGCATTTTCCAGGCAAATTCCCAACGGTCTGCGACAGCGATAAATTTTCGCATCCTAACCTGATATGTTGCAAGTAAAGGACACTCTCCGGGCGACCGTGAATCTCGGCTTTGATGGCCGGGTGTTCAAGGTTTACCATGGTCGGGATGCGCCAGAGCGGTTTGCCAAGGAGGTGCGAATCCTGCGCCTGCTGGAGGCCCGGAAATGCGGATTTGTCCCCCGGCTGCTGGAAGCCGATGCCAAACAGCTGCGTATCATCACCACAAACTGCGGAAGCCGGGTGGAACATCTGGATGCGGAACGCGCGCGGGAGTTGTTTGCCGAACTGGAAACCTACGGCGTGCGGCATGATGATCCCGACATGCGCAATGTGACCTACCGCCAGTCCGACGGGCGCTTTTGTGTGGTTGATTTCGAGTTCGCCACCCTCATCCCGGGCTTTGAGTGATGTCAGCACCCACGAATCATCTCCGCCCGGTGTCCGCCTCGGAACGCCTGCGATGGTCCGGACAAACGGACCGCGGCAAGGTCCGCCCCAATAATGAGGACGCCTTCCTGGGCATCCAGTTTGATTCCCGGGAGATTCATCGCCTGGGAAAATTCGGGGAGGCCTCGACCGGTCACATGGACTTTGCCTTTGCCGTGAGCGACGGGATGGGCGGGGCGATGGCCGGGGAATACGCCAGCCAGATCGCCGTGGAAAAAATCACGGCGCTGCTACCGCGCTCGTTCCAACAATCCGCCATTGGGTTGGAGGCCGGATTCGAGGATGTGTTGATGGAGCTGTTCGATCAAATTCACCGGGCGCTGCAGTACCTGGGGGGGCATTACGAAGAATGCGCCGGCATGGAGACCACCTTGAGCCTCTGCTGGTTCACTCCGGGCTGGATGTATTTCGGCCACATCGGCGACAGCCGGATCTATTATTTGCCGGCGCGGGAAGACAGGATCAGACAACTGAGCCAGGACGACACGCACGTTGGCTGGCTGTTGCGGAACGGGAAGCTCAACGAGCGCGAGGCACGCACCCACCCCCGGCGCAATCTGCTGCAAAAGGCGCTGGGCGGCGGCAACCAGTTTGTTGACCCGCAGGTGGGCGCGGTGGCTTATGAAGCTGGAGACATTTTTTTGCTCTGCACGGATGGTTTGGTGGAGGGGCTGCACGACCATCACCTGGTCGAGCTTTTGCGGCCGCCGGTGTCCACCCGAAAGGGCGCCCATCCGGCCCACCGGCTGGTGGCGGCGGCGTTGGAACAGGACGGTCGCGACAACACGACCGCGCTGGTGATCCAGGTCATTTGATCTCCCCAAAAAAAACTGCGCCGGTTGTGGTTTTCACCAGCAACCGGCGCAGCGCGAGTTTTCTAACGATCAGCTGTGATAACCCTCTTCACCGTGTTCAGCGAGGTCGAGACCGGCCATTTCGACTTCCTCGGTGGGCCGCAGGCCGACCAGGGCCTTGGTGATGTAGGCAATTACAATCGTGCCCACGATGAACAGCACCAGCGAGACGCCGACGGTCTTAAGCTGCTCCCACAATTGCGGCTGGAAGATTTTGTCGGTGACGGTCTTGCTCAAATAGGTCGCCAGGTTCGGGTTGGCGGCCTGACGGGCGAACATGCCGGTCATGATCGCACCGCACATGCCACCGATGCCGTGGACGCTCCACGCATCCAGCGCGTCGTCCATGCCCAGCCAGCCTTTGACCTTGTAGCAGAAGAACCACGGAATGGTGCCGGCGGCGATGCCAATCCAGATTGAACCCGCGGGCAACACGTAACCGCAGGCCGGAGTGATGAGCACCAGGCCCGCCACGGCTCCGGAACAGAAGCCCAGCACGGTGGGCTTGCCTTTGATGATCCAATCCCACATCGGCCATACGAAAGAACCGACTGCCGTGGCGATGGTGGTGGTGGTGAAGGCATTGGCCGCAATCACGTCCGCCGCGACCGCGCTGCCGGAATTGAAACCGTACCAGCCGACCCACAGCATGGAGGCGCCGATGTAAGTCAGCACAATGCTATGCGGCGGCATGGGTTCTTTCGGAAAGCCAAGGCGCTTGCCGAGAATGATGCACAAAACCAAACCCGACCAGCCGGAAGACATATGCACCACGGTGCCGCCGGCGAAGTCCAGGCCCTTGATGACGGCGTTCTGATTCCAGCAACCGTTCATCAAGCCGTTGATGCCCCAGACCATGTGGCCCTGCGTGTTATAAATGAGCAATATCCACATGGTCATAAACACGAGGATGGCCTTGAATTTCATGCGTTCAGCAATTGAACCCACGATGAGCGCCGGGGTGATGATGGCGAACATCATTTGGAACATGGCATATACGTTTTCCGAAACCCAGTAGGAGTAATTCGGATTCGGCGCGGAAGTGACGTTGGCAAACATCCAGCATATCTTTGGATTGCCGACGATGCCTTTGATCAGGTCTTCCTTGTCCGCCGCACCCGTGCCGCCGAAGATCATGCCGTAGCCGCAGACCACGTAGAGAATGGTCACGAGGCCGGTGATGAGGAAGCATTGCGCCAGGACGGAGAGCACGTTCTTCTTGCGGACCAGACCGCCGTAGAACAAGGCCAGGCCGGGCAAGGTCATGAACAACACCAGCGCGGTGCTGGTCAGCAACCACGCATTATGCCCGGCGCCAGGATAAGCCACATTGGCGCCCGTGCTGTTGCTCAGGTTGGTGTTGATGATGGATCCGGCGAGCGCAAAATTCACCGTCCAGTTGCCATTGGTGTCCTTGTACGTGGCGGTCGGGTCGCCATTTTGGAAGTAAGCTTCAATTGATTCCAAACGTTGCTCGATGGATGGCGCGTTGGTGGGTACCGGTGCCGCCGGCGCCGCCGCCATTGCGTTGGTTGATGCGGCTGCCGCCATTGCGTTGGTCGCCGCCGGCGCGTTGGTGTCATCCGCACGCGACGTGTAAACGCCGAACGCGGTGGTTGCAATCAAAGCCAGGGTAAATAGATATCGTTTCATTTTATTTATTAGGGTGAGGTTCAAGTTGGTTTAACTGGTTAAATGGCCGAATCACCTTTCTCTTCGGTGCGGATGCGGATGGCTTGTTCAACGCCGGAAACGAACACCTTCCCGTCGCCAATCTTGCCGGTCTTGGCCGCCTTGACGATCGCTCCGATGGCCGCCTCGGTCTGGGCGTCCGCCACAACGAGTTCGATTTTTATTTTGGGCAGGAAATCCACGGTGTATTCGCTGCCACGATAGATTTCGGTATGGCCCTTCTGACGGCCAAACCCCTTGACCTCGCTCACGGTCATGCCTTCGATGCCGATTTCGCTGAGGGCGTCTTTGACTTCTTCCAGTTTGAACGGTTTGATGATGGCTTCGATTTTCTTCATAGTTGGTTCATGGTATGTTTGAGCTGCGCTTTTTCAGGCCAACCGGTGCGCCCGGTTCTCCGGCGCAACTCAGCTTCCACCCGCCACTCGCGGGCAGTATTTGGTGTCCGTCTCTGCATGGCTGTGATTGGCACACGCGCCTTTAGCAACGGCGATGCCAGCCGGAAAAATCCCGGAGCGGAATGCGGCAAACCGTCGGATTTGCAACGGGTTGCCATGCAAATTTAAATTTCAGCGTGTTGGAGCCGGCCCGACGTTTCTGTTTTCTTTTGCCCACGGAACAAAATTTTAGCCAGCGCCGCGACCGCGGGAACGGGGAACAATCGGGTGAGGAAATTTGAACAAGCCGGTGCGGAAAAAATGGTCGGAGCGACAGGATTTGAACCCATCCCCCGCCACAGATTCTCAAGCACTTACAGAGGCTGACACACAAAGAGACTCACAAACTCCGGTCGCCTCATTGCACGACCTGTCCCAAGTAGTCACTACTTGGGCTAAACTTCCAGCCCCACTCAAGGCGGCGATCCTTGCCATTGTCAGGACGGCAAACGATTTTTCCAAACGAACGGAGGGCAAGCCATGAACTTAAATCCGGCTGAAGTGCTGAATCCTGTATTCAACGCTCTGGACGCGCTGATTCAGAATTACGGCGTTTATTGTTACCTCGTGTTCGTCTGGCTGTCCTTGGTGGTGATTGCCTGGGTGTTGGGCGACGGCTTGCGGCGGAAACGACCACAGGAAAACTATGCCATGGTCAATCTCGGCATCATATTAACGACGCGACCGCCGAATCAATCACCACCGCCAAACATCGACATCGAGGTTGACCAGACATGGAACGATGGCGACGAAACAATAGACGAATCATGACAGCTTTTCATTCGCGACAATCAGACTGTGGCCGACGTGTTCAGCAAATGGCAAACGCCAGCGTGTTCAATTTCACGCCACAAATTGTACCACCAATTTGCACCGTCAAGCACGCGAAACATGACAAATCCGGTGCAACCATTTTCAAATCACAGTGCAAGCGCACGGTTGTCTGCAAATGCTTTTATAGGGTGCACGCCCTACCCCTTAGCAAAGTAAGGTTTTCACGACTCGCCAATGGCTCGCCGGCGAATCGGCCAAATCCCGCAATACATTCGCGCAATGTCCGCGAACCATCCGGCAAGAAATCCGGCGAGGTCTCTCGTTCAATTCTTCACAATTTCCAAAAGATTGCCGACAATGGCCAATGCAACGCTGCCGCATTTCCGCGCGAGCAACTCGCGAGGCAACTCGCAATCTGGCGCGCAACCATCCGGCAGCGGCAATGTCAAAGTCCGCGCAACAGACATTGCAACATCCCGCGAATCATCCTGCATGACGACCCGTCGAAGTTTTGGCATCAGGTTTTCAACCATAACGCCCATCAATTATGAACACACCACCATCAACACCCGATCCCGAAGTGCTGCGAAAAATCGCGGAGGAATTTCAACCCGCACCTAGCCGCATCCCGTTTCATGCGCTCAAGCCGTACCATGAATTTATTGTCATGTTGCGCAACAAAAGGGCGTCCTACCGGTCAGTTGCCGAATTGCTGGGACAACAAGGCGTGAAAACCAGCGTGGCGCGCGTAGCGGAATATGGGCGCATCGTGCTGGACGGCAAAAAGACGCGCAAGCGCCGGAAGCGGACACAAATCATCCCAACCGCTACCGTGCCGGTGCCGGCCCCTACGCTGCCGCCACCCATTTACCGCACAGATTCATTTCCACGGCCGCCACGCGGCCCGCACATTGCCAACGTGCGGATGTTCAAGGATAAAGTCGTATCAAATCCACCATCTTGAAACATTATCACGACCAACGCACGTTCCGCTGCGGCTTCACGCGCGCTCGTCGCGGCACAAAATGCCAGACGCAGTCGCGTGGCGCTTCCGTCAGCGGCACGGCGGCGGTCGTTGCGTTCCGGCTCCGTTCCCGCCGTCTCTTCGCCTGCACTTCACTTTTCCGCCCGCCGAACCGCCGACCGAAGCGCGTCGTGCATGTCCAGCAAATTCATGAACATCCGCAAATACGGGTTGACACCAGTGGGAAATCCCACCATAGTTTAGTCATGCCGACATTGACACAGAAACAACCCCTCACGGTGGTGGAAGATTACGACGTAGCCGCCGATGCAAAAAAACGCATCAGCTTGCGTAACGCCAAGACGAAGTATTTTCACGTCAAAGCCCTGTCGAACGGCTCCTTTTACCTGGAACCGCGCGTGCTGGTATCGCCGCAAGCCATTTCTGCCCGTTCCTTGAAGATGCTCGACAAATCCGTGGCCAATCTTAAAAAAGGGCTGGCGTCCGCGCCGATTGACCTGGCTGCCTTCGCCGAGGTTTGATTCCAATGGCTTTCAACATCCGCATGGGGTTGCCGGAGATGGAAGCGTTATGGAGCGACCTTTCCACCCGCAAGCAGCAAGGGAAATTGGACCGGGATGAAGAAAAGTTTTTCAAGAAGCTGGTCAAAGCCCTCGGTTATCTCGCAGAAAACCCCCGGCACAACAGTCTGGCCTCGCACGAAATTGACGACCTGACGCGCAAATATGGGTTCAAGATTTTTCAGTCGTATCTTGAAAATAACACGCCGTCAGCCGGGCGGATGTTTTGGGCTTACGGGCCGGTCAAGCGGGACATCACGGTGCTGGCCATTGAGCCGCACCCGGAAGATCAAAAACGCGGCGCTTATCAGCGCATTAAGTTGTCCGCGTTGCCGTCGGCTAAAAAACAATCCGAACAAAAGCGCGATTAGTAATTTGCCTCGCCGCGCGTGGTGACCCCGGCGCAACGTCTGAAAATCGTAAAATGAAAACCATTCCTTATCGTTGTGACGATTCGCGGCACAAAGCGTTGCTGGGCGCGGCGCGATCCACCGGCACGAGCGTGCAACGGTTGTTTGACAACTTTGTCACGCACGTCATTACCGAACGGCAGGCGGAAGCCCGGTTTGTAGTGCGTCAGAAGCGCGGCAATCCGGCGCGCGGTCGGAAGCTGCTGGCTGAAATCCGGCACCGCATCGCGTCTCATGCCAAATAATGACGACCGTGACACTCCCAGCGTGAAGCCTTAATCGCCACCGGTCTTTGGCGAAGCGAGCATCGTCAAGGTGGACCGCAGCGCAGCGAGGAGGATCTTGACGACGCGCAGCGAGCCATACCATGAGAGGGCGATTCATGCGGAGTCGGGATGTTGAAAGGCATTGAAACACCATGTTTAATCGTGTTGAGTTGCGTTGAAATCATCAACGGATTTCAATACGGTTTTTCACGCCGCACGACGCACAGTCGAAAAACTACGATTTTCAGTAGGGGTGGGGCGTCCCACTATTAAGCAGCCGAATAGGATGACAACGAAGTGATTCCAATTGGGCTAATAGTGTTAAATCCGAATGTGGCAAATGGATTTACAACCGGCAAATGGCGACAAGTTCATTGCCGCCTTTTGTCGCTTTTTGCCGCTCGGTTTCGAGCCGCATTTTTTCCGAACGATTTCGTTAGGGGGATGGTGTCTCGGTGCGACATGGTTGACATTAAGCTCAATGATTCGGCACACAAGCCAAATTTAATATGGGATTTCCTCGAACCGTTACTCGGGAGAACGGCTGAAATTCATCTTTCCGGTGTTGGATTCTTTGCCTGTATAAGATAAATTGTGGGGCCTTGTCCCGATCAATAATCAATAAGGACTCTGGGTGTCTTCCGACAGTTTTACCTTGCCGGTATAATGCTTATAGATAAATAGAAAATAAACCACCGAGAAAATCAGCGCGACGGGCCACCAGACAAGGGCGATGGCCAGCCCATGTCCCGCCGCCGCATTCTGGTAGGCGGACAAGGAGTCCTCCGGCGCAAGGGTTGAATGCAGCATGATGGGAAACACGGCGGCCGCACCGGCAATCATTAATCCAGCGATGAACGCGCACGAGCCAACAACGGCCAGCGCTTCCTGTTTGCCCGGCAATCCCGCCAGCACCGCCGCCAGACCGCCAAAGACCAGGATCAGCCCCAGCCACGCAAACGGTTGATGAATCATTCCGGAAAATAATTCCGACCGCACCTGCCACGTTTCAACAGTGATGACCGCCAGCAGCAGAATGACTGCCTTCCAGAGAAATCTGGCAAGGCGCAAACTCCGTTCGTGAACCGGGCCCTCCGTCTTCAGCACCAAAGCGTTTGCCCCGTGCGCCGCGAAGGTCACCAACGTGAACACCGCGACCGACACGGTGTACCAATCCAGAATGCCGACCTGCCCGTGAGGACTGAAATTTGTGAAAAACGGCACGGTGAACTTGCCGTCTGAACTCAGCGGAACACCGCGCACGACATTGCCCAGTGCCGCGCCGACAAGTATGGCAAGCAAAATATTGGAAGCCACAAAAGCAAAATCCCATCCGGTGCGCCATAGCGAATCTTCGATGCGGCCGCTCACTTCAATGGAAACTCCCCGTCCCACCAATGCCCACAGCAGGAGGAACAGCGCCAGATAGAATCCCGAGAACGTGACGGCGAGGATATTGGGAAACGCCACCAACAGCGTTCCGCCAAAACCCACCAGCCAGACCTCGTGCCAGCTCCATAAAGGCCCGATGGCGGCGACGACCATGCGACGTTCGGCGTCCGTCTTGCCAACGAGATACGACAACATGCCGGCACCCATGTCCAAGCCGTCCAGCACTACGAACATCACGAGCATGAAGGACACGATGGCATACCAGGTTTCAACCATGGAAAACCTCCAATTGGCCGGCCAAAGAAATTCCCTGCGGTCCATGGCCGATCTCACGTCCGATCATAAACAAATAAAGCACTCCGAGCACGAAATAGAGTCCCACAAAACCAATCAGGGTGAACAGCACATTGCCCCCGTTCAAGACATCACTAACGCCCTGGCTCGTCCGGAAAAGATTGTAAACCAGCCAGGGTTGACGGCCCAGTTCGGCCGTCATCCAACCCGCCGTCGTGGCGATGTAAGGAAAGGGAAAAGCCAGCATCAAGGCCCAGAGCAATCCACGCGACTGTTCCAACCGCCCGCGCCATCGTTGGAAGTTCGCCAGGACCATCAGCAGGATAAACAAGGTGCCCAAGCCCGCCATGATGTGGAAGGCGTAATAAAGCAAGGCGATGTTCGTGGGCCAGGCATCTTTGGGGAAGGCGTCCAACCCCTGCACACTGGCATTCAAATGGCCAAAGGCGAGAAAACTCAGCGCGTCGGGCACATAAATGACGTTGTCGAGACGCTGCTGGTCCATGTCGGGCTGGCCGATGATATTGAGTTCCACGCCGGTTGAGGTATGAAAGTGCCCCTCCATTCCCGCCAGCGTCACCGGCTGATGTTTGGCCACCATTTTCGCCTGCTGATCTCCCGTTGGAAACGCGACCAGGAGGGAGGCGCACAGTCCCGTCACGGTGCCAATCTTTAGAAACAGCGAGGCCTGTTTTTGGTGCGTGCCGCGCAGGGCATAGAAGGCGCCGACCGCCGCGACCACAAATGAGCCGGTGACCACTGCGGCGCATTGATTATGCAGGAACATGACGAGCACCCAGGGGTTCAATAAAAAACGGGAAAAGCTTTCCAGACGCAAGGTGCCGTCTGCCGCAACCGAGTAGCCCGCAGGATGCTGCATGAACGCATTGGTCACGAGAATGAAGTAGCCCGAGAGCCAGCTGCCAAAGGCTACGCCCAAGGTGGCCAGAAAATGATTGCGCGGTCCCAGCCGCTTTTCGCCCCAGACCATCGCCCCGACCATCGCGCTTTCGAGGAAGAAGGCGAACATTCCTTCCATGGCCAGTGTCTGACCGATGATATTCCCGGAAAATTTTGAAAATGCCGCCCAGTTCGTGCCGAATTGAAATTCCATGGGAATTCCGGTGACCACGCCCACCGCGAAGTTTATGCCAAAGATCCGCGCCCAAAAACGTGCCGCATCACCGTAGCGTTCATCGCCAGCGCGCAAATGCCGCCATTTCAAAAAAACCAAAATCCACGCCAGCCCCATCGTGAGCTGCGGAAAGAGATAGTGATACGTCAGGGTGAACGCGAATTGAAGCCGGCTCCAAAACAGGGTCTCTTCCATATGCTGAAATTAAGCAATAAGCACTCTGGTGGATTTATCAATGCAAATTCTGGGGCGCTGGGCACACCTATGGTCGATTTCTTCAGAGGTAGGAACGCAATTTTTGCCTTTCCCGGAAGCTTTTGAGCATTTTCTGTCTTCGCGGTTGACATCCCCGGCCCGGCGTGGCTTCTTAATTCTTGGCTGGTAAGGCCACACATTTGCGATTATCCCCGATCCAACCCCGACACCCATCAAAAGACTTGAGACTCTTGAGGATGCGATCATGGCCATCCGTGGCCTTTCTCATACGCTGGAAAGGCTGGAAACGGCTCTTAAGCACGTCACGCGATACCATAGAGCAAGGGTGGTCTGGCACTGCGTGGCTTTAGTGTTGGAGGTTACAGGAACTATTCTTGTTCTTCTTGGTGCCATCCGATTCAGCGATCAGGTTCCTGCTTCGGTTGTTTCTGCTGGCGTTAATGGGTATCAGGCGTGGTATCACCACCGGAAAGTTCTGGGAATTGTGCTTTTATTTTCCGGGATTTTGGCCCAATGCGGTGTCGTTTTTCTCCAATCCGTCACAATCGGCAATGCGAGCAAAGCATAATTCGCCGCGTCACCGCCGGCAGGACATCCAACCCGGCAGGTTCCAAGCCCAAGTCGAGATCCGGCGCCCCAAGGCGAAAAGAAAGTGCGGTAATTGACTTATCCAGGTGATTTTCGGTCCGCAGGGGAATCTTGCGCTGGGCAGCTTAAAGGGGATTAAGCAACACAAAATTCATTGGCGCCCTCGCAAGAACTTATTTGCTGACAACGCCGTCCGGCTTTTGCTAGACCTTTCAGGCATGACCGTTGACTCAATGACCCAAATCGTGGAGGACATTCAGTCGATCTACACAATCGTCCTGGCCCTGGCCATCGCAGAGGCTTTCAATCAGACAGTAAAAGAAACCAAGCCGGTGGAGGAAAAGCACGCAACCACCCTGGCCAACTGGTTCGATTGTGTCCACCCCACAAGATTCATCTCCTTGATCGTGTTTTTGCTGCTGGCCGCGCCCTTTTTCCAAGGGAACCAAAAATATCTGTATCTTCAATACATTGAGCCGTTGCACCAGCCCATTCCGCCCAAAAGTATCAGCGCGCTCTGGCTGAATTTTGACTGCCTCACATTTACGCTGGAAGCAGGATTGTTTTTTGTCATGTCACGCTCCCTCTCGGCGCGCCGCTGGCAGCAATTTTACGCCACAGTCATCATATTGATGGCCATTGATTTCGTCTGGGCGGCCATTGAAAAATGTCATGGGGCGGCCATGCCCCGTGAATGGCTCTGGTTTGACCTCATCGCCGTGATCATACTTGCCGTAATAATCGCGCTGGACTGGTTCTTCATACCCTACGACAGGGGCCGGGAATTGAACATCTATTGTTATCTGGGCGTGTCCATCGTGGCGATAGCCGGTTTGATCTACGGTTACTTCTACCAGCTTGACTACCTGATCGACGATTGATTGTTCAGGCCACCACGCGCCGGTGACTGACGCCCAAAGCGCGGTCAAAGTCGGCGTGTCGTATCAAATTAAGAAAGCGAGGGGGAAAAGAAGAATACTAACTTGCCGGCTTCTACCAAATTGGCATTTTTTATTCCTGTGCCCCATTTGGCAGTTGGGTTAGTTATTGCTATTGCGGCGTTAGTCATTTTGGCGGTGACAATTTATATTAAAAGGCGGAAATGAAATTCAAATTAGGTGACTACCGAAGATGGGAAATATGGGTCTATGGCCTGGCGTCGTGATCGAGCTGGGCGATCTTGGCAACGAGTGCTTCGTAAAGGGAAAGACGTCCCGGCAGGTGGGCCAGAAGCCGTGGTTCCAGCGTTGGCATGGCAGCACGGGCCGCCGCATTCACCTGTGCCAGCAACGGAATCAGGTCAGGCGAGGCAGTTCCGGCCTTTCCCTCAATCTGATTGGCCAGCGCCTCGAGCCGGATCACTACCCCTTGGGCCAGGAGTTGGAATTCCGAATGCAAGGCGGAAGGGATTGCAGCCAGGTCCACGCTCAGCCGGTGGTGGACGAGAGCGAGCAATGCCAGAAAGATGGCTTGAGCGTCGGCGGCCAATCGGGCAATGGACGCGCGTTCGGCCTCGGCGTCAGCCAGTCCGGCGCCCCATTCAAATTTTGATTCGTCATGCAGACGCAGGGTGGTGGTGAGTTCCTGGTAAACCTTCCACCGCCAGCCCCGCGCCGGCTTCACGGTTGCCGCCGACGGATCGTCACGAAGTCCCACCCGTGCGAGTCGCGCGAGCGAATGGAGGGCGCTGGCCAGCGAGCGCCGCATCGCGACACCGGCCAGGACGGTGCCGCCGGAAAGGTTGAACACCAGCAGCGACACACCAATACCGAGGAGAACGCCGATCACGCGGTCGCGGGCGGGCACCAAATCCGTCGTGGGGCCAAGGTCGTTGAGAACGCAAAGAGCAAAGGAAAGCCCCATTTGAACCCCGACATACGCAATGCGCGCGCTGCCAGCGATGATCCAGGCGGCCAGCGAGGTGACGGCGGCCACCACGACCAGCAAAGGCGTCAGACTGTCCATGTTTGGCATCAGCAAAAGAATGGTGAGCAAACCGAGCAAGCCGCCAAGGATGGCTCCAGCCAGGCGCAGGAGAGCCTTTTGCAGGCTGGCTCCCAGGGTGGATTGAGCAATGATGATCGTGGTCCAGACCGAAGTTGAAAGGCCCGGCCAGGCCATCCCCTCGTATAACACATAAGCCAGCGTCGCGGCGCAGCCGGTTCGGAGCGAAAACTTAATCGCATCGGTGTTGCCAAGGGAAAAGGCCGGGGTAAAAAACGCCCTTCTCGCAGGCGAATCGAAAGTCAGCTTCAAAGGAAGCGTTGACTGCGGTTTTCGGTGGCGGTCCAGAAATCCCGTCGCCTGCGGAAGCGAAGAAATGATTTGCTCCATTTCAATGAGTCCCGGAAGGAGCGCGGCGGCATGGGTGGCGGCGACCTCCGCGTCCGCCGGGAGCCTGGCCGCCTCGTCAAGCGCTTCCATCGGTTGACGGTTCTGAAGCGCTGCGCGGAGCCGGGCGCAGCGGGTGACGATTGCGGCCAGTCGCTCACTGGCCGGCACGGATGGCACGGCCTGGTGATCGCCCGCGACTCCGGCAAACGCAACGGCGGCCGTGAGCAACTGCTCGACGCCCCCAATCAAAGCAACCTGCTCGGCGTGGTGCGACCGCAGGGACGGCTCGCTGGTCTCGGCATTGTCGAGCAGGTCAATCTGGCGGGAAAGCCCGGTTAACAACAGCGAATCAAGCCGGGCGGTATCGGGCTGGCGGCCATCGCGAACGGCCGAAACAAGGTTTTCGACAGCGGTCAGACGCTCCATCAGCGCCGAGAGAAGGAGCTTCTCCGGGTTGCCCGGCCAGAGAAACATTTGCGCGGCGGTGCCGACGACCGCGCCGAGGAGAACCATGGCAAAACGCCAAAGTCCAACGTGGAGGCCGCTGTCCGCATCGGAACCCGTTGCGGTCATGACCATGATGGCAGTAATTCCTGCCAGCAGTCCGAAATAGGGGGTGGTGGTGGTCTGGGAAAGAAACATGAAAAAAGCCGCCAGTGGTCCCAGCAGCGCGACCCGCAACCAAGGATGGTCCAGAAAGGCAAGGTAAGCCGCCATTCCCACGGCGGCGCCGAAAGCCGTGCCCAGAATGCGTAACAACGCTTTGGAGAGGGAAGCACCGGCGTTGGTCTGGCTGATGACAAAAATCGTGACCAGGGCATAGGAAGCGTGCGGCGAATGCATCGTCATGACCAACACCGTGGTAATGAGACAGGCAATTACAATGCGGGCGGCGGCTTGAGCTCGCCCCGCAGCGGGCGCCATTTCGGCGCGGAGGAATTTTAACAGGTGATCCTCCCAACCCACCGTGGAGATGCTTTCCTGCCGGGTCATGGCGGGGATTTCTGCACCTGCATCGTCGCGTCCCCGGTTCCGCCATGCAAGGTCACCACGGCGGTCATGCCCATGCGATAAGGCTGGTTGGGATCGGGAGCTTCAAGACGGATTCGGACGGGAATCCGTTGCGCCAGGCGCACCCAGTTGAGGGTGGGAGTTGCGCTCGGGAGCACACCGACCGTTTCCTGATCCGGTGACAGGACGGCCCAGCCGATGCCCTCGACGGTTCCTTGGAAACGGTGCCCGGGATAGCTCAACAAAAAGATGTCCGCCGCCATGCCCGGTTTGATGTATTCCAAATAAGTCTCCTGGAAATTGGCAATGACATACCATGCGCGCGTGTCCACCAGCGCGAAGACTTGTCTGCCGGCCTGCGCATATTCCCCTTGCGAGATGTTGAGATTGGTGACCCGTCCACGGAACGGGGCGCGCACGCGGCAGTAGGCCAGGTTTAATTTCGCCGCGTCCACGGCGGCTTCGGCGGCTTTCAGATGCGCATTCAAATCACCATGCTGCCCGAGCAGATTTTGCTGGCGGGCGAGTTCCTGGCGGGCCTGGGCCAAGGCGGCCTGCGCGGCGCTGGCTTTGACCTGCGCGGCTTCAAACTCGTCCTGCGTGACAAATTTTCCCGCCACGAGAGATCCGAGGCGTTTTACATGGTCCGCCGCGAAAGCATCCTCAACTTCGAGCTGCTTCACATACTCTGTGGCTGCGGCTACCGCATTGGAAGTGGCCTGAAGTCCGCTTTCGGTTAGCAGGAGATTGGCCTGGGCGCCTTCCAAATCAACCTCGAACGGCCTTGGATCAATGACGAAAAGCAAATCCCCCTCCTGCACCTCCTGGTTGTCCACCACCTCCAGCTCGGTGATTGGCCCGCTGACGTGTGGCGCAAGGCCGACCAGGTTCACCCGGACCACGGCGTCATCGGTGCGCGGGCGATGGTAAAGCAACCGGGTCACATAAAACGCCATCGCCAGGCCGCCGACGATGATGGCCACGCCGAGCAACCGGCCCGTGATTCTCAGCCAGCGTGAGTCTTGGGAATTATCCATAGGTCTCAGTTTTTAAACAGCACCAGCCACGCGACACAGGACAAGAGCAGCACCAGGCAGAGATAAACCAGGATCAGCGGTCCCAGGTTGCGTTCGAGCCGGAGGGCGGCAAATAAAAAGCGGAGAGCAACGGCAAGCACCACGCCAATCGTCAGGCACCAGATCCAGGCCGGAAAGAACGAGCCATAGAAATTGATGCTGGGATCACAACCGTTGAACAGCATGAGCACGGCGAGAAGCGTTCCGAGTTTGAAGAGTCGGGAAATTTTGGAAATCATGGCTGGCAGTTTCATTTTTCCCCATCCGGTGTGACCTTCGCCGTTTTGGCCGGTCCGCCCGTCCAATCGCCAGCCGCAAAGGCGAGGGCGGCTGACGATGTCAGGACGTCCGCGCGGCTCTCGACGAGCGTCGTCCGCGCGCGGGCGAGATCACGTTCGGCCGTGAGTAGTTCAATCACCGTTCCGAGTCCATTTTGATAGGAGGTCAACGCGGCATCGTAGTCATTCTCGGAAGCGGTAAGCAAGGCGCGGGCGAAGTCATATTGAAGGAAGGATGCCTTGGCGTCGGCATAAGCCTTCCAAACCTCCCGCTGGGTTTTGAGTTCGAGCGCCGTCAACCGGGCTTCGGCCTCGTCCCGGCGGGCCTTGGCTTCACGGAGCCGGTTTTTGCGTTCGAAACCATCGAACAGGTTCCAGGACAAAGTAAGGAAGGCGCCGTATTCCGGTTCGACATAGTCATAAGACGAGGCCGGATTTCCCGGTGCCGTGACATCCCAGTTCCCCAGGTTGCCTCCCGCCGTGCCGGATAGGCCGATGCTCGGGCGATATTCGGCTTCCACGCGGCGTATGTCGGCTTCCCGCGCCCGCACCTGCGCGAGCTGCGCGGCCAGGTCGGGACGCTGGCGAAACGCGCGATCCATGGCCACCTCGACGGATTCAACCAAATTGGTCGGCAGCGGGAGGGCGGACAAGTCAACGACCGGAAAAGTCAGAGTTGGAGAAATTCCCAGACTTTCAGCGAGCGCCGCCCAGGCGTCCGACACATTTCGTTTAACGGACTGCAAATCAAATTTCGCACGGGCAAGCTCCTGCTGGGACTGCAACAGGTCCGACTCGGTCCCCAGCCCGTTTTGCAGCCGCAAGTCGGCGACCTGCTCGACATTTTCGGCGGTTTTCAAAGTTGACTCGGCTGCATCCAGGTGGGCACGGCTGGAATCGAACGCGTAAAACGCCCGCTCGACCTCGTAGGCCAGTTGCTGGTGGGTCCGGTTGAACTGGAAGTTGGCTTGCAGCAATTCTTGCGCGGCGCTGTCGAAGGTTGCCCGGCGTTGGCCGAAATCGAGAAGCTTCCATTCGAGTGACACGCCGGGATTGAATCCCGGCCCCGCAGCGGTCAATACCCCGCCGGACGCCGGATAGTCATTGCGAGAGTATCCGCCGGTCGCCAGCAATGCGAGCACGGGCGCATAAGCGCTGTCCGCCAGACCGAGGTGGGCCGCCGCGGCGCGCGCCTGCTCCCAGGCTGTTCGAGTTTGCGGATTGATGCGCTCGGCGAGGTCAATCAAATCTGGCAGATCGTTGGTCCGGCCCGGCGCACCGGGGAATTCGCCGCCGGAAACGGAGACTGACGGAGGTAGGTTGGAACTGGAAAGGGTGTCCGGAGAATTTGTTTCCATGCCCCGGCCCAAAGGCAATGGAGTCCCCGAGGCATGCCACGGTTCGGTGTAACTCGGAGGGGCGTATTGATTGGCATTTAGCGCGGCGGAATTCTCCAGCGGGCGGCAGGCCGTCAAACACGCGAGCGAGGTGATCAACACCAACCATGCCGCCCATTTTAGGATGAGATGTACCGACACCATTTTCACCGCCTCTCATTAGCGAACGGTTAAATGGTAGACGACCAACTTGGCATGTCCAGACCGGAGTGGAATTATGCAGATACCCGAACCTGACACTTCAAAATGCAATTCCACTCCTTTCTGAAAGGACGAAAGACCAATACTTTCATTTCATCTAATTTCATTAAGGAATTTCAAGGCTGCTACCGACACCAGCATCAGGCAAAAAATTAAAATATGAAGCGCAGCGTTGAGTAAGCAAGCGCAAAAAAGCAACGCCGAAATGGTGTAAAAATCCCAAGGTTGCATATCGAAGATACGAACGCATATCCGCCCTCCGGCTTCGTGAATTGCGCCGCCGATGATACCGCTCCGTTCCGCTTGGCAAGGACACTATGAAACCGGCTCAAACAGGAGCACTCGCCGTTTCGTTCCTCCTTGCCAATGCTCACGTCGCAAGTTGCGGCCGGTTAGGAATTCACGAAGCAGACCTGCAAGCCTTTGGCTTGGTAGGCCGCTCAAAATAATGGTTGACAACTGTATCTTATAAGATACGATATAAGAAATATGGGGTTTATTGAGTTTCCATTCATCGAAGTGCCGAAAGATTTACGCAAGATTGTCGGCGAGCCAACGCCCGGCACGCGCGCCTACCGCCGGGAGGGGACGCACGCGGAATGCGGTCAGTGGATTGAAGACCTCGGCTTGCATTACAAGGGCGACGTGGGCATTTCACCCGCTGGCGTCACCATGTTTGTGCCCGTCCAACGGGCAGCCGTCCACAAACGCATCAAGGAAGGCAAGCTGACCGCGTTCTTCTTTTACATCACCCACGTTGAAAGCACGTTCTTCGGCACCAAACGCAAAGTCAAATTGCGCCCCTACATCCTGTTGTCCATGAGCGAATGCAAGGCATGGGTGGCGGAAATGAAACGTCGGATGGGTTATGTCGATGACCCGGACGAAAGCCTGATGGAACAGCGAAAAAAGCTCAAGCCTGCAACGGCAGCGGACGAGCCGAAAACCCGGAAGGAAGCTTTGGAAGCCCTGGACTTTGCGGAAACCGACCCGAAGGACAAGGGAAACCGGAAAGTCCGGTATGAGGAGCCATTGAGCACGGAGAATCGGCAACAGGATATGTTTTTGCTGCTGGCGGAAGCCATGGCCGCGATGGCGTCCGGCAAGAAAGCTGAGTTGTATCGCAAGCGGCTGGAGCAGGGCATGGAGTGGGACAAGAAAGCAAAAGCCTGGAAATGGAAGGATGAAGATGAACCCGGGAAATGAATTTAATGAGCGGCTGATCCGGCTGCCGGAACTGTCCAAGACATTCGGCGTCTGCACCCGCACAGTGCGGCGCAAGTCGGAGATTGGCGAGTTGCCGCCGCTGAAGCACATTGGCCGGGCGGTTGGCATGCTGGAAAGTCAGGTCCGGGCGTACTTTGAAAAACTCAGCGGCCAGAGCGCAAACTAGAGAAAGGCAACATGACTGCTTACGTTTATCTGACAAGTCGGCGGCGCAAAGGAAAATTGATTTCCGGGCGGATGTATCGTGCCCGGATTCGGTTTCCCGGCGAGCATAAGACCAAGGACATTCCGCTGCATGTGACTGAAAAACGGTCGGCAGAGCAAAAACTGCAAAAACTACTCAACGAACACAGCATGTCATCAGTGGGATTGCTTCCACCGCAAAAGATGCAAGAAGCGGCGACCAAACCATTGAAAATTCATTTTGGCTTTTATCTCAAAGAGCTGGCGACAGACGGCTGTGTCAAACGCTACCTCCAAGCCGTGGAGAACTATATCAACACTCTGTTGAAAGAGTGCCGGTGGGAATATTTCAAGGATGTCAGCGCCGAGACGTTTGAACTGTGGCGGCAACAGCAGAAAAAGGCACCCAAGACGCTGAACGAATACCTTGTGTCCATGCGGGCTTTTCTCAAGTGGGCCGAGCGTTTGGGCCATATCGGGCATAACGCTCTGGCAAAGGTGAAAACGACGCGGGTGCGGGGACGCCAAAAACGGGCACGGCGGGCTTACCTGCCGGAGGAAATTCAACGGTTGTTGAATGTGGCCGGGCCACGGCAGGCGATTTACCTGTTGGCAGTACTAACGGGCATTCGTCGCGGAGAGATCAAGAAACTCCGTTGGGCGGATTTCAAGCTGGATGGCGAGAATCCGATTGTCACGGTGTCTGCGGCGATCTCCAAGAATCATTATGAAGACCCTTTGCCGTTGCATCCCGATTTGGTGACGGCTTTGAGGCAATTGAAACCGGCGGATAGCAAACCCGATCAACTGCTGTTCAAAGGGTTATTTCCTGGATACAAACGGTTTTATGCAGATTTGAAGGCAGCGGGCATTGATTGGCAAGACCAGGGCGACGGAGTGCTGGACTTCCACAGTCTGCGCGTGACCTATTGCACGCAACTGGCACCGGGTACGCCGAGCGAGCGGGTGCGGATGGCACTGTTGCGTCACCGGGACCCAAACCAAACCGCCAAGACGTACACTGACACGCGGATGCTTCCGTTGAGGCAAGCCATCGAGAAACTGACTTTTCACCACAACGTGGTTGCGAAGAAGGATGACACACAAGTAGACACACAAACTTCGGTCAAAACGGGTCAAAATACGTCATCTGGTGTCACTATGGTGCGACAGGGTGAAGGCGGGAACGAAACGATAATTACGTTGGAAAATATAGCGTTTATTGCTGAAAATCAGCTCACGGCAGAAAAAGAAAAATGGTCGGAGCGACAGGATTTGAACCTGCGACGTCTTGCTCCCAAAGCAAGTGCTCTACCAGGCTGAGCTACGCTCCGACAAGTACCGCAATGATTGCACGGACGGCGGGGAGTGCAATGAAATTCGCCGGAATGGAACAAGGGCCGCCGGAGGCTGGTTGGTTGGATTGTGGAAGCGAGGCATGGTTCCACCCATCCATTAATCCATCCCGCGCCCGGCTTTCTGGCTTTCCCGCTGGACGGGGTCCGCCGCCATGTTACATTGTTCCCGTCATGTCAACACCAGCGCCCGCTGCCCAGAAAGTCAACCTCCGCCGGCCCGACATCATGGAAGCCGTCCAGGCGCAGGTCCTCTCCCATTACCGCAGCCAGCTCGTCGAACGCATCCGCGCCAACGGCCACGTGCTGGCGGCCGGCGACCTGACGGTCAAACTCGCGAAGGAATTCGGCTTTTGCTACGGGGTGGAGCGCGCCATTGACCTCGCGTACGCGGCCCGGAAATTTTTCCCGCCGGACAAGCCCATTTATCTGCTCGGCGAAATCATTCACAATCCCGAGGTCAACGACCAGATTCGCAACATGGGCATCCAGATTATTTCGCCCAAGCCGACCGAGGAGGAGCTGGCCCGCTTGCAGGCCGGCGATGTCGCCATCATTCCCGCCTTCGGCACGGAAGTCGCCACCCGCAAACGGCTCGAGGAAAAGGGCTGCGTGCTCGTGGACACCACCTGCGGCGACGTGATGAGCGTCTGGAAACGCGTCCGCCAGTATTCCAAGGAACAGGTCACCAGCATCATTCATGGCAAGTCTTGGCACGAGGAAACCAAGGCCACCAGTTCACAGGCGCGCGCCTACGGCAGCGGACATTACCTCGTCGTCTTCACGCTTGCGGAGACGGATTATGTGTGCAATTACATCATCCACGGTGGCAACAAGCAGGAATTTTTGGACAAGTTCAAAGGCGCCTACTCGGATGGTTTTGATCCGGACAAGCATCTGCAGGCCGTGGGCGTGGCCAATCAAACCACCATGCTGCGCGGCGAGACCGAGGAGGTGCAGAATCGTTTGAAGGCCGTGATGACCCAGAAATACGGCGCGGCGAACATTGACGTGCATTTCCGCTTTTTCGACACGATTTGCGGCGCCACGCAGGATCGCCAGGACGCATTGCAGAAACTGCTGCGCGAGCCGATGAACCTGCTCATCGTCATCGGCGGCTACAATTCCTCGAACACCTCGCACCTCGCCGAGATGGGCGAGGACAAGCTGCCGACCTATTTCATCAAAAACGCGGCCAAGATGGAATCAGACCGGCTCATCCGCCACTACGATCAGCACGACAAAAAGGAGATCGAAACCCGTGACTGGCTGCCGGCCGGCAAAATCACCGTTGGCGTCACCGCCGGCGCGTCCTGCCCGAACAACCTGATCGAGGACACCATACGCCGGCTCTTTGAGTTGCGCGGCATCTCGGTGCAGGAACTGGTCGCGGCCAATTGAGGTGACACGTGACCGGTGACACGTGACCAGGAGAAAACCACCCGCCACCAGGACATTTTTCCTGTCAACTGTCACCCGTCACTGATCACCAATCTGACTGTTATGCCCCGCACCCGGCAGGAACTGGAACAAATCGAGCGTCAGGTGCTGGCGCCCTACGCGCAATTCAGCGGCGACACGCGCGGGCGGGAACATCCGGAGCCGCCGCCCGAATGGCGCACGCATTATCAGCGCGACCGCGACCGCGTCATTCACTCGCGCGCCTTCCGCCGGCTGGAGTACAAAACCCAGGTGTTTCTCAACGGCACCGGCGACCATCTGCGCACCCGCCTCACGCACACCATTGAAGTCGCCGCCATCTCGCGCAACATCGCCAGCGCGCTGAAGTTGAACACCGATCTGGCCGAAACCATCGCGCTGGCGCACGATCTCGGCCATTCGCCGTTTGGCCACAAGGGCGAGGCTGTCCTCGCGCGCCTGATGAAAGGTCGCGGGGGATTCGAACATAACCGGCAAAGCCTCCGCATTGTTGAGGAACTGGAACAAAAATATCCGGATTTTTCCGGCTTGAACCTGTCCTGGGAAGTCCGCGAAGGCCTGGTCAAGCATTACACCGCCTTTGATCATCCGGGCAAGCGGAAGGGTTTTCCCGCCAAAAACTCCTCGCTCGAGGCGCAAATTGCCAACCTCGCCGACGAAATCACCTATTACAGCCACGACCTCGACGACGGCCTGGATTCCGGGTTGTTGTCCGAGAAACAACTGGGCCGCGACGTCCGCCTCTGGGCGCAAGTGGCGCGCGCGGTGAAAAAGGAACACGGCGAATTGCCCGAAGAAAGCCGCCGTTACTACATCATCCGCACCATCATTGACATGCAGATCCGGGACGTGGTGGAAAACAGCGAACAGCTCATTGGCGCTGCGGGCGTCCAATCCGCCGATGAGGTGCGGCTTTGGCCGAAAACCCTGGTCCAATACAGTCCCCAGCGCCGCAAGCTGAATCTGGAGCTCCGCCGCTACCTTTACCGGAACCTTTATTTCAATCCGGCCGTCAACGAACCGCACCTCCGGGCGAAACGGCTTTTGAAAAACCTGTTCAATTATTATCTGAAACATCCCGTCAAAATCGGCGGGCAATCCCGCAAGCGCATCCGCCGGGCCGGCCTGCACCGCGCTGTCTGCGATTATTTGGCCGGGATGACTGACCGCTACGTCATGCTCGAATACGAGCGCCTCATTGGCAAAGCCCAGAAGATTTGATCTGGCCTGTTGGAGGCAGGGACGGCGCGCTGCGCCGTCCGCGCCGTGTTCAGGGCGCAAGCGGTGAGGTGTGGAGCTTGGCGATGGACGTGATTCATTCTGCCCGCGGTTGCGCGGGCAGGGGTATCGCAGCACGATGTCCCTGCCCAAATCAGAACACGGCGGGGCGGCGATTTCATTGTTGCCAGAGTCTGAACAGACACTGGCCCAGGCAACAGCTACACCAATCGGGTGACCATTTCCCCATCCGGCAGCCCGGCCAGCAATTGGGCAACGGTTTGGGTCTGGCCCGGCAGGATCAAATCCGGCGCGATTTCGCACAACGGTTGAAGGACAAACTTGCGCACGTGTGCCCGGGGATGCGGCAAGACCAGGTCCGGCGTGTGGCGCGTTTCCTCGCCGAATGCGATCAAATCCAAATCCAGCACCCGCGGCTCGTTCAATACCGTTTTCGCCTCGCGCCCGGATTTTTTTTCCAGGTGGCGCAGTTTTTTCAGCAACGATTCCGGCGATTCATCGCAAAATGGCACCAGCCCGGCGACGGCATTCACAAACGGCGCCGAACCCGGCGGACAATCCACCGGCGACGTCTGCCACAGCGACGATTTCAGCAGGGGCAGGTTGGAAAACCTTTGCAGCCGCCCCAGCGTGTCCAGAATGATCTGGCGCGAGTCGCCGAGATTGGAGCCCAGGGCAACCAGCGCCAATGCGGAGTGCGGAGTATGGAGTGCGGATTTGGTTGAGGGGAGGCCGGTGTTTTTCATTCCGCACTCTGAATTCCGCGTTCCGAAATTATTTCAGTCCCAGCACATCCTGCATGTCATAAACGCCAGGTTTCTGTTTGACCACCCAGAGCGCCGCGCGCAGGGCGCCGTTGGCAAAGGTGTCGCGGCTCGAGGCCTTGTGGGTCAGCTCGAGCCGCTCGCCGCTGTTCGCAAAAATCACCGTGTGGTCGCCCACCACGTCGCCTCCCCGCACGGAATGGATGCCGATTTCCGTCGGGGTGCGTTCGCCGACGATGCCGGTGCGTCCGTGCCGGGCCGCTTTTTCCAGGCGCAGCTTGCGCACGTCAGCCAGGATTCCCGCCAGCGTTTTAGCCGTGCCGCTCGGGGCGTCCTTTTTCAGCCGGTGATGCATCTCGATGATTTCCAGGTCAAAGTCCGGGCCCAGGATTTCCGCCGCCTTGCGCGTGAGCCAGAACAATGTGTTCACGCCGGTCGAAAAATTTGAAGCCCAGACAATCGGGATTTGGGCCTGCTTCAGCCGGACTTCGAACGTGTCGGTGTCCGTGTGGCCGGTGGTGCCGATGACCAGCGCCTTTTGGTGCTTGGCGCAGAGGTCGGCAATGCCGACGGTCGCCGATTGCGAGCTGAAATCCACCACCACGTCGCCTTTGGCGATGGCAGCGCTCAAATCGTCGCCGGCGTCGATCTGGCCGACGACCTCGATTTCGCGAAAGTTCGGCGCGCAGGCGATGAGCGCCCGGCCCATGCGGCCTTTCGAACCGGTGATGATGACTTTGATCATAGCAGTTGGGAGTTCACAGATGGCAGATGGGGAAAGGTGTCCGATTTTCGATGTCCTTCCTAACTCCCATCTTCCGTTTGCTATCTCCTATTTTAAAATCCCGCACGCTTTCATGGTCTTCCGCAATTTCGCGCGATTTGCGGCGCTCATCGGCACCAGCGGCAGGCGATATTCCTCATGGATTTGCCCCAGCATGGCCAGCGCGGCCTTGACCGGCACCGGGTTGGTCTCGATGAACAAATCCTTGAACAGTGGGGTAAATGTCGCATGCAACTGCGCCGCTTTTCTGGCATCGCCGCGGGCGAAGGCATTCACCATCCGCGCGACTTCGCGCGGGATGACGTTTGATGCCACGCTGATGACGCCCTGCGCGCCCACCGCCATGAACGGCAGGGTCAGCGAATCGTCGCCAGACACAATCTCAAATTTCGGGCCCAGCGCCGCGCGCAGCGCCGACACCCGGTCGCAGCTCCCGCCGGCTTCCTTGATGCCGATGATGTTTTTGCATTCGCGCGCCAGGCGGCCGACGGTGTCCACGCCGATTTCGATGCCGCAGCGGCCCGGGATGCTGTACAGCACGATGGGCAATTTTGTCGCGCGGGCGATGGCGCGGAAATGCTGGAATAATCCCTCCTGCGACGGTTTGTTGTAGTAAGGCGCCACCTGCAGCGAGCCGTCCGCGCCGACGTCCTCGGCGCGTTGAGTCAGGTAAATCGCCTCCTTCGTCGCGTTGGCGCCGGTGCCGGCGAGCACCTTGATTTTGCCGCGGGCAAAGGCCACCGAACGTTCGATGATGCGGATGTGTTCCTCATAATCCACCGTGGGCGATTCGCCGGTGGTGCCCACGGGCACAATGCCGTCCACGCCGCCCTTGATTTGCAATTGAATCAGGCGGTCGAGTGCGGTTTCGTCCACCGCGCCGTTTTTAAACGGGGTGACGATGGCGGTATAAGTGCCGATGAACATAATTCAGCGGATAAAATCGGTGAAAACCGCGCGCTTGGCGAGTCTGATTTTCAACCGGGAGATTTAACCGCCAAGACGCCAAGACGCGAAGATAATCATTCCCCCGACGTGGATTGGAGTGGTTGGAAGTTAGCCAAAGCAGGCTTTCAGCCCCATCTTCATATTGGGCCAAAAAACTCTCATAAATCAAAACCCCGGTGGATAAAGCCGAGGCCGCATCAATGGTATCACTCCACGCTTTTTGTCAACCCAGACGTATATCACGTTGGTCGTAACCGCGAGGAATCCTCGTCCTCTGAACACGTCACTCCGTGCAGCAAAGTCACATTGATAATTTGTGCCATCAATCGTGAACTGATTTGTGTAAGGATAAATAATCGTCATACCATCAAAATCATTCGTATATCCTTCATGGTCAAAGTGAGCTTCCTTGAGCCAAGCTCTGACTTCGATAAACTGGACACGGTGGCTGGTGCGATAATCCTGTATACCCCAGACTATGCACGTCATAAAAAAACAAATGCTGGCAATGCGAATCCAACGAGAGCCAAAACAAGCTGATACTAGGAAAAGAATCGCTGGCCAAATGTGAGCGCTTACACAATAACAAAGTGGCGGCGTTAAGAATAAAAAAAGACCAACAACAAAAACAGGTATCACTAACCTCGATTTAAGCTTGGCGGTCATGGGGCCTAACGTCCAAGCTCAGCCACAGCCACTGGCGGCGGGCTGAGCAATGCAAAATGATATCCAAGTTTCATGGTCCGGTCAAAACTGAAGGCGCAGTGGCTGTTGGCTGCAGCGCCTTTGTTAGGCTACATGTCCAAGATGTCCCTGCCGCCAAACAAAAAGTGAAAAGGCGGCCAAAGGAATAATCAAAACTATCCCACCAACAATAAACCAAATTCGATTCGCAATAGGCATTCCCGAACTATCGAGAACATCATCCCGAATACCACGGATCAGCAACCGCAGGCCAAAGAATGCACAAATGCCAAAAACCAAAAAACCTGCAGCTATGGCATCACCTGCTGTGTAGCTCTGGAGTCCGTAATCCATGGTGTGGGGTGTAGCCTAACAGATAATGGACAGCGTATTCTGCCGCCTATCCGTTTCATGATTGCCAGTGTGTTTCGGGTCCGAGTTTCTGTCCAGCACACTTTTGAAACTGAACTGTGTACAAATCCGACCAAGGCAGGGGAGCACGTTCGGAAAAAACCGGCGGTCAGACGAGCGCCGGACTTTCAGGCAACGGGGCGCTTTTCCCGTTCTCCATCGGCGGGTTGCCGCCCAGACAGCGCCGGACGGTTTCGAGCAGCCGGTGCGGGAGGTAAGGTTTGGCCAGGAAAGTAATGTTGCCGTTCGAGGGCAGGTCGCGCTCGATGTATTCGGGGGTATAACCGCTGGTGCAGATCACTTGCAGGTCAGGAGTGTGGGCTTGCAGGGTTCGCGCCAGGGCGCCGCCGCTCACGCCGTTGGGCATGACCATGTCCGTCACCACCAGATCAATTTCGGCGGAACTGCGGTCCCAGATATTCAAGGCTTCGCGGCCATCGTTCGCCTCGATGACGCGATACCCTCCGTCTACGAGAGTGCAACGGGCCATTTCCCGCACGATGGGCTCGTCCTCGACCAGCAGTACGACTTCGCCGTCCCCGCGGATCGGCGCCGATTCCGCCGGTTCGACGATGACGGATGTTTCCTGGGTCTGAAGCGATTCGTCCCCGGCCGGGAAGAAGACCTTGAAGGTCGAGCCCCGGCCAATTTCGCTGGCCACTTCGATCCAGCCGAAATGTTGGCGGACGATGCTTTGCACCGTTGAAAGACCCAGCCCCGTGCCTTTGCCCACCTCCTTGGTGGTGAAAAAGGGATCAAAAACGCGGCTGATCATGTCGCGAGGAATGCCGCAACCGCTGTCTGTAACGGACAAGCAGATGAACTGGCCGGCAATGGCATTGGGGCGTCGCCGGGCGTCCGCGGTGGAAATCTCTTCGAAGTGCGTGCTGACGGAAATGGCGCCACCATCCGGCATGGAGTCGCGGGCATTCAAGGCCAGATTGATGAGGATCTGTTCGACGCAACCGTCGCTGAAACGGCCGCAGGGGAGTTTTTCCGCGAAATCCAGCTTCAGTTGGTAGCGTTCACCCAGCGACATCACGAGCATTTTCTGCATGCCTTGGATGGTTTCCGAAAGATTGGCGGCTTTGAAATTAAGCGGCTGCTTGCGGCTGAAGGAGAGCAACTGGCCGGTAAAGGAGGCCGCGCGCTGGCTGGCCTGGATGATGCGGTCGATGGAATCAACGGGAGCATTCGTGCTGGCCGCGTTGGCGCGGAGCAAGGTGGCGTGGCCCTGGATGACGGTGAGGATGTTGTTGAACTCATGGGCCACGCTCGCCACCAGCCGGCCCACGATATCAAGTTTTTGCGCCTGGCGCAGCTCGGCTTCCAGCTTCAATTGTTCGGTCACGTCCACCACCACCAACAACAGGCACGGTTTATCGTCCAAAGTGATGGGCTCGGTCCAGAGAACGATATTGCGCATTGTGCCATCGTTGCGCCGGAGCTGGCAGGAATGGTTGCGCACCCGGCCGACGGAAGCGGTGACCGCCTCCAGCGAAGCTTCATCGCCCCAGAGGTTCAGGTCCCGGCTGCTGTGTTGGAGCAATTGTTCGGGGGCGTAGCCGGCCAGTTCGAAAAAGCTCGTGTTGGCGGCCAGGAAACAACCCGCGGGCCAGCTCTGAATCGCCATCGGCATGGGGCTGGACTGGAAGGCCTTGGAAAACCGTTCCTCGGAAATGTGCAGGGCCTCCTGGACGCGGGCGTGTTCCTCGATCTTCTCCTGTAATTTTTTGGTGCGCTCCTGCACCATGTGCTCCAGGTTTTCCATCTGGAGGCGGGCCTGGCATCCGAACGCCCACTTCTTCGTGAGCGCATGGGCCACCTGCAGCACCTCCACGGTCTCAAAAGGTTTCTTGAGAATCAGCAGATTGTCCGTGTGGCCGAACCGGCCGATGATGTTGTCCCAGGAATAATCCGAGTAGGCGGTGCAAATGACAGCTTGCAGGTCGGGACTGATCCGCCAGATGCGCTCAATGGTTTCCACTCCGTCCCAGCCGGGAGGCATGCGGATGTCCACAAACGCGAGGGCGTAGGGATCGTTGGCCTGCAACGCCTGTTCCACCAGCACCAGCCCCTCCTGGCCCTGGGACGCGCTGTCAATGCGGAAGGCTACCCGCTCGGCTTTCGCCGGCTCGCCAAAAAGTTCCGCTTCCACGCTGTCGAGCGGGGTGCCGGAGGCTGTCCGCCCGCCCAGAATTTTTCGAAAGTCGTCATGAATCGCCGCGTTATCGTCGATCACGAGGATGCGAGGGGCGATGCCGGAGGCCGGGGTGTTCATGTCGGGATGTTGTGGTTGACCGGTTTGAGCGGGATTTCGAGGGTGAAGGTTGCGCCGAGCCCTGTGCCATCACTTTGGGCGGCCAGGGCCCCGCCCATTTCCTTGGCGGCCAGGGCGCCGCTGTGCAGGCCGAAGCCATGCCCGCCCTTGGTGCGCGTGGTAAACCCGTGATTGAAAATCTTCCGGAGATTGGCCGAGGGAATGCCCACGCCATTGTCGGTCATGGCGATGCGCACCCGGTTGTCACCGTTGGTCACCTGCACGGTCACCTGCTTCTCTTTTTGGCCGGATTCCACGAGGGAGTGTTTCGCGTTGCTCAGCAGGTTCAGGAGAATTTGCAGCACCTTGTGCTTGTCCACGAGAATTTCCGGCAGTCCGGGGGCGTATTCATGCCGGACCTTCACCTCGTGCTGGGCCAGCTCGCTGGCATGGATGCGAAAGACATCCTCGATCAGTTCCTCAATCTTGACCCGTTCCTCCAGGCCCACGACCTTGCCGTAATTCTGCTGGGCGGCCACGATTTCCTTGATGTGCTCGATCTTCATTTTGACGAAGCCGATCTCCTTCACGAGCAACGATTGCTCGGTGGAAAGGTGGGTGGCCAGTTTGGCGAGATAGTCCGGCAATTGTTTGCCCTTCGGATCGTTCGCCATGAAATTCCCGATGTCGTCGGCGTGTTCGCGCATCAGGTTTGCGGCGCGGGCGATGTTGGCGATGTTGAATTCGTTCAGGTGCTCGGCGACGATGCTGGCGGAGATGTTGATGCTGTTGAGCACATTGCCGACGTTGTGCAGCACACCCGTGGCGACCTCGGACATTCCGGCCGCGCGGGAAACTTTCAGCAATTCCCGGTGGGTTTTTTCGTTCTGGGCCTGCACCTCCTTGCGCTGGTCAATTTCCGCCTTGAGCGATTCGGCGGTCTGCCGCAGTTCTTCGTTGGCCTTGAGCAATTCCGAGGTTTGTTCCTGGACTTGCGACTCCAACCTGGCCTGCGCGTTGTGTTCCGCGCTCTCCACCCTCTGGCGTTCCTTGAGCAGGGTTTCCAGATGGGCCATGCCGGTCAGCAGGAGGATGGAAGTGAGCACATAAACGATCTCCACGCCCACGCCCACGATGGCTCCGCGAAACAGGTCCAGTGATAAAACCAGGCGCAGCAGCGCCATCGCCCCAAAGGCGACAAACAGAGACCAACCCACCCGGCTCGAACCAAAGAGCCGGTTCAGCCGCAACGCGTAGCAGGCAACGGCGAATTGCAGCAAGCCGGCAATCAAACTCATGGCACTTGAGAAATGCATATTAATCGGTCATCCGGCCGCTCTTCCCCCGGATGCGGCGGCTCCCATACGTCGATTTGTTAAATGTTTTGTTTGCATCATCCTTCAGCCATTGCGCTTGCGGCTCGCTTTCTGTTCTGAACCCAGCCAGCGGGTGTTCAGGTCGAAACCCGCTTAAAAACGTAAGTAGAGCTACTTACATACCAGTCATACCTTGCGAATGGCATCCCTTTAAAAAAAATGCGAGGGGCGGATTTGCTTTTGAAATGGTGAGGGGTTCTGCCCTGAATTGAGACGCCTATCCAGAAACAGGACGCGGTGCATCTCAAAGTTGTTAAGCCTTGAAACAAGCTGTCCCCAAACGGGATAATAAAAAGACGCCGCTGTGTAGGTGTGAACACAACGGCGTCAAAACTAAAGACCTCAGCCCTTAGTGCATCCTTTGGAGATACGAAATTATTTTTAAACCGTTGATAAGAATATTTCAATGCTAATTTTGTTACATTATGACGACGAATCACCGGGAAGCGTCCTAAAGAGCCGCCGGCCAACCCGAGCGGGCCAACCGGCGGCGTGCTTTAGGAATGTGCTATGGCTAGCACGGGGCGAAAAACAGCAATCTCGCTGCCAGAATCTGGGCAAGCTTGAGCAGATGGTTGCCAAATGGTTTGATCGGCGGATTTTTCCTTCGTCTGGCGCCGGCCATCATCCTGCGTGCGTGACCCCTTTTTTGACTACTTCCGAATCCTGCAACAATCCGGTAAACCAACCCGGAATCTTGACACGATTGAAGACCTCGGGGCAAACTGGGCCGGTTCAAACCAGCTTGTTCCGGCAAGCCCGGCACGCGTTCCGACATTGTGAAACGGGTCGAAGCGTGTCATTCTCAACGGACGCATCACCATACAATATGAAATGAACGAAACTTGTCATGCAGGCCGCTGCAATTCTTGTTGCCTGCGCCGCGGCAATGCCCTGCCTCGCCCAGACTGCGGACCCCCACACGCCACTGTATATGGATTCCACCCAAACGGTCGAAAAACGCGTCGACGACCTGCTCGCCAAGATGACGCTGGAAGAAAAGCTCACCTACATCGGCGGAACAAACGAGTTCTATATCCGGGCCATCGAACGGCTGGGAATTCCGGCCATCAAGATGTCGGACGGCCCGATGGGGAGCCGGAACGACGGGCCGACGACCTGTTATCCGGCCGGCATTGCGCTGGCGGCGACGTGGGACCGCGAGATGGCCCAAAAAATCGGCGTGGGCCTGGGCCGTGATTGCCGTGCGCGCGGCGTGAATATTCTGCTGGCGCCGGCGGTGAACATCTATCGTTCGCCGCTCTGCGGGCGGAATTTTGAATACATGGGCGAAGATCCTTTCCTGGCCGCCCAGCTGGTGGCGCCGCTCATCCAAGGCATCCAATCCCAGGACGTGCTCGCCACCGTCAAGCATTTTGCCTGCAACAACCAGGAATGGGACCGCCACCACATCAGTTCCGAAGTGGACGAACGGACGTTAAATGAGATTTACCTGCCTGCGTTCAAAGCCGCGGTGCAGCAGGGCAAGGTCGGTTGCGTCATGACCGCTTACAACCTGCTTAACGGCGTGCATTGCTCGCAAAACGACTTGCTGATCAACCAGACGCTCAAAGGCAAGTGGGGATTCAACGGCTTCGTGATGTCGGATTGGACGTCGACCTATGATGCCACCAACACAGCCAATGCCGGGTTGGACCTCGAAATGCCGGATGCCCGGTACATGAGCCCGGCCAACCTCCTGCCGGCCGTCCAGGACGGCGAGGTGAAGGAATCGGTGATTGACGACAAGGTGCGGCGGATTCTGCGCACCGTCATCGCCGCCGGCTTTTTCGATCGTGCGCAAATCCGGAAGGACATTCCGCTAAACGACCCGGCGAATGCGCAGACCGCGCTTGCCGGCGCGCGGGAGTCCATTGTGCTGCTGAAGAATGAGCAGCATACGCTGCCGCTCGACCGCGAGAAGGTCAAAACCATCGCCGTGGTCGGTCCGAATGCGGATCCGGCGGTTTACTGCGGCGGTGGCAGTGCGTTCACCCGGGTGTTTCACGCCATCAGCATTCTGGAAGGCGTCAGGCAAATTGCCGGGGATACGGTCAAAGTCCTTTACAGCACCAATGCGCAGGATGCTGTGGAGCTGGCCAAACAGGCGGACGTCGCGGTGGTTTGTGCCGGATTCGATCAGCGCCCGCCGAGCCGGTTGCGTGACCGCAATGCTGACCTCAAAGAGGGCGAGGGACATGACCGGCCATTTGAATTGCCCGCCGCCCAGACGGATCTCATCCAGGCGGTGGCCGCCGCAAACCCGCACACGGTCGTGGTCATCAATGCCGGCGGGGGCGTGGCCTGGTCGGGTTGGTTGGACAAGGTTCCCGCCGTGCTGCAAGCATGGTATTCCGGCCAGGAAAGCGGCCGGGCTCTGGCCGAAATTTTGTTCGGCGACGTGAACCCGTCCGGGAAACTGCCCGCCACCTTTGAGAAACGGGCCGAGGACAATCCCACGTTCGCTTATTACCATTTGCGGGAAGGCAACAAGACGCCCTATACCGAGGGCATCTTTGTTGGCTATCGGGGTTACGATGAGAAGAAAATCGAGCCGCAATTCTGCTTCGGTCATGGACTCAGCTACACGACATTTCATTACGGCAAGGTGGAAGTGGCGCCGGAAAAGATTTCACCATCCGATCAGGTCGCCGTGAGCGTCGAGGTTCGCAATACCGGCAAGGTGGCCGGCGACGAAGTGGTGCAACTCTATTTTCATCCGGCCAAAAGCACCGTGCCGCGGGCGCCCAAGCAACTGTGCGGCTTCGCGCGCGTGAGCTTGCAGCCGGGAGAGAAAAAGACCGTTACCATCCTGCTGAAAACGGAACAACTGGCTTATTATGACGTGGCCAGCCACGATTTTGTGGTTGAGCCGGGCGCCTACGAGATCATGGCCGGCAGTTCTTCCCGCGACATCCGCGGCCAGGGCCGGTTCGAGGTGGTGTCAGGCCGGTGATGCCCTAATAACCGCCTGTGCCCAGCACGGGCTTCTTCACCCGCTTGGCGTCTTCCGGTTCCGGTGAGGCGGCGCGCCTCCGGTATTCGTCCAGCATTGACGCGGTGGCGGTGGCGCCGCAACGGGTGGCGCCGAGGTCGCGGACTTTGATCAAGCCGTCGAGATCACGAACGCCGCCGGCGGCCTTGACCTGCACGTTCGCCGATACGCTCGCGCGCATGAGCGCGAGATCGTGTTCCGTGGCGCCCTGGTAATTATAACTGCCGTCGGGCTGTTTCACGAAGCCATAGCCGGTGCTTGTCTTCACCCAGTCCGCACCGGCGCGCTCGCATTGCTGGCAGAGTTTCCTTTTAAAATCATCACCGCTCAAACCGGCGCCACCCCTGGCCAGGTAATCGTTTTCGAAAATGACCTTCACCTTCGCGCCGCGCGCGTGCGCCTCGTCGCACACCGCTTTGATGTCGCGCTCGACATAATCCCAGGCGCCGCTCAAAGCCTTGCCGAGGTTGATGACCATGTCGATCTCCATGGCCCCGTCGTTGCAGGCCAGCTCGGTCTCGTAACGTTTCGATTCCGTCGTCGAGTTGCCGTGCGGGAAGCCGATGACGGCGCCGACGGACACGCCCGTGCCTTGGAGCAGTTCCGCGGCGCGCTTGACCGCGTAAGGTTTGATGCACACCGACGCCACGCCATATTTCGCGGCCAGTCTGCACCCGTCCTCCAATTCCTGGTCGGTCAGGGTCGGATGCAGGAGCGAGTGGTCGATCGTCTTCGCAAGTTCTTCGTAGGTGTATTTCATGTGATGAGTCATTGTATTTCAACGCCCGACAGACGGCAACCGGCACCGGCTCCAACACCGGCTGAGGCGGGCGTAAATCAAGTTAACGCTGAAATGGCTGCGTGATATGCCGTGCGCATATCGTCAAAACCGGCAACCGTGGTGTGCAGGTCGCGCAGCAGCCCGTCCTTCAACCCATAAATCCAGCCATGCACCGCCAGCGGCTGTCCGCGCTCCCAGGCGTCGCGAACGATCGTGGTCTGACACACATTGGCTGCCTGCTCAATGACGTTCAATTCGCAAAGCCGGTCGGCTGCTGCGGCAGAATTTCCGGCGGCTGCCAGGCTCTGCTCATGCTTGTGTTGCACGTCCTGAACATGGCGCAGCCAGTTGTCGCTCAAACCCAGTCGATCGCGCCGGAATGCGGCCTGCACGCCGCTGCACCCGTAGTGTCCGCAGACAATGATGTGGCGCACCTTCAGGATTTCCACCGCGAACTGCATCACCGACAGGCAGTTGAGGTCCGTGTGGACGACCAGATTGGCGACATTGCGGTGGACGAACAGCTCCCCGGGCAGCAGCCCGACAATTTCATTGGCCGGGACCCGGCTGTCGGAGCAACCGATCCACAAATAAGCGGGCACTTGCTGGCGTGAAAGCTTGAGGAAGAAATCCGGGTCTTGCTGCCGGATGCGCCGGGCCCAGCTCTTGTTGTTCTCGAAAAGGTGGTTCAGATTTTGCATTGGCTACGGCGCCCGGTGACCTGACGCCGGAAACTGAGCCACGTGCAAACGATGATGTCAACCCCGATTTTGTGGCAAGCCGCGGTTTGAACCGGTTGCCGGCATGCGATTCATCGGTGACGGATTGCGCGGCATCATTCAGCTTTCAATTTTGGAGTAAACCCGACCAACAACCCGTCAATCGAAAGGACGCACTGCTGGCCGGAACGCACGGTGATTCTGGAATGCGTGCTCAGGGTCTTCCCCTCGGCAGTTTTCGCCTCGCTGGCCAAATTGATCAGGAGGTTGCCGTCCGTCAGAACTGTCGGCGTCAGGAGGCAAATCCTGCCCGTGCCGAGGCTTACCTCTCTGGGGGTTTGTGCCGCCAGTTCAACCACGCCCAAATCTTTGAAGGGCCTGTTGGCGGGAATGGATAATTGCTGGCGCAATCTGGTTTCGTGGGCGGCCGCTCCGACCGGACTTTTCGAGCAACTGACGGACAGCATGGCCGCCAAAGTGACAGTGGTTAAGGTGTTGGCGCGAAGGAGACAGGCTTTCATTACCGTTTATAACACCAGGTCCTTCGTGGAGTTGCGGCCAACGATCCCACGTTGAGTCTTGCTGGTCCACCAAACGTGAACCGCACGGCTGGCCGCCATCCCACGGCCAGAGCGCGCTTCCGCATTGAATGAGGCGGTCGAAATTCGTTTGCGCCACGGGCCGTAATGGCGGATGCTATAACCCATGATTTCACGCGTTGGCCGGCGGGTGCTGTTTTGCCTGTTGATCCTGGGCGTTTGGACCGCTACTCACGGGGCACTGGTGCTCGGCAATTATAGCGCGGCCAATCCGATCAAGATCATGGCCCTCGGCGATTCGATCACCGATGACGGCGTCACCAATGGCGCCTGGCGTCTGTGGCTGCAGCCACTGCTCGAAACCAACGGATACCCCTTCACTTTCGTGGGCCGGGTTGCCTCCATGCCTTCCGCGGGGTTCACCCAGATTTACCATGAAGGTTATAGCGGAGCCGTGATTGCCCCGCCTGGGGTTCTCACCTATGCCGTGCACGGTTACCAGGGCCCGGATGTTTACCTTCAGAAAATCGCCGCCGACGCCTTCACCAATGCCATACCCGATCTGGTGCTGGTGCTCATCGGGGTGAATGACATTGGCCGGGGCCGTGATCCTTTTTATGTGGCGACGAATGACATGCCCAACCTGCTGAACATTATTTTTTCAAACGCCCCCAACGCCAACGTGATCCTCGCCAAGATCACGACGCTGCAAAACGCGAACCTGTCCGGGCTCAACTACGCCGCCTATTACACCAACGTTCCTGCTTACAACGACGCCCTGCAGGCCATGGTCAACCAGCGGCGGGCCCTCGGACAGAACGTGTCCCTGGCCGACATGTATTCCGTGGTGGATTACGCCACGATGTTCAACTCCGATCATGTGCATCCGAATCCGTTGGGGTTGCAGGCCATCGCGCAGGAATGGCTCACCCGCATCCAGGCCATCACCATCACCACCAACCCGGTGACATCCACGCTGATTCATGGCGGAGAGGTCTGGAAATACTCTGACACCGGCCAGGATCTGGGGACGAACTGGTCACAGCCTAATTACGACGACAGCAACTGGGCCAGCGGACCGGCGCGGCTGGGCTATGGCGACCCGGCGGTGCTAACCACGGTCAGCTTTGGGCCGAATCCAACCAACCGGTATCTCACCACGTATTATCGCCACTCGTTTGTCGTGCCGGACAACGTGGTCTTCACAAATCTCAATTTCCGGCTTTCGCGTGTGGACGGCGCGGTGGTATGGCTCAACGGCCAGGAAGCTTTTCGCACCAACATGCCGGCCGGACCGATCGCCTACACGAACACGGCCGCCAAAGGAACGCTCCCACAGAACGCCTGCATTTTCTATCCGACAAACCTGGCGATATCGAATTTGCCGGCGGGAACTAATCTGGTCGCGGTGGAAGTGCATATTATTGGGCCTGCCAGAATCACGAGCGGCATGGACCTGGAGTTGCTGGGCATGGGCTATCTGCTTCCGCCACCGTTGCTCACGATTGGGCTGTCGGCCGGCAATGTCCTGCTGAGCTGGCCGGCCAGCAATGGATCCGGTTACTCGCTTTACTCGACCACCAATCTGCCTGCGGCGGGGAGTTGGACCTTGACCGGGGCGTCGACGCAGACGAACGGCGGGCAGATCACCGTGACACAAGCTCCCGACGTCAGCGCCAAATTCTACCTGCTCCAGCGGCCCTGAGACGGTTCCCGCAGCTCCCTGAACGTTTGATTTATCGCGAAATCGGCCGATGGCCATGTCTTGCGGGGTTGCTGGCTTATTTTGTAAGGTTTGCTTTATGAACCTCTCCGCAGCGTTCACCGCTTCCGCGCAAAGGCAGCCGGACAAAATTGCCCTGTACTGGGGCGAAAGCGAATTCTCCTATGCCACGCTGCTCGCCCAATCCGACGCGGTGACCTCGGCGTTGTCCGGCAAGTTTGGCGTGAAACCCGGCGACCGGATCGGGCTCTGGCTCAAAAACCGGCCGGAGTTTGTTCCGGCGGTGTTCGGCGTCCTCGGCGCCGGCGCGGTGCTGGTGCCCATCAACAATTTCCTCAAACCGGATGAGGTGAATTACATTTTGAAGGATGCCGGCATTGACGTGTTCATCACTGACGAAGAACTCGCCGTTCACGCACCTGCGCTCCTCGCGGCCCGCCCGCAGCTTCAAATCTTTAAAGTTGAAGACTTTGCCGCGCAGTCATCCTCCATCCTCCATCCTCCATCCTCGTGTTCCGAGAAGGATCTGGCGGTGATTATTTACACCTCGGGCACGACGGGCCGGCCCAAGGGCGCGATGCTGTCGCACGGCAACCTGCTGCACAACGTTGAGAGCTGCCGTATCGTGCTGGAGACGGTGCGGGAAGACCGGATGGCGGTGCTGTTGCCGTTGTTTCACAGTTACATGCTGACCGTGGGGATTTTTCTGCCGCTGATCGTGGGCGGAACGTTGGTGCTGGTGAAATCACTGAACCAGCCGCGGCAGATATTGCAGGAAATGTTGGCGCGCCAGGCGACCATCCTGCCGGCCATCCCGCCGTTTTATCGCACGCTGGTGGGGTTGCCGTCATCCATCAAACTGCCGTTCCGGATTTGTGTCAGCGGTTCGGCGCCGTTGCCGATGCAGGTGTTGAAGGATTTTGAGGAGAAATTTGGCATCCCGCTGCTGGAAGGTTATGGATTGAGCGAGGCCAGCCCGGTGGTGTCGAAAAACCCGATCCACGGAGTGCGCAAGCCGGGTTCCATTGGCCGGCCGATACCGAACGTGGAGATGAGCGTGCAGGATGACGCGGGGAGAATGCTTGGAGTGGGGGAGGTGGGGGAAATTTGTGTGCGCGGCGGCAATGTGATGCTGGGTTATTGGAACAATCCGATTGAAACAGCTCTGGCCATCCGGAGCGGCTGGCTGTTGACCGGCGACATCGGGCATCGCGATGCCGACGGTTATTACTACATCACGGACCGCAAAAAGGACATGCTGCTGGTGAACGGCATCAATGTTTATCCGCGGGAAATCGAGGAAATCATTTACCAGTATCCCGGCGTCAAGGAAGCGGCAGTAATCGGGGTGCCTGATGCGCGCAAGGGCGAGCAGGCCGTGGCGTTTGTGGTGGCAGCGGATGGCCAGGTTCTGGACGAAAAAGCCATTCTGCAGCACGTCCGGGACAAACTGGCGGACTTTAAAGTACCAAAAAAGGTGGTTTTTATGGCAAATTTGCCCCGAAACGCCACTGGCAAAGTCCTTAAAACCGTACTTCGGCAATAATCGCCGGTTTGAGGCTTTTTAAAGTTGCAAAAGCCTTTATTGCAACGATTTAAGCATAATCCTTTTACCAGTTGACGCGCCGGGACGGCCAACAGTAAGCTTATGGACCGTCCAGCGCATGAAGCGCGGGGCGGCAATGATTTTATGGCCGAAGGATATTGCGTTAAGTGCAAAGCCAAGAAAGAAATCGCCAACGGCGTCGAAGAGACGATGAAAAACGGGCGCAAGGCGATCAAGGGCAAGTGCCCGACCTGCGGCACGGTCATGTTCAAGATTCTGGGCGGCAAGGCCACCGCCGGCGTAACGCCGGCCAATCCTCCGCCGACAACCTGATTTATGCCGCAACCACAGCTCGCTTATGTCATCATCACGCCCTATTCGCTTTTCAAGTCACGCACGGGCGGAATTCTTAGCCGGTTGATTTCACGGACAGGCCTCGATATTGCCGCCATGCGCATGTTCGCGCCCAGCGCCGGGCTGGTGAAGGAATATGCCGAAACCATTGTGTCCGCCCAGGATCCTCAGGACCGGCGCATTCAGGAGTTGCTCCACCAGTATGTCATCCAGAATTTCTCGCCCGATCCCAAGACCGGACGGCGGCGGCGGGTCATGATGCTTTTGTTCCGCGGCGATGACGCCGTGCGCAAGGTGCGCTCCGTCGTCGGCAATCTGAGTCCGGAGCGCCGGGTGGGCGAAACCATTCGGGACACCTACGGCGACCTGATCACGGATGATGGCGGACAGATCCGATACTTTGAGCCGGCAGTGCTCGCCGCGCCCAACGTGGAGGAAGCTGATGCGAAGCTCAAATTATGGGCGCGCCATTCCGACACGGACGGCGGTGTGCTGGAAAATGTCATCACCTACCCGCCCGGCGAGATGGGCGAGCGTACGCTGGTGCTTATCAAGCCGGACAATTTCCGTTTTGCCACCGGCCGGCCCGGCAATGTCATCGACTTTTTCTCCCGCACCGGTTTGTTCATCGTGGGCATCAAGGTGCATCGCATGAGCGTGGCGCAGGCGATGGAATTTTACGGTCCGGTCCGCGAAGTGCTCCGCACCAAGCTCAAGGGCATGGTGGGGGCCAAGGCCCGGGTCGCGTTGGAAAAGGAATTCGGCTTCAACATTCCCGCCACGGTGGAAACCCAACTGGGGGATGCCCTCGGCTTGACCTTTGGTGACAATCAATTCGAGAACATCGTCCGGTTCATGTCCGGCCATGCGCCGTCGGAATTGCCGGAAGCCGAGTGGACGAAGCCGGGCACGGAAAAGTGCATCGCGCTGGTCTATGAAGGGGTGAATGCCGTCGCCAAAATCCGCGACGTGCTGGGTCCGACCGATCCGTCCAAGGCGCCGCCCGGCTCCATCCGCCGTGAATTCGGCTCCACCATCATGGTCAATGCCGCCCACGCGAGTGACTCGGCAGAGAACGCCCAACGCGAAATGGGCATCGTCAAAGTGGGCGAAAACATCTTCCGCCAGATCATCGAGGCCAGTTACGGGCAGGTGTGAATTGCCGGTCGGAAGGGAGGGAGGCATGGCAATCGTCGAATCTCCAACCTCGAACGCTGAATCCAACGGCGCGCGGATGAGAATATTCGAAATTCATTTTTTCATGCCGGCCCTGGCACCCAGCTGACGTTTCCACTTTTGAAAACATGCCCGCATTGAAATTACGCCCACAACTCGGGCGAGTTCTGGAGCTTTTGAAGCAATTGCGCGTCCGCCGCCGGAAATTCAAAATTGGCCAGCTCTGATCTTCCGACCCAATTCACGGCGGCACAGCCGAGGGTCTGCGGTTCACCGTTCAACAGCTGGCAGACAAAGAATTTAAGGTGGACGGTTTTTTCCGGATACGGGTGGAGGATGGATTCAAAGAGTCTGCCGACGGCGATGGCCACGCCGAGTTCCTCACGGATTTCGCGGACGAGGCATTGCTCGAAGGTTTCGTCCGGCTCGCGCTTGCCGCCCGGGAATTCCCACAGTCCGCCCAGGTGAGCTTTGGCGTGACGCCGGGTGATGAGCAGTTTGCCGCGGCGGAAGAGCAGGGCAGCGGAAACGTCGATGACTGGTCGAGGGTCAAGAGCCGGGAGTCGATCGCCGGACGCAACCGCTTTCGACTTTCGACCATCGACTTTTGACTGCCTGCTCACCGGCCCACGCTTTTGTAGATCCAGCCGAGCCGCTCCATCTCCGCGCGGTCGAACAGGTTGCGGCCGTCGAACAGGATGGGGTGGGTTAGGGCTTTGCGGGCACGTTCGAGATCGAGCTTTTTGAACTCGTCCCATTCGGTGGCCACGACCAAGGCATCACAGCCGTCGGCCACGGCGTTCATGTCGGCAATGTAAGTCACGTTGGTGAGCACGGCCCTGGCCTTGTCCATGGCCTTCGGGTCATGCACGCGCAGGGTCGCGCCCTCCTTTTGCAGATGCTGGCAAAGGTCGATGGCCGGCGACATCCGGACGTCGTCGGTATTTTGTTTGAAGGCGAGACCGAGCACGCCAATGGTCTTGTCCTTGAGCACCCAGAGCGTATCGGTGATTTTTTTGACGAAACGCTCCATCTGGTCGGCGTTGATGCGCTGGACCTCCCGGAGCAGCCGGAAATCGTAGCCGTTTTGTTCGGCGATTTTGATGAAGGCGCTGAGGTCTTTCGGGAAGCAACTGCCGCCAAAGCCGATGCCGGCATTCAGAAACCGGCGGCCGATGCGTTCGTCCAGCCCCATGCCGGCGGCGACCTCCTGGACGTTGGCGCCGGTCGCTTCGCAAATGGCGGCGATGGCGTTGATGTAGGAAATCTTGAGGGCGAGAAACGAATTGGACGCGTGTTTGATCAGCTCGGCGGAATTGATGTCAGTGACGACAATGGGTGCATTGAACGGCGCGTAAATCTCCTGCATTGCTGCCACCGGCCGTTGCGAGCGGACGCCGATGACCACCCGGTCGGGCTTCATCAAATCGCCGACGGCGAAACCTTCACGGAGAAATTCTGGATTGCTGACCACATCAAAGTCCACTTTGCCCGGGCAATAACGTTTGATGGTTTCACTGACCTTTTCGCCGGTTCTGACGGGCACGGTGCTTTTGTCCACGACAACCTTATACGAGGTCATCGCGGCGGCGATGTCGCGCGCGACCCTTTCAATGAAGCTTAAATCGACCGAACCATCGGTCTGCGGCGGAGTGGGCACGGCGATGAAAATCACGTCTGATTTCTGGACGCCCTCGGCCGTGCTGTCGGTGAAGGCCAGCCGGCCGGCGGCAACATTTTTCTGCACCAACTCATCGAGCCCCGGCTCGTATATGGGAATGCCGCCCGACCGGAGCAGTTTGACCTTGGCCGCGTCGTTGTCCACGCACAGGACATGGTGGCCGACCTCGGCGAAGCAAGCCCCGGTGACCAGGCCGACGTATCCGGTTCCGATGAGCGCGAGCTTCATGGCTCAGTGGTTGAGCTGGAACGGGGCCGTCGTCGTGGCCGCCGGCGGAGCCGATGGCTGCTTCATTTTCAATTCCATCATCCGCATTCCGGCTTCCGCCCCCAGCTGGCTGTTGGGATCGGAACGGCCGACCTCCTGATACAGATTCAACGCCTCGGTGAATTTGCCCTGGTGCTCGTCAATCTGCGCCAGGCTGTATCTGGCCTGGTTGGCCACCAGCGGGTCAGGGTAGTTGTTGATAACCCGCTGGTAGGCTGTGGCCGCCGGATCAAATTTGCCCTGGGCATCCAGGCTGGCGGCCGCGCCGAGTGCGGCCTGGCCGGCAAAGAAATTGTCCGGGTATTGATCCAGGAATTGCTGGAACTGGGTTTGGGCGTCGGCATACTGTCCCGCCTCGAACAGCATCGTGGCGCTTTGCAGAAAAGCCCGTTGTCCGGCGGCGGTGCCTTGAAAGTCGCGGGCAATTTTCAAATAAAGACCGGCCTGCTGGACGGTGGTCAGGTTGCGCAGATCGGAGATCATCAGTTGGGTGAACGCATTGCCGGCGGTGATTTCCTTTTGCTCGCGTTGCCAGGAAAGAAACGAGGCCAGCCCGATGGCGACCAGGATGATTCCGGCGCCCGAAGCTATCCGGACTTTGTTGGTTTCAATCCAGGGCCAGAGTTTAAAAAGATAGGTTGCTGGTGCGTCTTGCAATTCCATAATGAACCAACAGTTTTTCTTCCGGGGTTCAAAAACACAAGCCTGAAATCAAGCTTCGGCAGGGAAAAACGCTAGAAACCTCTTAAATCCGTGCTGGAACGCTGGGGCAGGCCGGGTGCGGGCACGCGCTTGAGCACCAGGTATTCAATGCCGTTCTTATCGCAGTATTCGCGCTTGCCGCCCCGGTCGCCATCCTCGTTCACCGCGTAAAGGTCCGGCTTCAGCCGCCGGATTTCCGGATCGGCATCCAGCCAGCCGTCCCCGCTGGAGATCAGCGCCTGATTCACGTATTTGATTGAGCCGACCAGATAACGTCGTTCCTCCTGCGACAGGAGCGGATGGCCTTCGCCTTTGAGCAGCCGGATGTTGGCATCGTGACCGACGACGACATAAAGATCGCCATAAGTGCTGGCCTCCTCAAAAAAACGCACGTGCCCGGAGTGAAACCAGTCATAAGAACCGGTGACCACCACCTTTTTACGGCCGGGAACAGCCGGTAGCGGTGTTGGCTCGGGAAAGCCCTTCAATTCGTTCGCCCGGAAGACTTGATAGGCGATTCCATTTTCAGCGGCGAATTTTTCGCGCGCGGCGCTGGCCGACGTCTCAACGTCCGCCCAGATGTCCGCACGCAGATTTTCCGGCAGCATGTCCGGACTGGTCAGGTCACTGGCCTCGACCACGCGGCTGAGATGACGCACGGCGTTCAAAAAATACCGCCGCTCGGTCAGCGGAAATTTAGGCGGTTTGCCGGTGAGTGCCTGCACCATCTCATCCGGCCACAGGAGGACGGTCAGTTCGCCCAGTCTTGCGGCTTCCTCCAGAAAACGCAGGTGCCGCGAACGGAGGTCGTCGAACGCGCCGGTGACGATGACAGATTTGAAAGCAGCGCTCATTGATTGATTCCGGAGCCCGCGGACAGGGGTCCGCAACCATCAAAAATTTATTTCCGAGGATTTAGCGTCGATTCACGTCGGCGGCCATGAGTTTCGGCGGTGATCCGGACGGTGACCTGAAGCGAGCCGGGTACTTTCTCCTTTGACACCACGAGCAGGTAGCCGCCGCCACAGCCGGAGAACATCGCGCCGGGATAATTTCCCTGGTAAACTTTCAGGATCGCGTTCAGGTCGGGTTTGATGAGCGGGTGCCGGAGGGTGTGCGGCAGGATTTTTCCCCAACAGACCATGCAATCATTGAGCGAGGCGCCCAGCGCCTCCAGATCCATCCGGCGGATGGCATCAAAACAGTCCTTGCCGGTCCGGCCCAGCCGCGCAATCCATTTCGGGTCGAGATGTTTTTTGCCCAGCGGACTGTAGCTTTCCGGCCGGGGTTCGATGGGCAGCAGCTGCAGGACCTTTTCCAGCCAGCGTGCCGGGCGTGCCCGGTTCAATGTTTCAATGTGCGTTGGGAATATGCCGCCGTTGGCCGCGAAGTCGTAGTCCAGGCGGTTGATGCCGGGATAAACCAGACCAATCATGTCCTGCGACCCGCTCGGCTCGGCCTTGCCCCGGTTTTCGGCTCTGTAAAGTTCACGGACCAGCTCGTCCAGCGGGCGGGCCGGCAGCCGGCCTTTCCACAACCGGGTGGCTACGGCGCGCGTGCTGCTGGCGATGCCGGATCGGTCCATCGCGCGGAAGTTGGGTTCGATCTGCACCACGACCATCGAACCGGGCGGCCTCGGGTTGTGCCGCGAGACAAATGGCTGGTCAATCCAGCCGCCGGCGAGCTGCAGCCGGTTGGGGATCGCGCCCAAGTACCTGGCAACTGGAGAAATTTCTGCTTGCATCGAAAAATTTGGCGGGAACCATCCCTGCTCAAGGGGACGAGGCTGGTGTCAGTTTGACCGAATTGAGGTTGATGGGCTGCCAGCCGGCGCCATCCTTAGACCGGACTTTTACTTCCAGCCGGCCCGGCTGATTTATTTCGATCTGGCCGAGTCCGGTGGTGCCAAATTTGTCCCAACTGCCAGTCAGTGGGGGATTGACGACCACACTCTGTCCGCCCACTTCGATGACAAATTTAGCATCACTGGAAACCGTCGCCGTCACAACGCTTAATTGATATGACCCGGGGCTGGCCACTTGCGCGTTCCAAGAAACCCATTCATCAGCTTTGTCCCAGTAACCGATGCAGGACTTGCCGCCTTGCTCTTCCAGCTTGAGCTGTTCACCATGCAAGGTCGCATCATCGGCTTTAAAAGTCAGATTGCCTTTATCGTCCGGAGTGACGATCATCGTCGCCGGCTTGATGGGCACAGGCTTTAAGTTGCCGCCGGTGATGCGCAGCGAACAGGTCAGGTCGCTGAGTTTTTTGGCCGGCAATTCCACGGTCAAACCTTCCGCCGTCTGCGTGAACTTCAACCTTCCTTTGTAGCCCAACAATTCGACGCGCTTGATTCGGTTTGCACTGGCGTCATCGGTTTTGGCAAGCGATTTGATGAGCAGGCGGCCGTTGTCGGGCCAGCCGAGAGCAATCGCATAAAGCGTCCTGCCTTTGGTTGTGAAACGGATGTCCCTGGCGCTGTAGTTGAAATTCTCCTTGAATGCGCCGCCCCTGGCCTGGACTTCGCCTTCGCCAAAAACCAGCCAGGGCCGGGAACCGTAAATCGCCTCGCCGTTCACCGCCGTCCAGTCGGCAAGCTGATGCAGCATCGTTTCCACTTCGGGATCCAGCGAACCGTCGGGGCGCAGCACCACGTTAAGCAGCAGATTCCCGTTCTTGCTGGTAATGTCCACGAGCATGTGGACCGTCCAGCTCAACGGCTGGTATTTCCAGTGCTGATTATAAAACCAGTCGCCAATGGAGGTGTCAGTCTGCCATGGATGCGGATTAATACCGCCGGTCACGCCGCGTTCGTAATCCTGCACCCAGCGGCCATCGGACGGCTGCTTGCAATTATAAACCGCCGTCAATTTGCCGTGATTATGTTGGAGGCTGTCGTTGTAAAGATTGGCAATCTGGCTCAAGCCGACTTCGTTGCCAAAGGCCACGCCGCCATCGCTGTAAAGCAAGTCGGGATGATAATCATCCACGAGCTGCTTGATTTCGTAATACCATTGCTGTTGCCAGCGGGGATTATTGGAATACCAGGCCGTGTCGCCCTTCTCGGCGGGAAAATGATATAGATCCCAATAGTTTGAATTGGCCCCGTCATACGGCACCCCGGCCAGCGGTCCGGTGTGGTCGGATTTGTGCGCGTCTTGAAACCAGGTAAAGCTGGCGCCGAGATGTTCCGATACGCCGAAGGGCAGCCCGTTTTTCTTCGCGGCTTGCTGCCAATCCGCCACCACGTCACGATGCGGGCCGTAATTCACAGCGTTCCATTTGTGCCCGGGCGAGTTCCACAGGAAAAAATCGTCATGATGCGATCCCATGCTGACGAAGTATTTCGCGCCGGCCTTTTTGTAAAGTTCCATCAACTTCTCTGGATCCCACTTTTCTGCTTTCCATAGCGGAACGATGTCTTTCCAGCCGTTGGTTGAGGGATGTCCAAATCGTGCGAGGTGGTCTTTGTAATCCGCCGAACCCTGCTGATACATCTTGCGGGCATACCAATCGCCTTCCATCGGGACGGCCTGCGGTCCCCAGTGCGCCCAGATGCCGAACTTGGCGTCGCGAAACCATTCCGGGCAAGAATAGTTCGTCAGCGACGCCATCGTACCCGTGAACGGACCGGGCGTAATCGGGAGGGTTAACGGTTCAGCACGGGTGCTGCTGAAAATGAGTGTCGAGAACAGCAGCGAGGCAAGGCGGGGATTGATTTTCATGGTGATGGGTATGATCACTTCGTCTGCCCTGCCATCCGCCGCCGGGGGATCGAAACGCCCGGCCGCGGAGTCGGGAATTTAATTCATCAACCGATGCCAACGCGCTTGCCGGCTTTGCGGCTGTGGTATTGCTCTTTGATCCACCGGTAGGTTTCCGCCAGGCCTTTGTTGAGCGTGGTGTTCGGTTCCCAGTTCAGGACCTTTTTGATGAACGTGTTGTCGCTGTTGCGGCCGGCCACGCCGCGCGGGGCATTCAGATCGTAATGCCGCTTGAGCTTCGTGCCGGCAATCTTCTCGACCTTGGAAAGCAGTTCGTTGATGGAGACCAGTTCGCTGGAGCCAAGATTGATCGGCGTGGCAATCAGGTCATCACAGTGCATGATCATGTCAATGCCCTTCACGCAATCGTCAATGTACATGAAGCTGCGGGTGGCGGTGCCATCGCCCCAGATGGTGATGTCCTTTTTGCCGCTGTCGATCGCCTCAATCACCTTGCGGCACAACGCCGCCGGGGCCTTCTCGCGGCCGCCATCCCACGTGCCGTGCGGGCCGTAAACATTGTGAAAGCGGGCGATGGCGGTTTTCATCCCGCGTTCGGCCCAGTATTCCTGGCAGAACATTTCCGATATGAGTTTTTCCCAGCCATAACCGCGCTCAGCCATGGCGGGATAGGCATCGGACTCCTTCAGCGCGCGCACCTTCGGATCCTGCTGCAGCAGGATGTTATAGGCGCATGCCGACGAGGAATAAAAGTAGCGGCGGACACCCGCGCGGTAGGCGGCCTCCACCATGTGCGTGTTGATGAGGATGCTGCGGAGACATTCAACCCGGAACCGCTCGATGAAGCCCATGCCGCCCATGTCGGCGGCCAGATTATAGACCTCGACCGCGCCTTCACAAACCCGCCGGCAGGTTTCCTCGTGGCTGACGTCGAGCGACAAATTCTGCGCACCGGGCACGTGCAGATACCATTCGTAAAGGGGTTTCTTGTCCACCGCGCGGATATTGGTGAAGCCCTTCCGCTTGAAATACAACGCGAGGTTGCCGCCGATGAAGCCGCCGGCGCCGGTGATGACAATCAAGTCGTTTTTTTTCAGTTGGGGGTCTTTTTCGATGAGTCGTTTCTTTTCCATATGAATATCGGGTTCAAATTACGCTAGACGGGCGGCGGAGGGAATGATGATAGTTGGCATACGCATGATGATAATTGACTTTTTGCATGAAAAGCAAGCCTGCTAGCAGTTCAGAACGGTTGGCGGGGCCGGATTTCTTTTCGGCGCATGTCACCGGGGCCCGGCGCTTTTATCTGGACTTGAACCCGCCGAAAGATCGGGGACTGACGCTGGTCTGCGGTGGCGTCGAACAATGCACGGCGGATTACGCCATTCATCGCCGCACCTTTCCGTTTTATTCGATCGAATACGTGGTCCGCGGCCGGGGTACGGTGAAATTGGGGAACCGGCTTCATTCATTGCAGCCGGGAAGCCTTTTTTCCTACGGGCCGGGTTTGGGTCACGACATTGCCAGTGATCCGGCCGATCCGCTGAAAAAATATTTCGTGGACTTCAGCGGTCGGAAGGCCCGGGCGCTGTTGCGTTTCTGTTCTCTGGCCGGGGGCAACGTTTCCCGGGTTTTTCCCGCCAACGAACTGCAGCCGGTTTTTGACGAATTGATCCGTTGTGGCCTCAAGGGGACGAGTTACAGCCGGCAAGCTGGTGAGAAACTGTTGGAATGTCTGGGGTTCAAGATCGCCGAGTCGCGTGCCCCGCGCGAGGCCCGGGAGACATTGGGCTTCGCCACCTATCAACGGTGCCGCCAGCATATTCATCAACATTTCCGGCGGCTCAAGACCCTGAAGCAGATTGGCGCCGAGTGCCACCTCAACCATTCCTATCTTTGCCGTCTGTTCCGGCGATATGACCATCAAAGTCCCTACCAATATTTGTTGCGATTGAAAATGAACCTTGCTGCCGAATTGCTTCAGCGACCCGCCGCCCTGGCCAAGCAGGTGGCCGAGGAAACCGGGTTCGGAGATCCGTTTCATTTTTCCCGCGCTTTCAAGTCCGTGTTCGGTCTGTCCCCGGATGCTTTTCGCCGTTTGCGATGATGGCTGCCGGTGCCGGAAGGTTGAATCGATCTGCCTCCGTTCTTGACTCTGCGAAGGCAATTGCCAAACTTATACGCCTGACGGGATTGATTTTGGTGGAGAGATGGCCGAGTGGCTGAAGGCGGCGGTTTGCTAAACCGTTGTACGGTCAAAAGCCGTACCGGGGGTTCGAATCCCCCTCTCTCCGCCATATTTTACAGGGGAATTCTGACGGTGACTCACAAAGGGACTCACAAACTTCA
>Ga0181522_10000125_pt1 | contig 62258 bp, 63 predicted proteins | sample PEATcosm2014_Bin_27_FD_121103 | JGI IMG/M metagenome (GOLD analysis project Ga0181522, IMG submission 121103) | Peatland microbial communities from MTU Mesocosm Facility, Houghton, MI, USA - PEATcosm2014_Bin05_10_metaG | ecosystem: Environmental > Terrestrial > Soil > Wetlands > Peat | place...
AAAGTGAGACAAACAAATTAGCGGTTACAATGTTTCAGCCATGAACAAACTGTCCATTCGCGATTTGGAATTGAACGACCGCCGCATTTTCATGCGCGTGGACTTCAACGTACCGCTCGAAGATGGGCGCGTAATGGATGACACGCGCATCCGCGAAACCCTCCCAACGATTGAGTACGCGCTGCGCCGCGGGGCGCGGCTGATTCTTGCATCGCATTTGGGCCGCCCCAAAGGCAAGCCCAACCCGAAAATGAGCCTTAAGCCCGTTGCCGAACGCCTGCGCATGTTACTCGACAAAGAATTGGCGCGCGGCGAGAACGTGGGCTTCTGCCCTGAATGCGTCGGGCCGGAAGCGGTGGAGATGGCAGGCAAGCTGGAAAAAGGCCAGAGCCTGCTGCTCGAGAATCTGCGCTTTCACGCGGAAGAGGAAGCTAATGATGACGCTTTCTCAAAGCAGCTCGCAAGCCTGGCGGAATCTTATGTCAATGATGCCTTCGGCGCCGCACACCGCGCCCACGCCTCCACCGTCGGCATCACGCACCACATGAAGAAAAACACCGCCGGGCTTCTCATGGAGAAAGAGCTCGAATATCTCGGCAAGGCGCTCTCTCATCCCGAGACGCCATTCGTCGCCATTATCGGGGGCGCAAAAGTCAGCGACAAGATCGCCGTTATCCAGAACCTGATGACGAAAGTGGACACGATCATCATCGGCGGCGCTATGGCCTACACATTCCTGAAGGCGCAGGGACAGGAGGTGGGAAAGTCTTTAGTGGAGAACGACAAGCTCGAATTGGCGCTGCAACTTCTCGAGCAGGCGAAGAATACCAGTGTTAAATTCTTGCTTCCAGTAGACCACATTGCAGCCGTGAAGATTGATGTGCACTCCGTCGTTCACACCATCGCGCCGGGCCAACCGATTCCCGCGGACATGATGGGGCTTGATATTGGGCCGAAGTCCATTGCCTTGTTCAGCGACGAAATCGCCGACGCCCGCACGATCATCTGGAACGGGCCCATGGGGGTATTTGAAGTTTCGCCGTTTTCGCGGGGCACATTCAAAATCGCGCAGGCCATTGCCGCCAATGAGGCGGCAACTTCCATTGTCGGCGGAGGCGATTCCGTGGCGGCTGTTGCGGCGGCCGGCGTTGCCGACAAGATCACGCACATTTCGACGGGCGGTGGGGCGTCGCTCGAATTTCTCGAAGGCAAGAAACTGCCGGGCGTCGAAGCTCTTACCGATAAGAGATAAGAAGTGACCGGGGTGTGATGAGCGAGCAGTAGCACGTGGGCGGACGGGGCGTCCGCATTTCATTCGCAGGAGGTTCTCTATGAACCTTCCCCTCGATAAAACCAAAGCCGCGTTTTATGGCCAGTTCGTGGATTCGGCCTACACGATGTTCAAGCGCGACCGCTCAAATCTTGAACCCGAGCCGCAACCGGGAGATATTCCGGCGCCTTTTGAGCTGGTGGCGTGGATCAAGATGTCAGACTTCGCCTTCCTCAACGGCGAGATTCCAAAATTCTATGGACTGATTGCCCGCGACACCACGCAGAAGCACAGCTTTATTCTCGCGATCCGCGGCACCGAAGGATGGGTGGAGTGGCTCGACGACGCCATGGTGCACCTTATTCCCTTCCGTCAGGTGCCGGATGCCGGCCGCGTGGCTTTCGGCTTTGACAAGATTTATGACACTTTGCAAGTGAAGCATCGTCCGAAGCCGGGCGCGGAGGCCGAAACCGTTCCCCCGTCTCCGCTCACGGGATCGTTCGCTGAGCAGGTTGAGCAACTCGCCGACCGACTCGAAGACGCGCCGACGCAACAAGCCATTCACGCGGATCCCAGCAAGCGTCCGTGCCGTTCGTTCGTCGTGACGGGGCACAGCCTCGGCGCAGCTCTGAGTACGCTGTTTGTCATCGAGAACTGGTCGAAGAAGAAATTCGATATCACGCTGTGCTGCACTTTCGCATCGCCGCACGTCGGTAACACGGAGCTCGTTCAAGTCTTTGACCAGCTTCCGTTGAGTTCGTGGAGAATTGCGAATAATCAAGACATCGTCACCAAGATTCCCTTCAAAGTTCCGCTTTTGTTCGACTACGAGCACGTGCAAACGCTCTATGAATTTTCCTCCAAGGGCGTCGTCAAATGGGACCCGGTGTGCTGGCATGATATGAAGACTTATCTGCACTGGCTGGACCCGAGCGTGGCGATTGACCCGGCATGTGCGCCGCCGAGCCTCTCGGCGGGCTTGTAAGTCTCTGGTTGTCCGTCCGCCTTTAGTAACCTCGGCAGCCGCTGTAAGCATTGACTCCGCCCTTTGCAGGTCTTTACTCTGGAATTTCAAATAGGTTCGCGAACGAGGTCAGGCATGTCGGTGAAGTCAGTGCAATTGGGCCAGGTTTGGCGTAAGAACGACAACAACCAGGATTATCTGGTCACTAAAGTCTACAGCGAAGTTTTCGCCCAGTACGCCATGCTGCGGCTCGCGGAAGTCACGGCACCAGAAGCTCCCACAGTTCGAGTGAAAGTCACGAAAGCCACCGAAGGCGTTTCCCTGCCCGGATTTACATTCACCCAAGACGGGTCGTTCTAAAAAACTCGTAACCGGACAGACCTGCACCATAGCAACATAAGTCCCCGAAAGAAAAGCCCGCATTCGCTATGATGACTAGGGTGCATTGATTTCCCTTCCTACATGACAGAAAAAATCCTGACCGTTCTTTTTGTTTTTATCAAGACTCTAATTGCCTCGACCGGCTATGGCGGCGTTGCCATTCTGATGGCCATTGAGTCGGCCTGCATTCCGCTGCCGTCCGAGCTCATTATGCCCTTTGCCGGCTATCTGGTTTACACGGGAACGTTCAATTTATGGTGGGCGGCGACGGCCGGCGCCATCGGATGCAACATCGGCTCGCTCGTGGCCTATGAGATTGGACGCTACGGCGGACGTCCTCTGGTCGAGCGCTATGGCCGCTGGATTCTCTTGAGCCATCACGAACTCGATGTCGCGGACGGATTCTTTATGCGGCATGGATTCGCGGCGGTCTTTTTTGCCCGGCTGCTGCCGGTGATTCGCACGTTCATTGCATTACCGGCAGGCATTGCGCGCATGCCACGGGGACGCTTTCATATTTATACTTTTCTCGGTTCGTGGCCGTGGTGCTTCGGGCTGGGTTATGTCGGCATGAAGCTAGGGCAGAACTGGCGCGAAATCGGCAAGTACTTCCATAAATTCGATGCCGTGATCGGCGCAGCGATTGTGATTGCGGCAGTATGGTTCGTTTGGACCCACTGGCAGAACCGGGTGCGGGCTTCCGAGTAACCGCATTCACCGCTTCGAACGAAGACCTCGCAGAGTAGAATTCGAATGTTATGAAAGAAAGGGCGAAGAGGGTCACACGGCGATCATCAGCGAAGAAGGCTTCTCCACTAAAATCGAAAACCAAACCACCTGCGACCAAGCGCGCCGCTCGCACACCGAAGCGGTATAACCCCATCGCTCCCGAGCGCATTCACGAACTACTGCGGCGGCTGGATGACCTTTATCCCGATGTGACTTGCGCGCTGCATCATCGCAATGCCTGGGAACTGCTGGTGGCGACCATTCTCTCGGCGCAATCCACGGATGTGAATGTGAACCGGGTCACGCCCGCCCTGTTTGCGAAATATCCGTCGGTCGAAGCATTTGCCGCCTTGCAGCCGCAGGACATTGAGCCCGACATTCATTCGACCGGATTCTTCCGCAACAAGGCGAAATCGGTGGTGGGCGCAGCTAAAATGATCGTCGGCGATTTTGGCGGCAAAGTTCCCGACAACATGGACGACCTGCTCAAGATTCCCGGCGTGGCGCGAAAGACTGCAAACGTCGTGCTGGGCACATGGTTCAAGAAAAACGTTGGCGTGGTCGTGGACACCCACGTTACGCGAATCTCGCGCCGATGGGAACTTACCCAACATAACGACGCCCCCAAAATAGAGCAGGACTTGATGAAGATTATTCCGCAGCCGGACTGGACGAAATTTTCCCATCAAGTCATTTGGCACGGCCGCAAGCTATGCATGGCGCGCAAGCCAAAGTGTGCTGAGTGCTCCATCGAAAACATTTGCCACGCCGCCGATAAGACTTGGTCCACGGTGGATATTCATCCCAACGCGCTTTGACCGCCCATCGTCACATCTCCATAGTCCGCGCTACAATTGACGCGTTATGAAAATCCCTAAGTTTGCCATCACGATTGCATGTCTGGCGCTTCTTAGCGTCAGCGGTTTCGCAAGGGAAAAGAAACCGGCGGCTCCGACGTGCACGGTGAGCTTCCTCGTCGTCAAAGACTACAACAGCAAACCGATAAGGAACGCCGCTGTCGTATTGCATCCCATTGATCCCAATGGGCGGCAAGATAAGGGTGGGTTGGAACTGAAAACCGACGCCGAGGGCAAGACCAGCCTGGACGGGATTCCTTACGGAAAACTCCGCATCCAGGTGATCGCACAGGGCTTCCAGCCGTACGGCAAGGATTTTGATATTGCCGAGCCCGCGGTGCAAATTGACATCAAAATGCAATCGCCCAACGGGCAATATTCAATCTATGAGAATCACACCGTGCCGGAGCAACCGGGCAATGCGCCCGCCGGTGGCGACGCCAAACCGCAGCATTAGACGCTGGCCGCTCGATGCTAGCCCTACGATGATTGAGTTCTTGAAGACATGCGATACTCATTTTTACTGCTAGCCGCCTTTCTCGCGATCATGATGATGGAAACGACGAATTCCCTGGCGCAGACCCTCTCCCTCCCAGCGGCGATTACCGACCCAAAACAGGTTCCCGTTAAACCTAATGCCCAAGTTGAACAGGGCCAAGAAAGCCTTTCACTCGAAAGACTTTATACAACTCGTCAGGTTGGGCGTCCGTCCTGGTCGCCGGATGGGAAATCGCTCGTCTTCGTGAGTAACATCAGCGGGCGCAACAATCTATGGGTTATGACCGCCGAAGGCGGCTGGCCGACGCAGTTAACCGTGAGCGACCAGCGGCAGACGCAGGCGCGGTGGTCGCCCGACGGCAAATGGATCGCCTATGCCTCGGATTATGACGGCGACGAGCAGTGGGACATATTCATTGTTTCGCCCAAAGCCGGGCAGGTCGTAAACCTGACTCACACGCGCGAGATTTCCGAAGAAGACCCGACGTGGTCTTCGAGTGGGCGTTACCTGGCTTACTCAGTGAAGCCTAAGACTTCCTCGAGCTATGAAATTGACGTGTATGACATGGTGCTGCGCGAAGTAAAGCACGTCACGACGGGCACTCCCGCGGATTTGTCGAACGAAGGACCGATATGGACGAAAGACGAGAAGCATATCGTCTATACGCAGTCGCAAGCCAAGGGCACCGATTCCAACATCTTCATCGCCGACGTTGCCACTGGAAACAGCATTCTGCTTACGCCGCACCAGGGCGAACAACTTTACGTCGCGAATGACTTATCCCCGGACGGAAAGACAGTTCTCATTACTTCCAACGCAGCCAACGGCTACGAAAATGTCGGGCTTCTCGATATTGCCAGCAAAAAGATCAAATGGCTGACACAGGATAAGTGGGAGCTGCAGGGCGGCAATTTTTCACCTGATGGCAAATCGCTGGTTTGGACCGCCAACGTCGATGGAAATACAAACATCTATCTGCATGACCTGGGCAACAGAAAAACCATACAGCTTCCCTTGCCCGCTGGAGTAAACGAGCCTGCGGGAGGACTGTCGCCGTTCTCTCCCGATGGCACACGATTGCTTTACAACCACTCGGGCGCGAATGCTCCCGGTGATATATGGGAGTACACGCTGGCGACCGGTAAATCGCGTCAGTTGACGCACTCGCTTCTGGCTGGCACGCGGCCGGAAGACATGGTCGAACCGTACCTCGTTCATTACCCGAGCAAAGACGGCAAGTGGACGATTTCTGCTCTGCTCTACGTTTCCTACAATATGCAGAAAAACGGGCAGAATGCGGCCATTGTTTACGTGCATGGCGGACCGTCTTCGCAGACGGTCAATTCATTCAACCGGTTCATTCAGCACATCGTGAACCAGGGCTATATGGTGATCGCGCCCAATTACCGCGGTTCGACCGGCTATGGCAAAGAATTCCAGCAGGCAAACTTGTTTGATATGGGCGGCGGCGATTTGCAGGACGTGATTTCAGCTGCGGAGTGGATTAAACAAACGGGTTTTGTGGATCCGAAGAAAATCATTCTGATGGGTGGAAGTTATGGCGGCTATCTGACGATGATGGGAGTGACCAAAGCGCCGGATGAGTGGGCTGCCGGCGTTCCCATTGTGCACTTCGTGAACTGGTTTACGGAGATGGAAAACGAAGACCCTGTATTGCGGCAATCGGATTTGGCGACAATGGGTGATCCGGTGAAAAACAAGGCACTCTTTGAAGACCGCTCGCCGATTTTCTTTGTGGACAAGATCAAAGCGCCGTTGTTTCTACTGGCGGGCGGGAACGACCCGCGCTGTCCGAAAGAAGAAACGCTGCAAGTTGTAGATGCAATCAAAAAACGCGGCGGAACGGTCGATTACAAAATCTACGAAAACGAAGGCCACGGATTTGCCCGTGTGGAAAATCAGATTGACGCATATAAACGTGTGGCGGATTTTCTGAAAGCGCACGTCCCGCCGGCCAACTGCGGATGCTCGCTGCTGGATTGAACGATAGTGAGCCAGCTTCGGCTCAGGCTAAATTACGGCTCGTAAATCGCGCTGCCGAAGCCGGCTTTGCGCGCGGCTTCCTGAAGGTCCTGCAATTTCTGATTTTCAATCTGGAGTTTCTGCTGCAAATCATCAATCTCCTGTACTTTGGCCTGGGTGCGCTGATTGGCCTGCGCGGCGTAGTATCCCGAACTGTCGAGCGGGACACGGATGGAAGCTTTCACATTTTGAATTTGCGCCTGCAATGAGGCGATGGAGCTTTTCTGGTTGAGAATCCGGGTGCGCCAGCCCTGGGCGTTGGAATCGTTCTTTGCCGCCCGCTGCAACTCGGCGCGGGCTTCTTTTTCGGAATCGTCACGATAATTGCGATGGCGCGGCTGTGCATCTTCGTCGGCCAGTCCCGTCGCTGGCAAATCATCGTTGGTGATGACGGTAGCGGCAGGCTGGCTCTGCTTGTCTTGTTGATTTTGGCGGGCGACATCACCCAGTGATTGCGCGTAGGCAACGGAACCAAGCACCGCTGCTGACGCGACGAGTTTATATGCGATACGCATGCGAATGCCCCCGGATACTTAACTGGCAATACCTTTAAACCCCGGCAACGTAAATCCTATGCGCCGAAAGTCGGGCAAACCACGTTACGAGGGTACAAGCACAGGCGGCTAACGGCGGGGTTGGTTGGCCGAGGCGAAGATGGCCTCTATCAGGCCTGGAATCGTGTACTTACGGGCTTCAATGTGAACCGGCAGGCCTAGTTCGCGGAGAGTCGCGGAAGTAACCGGACCGATCGATGCGAATCGGAGATTCGCGTTTTTTGCATTCCTGCCGGCAAGTTTGACGAAATTACGCACAGTGGAAGAGCTGGTAAAAGTGACGATATCGGGGCGAAGGCGTGGGTTCTTCAGCAGCGCTCGAAGGCGGACGCGCGAGGATTTCGGAATTACGGTTTCGTAAGCATCCACGACATCTATTTTTGCGCCAAGTTTGCGCAGTTCACGAGGAATTACATCGCGAGCCACGCTGGCCCGGGCCAACAAAATCCGTTTCCCGTTTACTCTTGCTCGCAGGCTCGCAACCACCGACTCGGCTACATATTCTTTCGGGACGACTGAGACTTTAAGGCCTTTGGCTTCGATGGCCTGGCGCGTGGCCGGACCGATGGCGGCAATCTTGAGATGGCTGAAATGCTTGCCAGAAAGCTTGAGCTTCTTCGCGCGATCCCACAAGGCGCTTACACCGTTGACGCTCGTAAGAATGAGCCAGTCATAGTCATCGACATTTTCGAGCGCGGCATCCAACGGCTGATAGGAGCGCGGCTTGCGAATCTCAATAAACGGAATCTGGATGACCTGAGCCCCAAGGTTTTGCAATTCGGAGGAGAGCGCATCGGATTGATGGCGGGCGCGTCCGACAAGAATGCGGATGCCGGCAAGCGGTTGGGATTTGCCCGCCTTCACAGCGCGGCCTGCACAGGAATGACCGTAGCCGGGTCGAGGTCATGAATCAAAGCTTCCGCGCCAGCGCGCAGGAGGGCTTCGCCGACCGACTGTCCAAGTGTTACAGCATCGTCATCGGATGCGAAAAGCCGGGAATCATACTGCCGAAGAATCTTTTTTCCGTCGGGACTGGCTACGACAGCAGAAAGAGTCAGCTTCCCGTCTTCTAACGTGGCCGAAGCCCCGATGGGCACCTGGCAACCGCCGCCGAGGCGATCGAGCAAAGCCCTTTCACATACGGTGGTTACGCGGGCCATGGGGTCATCAAGAAAACTTACTTGCCCGTGTGTGACCGCATCGCCCGCGCGAATTTCGATGGCGAGCGCGCCCTGACCGGCCGCGGGACACACGATCTCAATGGGCAAGAGCTGGCGAATCGCAGCAGTCTGGCCGAGACGATTGAGCCCGGCGGCAGCGAGGATAATGGCATCATAATCGCCCGCCGCTAGTTTGCGCAGGCGTGTGTCCACGTTGCCGCGCAAGGGGATGGTTTCGATGTCCGGGCGCACAGCTTTAAGCTGGGCTTGACGGCGCAGGCTGCTGGTGCCAACGCGGGCGTTTTTCGGCAACTCGGCGACACTCGCGAACTTGACGGAACAGAATGCGTCGCGCACATCTTCTCGAGTGGGAATCGCGCCGATTTCGAAGCCCGGGGCCAGCCCGGTCGGCAAATCCTTCAAACTATGAACCGCCAGGTCCACGCGATTTTCGGCGAGCGCTTCTTCAATTTCTTTGGTGAAGATTCCCTTGGTCACGCCAGTCTGCGCACCGACTTGCGATAGGGCAACATCGAGAACTTTGTCCCCAGTGGTCTTGATGATTTCGATCTCGACTTGATGGCCGTGGTCGCGCAGCAATCCGGCGATGTGGTTGGCTTGCCAGAGCGCGAGCGAGGAGCCACGCGAGCCGATGCGAAGCAGCGCCATCAGCCCTTGTCTTCCTTTTTCGCCGCCAGCTTGGCCGCATTTGCGGCCGCCGATTTACCCTGAAGATTAAATAAACGTCGGACGACATCCACAATAGTTGTGGCCTCCGATTCGCGAGCCGCGGTCTTGAGGGTGCTGATGGGCGTGTGCATGATTTTGTTAACGATGCCGCGTGTCAGGGAATCCAGCGCCAACTCCTGCTCGCGGGTGAGCGACCCGAGGCGGCCGCGAGCGCGATCGATTTCCGCCTGGCGGATGGTCTCGAGGTGATCCTGTAACGAAACGATGGTTGGAACCACGTCGCGGGCCTGCAAGCGGGCCTGAAAGCGCTCGACTTCTACGTTGATGATGGCCTCGGCGCGGTCGGCCTCTTCTTGGCGGCTGGCGACGTGGGCAGTCACGGCTTGCTGTAAATCGTCAATGTCGTAGACAAAGATGCCGTCGAGTTTGTTCATTTCCGCGTCCACATCGCGGGGAACGGCGATGTCAATGAAAAACATGGGGCGGTTCTTGCGGCGGTTCAGGAAAAGCTCACCGTGCTCGCGGCGAAAGATGGCATGGGGCGCGCCCGTCGAAGTAATGACGATATCAGCACGATCGCAAGTTTCGTAGAGCTCTTCGAAGCGAATAGCTTCGCCGCCAAACTTGGCAGCCAACTGCGCGGCGCGCTCGTGGGTACGATTGACGACAAAGATTGATTCCGCGCCGTGAGCAAGCAGATGCCGGGCGGCAAGTTCGCTCATCTTGCCGGCGCCGACCAGATAAACATGCTTGCCTTGCAACGATCCGAAGATCTTCTTTGCCAGTTCCACAGCAACGGAAGCCACGGAAACGGCCGAGGAGCCGACCGCAGTCTCCGTGCGCACGCGCTTGGCGACGGCAAAGGCTCGGGTGAGCAATAGATCGAGCTGCGAATGGACCGCGCCGACGGCGCGGGCGGTGGCATAAGCATCTTTGACCTGACCGAGGATCTGCGGTTCACCAACGATCATGGAATCGAGGCTCGAAGCGACGCGAAAAAGATGGCGGATGGCTTCGTTCCCGGCGCGCTCGTACAAGTGCGGGGCAAAGTCGGCAGGATCCAACTGAAAGTACTCACGAAGAAATGCGCGCAGATCAGCGCGACCATTTTTCGTTTGCGTCAGCAGTTCCACCCGGTTGCAGGTGGAAAAAATAACAGCCTCTTCGACTCCAGGGTAAGAGGCAAGGCGCTTCATGGCCTCGGGCAGACGGGACTCCGGTACGGCCAGTTTTTCCCGCACTTCCACGGGCGCGGTGTTGTGGTTCACGCCGATGAGCTGAAAGTTCATGAGGCGCCAAACCTGTGAATCGTGTTCGCCGCCCATGCGATGACAGCGGCGGCAAAAGCGCCTGACGCCAGATAGGCGGCGCGGCGGCCCCGCCATCCGGAACTCCACCGCGTATAGAGCAGGACCATATACACGGCCCACATCAGCAACGAAAGAAAAATTTTCGGATCCAGAAAGTTGATGTCGCCGAAAGTTTGCTGGGCAAGCGCCATGCCGACGATCAAGCCCACGGTCATAAAGGGAAAACCGAGGAGCAGCGAGCGTAAGCCGATTTCATCCATCACTTCGAGCGCGGGCAGGCGGGAGAATAATCCGCCGAGATGCTTCGACTTCAAAGACCGTTCCTGAATGAGGTAGAGCAGGCTGGCGCCGAAGCTGAGCACCAGCGCCGCATAGCCGGCGAGAATGAATGAGATGTGGACAAGAAGCCATCCACGGTTGGCCGCCGGGGAAAAGAGAAATGGCTGCTGGCCGGTGGAGGCGAGAAATGTCAGGAGGAAGACGAGCGGAAAGACCACGATGCCGGGCGACGTAGTTCGGTAGATGGCATAGACGATCATGAACGCGGCCATGATGAGCAGGGCTAGAAACGCCTCCAGATTGTGGACCGCGAGCAGGGTCATCTGGGGCGCGGCGCTGGCCGATTCGGAGAGCGAGACGATCTGGAAAATCATTCCCAGATAAGCCGCGTGCAGCGCGATGCGGGCCAGCAAATCGGTGGCGCGGGTCAGCGCGACCAGCGCGTAAAGCAAGCCGACTCCGTAACATACGAGCGCGACGCGCAGCCAGAGAATGGGCATAGGGCGGCAGAGCGACAGCAAGCTGCTCAATTTTGCATTATAGCTGCACCATTGGAGATGCAGAAGTTAAGAAAATGCTGCGCGGAGCAGGCGAGCGAGTCGGTCCGACGTCGGTCCGACGCCAACCCTCAGCTTCCCGGCAGGTTCGCGTCCACACTGACCTCACGCAAGCGCTTGGCGGCCGTCTCCGAGGTAAGCGGCGAATAATAGACTTCCTTGAAGGTGTACGACTTCGCCTTGGCGCTCAGAATCGGCAGTATTTCGATGTGCCAGTGGTAGTCCTCGTCAATCGTCTTCCAGTAGCCCAGCGTCGAACTGCGGTGCAGGCTGTTAGGTGAGGTGTGCAGTACCAGATGAAACTCTTCGGTCAGGCTGCGGATGCGCTGCAGCGTATGGCGCAATAGAGCTGCCAGGTCGCGCAGCGACCCGTGGCGATTGCGGCTGTGGCGCTCGAAAGCCGCTTCGTGGGTGCGGGGGAGAATCCATGTTTCGTAGGGCACGCGGGGCGCGTAAGGACAGCAGGCGATGTAGTCACCGCGCATCTCGACAACCCGTTGTTCCTGACGAATGTCCTGCGCCAGGATATCGCAAAAAACGCAACGCTCCTTTTGCACGAAATATTCGCGGGCGGCACGCAGCTCATAGAGCACGCGGCGCGGAACGAAAGTTGTGGCCGTCAACTGAGAATTGGGATGGGCGAATTCCTGCCCGGCGCTTTTGCCGAAGTTCTTGAATACACTGACATACTTGAGGCGCGTGTCGAGCTTCAAATCCTGGACGCGTTGCGCGGCGAGGAGGAGAAATTGCTCTATCTCGGCGTCGCTCGCATTCCAGAGCTGGCGATCGTGGCGATAGTTCTCGAGCAAAACTTCATGCGCCCCGACGGGCCGCATGCGGTCGTAGATTCCATCGCCGCGCCGGGTGGTCTCGCCTTCGATGTGGTAGAGCGGAGCGGGATGCACGACGGAACGCGCAGACCAGGGGGCGCCCGCGAGTCCCGGCATGCTGGCGACCACCGTCAACGATGGGGCAGAGACGGCGCAAAACGAACATGTGGCGCCAAGATCTGCCGCGGGATGCGCAGTCGCATCAAAAGTGACCATGTCATCCCCGGTGATGACCCAGGAGCGCGTAATTGGATCCTTGCGTAATTCCATAGACGGTAGAAAAGTATTGTACGGGAAGACGCTGCGATTGAACGCAGGGAAAGGGTAGCTCTGGCGTTTGTTATAATCCGCGCATCAACCTCCATGCAATGAATGAAGCTTCCACGCCGCTGATGCGGCAATACGCCGCCATAAAAAAAGAGCATCCCAGCGCTTTGCTGTTTTTCCGGCTCGGCGATTTCTATGAGCTTTTCTTTGATGATGCCGTCCTCGCCGCGCGCGAATTGCAGATTACGCTGACTTCCCGAAACAAGGAAAAGGGCCTCGCAGTGCCCATGTGCGGGGTACCTTACCACGCCGCCGAGGGATACATTTCAAAATTGATCCGCAAAGGATATAAGGTCGCGGTCTGCGACCAGGTGGAGGATGCCCGTCTAGCTAAAAAGCTGGTCCGACGGGAAGTGACGCGGGTGATTACGCCGGGAACCGCGGCCGATTCATCGTTAGGTTCGGAGGAAAACAATTTCCTCGGAGCGGTGGCCCAATCGGGCGATCGTGCCGGTTTTGCCGCGCTTGATCTCTCGACCGGCGAGTTTCGCGCGACGGAATTTCAAGGTCAAGACGCAGCGAAGCGAATCCAGGATGAGTTGCAGCAGTTGCGGCCGAAAGAAATTTTGTATGCCTCGTCAATGCCGCTGTTTGAGCTCGAATCCAGCCACGCGGCATATGCCGAGACCCCTCTTGATGATTGGATTTTTGCCGGCGACCACGCCATCCCGTTGCTGGAAAATCACTTTGGCGTGATGTCGCTCGAAGGTTTCGGATTGGCCGGCAAACCGGCAGCTGCCGCCGCGGCGGGCGCCATACTGCACTATGTGCGGACCACGCAGCGCGGCTCTCTTGAACATGTCGACCGTATCGGGTTTTACGAGCGGCAAAACTGCCTGGTGCTTGATGCGGTCACGGTGCGCAATCTTGAATTAATCGAGCCGCTTTTTGCCGGCGGGGAGGGCGTCACCGTGTTCCGGGCGATTGATGTGACCGTCACTCCAATGGGTAAGCGATTATTGCGGGCGTGGCTGTTGCGGCCGTCGATTGACCGGGCTCAAATCAATGCCCGCCTCGACGCAGTTGAAGTCCTTGTAAAGACCACGATTGCTTGCGAAGAGCTGCGACGGGCGCTGGAGGGCATTCTTGATCTGGAACGGCTATTGAGCCGGGTCACGCTCGAAACTGCCAATCCGCGGGACGTACTCGCTCTGGCAGCGTCGCTGGGGAAAATTCCCGCGGTGCGTGCAGCGCTTGAAAAGCTGCCCATGGCTCGTCTGGCCGCGCTTTACGAGTTGGTCGATCCCCTCGGCGACTTGCGGGAAAGAATCGAAAAGACACTTGTGCCGGAGCCGCCGATTTCCCTGAGCGAGGGGGGCGTCATTCAAGCGGGTGTGCAGGCCGAGCTTGATGAATTGCGCAACCTAAGCCGCAATAGCAAGCAATACGTCGCCCAACTCGAACACCGGGAGCGGGAACGCGGCGGCATCGCTTCATTGAAAGTAAAGTTCAATTCGATCGTCGGCTACTACATTGAAGTTTCAAAGCCTAACCTGCACCTCGTACCCGCCGATTACGAACGCAAGCAGACGCTGGTCAACGCCGAGCGCTTTACCACGCCGGAGTTAAAGGAATATGAAGCGAAGATTCTTGACGCCGAAGAAAAGATCGTCGAGATCGAGCGGCGCCTCTTCGCCGAGTTGCGTGCCGCCATTGCGGCGGAGGCGAAACGCATCCGCCAGACCGCCCTCGCGTTAGCGGAAATAGATACGCTCGCAGCGCTCGCTCATCTGGCCGCAAGGCGGAATTATTGCCGTCCTCAATTCGATGGCGGAAGCGACATCGAAATAGTCGAGGGACGGCACCCGGTCATCGAGATGCAGGAAATGTCGGGAGGAACCGAGCGTTTCGTTCCAAACGACTTGTATCTCAATGCGAGCACGCATGCGGTGCTCATTTTGACCGGTCCCAACATGGGCGGCAAATCCACTTATTTGCGGCAGACCGCGCTCATCGTGATTCTTGCGCAAATGGGATCATTCGTACCCGCTCGCTCGGCGCGACTGGCCATAACCGATCGCGTGTTCACCCGCATCGGCGCCAGCGATAATCTCGCTCGCGGGCGCTCCACTTTCATGGTTGAGATGACCGAGACGGCGGCGATATTGCACACGGCCACGCCACGCTCGCTTGTTCTTCTCGATGAAGTCGGCCGCGGCACATCGACTTATGACGGCTTGGCAATCGCCTGGGCCGCGGTCGAATACATTCACAGCCGCACGCGAGCCAAGACGCTTTTTGCCACTCATTATTTTGAATTGACTGAACTTGCCGAGCGGCTCTCCGGAGTGAAGAATTTCCACGTTTCCGTCAAAGAAACTGGTGGAGGCGTCGTGTTCCTGCGCAAAGTCGAGCCCGGCGCGGCCGACCGCAGTTATGGCATTGAAGTGGCAAAGCTTGCCGGTTTACCGTATGAGGTCATCCAGCGGGCGCGTGAAGTTCTCGCCGAACACGAAGAGGCAGAAGCCCGGTTAACCGACGAGTTAGCGACTGGAGAGACATATACGCGCTCGGCACAGCTGACCATCTTTACTCCTTTGTCGCAACCCGTTGTCGAAAAGCTGCGGGAGGTGGACTTGAATCATCTCACGCCCCTGGAAGCCTTGAATCTACTAGCGGAATTGAAGAAACAAATCGAATAGGAGCGCGTTGAAAAGAAAAAGGCGAAGCGTGAAGCCAGGCGATCTGGCAAAGCAAGTTGGAGAGTTGCTGATCATCGGCTTCGACGGCACCGAGATGGCGACGCAGCTTGCTTCCCTGCTTACCCGCATTCAGCCAGCGGGAGTGATTCTGTTTGGCCGCAACATCGTCAGTGCCCAGCAGACATATAAACTCCTCAAAGATTGCAGAGACCGCATCTCCGCACGGAGCTTTACCTGCGTAGATCTCGAGGGAGGACGAGTGGACCGATTCCGCGAGGTCTTTGGCCGGTCTCCTTCCGCCGCCGATGTATTCGCTACGGGCCGTCGCGTCTTGTTTCGCAAACATGGCAAATTGATTGGTCAATGCTGCCGCGCCCTTGGCTTCAACACCGATTTTGCTCCTGTCGTGGACCTCACCCTCGAAGCTTCTCGCGCCGTCATGAGGTCGCGGGCGGTTTCCGCGGATCCGAAGCAGGTTGTGGTCTACGCGCGCGAATTTCTTGCCGGGCTCAAATCTGCAGGAGTCATCGGTTGCATCAAGCACTTCCCCGGATTGGGCGAAGCAAGCCTTGATACCCATGAAGACCTGCCCAGCGTGAATAAAGATTTTAAGAAATTATGGGATGAAGACATCTATCCGTACCGCGCGTTGCGGCGCGACTCGCCCATGATCCTGATTGGCCACGCTAATTATCCGCAGGTAACAAAAGACACTGCGCCCGCTTCACTTTCGAAAAAGTGGATCACGGATATTTTGCGTAAAAGGGTCGGCTACCGCGGTCTGGTTGTTTCGGACGATCTGGAAATGGGCGGTGTACTAAAAGCCGCGCCCATTGAACAGGCGGCCGAGCAGTTCATCCGCGCCGGCGGGGACCTCTGCCTGATCTGCCATCGGGAAGAGTACGTCACGCGATCCTACGAGCATCTTGTCGCTGAAGCCGAGCGCGACAGCCGCTTTGCCCGCCGTGTCCGTGAGTCGGCGGCAAGAGTCCTGGCATTTAAAGGAAAGTCCGCGGCTTTGCGCGCAAGGATTATGCCGCTCTCCGACAAACGAGTTGACAAACTCAAGCGCGACCTGTCGGCATTCAGCGAAGAAGTCCGCCTGCGGTGCATTCAGCGGCGGAACGCGCAGGCCTCCGCATGATCGTTGCCGGAGTCATGAGCGGGACATCTGCCGACGGCATCAACGTCGCTCTTGCACGGATTGTTTCTGACAGTGACACTTCCCTCGCCCTGGCGCTCATCGGCCACGCGCAAGTCGCCTATCCGAGAAAAGTTCGTCGCGCCATTCTGGAGGCGATGAATGCTCGCCATGCAAGCGTGGCCGATCTCGCCCGGCTGAATTTTCTGCTCGGCGAGTTGTACGCAGAGGCAGTGCTCAAGGCGCAAGAGCAATTCAAGTCGAAGGCCGAGCTCATCGGCTGCCACGGGCAAACCCTTTATCATCAGGCTGAGCCCACAAAGTTTCTCGGGAAAAAATTTTCGACCACCTGGCAGACAGGTGAGGGCGCAATCATCGCGGCCCGGACGGGCGCTCCCGTTGTCTGCGATTTTCGCCCTGCCGACATGGCTGCCTGGGGCAAGGGCGCGCCCCTCGTCCCGTTTCTCGACTATCTCATCTACCGTGACCCGAAAATCGGCCGCATCGTGCAGAACATAGGCGGCATAGCCAATCTGACGGCAATTCCGGCAAACGCTGCGATTCAAAAGGTATTTGCCTTTGACACTGGCCCCGGCAACATGGTGATGGATGGTCTCACGCAGCGCTTATTCGGCAAATCGTATGACCGCGATGGCAGGATCGCGGCCTCCGGGCAAGTTATTGATCGAGTTCTGCAGGGTTTGCTCAAACAGCGGTACTTCCAGCGCAAACCTCCGAAGACTGCGGGACGGGAAGAGTTCGGACGCGAGTTCGTCGCCGATTTTATCCGCCGCTGCGGGCGCGCGAAAAAGCAAGACATCGTCGCCACGGCTACGGCCTTGACCGCGGCTTCAATTGCCCTATCCATCGAGCAATTCGTTCTCGGCGGGCGCGCACACTTCAGCGAACTTGTGGTCTCCGGCGGGGGCGCGGCCAACCCTGCCCTCATGGCCATGCTGGCCAATCGGATTCGCCCGCTCGGCCTTGAGATTCGCTTGTCGGACGAATTCGGTATTCCCTCTGAAGCTAAAGAAGCCGTCGCCTTCGCCGTCCTGGCTTACGAGACTTGGCACCACCGCCCTTCCAATATTCCCTCCGCAACCGGAGCGCAGCGTCCTGCAATTCTCGGGAAAATCTGCTATGCGTAAGAAGTCCGCAACCTTCTGCGCGCTCGTAATCTGTGGGGCTTTTACGCTTTCCTGTTCGCATGCTCCGGAGCCAAACACCCTCGTCATGATGATCGAGAGCAGCCCCACCAATCTCGACCCGCGCGTGGGCCTGGACGGACAATCCGAACGAATCGATGAACTCATTTTTGACGCTTTGCTCACTCATGATGACCATTTGCATGTCCAGCCTGGGCTGGCCGACAAATGGGAAAGCCCTGATCCACTGACGTACATTTTTCATTTACATCCGGGCGTCACTTTTCATGATGGCCGCCCGCTGACTTCGCACGACGTAAAGTGGACCTTTGATTCCCTTCTCCAAGGCAAAGTCCGCAGCACAAAAGGCGCGACCTATCGCTTTGTGGATCACATCGATGCGCCGGATAACCTGACCGTCATCTTTCACCTGAAGCAACCCGATGCTTCCCTGTTGTGGAATCTTTCAGAAGGCGCAATCGGTATTGTTCCCGCAGGCAGCGGCCAGGATTTTAGCTCGCATCCCATCGGCTCCGGACCGTTTCGCTTTGTCAGCGCGGAAACAGATAAAGAAGTGATCCTTGTGCGTAACGAGAATTATTGGGGCGGGCCGCCTCGCATTGAACGCGTGCGCTTCATGGTAGTACCTGATGCCACCACGCGGGCGCTCGAACTCCGCAAAGGCAGCGCGGACGCGACCATGAATGCGATTGGCTACGATGCCTTGCCGGTGCTCGCCCGTGAAGTCCACTTGCAGATTTTGCGTGCGCCCGGAACCGTGCTTGGGTACATGGGCTTTAACCTGCGCGATCCGATCTTGAAAGATGCTCGCATCCGACAAGCCATTGCTTACTCTCTCAACCGCGAGACCATCATTCACAATCTCTTCCGCGATGCTGCGCGTCCGGCAGCCAGCCTCCTCCCGCCGGAAAGTTGGGCCTACGACGGCGATGTGCCGCATTATGACTACAATCCTGAAAAGGCCAGGCAACTGCTCGACGCGGCAGGTTACCCAGAACATGGCGGCGTGCGCTTTCATCTCACCATGAAAACATCCACCGACGAAGGCACGCGCCTGCTGGCCGCGGTCCTCCAGCAGCAATTGCGCGCAGTCGGCATCGCCCTCGATATCCGGACTTTCGAGTTTGCGACATTCTTCTCCGACGTTACTCGCGGCGAATTTCAGGTGTACTCCCTGCGCTGGATTGGGGGCAACGAAGACCCCGATATCTTCGAATACATTTACCACTCGTCGAGACTTCCCCCCAACGGCGCGAACCGCGGCTACTACGTTAATCCGCGGGTGGATGTGCTCATCGACCAGGCTCGCATGGCCGGCGATCAGGCCACGCGCAAGCAGATTTACGCTGAATTGCAGCGCATTCTTGCCAGCGAGGAGCCCACCATTAACCTCTGGTATTTCGATAACATTCTGGTCGCCAATAAACGCGTGCAGAATCTGGCCCTCAATCCTTCGGGGAATTACGACTTCCTCAAGACTGCAGAGTTCGCAGCTCATTAGTCGTCAAATTCTCGCGTGGTACCATCGAAAGATAGTGAAAATTCTCTTCATTGGCGACATTTTTGGCCGCCCCGGGCGCACCATCGTGAAAGATCGCCTGCCTGACCTCGTCCGCGAATATTCGATTGATCTGGTGATTGCCAACGGCGAAAACGCCGCCGCCGGCTTCGGCATTACGCCCCAATTGGTCGAAGATCTTTTCGAATTGGGCATTGATGTCATCACCACGGGCAACCACGTCTGGGATAAACGCGAAATTATTGATTATTTCAAGCAGGCCGACGGCAATCAGCATGCCATGGAACGGCGCGTCCTCCGCCCGGCAAATTATGCGGCTGGACTGCCCGGATGGGGGGTTTATGAAGGCACAAAGAAGAAAGTGCCCTATGCCGTCATCAATCTTCAAGGCCGCGTCTTCATGGCTTCGAATGATGACCCCTTTAGAATTGCCGACCAATTGATCAAAGAGATCAAAGCCAAAATCATTTTTGTGGACTTTCACGCCGAAGCGACCTCGGAAAAGATTTCCCTCGGCTGGTATCTCGATGGCCGCGTCACCGCGATCGTCGGGACTCACACGCATGTGCCCACAGCTGACGAGCGCGTCCTTCCCGGCGGGACGGCCTATGTGACCGATGTAGGTATGACCGGTCCTTATGATGGCGTCATCGGCGTGAAGAAAGAACTCGTGATTAATCGCTTCCTCGACAACATGCCCGTTCGCTTTGAGCCCGCCAGTGGCGATGCTCGCCTGTGTGCTGTAGTTGTGGACGCGGACGAAACCACGGGTCACGCCCGCAGCATACGACGCTTGATGCTGGTGGAGAGCGCTGCCTAAGCCCGTTAAGAATCCACCACTAAGAATGCATAACGCTCTTTAGTTTCTGCTTTTTTTCAGCCGGCAGGTTTTTCAACGCCGCTTTCGCCAACGCGACGTACACCTTCCGCGCCTCGGGAAGTTGATCTAGTGCGCCTATGTGACGCCGCACGGTTTCCACATCGCCGCGAATGATGGGCCCGCTGAACGCGGCGGCAGCGCCCAGGTTCCCGTAATTTTTTAGAGTCTGATTAAGAATTGGAAGCATACGTTTGCGTGCCAACGCTCGCGGAATGCCTGCGGCTTCGGCCACTTCTTCCGCGGTGACCAATAATGCAATTAACAACGGAGACGTAAACGATCCCCACGCGTGGTAAGCCGTCTTCCTCGCTTTCGGGATCGTAAACGCGATTCCATCCAAATCTTTGATGATTCGCTTTGCCTGCGCCAAAGCGGCGGGATCTCCCTCCAGCCCGAAGGGCACGCCTCGCAGCGATGGCGCCGCCTTATGAACAAACGACATAAACGGGTGCAAGGATGCTACGCGTGCGCCTTGCTTGCGGAGCGGCTTCAATTCATCGCTGGTCAGTGCTCCGCTCGAATGAAATGCATATTTTCCCTTCCAATCGGTTCTGCCAGCCAAGGACCGCGCTGCTCCGGCGATCGCCGCATCAGGTACGCAAAACCAGACGAGGTCAGCATCGAGCCGCGCGCTGTCATACGACGTAACACGAACTTTCTGCGTCAATAGTTTTTTGATCTTGCGCCGCGTCACGGCCGCGTCCCGGCCCACCACTTCCGTAATCCTGTATCCTTTGCGCGGGAGTTCGCGTAGCAGCGCACTCCCCAATCTGCCCGTACCCACCATCGCAATCGACGGACGCCTGCCCATAGCCGGAGCATATCAGCACAATCGAGAAACAGACAAAACAGAGGAAATCGAAATCTCGTTTATAGTTTTTGTATGGCCAAACCTGCACCTTCGAAGTCCAAAGCCAAACTGCTTTCCTCAAAAGTCGTCTACCGGGGTCCCGCCTTCTGGGTGACCAGCGATCACGTTCAGGAACCGCACGGCATTCGCGCCCGCCGCGACATTGTTCATCACACCGGCTCGGTGGTGATTCTCGCCGTTGAAGAAAAAGCGCGGGTCCCGCATATTCTGCTCGAACATCAATATCGTCACGCTGCACAACAATTCATGTGGGAGCTGCCTGCCGGGCGCATTGACAAAGGTGAGAAAGAGCTGCCCGCGGCCAGGCGCGAATTGCTCGAAGAGACCGGCTATCGCGCCTCTAGCTGGAAACGCATCCTCAAGTTTTACGCCAGTCCCGGTTTTGTGGCTGAAACCATGTCATTGTTCCTCGCACGCGGATTGAAAGCGGGTCTAGCCCAGCCCGAAGCCGATGAAATGATTGTCACCCGTTTCTTTTCATTGAACGCGACGCTCACCATGGTTCGACGTGGCGAGATTCGGGATGCAAAAACCATCTCTGGCATCCTCTGGCTGGCCGATCACCACCGCCGGTAAAAAGCCGCATCTAACCCCTTTGCAGGCTTGACAGCCTGACAAGACAGACGCACAATGTGTGCAAAATTAAACGGCACGATCTCCGCGCCAAATGAGTTCGTGCCCGGGGGTGTGTAAGTGGAACGACTGAAAGGCACCGTCAAGTGGTTTAACAACGCCAAAGGATACGGGTTCATTGGACGCGAAGACGGCCCGGATGTCTTTGTTCATTACAGCGCTGTGACCGCTGAAGGATACAAGAGCCTGCAAGAAGGGGACGCCGTCGAGTTTGAAATTACCCAGGGACCAAAAGGCCAGCAGGCTGCCAACGTAAGCAAGGTCTCCTAAAAGCTTCCGCGCAGAAGCGAAGACTGTTGCGGAACATCAGATGTGGGGTCTTCGTTGCGCCGCAAGGGCAAGAGTTCGTCAAAACTTTTGCACTTCCGCGGTCAGGTGATAAGTGTTCCTTCCACCTTCCGCTTCCACCGGTTCTTGTTTACTCTTACATCGTGGACAATAAAACCATCGCCGGCATTCTCTACGAAACCGCCGACCTAATGGAGATTGACGGGCAGGATTCCTTCCGCATCCGCTCCTACCGCAATGCCGCTGAAGCGCTCGAAGCTCTGCCCAACCAGGTCGCCGACATCATCAGCGAACCCAAGAAGGTTCTTGAGATTCGCGGCATCGGCAAGGGCATGTTGCTGAATCTTCAGGAACTCTTCAAAGACGGCCGCCTCAGCCTTCACGCTGAGCTGCTCAAGAAATACCGCCCTACCATGCTCGACCTGCTCAAAATCCAGGGCTTGGGGCCAAAGACCATCGCCCTCATCTGGAGCGCGCATCAAGTCAGCGATCTCGAAGGCGTGGAGAAACTTGCCCGTGAGGGCAAAATCCGCGAACTTCCCCGCATGGGAGAAAAACAGGAACAAAAGCTGCTCAAGGCCATTGAGGATTATCGCCGCATCGCCGGCCGATTCCTCCTCGATGCCGCGGAAATTCAAGCCGATAAAATCATCGCGCATCTCAAAGATTATCCTGGGGTCGAAAAAATAACTCCCGCCGGTTCCCTGCGCCGCGGGCGCGAAACCGTCGGCGTTCTCGACATCCTCGTCACCGGCAAAGCCTGCACCAGCGAGGATGGCCGCGCCGCTTTGGGCGAGCACATCCTCAAGCTGCCGGGCATTCTTGACGTCATCGCCAAAGGCGACAACAAAGTCAGCTTCCGCCTCCGCGGCGGCATGCAGGTGGACGTGCGTCTCATCTCGCCGGCCTCATTCGGCGCGGCCATGCAGTACTTCACCGGCTCCAAAGCCCACAACGTTGCCCTGCGCCAACGCGCCCTCAAAATGGGTTACACGCTCAACGAATACAGCCTTTCGCGTCTGGACAACGAAAAAACTGTCGCCGCTAAAACCGAAGAAGAAATCTACGCCAAGCTGAACCTCGACTTCATCCCGCCCGAGCTCCGCGAAAATCTCGGTGAGATCGAAGCCGCGGAAGCGCACGCGCTTCCGGAATTAATTACCCAGACCGATATTCAAGGCGACGTTCACATGCACACCGTCGAGACCGATGGCCGCAACACCATCGAAGAGATGGCCGAAGCGGCTGCGAGTCGCGGCTATAAGTACATGGCCATCACCGATCACTCCAAGAACCTCGCCTTCGCCAATGGACTTGACGATCCGCGCGCAGTTGCCCATATCGAGAGGATTCACGCCGCCAACGACGCCCAAGACAAAATTAGAATTTTCGCAGGCATCGAAGTGGACATCCTGGCCGACGGATCGCTCGATCTCTCCGATTCTGTCCTCGAGCGAATGGATCTGGTTATCGCCAGCGTCCACTCGCACTTCAACCAAACGCCGGCGGAAATGACGGAACGTATTCTAAAAGCCATTGAAAATCCGAACACATCTATCATCGGCCATCCAACGGGAAGGCTCCTGCTCCGCCGCGAAGGCTTTCAATTCGACGTGGATGCCATTTTCAAAGCCGCCGCGAAAAATAAAGTGGCGGTGGAGTTAAATGCCTATCCCGATCGCCTCGACCTATGCGACCGTCATTTGCGTTTGGCGAAACAGCACGGCGTGAAAATTGTGATTAACACCGATTCTCACCACACTTCGCATCTGGAGAAAATCCGCTTTGGCATTCTCCAGGCCCGCCGCGCCTGGCTCACCAGAGCTGACGTGCTCAATACCCTTCCCGCGAAACAATTCGCGAGAGCCATGAAGCATGCATGGCCGCTGGCAGCCTAGATCTGGCTATTTGACGATCTGGCTATTTGAGGTCCTTGCAATAGGGCATGGAGATTTCGAAAGCATCTCCCGTGGGCTTAGCTTTGACTGTGACCGTCATCTTCGAACCCTTCGCGCCGTCGCCCATGCCCCAGCAGACTTGCCTGGTGTCCTGATCGAAGAAAACGAACGGCAAAGGACCCTCCACATCCACATGGGTGAAGCGGGGGCTGCTCGAAGAGATGGAAGAGCTACAGCCAGTAAGCCCTATAAGACCCATAAAAATGATGACGAAAGCGAGTGGGAGTAGTTTTTTGTAGATGGCTCCTCCGTTCAGAAGTAAATTTCGGATGTTCGCAGCTTATCTCTGCTTTTCGTATTTTTTCCGATGAAAGGCATAAAATCAACGTCATGCCTGAGGAAACTCCGTCCCCAACTCCAGTCCCCATTTCATTCAGCATCGGCGAAGAATTCAGCGCGCCCTCGAAAAAACTGCCTCCCGCCAGAATCGTCGCCGCCTGCATCGTGATTATCGGGGTGGTTGTGGGCATCTGGGCCTTTATTCAGCGTCCGCATTCCTTCGCCAGCGGCTCGATTGATACCATCAACTCGGTCGACGTCCCGGGTCAAAATGCGACCCTACTTGCCCTCAACATCACCATTCAAAACAATGGCACCGTTCCCTACGTCATTCGCGAAATAGAGGCGGCTGTCGACACAACTACAGGACACTTTTCTGATCAAGCCGCATCCGCGGTAGATTTTGCCCGTTATTACCAGGCCTTCCCTGATCTCAAGAAAGCTCCGCTCGATCCGCTGATGCGCGAAGCCCGCGTTCCGCCCGGCGGCACGTTGCGCGGCACGATTATGGTTTTATTTCCTGTCACCGCGGACGCCTTTGCCGGTCGTAAGTCTCTGAGCGTTACAGTGACCCCCTACGATCAGCCGGTGCCGCTGGTTCTTACAAAATAGCGGCAACTTGATTTCCCGGCATTTCCAGTTGAGGGAGTACGAACCGCCACTCACTGGTGCTTCTGAAGGAAGCGCTTGCGCATCGTAGGATTGGTCGATTCGGGATTGAGATCGTCGTACTTCAGACAGCTTATGGTTCCATCCACTTCGAGCACCGCCAACGCCACATCTTTCGAGCTCGAAATGCCATGCTCGCGAAAGGCTCGATCCAGCTCATCTTTACTGACCCGTTCTTTCATCATGTGCTCTTGAATGATCTGGCCGTCATGCACCAGTAGCGTGGGTTGGCCTTCAATGAATTTGCGAAAGCGGCGGTTCCTGCCGGAGATGGCGCCTACGATGTAGTTCAGCACCAACAACGTCGAAGCGGCCACGGCTCCCCCGGCGAGGGACGTGTCCGGCCCCGTCATCGCGTTCTGCACAGAGTTGCTAAGCAGGAGCAAGAGTGTGAGATCGAAGGGCGTCATCTGCCCCACTTCCCGCTTGCCGCTCAAACGCACGCCCACCAGAACCAGAATGTATATGGTCAGCGTGCGGACGGCGATCTGGGCCAGAACGTGCGCGCTGGTTGTCATAACTTGCGATGCATGGTTTATTGGCCGGTCGTAATCGGCACCGGCGCACTCTTCGGTGTACTTAGATAGCCCGTAGCCTGCTTCTTGGTCACCGTCCACACCACGATTTCATATAGCAGGTGGTCGCGGCCGCTGTAGAACTGAATCGGCTCGCTGGTATTGCGGTCTTTCTTTTCAATCGTGCGGTCGTCCGACGTGACGTTCATCGTGAACTTGCCCCGCTTCTCGTCGGTCTTTTTCAGTTGCAGGCTGATGGTGCCCACGGGCTGCGGCTTCGCGCCCTTCACCAGCGTGAACTCGTAATAATTACGATCACCTTTATGCTTCAGAACTTCTAAATCCTGCCGCGTATTGGCAATCAATCCGCTTTGAACGCCCAAATCCCCGACTGTGCTCTGCAGTTTGGCTTCAGTCGCCGCCAGCTCCGACTTGGTGGAGGCGACATCCGTCTTCACTCCGCCCACGTCACTTTTCACGTTGGCAATGTCGCCATTGACCTGATTCAGGCCTTGTTTCTGTTCTTCCGCCAGCCGTGCCTGGGCGGCTTTTTCCGCTGCCTGCTCTCTTTGCAATTCCGCCGCGCGGTCCGCTAATTCCTTCTTCGTCAAGCCCAACTGTTTCGCCAGCGTTTCATCGTCGGCTTCTGCTGACTCCATGCGTTTGCTGAGGTCGGCAATCTGCGAACTGCTCGCCACCTGGTCTTGCGTCATCTTGTTCAGCTTGGAGTTAAGGTTGTAAAGGCCATAGCCAGACCCCGCCACATAAGCCACTCCCAGAATCAACAGCAACCACTTGCCGCCAGTTCCTTCCGACCCCGTCTGTACCACCCCCCCGTCATCTGCCATCTCAATCTCCTATGGATATGGTGCACATATTGTTGTGTACACCATCAATTGTGTCAATTGCTCGCATGGTGCCGCCTGCTATTTACAGCTGGACACTCCGCAACCGCAGCGAGTTCCCAATCACAGATACCGAACTGAAACTCATTGCCGCCGCCGCCAAAACGGGGCTGAGTAGTATTCCAAACCAGGGATACAAAATCCCCGCCGCTATCGGCACTCCCAGCAGGTTGTAGATGAACGCAAAGAACAAGTTCTGCCGGATGTTCTGCATCGTCGCCCTGCTCAACTTGCGCGCTCTCACAATGCCCAGCAGGTCACCTTTCAGGAGTGTGATGCTTGCGCTTTCCATAGCGATGTCTGTCCCCGTAGCCATGGCGATGCCGACCTGCGCCTGCGTCAGCGCGGGAGCATCGTTGATTCCATCTCCCGCCATCGCCACTTGCCGCCCTTGCGCTTGCAGCTTCTTCACCACTTCAGCCTTCTGTCCCGGCAACACGCCCGCTTCAAATTCCGTGATCCCCAGTTTCTGGGCGACTGCCTTCGCCGTCGCCTGGCTGTCACCCGTCAGCATGACCACTCGTATGCCTTGCTGCTTAAGCTCATCCAAAGCCTTCGCCGTTGTCGGCTTAATCGGATCGGCAACACCGAGCACTCCCCGGGCACGACCTTCAACGGCCGCAAAGATCACCGTCTGTGCCTGCTCTCTCAGCTTCTGCGCCTGCGGTAGCAGGGCATAGATGCCGACTCCCTGCTCGCTGAAGAACTGCTCATTCCCCGCCAGCACCTTGCGCCCGTCCACATGCCCACTCACGCCCCGCCCCGGATAGGCCTTGAACTCAGTCACCGGAAGAAGCGGAATGTTGCTCTCCTTCGCGGCAGCCACAACCGCCGCGCCCACCGGATGCTCGCTTCCCTGCTCCAGGCTAGCCACCATCCGCACCACATCACTCTCATTTTCGCCTGCGAGTACTTCCACCGATTCAAGCGCGGGCCTACCCTCCGTTAGAGTTCCTGTCTTGTCGAGCACAAGCGTGTCCACTTTTTCGAGCGTCTCGAGCGCTTCCGCGTTCTTGATGAGCACGCCCGAGCGCGCTCCCCGTCCTGTTGCCACCATAATCGCCATCGGCGTGGCCAATCCCAGAGCGCAAGGGCAGGCAATAATCAGGACGGCCACCGCATTCACCAGCGCATGCGCCAGCCGCGGTTGCGGACCGAGGACGCTCCACACGACGAACGTGAGCGCTGCCGCCCCAATTACTGCGGGCACAAACCACGCCGCCACCTTGTCCGCCAGCCGCTGAATCGGCGCCCGGCTGCGTTGCGCCTGGCTCACCATCTGGATAATCTGCGCCAGCGTCGTCTCCCGCCCAATTCGTTCTGCCCGCATCACGAACGATCCCGCGCCGTTGACCGTCCCGCCAATTACGCTCGCACCCGGCTCTTTTTCGACCGGCATCGCCTCGCCAGTCAACATCGCTTCATCAACCGGGCTTCGTCCTTCAAGGACAACTCCATCCACGGGAACCTTTTCTCCCGGCCGCACGCGCAGCTTGTCGCCTTTCTGCACCGCGTCGAGGGGAATGTCTTGCTCGCCGCCGTCGCGCACCACACGCGCTGTCTTCGGGGTAAGATCCATCAATCCCCGGATCGCAGCTCCCGTCCGGCTTCGCGCCTTTAATTCCAGAACCTGCCCCAACAAAACCAGCGTCACAATCGCTGCTGCGGCTTCAAAGTAAACCGCCGGCTGCCCGCTCATGTCCCGGAATGAATCAGGGAAGAGTTGGGGAAACACGGTCGCAATCAAGCTGTAGCCGTAAGCCACGCCCGTGCCCATAGCGATGAGCGTGAACATGTTGGCGGAACGATTCACGATCGAGGCCCATCCACGCTGAAAAAATGGCCATCCTCCCCATAGCACGACCGGAGTCGCCAGAACTAATTCAAGCCAGGCCAGCCCATGCGCGCCGGCAAGCCTTTGCATGGGCATCCCAGGCAGCATGTCGGCCATGGCGATGGCGAGCAACGGGGCCGTCAGAGCAACGCTCACCCAAAACCTGCGCGTCATGTCGCGCAACTCAGGATTGTCCGCTTCCACCGCGACTGTCTTTGGTTCCAGCGCCATCCCACAGATTGGGCAATGTCCCGGCTCGTCCCGCACCACTTTAGGGTGCATCGGGCATACGTACTGCGTGCGTTCGCTTGCGACCGGCGTTTCCGGCTCCAATGCCATACCGCAACTCGGGCACGGCACCGGCTTCGTTTCCTTCACCTCCGGGCACATCGGACATACATAGATCGTCCCTGAATTTGCGCCCGCCACAGCCGGATTCGAAGCCGCAGCAATCATGACGGGCTTGCTCGCGGGCGCTCCCAGCGTCACGAGTCCTGCGGGAGCGCCGCCTTGCGGCTGCTTCAGATACTTATCGGGATCTGCTTTAAACTTCGCCGCGCATCCTGCGCAACAAAAGTAGTAGGTCGTTCCCGCATGTTGCAGGGTGTGCTTGGCGGTGGCCGGGTTGACGTTCATTCCGCACACGGGATCTTTGGCGCTGCCCGCCGCCGCGGTATTCGCCACTGTCAGATTTTGTCCCATTTGGTTCAATTAGATTCCGCTTGCACCCACCTGGATTGTTGTATCTTAGACCTGTATCTTAAGATCTGTATCCCAGATCTCGGAGGCCTGATACCACCCCATGACCCAGATGGAAGTTTCTTACCGCTACGGCAACGCGCCCACCGAGGCTGAAATGCGCGCCATTGACAGCATGCGCGAGGTTTATGGCGTCCGCCGCATCGCATTCGACGAAAAAGACCGCGTGGTCCGCGTGGAATATGACGCCTCGCGTTTCAAGGAGCCGGTGGTCGCCGCCCTGCTTCGTCGCGCAGGCGTGGATTTGCTCGAAAGGCTAGCTCTCGCACAATAGGCTTCAATCTATTTTAGGAATTGATTACGCAGGTAGGGATGCTCGGATTCCAAAAATGGGGAGGGCTGTTCTGGGATCCGCCTTGTTTACGGGAAACATGGCACGGAGAAAATGCAAGGGGCGTCTCGGGATCAACCTCTGGCCGAAGTCTTTCACGAGGACGCCCCGTTGCGCGCCACTTCGTCTGTCTTTTAGAATTGCATCTCACCTGCCACCCGTAAGTGATTGAAAACGCAAGACACTACGCGTCACTTCTGCGTAGATTTTTCACCCAATGCGCAATAACTACACAATTTATTGATTCGTGCCAGGGTTTAAGAAAATCAAACTAATACGGGCCTTCGTTAGCCCTTGCGTATTTCATCGTTGCCGGCCTGTCGACCCACAGAATCGGTAGCTCTTTCGTGGCTGCGTTGACGCGCTCTTGCTGCTTCGATAGGATAAAAACTGACCCAGCGCATCAAATTTTCCACGAAGTCCTTAAGCGTTGCTAGGTTTCTTCCTCTTGCGCCCGTAGCTCAGCTGGATAGAGCGAACGGCTACGAACCGTTAGGTCGGGAGTTCGAATCTCTCCGGGCGCACCATACTTCCTTTTGCTCTCTCTAGGAACCAGATCCCTCGCTCCGCTCGGGATTGCGGCTGGAGGCTCCCGCTTCGCTCACGCCTCCAAAACGCCTCAAGTTCGAAATCTCTCCGGGCTGACGATATCCCCGTTCACCTATCCTCATTCCGAATCCCCTACCGCGTCGGCGATTTCACAGAACTCATATCCTGTGTCGCGAAAACTACCATTCACCAAAGGTAATCAAAGGTAATCGAACGTACGTGACCGTTGGGTATCTGGATTATTAGAATCCGCATACTAGATTAAAAAGGTACGTTGCACGCAGATTTTCCCCCGGAAACGAAGTATGGTCAAAATGTATGTAATTGTGGTTAGTATTCTATTGACATTCCTCGCTTCGCTGGGATTCGCGCCCGAAACCCAGGCACAAGACAATAATTATCAAGTCATCACCGTCACCAACGGCGGCACCATTCGCGGCACCGTTAAATGGTCAGGTCCCGAGCCGAAAGACCTCAGTTTCCCGATCACGAAAGACCCCCAGATTTGTGATCCAGAAAATGCGAAACGAGCGGACCTGGAACGGTTAGTGATAGGTTCTGACGGCGGCGTGGCCAACACCATCGTGTTTCTCAAGAACATCCACAGTGGAAAAGCGTTGGATCCGCAAGACAGCCATCCTTTGCTCGACCAGAAACACTGCCGCTACGAGCCCCACATCATGCTGGTCCCACGGACCGCGCAATTGCAGATGAAGAGTTCTGACGCCACTCTGCACACCATTCATATGGAGGGTGCGGCCACATACAATCTGCCCTTTCCCTTCGTGAACAAAATCAGCGCCCGGCCCTTGAACAACACAGGCTTGGTCAGCCTGCGCTGCAACGGCGGCCATGTCTGGATGAATGCCGAGATTTACGTGATTGACCAGCCCTATTACGCCGTGACGGACACAAACGGCCGCTTCGAACTGACCGACGTTCCGCCGGGCCAATACGAAATTGAAGCCTGGCACGAAGGCTGGGGCATCGCCGGCCATCAAGACTCGTTTGACGTCCTGACCGAACACAAAGTCGAACGCCCGGTCTTCACCGAACCCCGCACCTGGGACAAGCAGGTCAGCGTTAACGGTGGCGCGACCTCGGTCGTGAATTTCACCCTATCGGAAAAATAAATCCGTGTGGTGTCGAAGCCTTCCCGAAAACCAGCGGGAAGGCTTTATTTTTTGGACGTAGATTTTGCGCAGGGGCCGCCGCAAAAACATGCTAGCCTACGAATGGCCGGACCCGTAGCTCAACTGGATAGAGCACTGCGCTTCGAACGCAGGGGTTGGGAGTTCGAGTCTCTCCGGGTCCACCATTGAGCTTTCGATCTCTCGCTCCACTCGGGATTACGGCTGGAGGCTCCCGCTTCGCTCACGCCTCCAAACACCTCAAGTTCGAGTCTCTCCGGGTCCCGCGTGATCGCTCACCCTCTCGCCGGCTTAACATCCGTCCGCGAAAAATCCTGGCCCTTATACAGCAGCGGCTCGCCTTTAGATTTCGCCAGGGCGTAGGAAAAGCAATCTCCAAAATTTAATTTAGCCGGATGGCCGCTGGTTTTTCCGAAGTCCCGATACGCCTGGCGTGCGATGTAAGCTTGCGCCTCAGTGACCGGCTCAATTGCGATGTCCGCCTCCGCCATCAATTCGTCAAAACGGCGGCTCGCAATGGGCTCGCGGCTGCCATCAATGACAGCCCCGGTTTCCACATAGCTCACAGCCGAAATTCGCGCCCGCTTTCCGTTCGTAACGGCGCTTTCTACGATCCGGGCAAATTCCGGCGCTTCCTCTTCAAATCGGAGAATCGCGATCAGGGCGGAAGTATCCAGAATCATTTCGGCAGCCCTTTTTCGTCATACAGAAAATCTCCATGCTCTATCGAGCGAAAGGGCTCATTCAATCGCGTTGCACAGTCTCGACCGATTTCGAGCAGACGTGCGGACAGCTTGCCGTCATGATCGTTCTGGACTCGCTTTAGCCGCTCGCGAACCGCTTCCGTAACAGCTTCCGTCATACTCTCCCCGGTTAGCCGGGCGAGTCGTTGAGCAAGCTTATGGGCCTCTTGGTTTTTGATATTCAAGCTCATGGGTATCTATCTACCTATATAAGCCACCATTCTACCACACATAGGCCCCGCACGCACTTGCTGGCCGAATTCGATGAACAGTGCCTTTCCCCATTACCCCCGTAATCTCTCTTCCGGGATTACCGTTGACCCCGATAAAGGTGAATCCTTACAGTCGTCGATAGGGGGATGTAATGAAAGATATTCACGAGGTCCTGCGTATAAAGCAGGCCAAATACGCCCAACTGGGCAAGCAGATTGAGATTTTGCAGCAGGCGGCGGAAAAGCTGCGTGAAGTTGCGCCTTTGCTGGCTGACGTGGACGACGACGATGCCTCCATTCTGCCGGAAGCGGATGAGCCTGTGGCCGCGAAAGCCGCGGCATCAGGCGCAGCATCGGCGGCAAAGCCGGCGGCGCGCGCGGTCACTCCACGCTGGCCCTAAACGCTTCGTTTCGCCCTTGCGGAGCCGACTCGCGCACTTATGCCATTCCACGCCATTTTGATCTCGAAGGACGAAGAAGCGGCTTCAATCCTGACGCCGATTCTTTCGCGTTTTGGCGTGCAAGCCCAAACCTGCAGCTACGCGGAAGCTCTTTGCCTGCTCAACGAAAGCCGCTTTGACGCGGTCGTCGTGGATTTTGACGATCCGCACAGCGCCACGCTCGCCCTGCAAGCCTGCGCCCAGGCGGTCGAGGGACAAAAAACCGTCACCATCGCCCTGCTCAGCGATAAAACCCGCCTCCGCAAAGTTTTTGGCGAAGGGGCAAACTTTGTTCTCTATAAGCCGATTTCTCCCATTCATGCTGAAGCCGGCCTGCGTGCCGCAACCGCGCTCATCAAGCGCGAGCGGCGTGGTTCCTATCGCGTGCCCGTCCAGATTCCCGCCCGCGCGAGCATTGACGGCGGCCAACCCATCGAAAGCATTCTCCTCGATTTGAGCGAGGACGGCATGGACTTGCTGAACGAGCAATCCACGCGTCCCGGCGCTGCCATTCGCGTCCGCTTTGCCCTTCCCGGCACCGATGAGGAGAGTGAATATTGCGGCGAAGCTGCCTGGGTCAACAAAAACGGTCAATGTGGCGTCCGCTTCATCGATCTCTCTGAACAACAGCGTGCCAACTTAAAAGCCTGGGTCCAGGCGCATGCCGATGAACTGCCTCCCGATCCAGATCCGGTGGCCCACAGCAAATTGACCGATTTAACTTTAGGCGGATGCTACGTAGAAACCGAATCGCCCTTTCCCGAACAGTCGGGCGTTGTGCTTTGCTTGACGGCCAGCGGAATGGAAGTCCGCGTTAAAGGGATGGTGCAGGTGATGCACCCCAATTTTGGTATGGGAATCGAGTTTGCCGCCCGCACCGTGGAACAACGCCAGCAGGTCACCGAATTTATCGAGTTCCTTAGCAGCCGCCCCGGCACCATGCCCGAATTGCTGGTTTCACCCGGCCCGCTGCATGCGAATATTTCTAACGATCTCGCGCACGACGGCCACGAAGTCGAAGATCCTCTGCTCGACCTGTTGCGCAATCATCACGACATGAGCCAGGAACAATTTCTCGAACAACTGCGGCAGCAGCGCAACTCCGAAGTCTCTTCTTAGCGGTAAATTCTCATAGCAAAATTAAAAGGCCCACACGCCGTCTCTCGTGTGAGCCATCGGAAGCCTTTTACGGCTTGTCCCACTTCGTTAAGCAATACTCTAGGCTGCCACGGTTACAAATCCATTTCAGCCAGATGAATGTTTTGTAAACATTTGTCGCCGAAAACGGCACTTTCGCACATTTTCCGCAGGATTTCCGCAGAAATACGGCGTCAGCCTACACGATTCGCCCTACATCGCTCCCTTGTTCACAGTAGAAGCGGGCTTCCACTTATTCAAGAAGGCGAGCAAATCCGCGGGCGCTAGTGAGCGGGCGTTCTCAAATTCGCCGTTGGTCTGGCTGTAGAGCAGTTTGCCTTTGCTGTCGAGAACCGCTAACCCGGGAACGCCCTTCTTCAAGGGCACGTTGTATTGCGCGGCCAGATCGAGGTTCTTGTCGTACTGGCCAATGTCCACATGGACGACCTCGTAATATTTCTCGATTACCGGCGCCAGGTCGGGACGATGAAAGGCAAGATCGAGAACGTGACAGTCATAGCACCAGTTGGCTCCGAAAACCAGGATCACGCGCTTGCGCTCTTTGCCCGCACGCTCGATGGCTTCTTTGATCTCGGCACGAGCATCGCTTCCGGGGTGATAGATGTCTTTGTCGGTCGAAGCTGGCTGTTGCAAGCGCATGGCGTCGGTGCGCTGGACCATCACGATCTTCCACTGGTCGCCCTGCTGCTGCCACACTTGCCCCTCCCTGATGTAAACCGTGTGCCGGGGCGGCCCAGCGGAGTCCACGTCGATCTGCATCACGATTTGGCGAAGGCCCGCTGCCGACGATTCCGACTGCGCGACAGAGATTTTCAGGCCGCGCGGCTTGAGGCCAGTCCAGAAAGCAACGTCTTCTTCAGCGGTCAGAGTGGCCTTGCCGACGGAAACCTGCGCGGGCGGCGTCGTGCTGTAGAGCGATTCGAGGGCCGTTCGATTTGCCGCTCGAACCGCATCCTGCCACTGGCCGAGGGGCGCGAAGTCCTGCGCCGCAGCGAAAGTTACAAGGGCGAGAAATAAGCCAAACACAAAAAAGCGTCCCGCACGGGTGAAGCTGAAAGTCATGGAATCTCCTTGCATTTAATATACAGACGCAAGCGGAATATTTCGGTTGCTGGAGTCCGCAAGTGCAGGCCAGAACGCGGGCCGCTCCGCGCAAGATCCCTCGCCCCCACTCGTGAGAGAGCGGGGCTTCGGGACGACAAGATTTAGTGCCAAGATATAAATGGGATGAAACGAATTCTAATTGCGACTTCGAATCCGGGCAAGTTGCGCGATTTGCAGGGCGTGGCGCGTCCTCTGGGATTGGAAGTGGAATGCATCCCAAACTTTGCCAAACTTCCCTTGGTGGTCGAAGATGGCAAGACATTCGAAGAGAACGCGCGCAAGAAAGCCGAGGAGTATACCTTGCATGTTCCCGGAGAAGTCGTGCTGGCCGACGATTCCGGCCTCGAAGTAGACGCGCTCGGCGGAGATCCGGGCGTTCACTCAGCCCGTTACGCTGCCGATGAACCGCATTTAGCCGATGCCAATACCGACGACGAAGCCAACAATGCCAAGCTGATTCGCGCGATCAAGAAAGTTACTCCTGAAAAACGCAGCGGCCGGTTCGTATGCGTGCTCGTCGCGGCAAGAGATGGCAAGGCTCTCGCGACATTTCACGGCGAAGCCGAGGGGGTCATTCTTGAAGCTCCTCGTGGGACAAATGGTTTTGGTTACGATCCGCTGTTTTACTTTCCGCAAATTGAAAAGACGTTTGCGGAATTAAGCGCGGAAGAGAAGGCAAAGTACAGCCATCGCGGGGCAGCGTTTCGAAAATTTCTGGAGTGGCATGTGAGCAAAACGCCTCGCGGCAACTGAGGTGCCATTGGCTTGCAATTTTGCCCTTTGTACTTATAAACATGTACTAGTGATTTCCCATTTCGGGAAACGTTCCCAAATGCGTTTTAGAGCCTCCCTGAGGGATTTAGGTCGCGCATGCGCCCTTTGGGTGACCACGAACGAGATCGCCGCTCCTGGGCCGTTCTAGGCGTGAAAAATGGGGTTCGACTGATCGGTCGGGAGGTGATTTTGCACGCCGGAAACATCGCTCCGACGAAGAATCAATCACTTGCACGAAGTGTCAATAACTTACGCGCCTAACAGCCCGACCCTGTCATCCTGAGAGCCCGCGCTTTGCATCGCGGGCCGAAGGATCTCGCGCGGAGCGACCGCACAAATCCGGTCCCAGCTTGTCATTCTGAGGCTGGTGACTCGTGTTCTTTGACCGGACTGAGGGCGATGCGTCGCATGTTCAGCACTAAATACGCTTGACGTAACGCGTATATATTATTATCTTAAGGGCTGTGATTCTCAGCTACCGCGACAAGCGGACGCGAGCTTTCGCCAATGGAAAATGGTCAAGGCATTCTCCGGGTTCGAGCGGGTGGCGCGAATGAAACTGGATCGGCTGGAAGCTGCCGTGTCGCCCGGTGATCTTGCCGCATTGCCAGGCAATCGTTTTGAATCCTTGCGCGGCGACCGCAAAGGCCAGCACAGTATCCGCATAAACGATCAATGGCGGATTTGTTTCGAGTGGGCGGACGATGCGGCGGGGCCGTCAAACGTGGAGATCGTTGACTATCATTAGGAGCACGCTGTGACACTGATGGCGATTCACCCCGGGGAGCATCTTGCTGAAGAACTCGAAGCGCTCGATATGAGCGCGGCGGAGCTGGCGCGCAAGCTGAACGTGCCCACCAATCGGGTTACGCAAATCCTGAACGGGACGCGCTCGGTCACGGGCGACACGGCCTTGCGCCTGGGCCATTTTTTCGGCACCAGCGCACAATTCTGGTTGAACCTGCAGAGCCTCTATGACCTTCGACTTGCGCAGGAAAAGGCTGGAAGATCCATCCAGTCGCTGCCCCGGCTCAAACATGATACCGTTCACGCGTGAAGAAATCGCGCTTGTTTGTGAGAAGTAACCATTGCCGCTACGTTACCTCTTTCGGCCCACGATGCAAGGAGCGGATTCTCAGGACGACAATTCTTAAAAGAAGCTCCCATCACCTTGCCGGGGTCATCTGCTCGAAGCTGCCATTCAAGTAGCGGTTCGGATCAAAGCTCGGGTCGTTCGTATGGACGTACGTTCCGTAGCCGTCAGTCCAGTGGTAGTTGTAGTCGTTGTACTGGTCAGACACCTGGCCGTATTGGTCCTGCATGTGCTCGGTACCGCGGATGTTCTGGTCGAAATCGTCCGCGCGCTTGTAGAAATCTTCGTTATCGCTGGAAGTGTATGACGATTTCTGTTGCGCGCGATTTTGGGCGGCGAGGTTCGCGTCAATGTTCGCCATGAATTGATTGCTTTGCGCAGTGAGTTGGCGGCTGCGCTCTCCCGCAGCCTGAATTCCAGCGTAGTTGCGGGCCATGGCCTGCTGATAGTACTGCCCTTGTAACTTCTTCACTTCCGCAAGGCGCTGTTGCCAGCCGGGGTTGGGGTCAATCGACGTGGCCACGAAGCCGAGAACCGGACGAACTGATTCGAGTTTGCCTGACTTCGCTCCGATACTGTGGACCAAAAGCATCGTGCGATGGAATTCGCCGATGCGGCCATTCGGCGATGACAGCCTCTGTATCGGCGTCATGAAGCCATAGAACTCTTCATCTACTGGAGCGCCATTGATTTCGTAACTTACGCGCATGCAAATGCCTTCGCCCTCCGGCGCACTTTGCGTGAACAATTTTGGGAAGGCCTTCGGCAAATCTTTAACCGGACGATAACCAAGAACTCTTAGATTCTTCATACCGGCGCGATTCGGGCCGATAACGAACTTCACCATCGCGACCGGCAAGGTGATGTTGGGATAGTGAATGCCACCGATGCCCTCATGCCCATAGGGCGGATGGTCATGCGCGGGATCGAGCCAGATAAATAAATCTGCGGGATAGAATTCAGTCCACTCACTGCTGTCAGGCGATTCGATGCGCGCCGAAACCCGGACGGGCACGTAGAAGTCGTTGTAGTTCCAGACAACTTTGCTGGTGGACTTCCATCCCTCGGGAACGGCGAGGCGGGAGACAACGAGTCCGCCTTGTTGGGTGTCAACCACTTCGTAGGGGTGAAAATTGACTTTGGGCATGGATGGCGCTGGTGTTGGCTTCTTCGATTGCGCGACGCAGGCAATGCCCGCTGCGAGCATGCACAACGCGACAGCATAACTACGACGCGCGAGTGGCATAGAGTAGGTCCCCAAGTTTAGTGACAGAAACTTTGCGCTATGGCCGATGCGCTTGTCAATTCTGCGGAGGGAGTAGTGCGTTGCAAGTCATGGTGCTAACTAAAATCTTGTCATCCTGAGAGCCCGCGCTTTTCATCGCGGGCCGAAGGATCTCGCGCGGAGTGACCGCACAAATCCGGTCAGGCACATCGCCCCCATTCTGCGGCTAGATCATGCCAGTGCGGATTCATGGACTCGATCAATCGCAGCTTTTTGTTCCGCAGCCACCCTTTGATTTCCTTCTCCCGGGCAATGGCATCGCCCGGATGGGAGAACTCTTCGTACCAAACCACCCGCGTAAGATTGTAACGGCTTGTGAATCCATCGTTGATTTTGTTCTTGTGTTCCCAAACCCGTCTAGGCAGATTTCAGGTGATGCCTGTATAGAGAACATGCAGGCGTTGATTGTTGGTCATGATGTAAACTCAGTAGCGTTTCGGATTTTGCATTCCGGGGCTTTATAGGAAAAAAGAGGCACGCGTGTCTGTGACGAGTGAACATTGGCACCGCGCAGGATCCTTCGGCCCGCGATGAAAAGCGCGGGCTCTCAGGATGACAAGGTATATAGTCTTGATAAGTAGCAATAGTCCGCGTGGAAAGCTCTGCGTGCGTGAATTAAGTCTTGAAATTGCTCCTTCTGTAAAATTGGATTAGTGGCCTCATGCTCCAAGTGCGACGGGTTCGCGGAAAGATTCAACATCGGCAGTCTGCGGGAATACCTAGACATCGTCCGTCAGTTGATCGAGATCGTGAATCAAGGGACGTTTTTTCTCGTCCGCGCCAGTTGTCCCCTGCAGGATATGTTCAACACGCCGATGCCAGGAGACATCATTTCTCATGATTTCCGATGCTTGATGTGTGAACGTGAATTCCGCCTTAGTGCCGATACTTATCATGGGGGTGCAAGTTGGACGGTTGGAAACGTACCAAAACCCGTTGAAGACTTATCAACACCTAACTGAGGCGCCACAAGGCACTTTCATCCGCTTTGACTTCCCTTCTTTCGCTCCAAGATAGTAAAAAGTTATCGTTTGTCTCGGGAACGCAGAAGCAGTTCTGCACCGCGCAAGATCCTTCGGCCCGCGAAGAAAAGCGCGGGCTCTCAGGATGACAAGGTGCTGGGATTGTCAATGTGCTGTCCCCGCCTTGACTTCCCTTCTCTCGCGCCGGGATAATAAAAAGTTATCGTTTATCTCAGGAACTCATAAGCAGTCAGCGGGAGCAAGACATGGCTGAAACGGCAGGGGCGGAAAAAGTACGCAGCGGGGCGCAAGCGCCGCGGGCCTTTACTTCCAATCCCCTGATTACGCTGTGGAACACGGTCATCGGCAAAAAGATTGTCATGGCTGTGACCGGAGCGGTGCTCGTAGGCTTCGTCATCGCCCACATGGTGGGCAATCTTAAAATCTTTGAAGGCGCTGACGCGATCAACACCTACGCGCATTTTCTTCGCGTAGTCGGCATGCCGGAACTCGGGTACGGGCAACTGCTCTGGATTGTGCGTTCGGTGCTTTTGCTGAGCGTCATCCTGCACATCATCGCCGCCTGGCAGCTTACATTGATGAACCGCGCGGCGCGTCCGGTGGATTACAAGATGCGCGCGAACCAGGAGTCTACTTGGGCTTCGCGCACCATGCGCTGGGGCGGCGTGATTCTGCTTATCTTCATCGTCTTTCACATCCTGCACTTCACGCTCGGCATGGTCGGCTTCCAGCCGGGGCAATGGCAGGACCTGGCGGTTTATCAGAATGTGATTGCGGGATTTTCACTGTGGCCGGTTTCAGTTTTTTACATCATTGCGATGGCTGCGCTCTGTTTGCATCTTGATCACGGCATCTGGAGCGGAATTCAGACGCTGGGCTGGAATACGCAGAGGAATCAAGGCAAGCTAAAGATTCTTTCGAGCTTGATTGCAGTTGTAATTTTTCTGGGATTCATTTCGGTGCCGGTGAGCGTAATGGCCGGCTGGTTAAAGTAGTCAAGGCAAGGGGAGAAATTTTTGCTCGACGCACATATTCCATCTGGCCCGATAGAAAAAAAGTGGGACAAGCGCCGCTTTGAGATGAAGCTGGTGAATCCGGCGAACCGGCGCAAGCACTCGATCATTATTGTCGGCTCGGGGCTTGCCGGAGCGTCGGCTGCGGCCACGCTGGGCCAGCAGGGCTATCACGTTCATTGTTTTACCTATCACGATTCGCCGCGGCGGGCGCACTCGATTGCCGCGCAAGGCGGCATCAACGCAGCCAAGAATTACCGCAACGATGGCGACAGCGTTCAACGCCTTTTCTATGACACGGTAAAGGGCGGCGACTTCCGTTCGCGCGAAGCGAATGTCTATCGGCTGGCCGAAATCAGCGTCAACATCATTGACCAGTGTGTGGCCCAGGGAGTTCCCTTCGCCCGCGAATACGGCGGCTTGCTTGATACGCGGTCATTTGGTGGCGTGCAAGTGCAGCGAACGTTTTATGCGCGCGGGCAGACTGGGCAGCAGTTATTGCTCGGCGCCTACCAAGCGCTGGAAGAGCAGATTGCCGCGGGCAACGTCAGCATGCACAACCGCACCGAGATGCTCGATGTGGTCATGGTCGGCGGGCGGGCGCGGGGCATCATCACGCGCGACCTCTTAACTGGAAAGATCGACGCGCACGCTGCCGATGTGGTCGCGTTGTGCACCGGCGGCTATTCGAACGTATTCTTTCTTTCGACGAACGCCATGGCGTGCAATACCAGCGCAATCTGGCGGGCGCACCGGCGGGGAGCGTTGTTTGCGAATCCGTGCTTCACGCAGATTCACCCCACCTGCATTCCGCAGAGCAGTGAACATCAATCGAAGCTGACGCTGATGTCCGAGTCGTTGCGCAATGATGGCCGGGTCTGGGTGCCAAAGACGAAGGGCGATAATCGTCCGCCAAACCAAATTTCCGAGGGTGAGCGCGACTATTACCTCGAACGCCGCTATCCCAGCTTTGGCAATTTGGCTCCGCGAGATATCGCGTCGCGCGCAGCGAAGGAAGTTTGCGACGAAGGCCGCGGCGTAGGACCCGGCGGACGAGGTGTTTATCTTGACTTCGGCGATGCCATTCGGCGGCTCGGCGAAGAGAACGTTCGCGAGAAGTATGGCAATCTTTTTGATATCTACGAAGAGATTACGGGTGACGATGCTTACAAAAGCCCGATGCGCATTTATCCCGCGCCGCACTACACCATGGGCGGATTGTGGGTGGATTACGACTTGATGTCCACGCTGCCGGGATTGTTTGTGGGCGGCGAGGCCAACTTCTCCGACCACGGCGCGAACCGCTTGGGCGCGAGCGCGCTGATGCAAGGTTTGGCCGATGGCTACTTCGTCCTGCCGGCGACCATCCCTAACTATCTTGCCAGCACCAAGTTCGACAAAGTTGACACTTCGAACCCAGCTTTCGCGCAGGTAAAGGCGGAAGTCACGGAGCGGCTGCAGAAGCTGCTCAGCATTAAAGGCAAACGGACACCTGATTCCTTCCATCGCGAACTGGGCACGCTGATGTGGAACAACTGCGGCATGGCGCGCTCGGAAAAGAGTTTGACCGAGGCGCTTCAGAGAATTCCCGCGCTGCGCGACGAGTTCTGGAACAACTTGAGCATGGTGGGAACGAACGAAGAGTTGAATCAATCGCTCGAAAAGGCGAACCGCATCTCTGACTTTATGGAACTCGCCGAGCTGATGTGCCTGGATGCGCTTGAGCGCAAAGAATCCTGCGGCGGGCACTTCCGGATTGAAAGCCAGACGCCGGACGGCGAAGCGCAGCGCGATGATGAGCACTTTTCGTACGCGGCGGCGTGGGAGTGGACGGGAACTGGCAAGAATTGGGCGGTACAGAAAGAGCCGTTGACGTTCGAGGAAGTCCATTTGGCCCAAAGGAGTTACAAGTAAGCATGAAACTTACGCTTAATGTCTGGCGGCAGGCCAACGCGAATCGCGCCGGATCCTTTGTGACTTACGAGGTTTCCGGCATCACGCCGGATATGTCTTTCCTCGAAATGCTCGACGTGCTCAATGAAGACCTGTTGACCAAGGGCGAAGCGCCGGTGGCGTTTGAGCATGATTGCCGCGAAGGAATTTGCGGGTCGTGCGGTTTCCTGGTGAACGGCAAGGCGCACGGCGGACACAAAGGCACAACGATTTGCCAGCTTGCGATGCGCTTCTTCAAAGATGGAGACTCGCTGACGCTGGAGCCATGGCGGGCCAAAGCCTTCCCTGTTATTCGCGACTTGGTCGTGGACCGGTCTTCCTTTGATCGAATTATCCAGTCTGGCGGATTTATCACCGTGCCGACTGGCAGCGCGCCGAATGCGAATGCGATTCTGGTGCCGAAGGAAAATTCTGACACGGCGTTTGACGCAGCTGCGTGTATCGGCTGTGGAGCTTGCGTAGCGGCGTGTCCGAATGCCTCGGCGATGTTGTTTACTTCCGCAAAGATCACGCACTTGAATGTTCTGCCGCAAGGGCAACCGCAGCGCGACCAGCGATCGTTGAACATGGTCGCGGCGATGAAGGAAGAGATGTTCGGAACTTGCACCAATCATGGCGAGTGCGAAGCGGTTTGCCCGAAGGAGATTCCGCTGGAATTCATCGGCAAGATGAACCGCGATTTGGCGCGGGCGGTATTCAAGCGGCGGCGCGAGCCGATTCCGGTGAGTCCGGTTGTGCAAGAGGCGATGCAGAAGTAACCAAATGCCTATAGGACTCGCTTACGCCTACGCTCGAATCCTTTTAGTTCTAACAGCGATTCTTTTCGCGTTGTCCCTCGTCCTGCATTTGGGCGTTTTATTTCACGTAAACCAAGATTGGTCCAAATTTGTGCCGTGGCTGTTCCGCCTGACTGTATCTGCGAACATGTTGGTGCCGATTTTTTCTAAAGATTACCTGCGTTGGATGGATCAGGTTAAGGCCTGCCCAAAGTGGTTGTGGAAGAGCGCCGTGGGCGTTGCGCTTTACAGCATGAGTACCTTTGTAGTTCTCATGTTCTCTGGAGACATGGCGCTCTGCAACTATACATCTTCCGGTTTTCCGCTTGGTTCGATGCGCTCTCCTTCTGCATTATTTACGCGGCAATCTTCAAGAATTATTTAAGCGGGCCAGAAGTCTCCCGCAAAGCTTTATACTCGGCTGGGTTTGGGATTTTGACCCTTGTGCTATTCACGCTCGGTTCCTATTTCCATCCCCATGAAATCCGATATTCGAATCAACTCAACGGGCAATAGATTCACATAACATCAACAATTGACATTTTTTGTAAGCGAAGTGCCACAGGGAAAAACAATTCCACTTTTTGACCCTGAGTCCCAATAGGGGCGTAATGCAATCAACAACATAGAAGCTGCGCCAAGCCCTACCAATGGCCCGCCAGATGCACCATTTCACTGCGTAACATCGCCGGCAAACGCGAGGGTAATGAGCAGTAATCGAGTTTGCGACGAAACTTTGGTAACCGGGCGTAGAAATTAGTGGACGACGAGCGAGTGATTTGGGTTAGAATCACGGCTCGCCCTTTTCCCCGGTTCCATTTAAGGATTGGTTCCACTTCGTGAAGACAGCAAAACTGGTTCTACAAAAGAGTTCTGGCCTGATGGTGGCGGCGTTGATTTTGGCTGCCTGCAACCCCGCCCTGGCGATGCGGCGCGTCACGCATCATCATCTGCAAATGGTAAGAATGCACCACGGGCGTTTTCACCGCCTTTTCTGGAACCCGGTGTTCCGGCCTTCGCACGAGTCCCTGCTGAAGCAGAATGAAGAAATCGACCGCATGGAACTGCCGCGCATCCAGAATGAAGAGCAGTTAGAAGAATTCAAAGCCAGCGGCGCGCTGGTGCCTATCAATGCCAGCGAGACGCTGCGCTTCGATCCACGGCTGGCCGAAGACCGGCGCTATTGCCGGCCCTGGACGCGTGATTTTGTGGAGGATTTAAGCCAGGCGTATTACAAGCAATTCCACGATCAGATTCAGGTGAACTCGGCGGTGCGGACGGTGCAGATCCAGAAAAAGCTGCGCCGGCATAACCGCAATGCTGCGCCGGAGACTGGCGAAACAGCCTCGTCTCACCTGGCGGGAATTACGGTTGACCTGCAACGCCGCGGCATGAGCAAGGCGCAAGTGAAGTGGATGGAAGCTTACCTGATGCCGTTACACGATGCAGGCGTAATCGAGCCGGAAGAAGAACGGCACCAGTGGGTGTTTCACATAGCGGTTTCTGACAGGTACCTCGATTGGCGTGACGGTAAGCTATCGCTGGCGAGCAGCAGCGTGAGCACGGGCGCAGACTTGGCTTCCGCTTCCATATCGGACGACTCTTCGGTGCCGCTGCTTTCGGCGTCTCCCGCCTTCTCCTGGGAGCAGCCCAGCAACGCCTGGTATCAGGAAGTCAGCACGCCTCGCGAGCCGTAAGGCTTCGGCTTACAATTCTCTATGCTCATCTTGATGGCTGGTTTGCCCGGTAGCGGCAAGACTACGCTTTGCCGCGAACTGGCCTCGCGTCTCTCTGGCGTCGTTTTGAGCAAAGATGACATCCGCGCCGCGCTGTTTTCGCCGGAACTAATTGAGTATTCCAGCGAACAGGATGACTTCTGCCAAAAAGTTATGCTCGAAACAGCGGAATATATTTTCGGCAAACATCCTGAGCAGCGAGTTTTTCTGGATGGGCGGACATTTTCGCGCCGTTATCAACTTGAGCAAGCGGTCGCAGCAGCAGAGGCTTTAAAGCAGCCGTGGCGGATTCTGGAGTGTGTATGTTCCGACGAAACGGCGCGACAGCGGCTGGAAGCGCAGGTGGGGGAACATCCGGCGGCGAACCGGGATTATGAGCTTTACCTTCGTTTAAAGCGGGAGTTTGAAGAAATAACGTGCCCGAAGACAGTGATTGATACGGATAAGCCGCTGGGCACATGTGTCGAGCTCGCCCGCGATGCCTTAGGGGAATGATCGCACTGGATTCTTGACTACCAAAGACTTGGATAGCAAACTTGCTAAGATTCGAAAGCTGCAGGTGCATGAATCCATTGGCACGCAATCTACAATTCATCGGCAGGCTCCGAGCGCCGGGCCTAGCGTTATTGGCCGGGATGGCCATGGCGATTACCTCGTGCGGTAGTAGCGGAGGCACGCCAGCGTCTTCGGGTACGACCACGGTCAGCATCGTGTTTAAGAGTCCGCTGCCGGTGGCTCTCGCCGCACAGATTGGTACGGGCGGTTGGATGGCGGAAGCCGTTCCCAGCAACGGCCAATTTAGCTTGACGCTTCCGGCGGGACAGACGAAATATGCCGTTGCGTATGTTTGCCCCACGCAACAGAATGGTTCAATCTCAACCAGCTCAGAGTCCGTGATAGAAGCGACCACGGAAGATAACCCCAGCGGTTTTTGCCCAGCGACCGGATCGTCAACTGGGGGTGGTCCAACGACGGGGGTCGCGACTGGCAGCGTGGATGCATCCGTGTTTAGCGCTGCAAGTGTGGCGATCTACAGCGCCAGTAACGCAACCGTGAACGGCCCGATTGGCAATTTCAGCATCACGGAGGGAACGGGGACCTGGGATTTCGTCGTGGCGGCACTGGACGCATCGAATAATCTATTGGGCGTGAAAATTATACGTTCTCAAGCTGTCCCCGGTGCAATCAATGGAGGCAATCCCATCGTTTTGCAAAGCAGCGATGCGGTCACGCCACAACCTCTTACGATCGTGTCGCCGTCTGGATTTACGGCGCAACCAATTGTGCAGGCAGATTACAAAACGAGCGGACTAATTTCGACTGGGTTTCCCTTGATTAGTCTGATTAATCAGATAATGGGTACTATTCCGACGTTGTACCCTGCTATTTCCGCATCGGAAGCACAGCCCAGCGATACTTACGAGTTTGTCGCCATTGCCACTAATCAGGGCCAATCGATCTTGGCCGGTGAGACAACGTCAACGGCCGAACCAATCACGCTTACTTTGCCCACACCCCTGCCGTTTACTGCGCCAACCGCTTCACAATTCCCCAGCTTTTCGAACGTCGGACTGGCGGGCACAGTCTCCTCGACGACATCTGCCTCCATTACCTGGTCAACCAGCAATTTCTCCAACTTTGGGGGAATAAGCGTTACGGCGACATCTGCTTATCAAAACGGATCGACGTCAATCGCCATCCCAGACCTCACGGCGATCCCCGGTTTTCTTGCTCCGGCCGCGAGCGGCACACAGATCTCATGGCAGACGTCAGCAGCGGCAGAGACATCTACGCCCGGATCATCAGCGTCGGTGTTAAATCGTGGCATGTTTACGCAACCCTAAAAATGCAGCTCTGTCGTACAATTTAGTGTTCATTCCATTCCACGGGATGCTATGGGCATTCCCTCAACAGGAGATCTCATGCGCAATTTTGTCATTGGATTGGTGGCAAGTTTTGTTCTCACGGGACTTACGGGGGCGCAAACAAAGGCGCCGGCGGCAGCCGCGCCGGCACCGACCACCGCAGTTATTGAAACCACGGTCGGTAATTTAAACTGCACGTTGTTTCCCGACAAAGCGCCTGTTGGCGTGGCCAACTTCATTGGACTGGCGACGGGAACCAAAGACTGGGTCGACCCGAAGACGCACCAGAAAAAGCACGGCGTCCCGCTCTACGATGGTACGATTTTTCACCGCGTGATTCCGAACTTCATGATTCAGGGCGGCGATCCGGCGGGCAATGGCTCCGGTGATCCGGGGTATAAGTTTGTGAATGAGACTTCATCGGACTTGCTTTTCGATAGGCCTGGGCGGCTTGCCTATGCCAATGCCGGACCGGATACGAACGGTTCGCAGTTCTTCATCACGGAGATTGCATACCCAAGCCTGAATGGCGGGTATACGATTTTTGGGCAGTGTGACGACGCGGCCGTAACTCTGGTGAAGCAAATCGCGCGCATGGGGCGGGATTCCAATGACCGGCCGTATAACCCGCCCGTGATTAAACACATTGTGATTTCTGGGCCGGGCGCGCCGAAAGGGGCGGCTGCTAAGTCATCCAAGACCATGACGAAGAGCAATTAAGGGAAGCACTTGGCACATAGCACTTAGCGTTTCGCATTTGGCGATAAACGCCTGTTTACCGATTCGCAAAGGCGCAAACGATCAGCGACCACCGACAAATAGCCTGAACAAGAAAGGAATTTCATGGCACGACAACCTGGCACTTATGCAGTGTTCGATACATCCGAAGGCACGATTGTGTGCCGATTGTTTGATAAAGAGGCTCCGAAAACGGTAGCCAATTTTATTGACCTAGCCGAAGGCAAGCGCGAGTGGACTCATCCGGTGAGCCGCAAAAAAAGCAAAGACCGGCTCTACGACGGCACGATTTTTCACCGCGTCATTCCCAACTTTATGGTTCAAGGCGGAGACCCGGCGGGCACAGGCTTCGGCGGCCCCGGATATCAGTTTGAGGACGAGACCAAAGGCTCATCCCATCGTTTCGATAAGCCGGGCAAGCTGGCGATGGCCAATGCTGGCCCGAACACCAATGGCTCGCAATTCTTTATTACGGTTGCGCCGACGACGTGGCTAACGGGAAACCATACGATTTTCGGCGAGGTAGTTGAAGGCTACGAAGTGGTGGAGAAAATCGTGGATACTCCGCGGAATAAGCAGGACAAGCCGTTGAAGGATGCGGTGGTAAAGTCGGTGGTGATTGAGAGGGTGTGAATCAGCGGTTGGCCAGAACGCGAATGCCGGGAAGTGAAAGTAAGTGCTCGTCGGCAGTAATCAATGTTAAATCAAATACTTTCGCCGAGGCTGCCAGAAACTGATCTGCGGGATCGCCATGTTGGAAGTTAAGAGACGCGATGGCGAGAGGCACGTCGATTGTGAGAGGCGCTTCTTCGAGCCGCAGCTCGGAAATTGTGTCCGCGACCCACGCTGAAATCTCACTGGGAAGTTTGAACCGCCCTTTGCGGCACAGGATGGTCAGCTCCCACACGCTGATGGGTGACAGGAGCAATTCGTTTTCGAGATTTGCGAGAGTTTTCGCAACGCGGCCAGAAAGCCGCTGCGGATACAGGGCGGCCCACAGCCAAACGTGGGTATCCAGAAGGTATTTCACTCTTTCCAGGCGTCCCAATCATCCAGGCTGCCGGTGGGGCCAACGATATCGCCCAAAATTTCTGCGGTTCCAGCCATGCAGCCCAACCGCCGACCGTTGGATTTTTCCGGGGACGGTGGAAGCACTTCGGCCACCGGCTTGCCGAAGCGGGTTACACGAATGGGCTTACGCGTTTTGCGGACTTCTTCGAGGATGCCGAGGCACTTGGCTTTGAACTCAGAGATGGCGACTTCCTTCATGAGAATATTTTACTATGGTGAATGACCATGGTCAACTTTAAAACATACTTCCATAAAATCCGTTGCTTTGGCAAGAAATAAACCCGCCTCGAAGGCGGGTTCGTTGCTTTCACTAGCTTTCGAGCTACATCCCGATTACGCCAACCAGTTCCTTCACCGCATCCGCGCTCTTGTTCAATGCAGCCTGCTCTTCGGCAGTGAGCTTGATTTCGATGATCTGCTCGATGCCTTTGGCTCCAAGCTTCACCGGGACGCCGACGTAGAGGCCCTTGATGCCGTACTCTCCGTCGAGATAAGCCGCGCAGGGCAGGATTTTCTTCTTGTCTTTGAGAATCGCCTCGACCATCTCGGTTGCGGCGGCTGAGGGCGCGTAATATGCGCTGCCGGTTTTGAGATACTTCACGATTTCAGCGCCGCCGTCACGGGTGCGCTGGACGAGTGCTTCGAGCTTAGATTTCTCGATCAATTCGGTAATAGGAATTCCGGCAACGGTCGAGTAGCGCGGCAGCGGAACCATGGTATCGCCGTGCCCGCCTAGAACGAATGCGGTGACGTTTTCCACGCTGACTTTCAGTTCTTCGGCGATAAAAGTACGGAAGCGCGAAGAGTCGAGCACTCCGGCCATGCCGATGACGCGCTCGCGGGGAAATTTGCTGAGCTTGAACGCGGCCTGGGCCATGGCGTCCAGAGGATTCGACACGACGATGATAATGCAGTTGGGCGAGTACTTCACCACTTCCCCGACCACTGCTTTCATAATGCCGGCGTTGGTGTTGAGAAGATCGTCGCGGCTCATGCCGGGCTTGCGGGGAATTCCGGCGGTGATGACGACGATGTCCGAGTTGGCCGTATCGGCATAATTGTTGGTGCCGGTGACGTGGGAATCGCGTTTCTCGATGGGCATGGCTTCGAGCAAATCGAGGCCTTTGCCCTGTGGCACGCCTTCAATGATGTCAATGAGAACGACGTCAGCCAGTTCTTTGGAGGCAATCCAGTGAGCGGCAGTTGCGCCTACGTTTCCTGAACCTACAATGGTTACTTTTTTTCGCATGATTCCCTTTCGTAGATAAAATCAAAATTCTTTTACCGCGGAGAACGCTGAGTACGCAGAGAAAATCATTTCTTATTTGAAACTCCGCGCTCTCGGCGTACTCGGCGGTGAATGCGCATTTGACAAATCAAAATCGCTCACAGCAGATAAACGCCGAAAACGCAGATACGGCAAAAATTAAATCTGCGTTATCTGCGCAAATCTGTGGCCCAACTCTTTTTATTTTGCAGCTAATGTTGCCGCCTGCATGTTCTCGATTATGCGATCACCGAATTCACTGGTCTTCACTTTCGTTGCGCCCGGCATCAGGCGTTCAAAGTCGTATGTGACTGTCTTATTAATGATGGTGCTCTCCATACCATTTTCGATTAGATCGGCAGCTTCGCCCCATCCCAATAGGCGGAACATCATTACGCCGGAGAGAATCACCGATCCGGGATTGATGACGTCTTTATCGGCGTACTTCGGCGCGGTACCGTGCGTGGCCTCAAAGATGGCGTAGCCGTCGCCGACGTTCGCGCCAGGAGCGATGCCTAGTCCGCCAACCTGAGCGGCGCAGGCGTCGGAGATGTAATCGCCGTTGAGGTTGGGGCAGGCGAGCACGGAGTATTCATCGGCGCGGGTGACGACCTGCTGGAAGATGGAGTCGGCGATGCGATCGTTGATCATGACTTTTTTCTTCCATGCGCCTTTGCCGTGGGTGGAATAGATCGCGTCGAGGATCGACTTCACTTCTTTGTAAACGGATTGAGCGAACTCCGGCGGAGCGAATTCCATACCGGGTTCGATTTGCGCAGCGTTTTCTTCGACAGAAATGTTTGGATTTTTGTCTTTGTTATCGAGAATCCAGCTCTCGCGCTCGGTGACAACTTTGTCGCGGAACTCGTCCACGGCGACTTCGTATCCCCATTTGCGGAACGCGCCTTCGGTAAATTTCTGGATGTTGCCTTTGTGAACGAGCGTGACCGTCTTGCGATTCTCGTCAATTGCACACTGGATGGCCATGCGCACCAGGCGCTTGGTGCCTGTAATTGAAATTGGCTTGATGCCGACGCCGGAGTCGAGGCGAACCTGCTTCTTGCCGTCTTTTAGCATGTCTTTGTTCAGGAATTCGATCAGCTTTGCGGCTTCGGTAGTTCCCTCTTCCCATTCAATGCCTGCATAAACGTCTTCGGTATTTTCGCGGTAGATGACGACATCCATGCGCTCAGGATTTTTCACGGGCGAGGGCGTGCCTTTGTAGTACTTCACCGGGCGAATGCAGGAATAGAGATCGAGAATCTGACGCAATGCGACGTTCAAAGAGCGAATGCCGCCGCCAACTGGCGTAGTTAGCGGGCCTTTGATGGCAACGCGAAATTCACGGACTGCGGAGATGGTGTCGTCGGGAAGCCAGTTATCGAATTTGGCTTTGGCTTTTTCTCCGGCGAAAACTTCATACCAGGCCACGCGGCGCTTGCCGCCGTAAGCTTTTTCGACGGCCGCATCGAAAACGCGAACCGAAGCCTTCCAAATATCGCGACCGGTACCATCACCTTCGATGAAGGGGATGATTGGATTATCCGGCACCTGATATTTGCCGTTTGAATAATTAATTTTTGCGCCGTTCGCCGGAACCTGCACACCATTGTATGAAGCCGCCATTACTTACTTGCCTCCGCTGTCGGATAGGAAACTAATTATTATAAAGCCGAAATGCACGAGAGTAACTGTGGGCAGTGTCCTAAAGGGCGTTGAAAAAGGCGGGGTAAAAATCTGGTTTATGTGCTAGTTTCCGACGAAACCTCGGCGAGAGATCCTTTCGCAACGGATCAGAGGTTGAGTCTCAGGAGTCTTGCATTCATTCTGGCGTCAGCGATACGGCGCGCGCGCGCCCTGTCCTGCGCTGCTCTCCATCGCTTTCCCGACAGAATTAGCGGGAGGAAACTGGCTACAAAAGCTACAAGAACACCTGCGGAAAGGGCTATTAGAACGGCCAGATTTCCCATGTTAAGCTCCTGTAGACAGTCTACACCTTCTGTCCAGCCCAATAATACAATCAACGCGGATCTAGGACACCACCTAACTGTGCGCCACGCTGAAAGAGCAGATAGACTTTAAAGAAATCCAATTTCAAGAACGAACCTTGCGAATTTTCTATTACTTTTTATTGGCGTTGGGGATTTTGTCGGCGTGGAATTGTCTTGCCCAGGACAAGCCATTACCTTTGCCGGATGCGCCTACATCGCAGGCTGAAAAGGCTCCGGTCCTGCTGACCCGCGAGGAAAACACAGGCTGCGTCATCAGCAAATGCCTGGCCACGCATCGTTTCTGGGACAAAGAAAACGACTGGCTCTTTGCCGGGGTATTCGCCAGCCGGTTTCTCGATTTTGCATCCACGAAGAATTTTTTAGCGCGCGGACGCAGCGAAATTCTGCTCCCGGACGATATCGTCTACAACAATGCCGGATTCGCCGCGCTGGAGGCGGCGGGCGCGGCTACTTCTGTGGGCATTTCATACATCTTCCATAAAACGGGCCATCACAAAATGGAGCGCTGGCTCTCGATCGGACATATCAGTGTCACGACGTTTGGCGCGGTTCGAAATTATTGTCTGAAGTCGAAGCACCCTGCCGGGATGTGAGCACAGGCGCTAAAGCGCGAGCGGACCGAAACGGCCGCGCCACACTACCATCTTCGCGTCCCGAAATATTTGCGAACTCCAATCGTAGTGAAGCGTCCCCACGGGCCGTTTGGGCCGAGGTCGGCGGGGCCGAGGTTGCCGGTGCGGGCCCCAAAGCGCTCGAATAAGGGATGCTGCGTAACGCGAAATTCAAATCCGCGGCCTATATAGGCGCCGCCGCCCCAGGAGTATTCGACGCCGATGGCATCCGGCGACCAGGTGTAGAGAGCCTGGGGCACGTTCTTGCCAAAGAGAAAATGCGGCTCGGCAAAAAGAAAAATTCGACGAAATTGGCCTTTGCCAAAAGGGCGAGCTTCCGCCACTCCCGAAAGCATATAGCGCGCAAACATGCTGCATGGGGCATTGGCTCCTCCAAAATCGCGGGCGGCGGCGTTACATAAATTGGGATCGATCTCATTGTGGGGTGGGGCGATGTCGAATTGCGCGAACCCCCAGAAAGTATCTTTGGGAAAAAACATCCGGTCGTTGGTGTCAGTAATACTTTCAGACTGCGCCCAAGCAAAACCGCACAGAATCACCGGCAGCAAAACTCCAAGCAGCCGCGTCTTTTTTTTCGCGCCCATTGCGCCTCCGTAAGTTGTAAATGGATAGAACTAGAGTCAAAGCAGCTTACCCGATAACGCATCAAAACCCAAGACAGAACAGTGACAATCCACCCGCCGCGTCATGCTAGGATTCTTCTACACGGAGCGAACAAAGCATGTCATTCTCGAAACTTCTTTATGTGGCTGTACTCTCAGGATTGGTGGCGCTTATGGCAAGTAACTCTTTCGCAGCATCGAACGTTTACGACTTCACGATGTCGTCGATTGACGGCAAGCCCATGCCTCTCTCGGATTTCAAAGGCAAAGTGATTTTGATGGTCAATGTAGCCAGCAAATGCGGTTACACGCCGCAGTATTCGGCCCTGGAAGCGCTCTACGAAAAATACAAAGACCAGGGCTTTGTGATCGTCGGCTTCCCGGCCAACAATTTCGGCGCGCAGGAACCGGGCACGAATGCGGAAATTAAGACTTTCTGCTCGCGGACGTACAACGTGACTTTTCCCATGTATAGCAAAATTTCAGTCAAGGGTGACGATCAGGCTCCGCTTTATAAATACTTGACGAAAGACACGCCAGCGCCCATCTCCGGTGACATCAAGTGGAACTTTACGAAGTTTTTGGTGGATCGCAACGGGAACGTTGTGGAGCGCTTCGAGTCGGCGGTCACGCCGGATTCTCCGGAAGTGACGTCGGCAGTGGAGAAACTGCTCAAACAGTAACGCGCGGGACGCGCCTGTTACAATCATCGGTCAAGGCCTTGACAAGCAGACGCTTGTCGCTCACTTTAATCTATGGACTTTGACCAGCTGGAAACTTTTCTTGCTGTTGCCCGTTTGGCAAGTTTCTCCCGCGCTGCGGAAAAGCGCTTTCGCACGCAGCCTGCCATCTCGTCGCAGATTCGCCTGATTGAAGAAGAAGTGGGAGCCCGCTTGCTCGATCGCTCGGGCGGCAAAGTTTCGGTCACATCTTCGGGCAAAATATTCTTGAAGTATGCCGAAGAAGTCCTGGAAGCGCGCAAGTTCATGATGACCGAAGTGGCCGAGACCGAGCGCGTGCCGCGCGGCGAAATCACTATCGGGGCCAATGAAGGCACGTGCCTGCACATCCTGCCCGAGGTCTTTGCCGGATTCAAGAAGAAATACCCTGATGTGGCGGTCAATATCAAACGCTCCGACTATGCCGGCATTCTTGAAAATGTGAGCGACAATCTGGTGGATTTCGGCGTCGTCTCACTGCCAGTAAGGGACCCGCGCCTTACGGTCATGCCGATTCATAACGACGAACTGGTTATCATCACGCCTATCCATCACAAGCTGGCTAAAGCCAAGGCACTCAAGGTTGCGGAAGTGGCAACCTATCCTCTCGTCGTGCCTAAAGGCGGCCATACTCGTGATGTTCTCGACCACCTTTTCTACGAACGAAAGCTTAAACCCCGCTATGCCATGGAACTTGACTCCAGCGAACTGCTGAAACGCTTTGTCGCAGCGGATGTGGGCATCGGCTTTATCGCCCGCTCACATGTACAGGAGGACATCCGCGCGAAAGTGCTCGCAGTCATTAACATTGCCGACGCCACGATTCGCCGCGATTTGGCGCTGGTTTTTCGCAAGGACAAAGCCCTGAGCCGGGCTGCGCAGGCTTTTATCGATACCACGGTGAAGTTAAAGACGGCAGGCGCCGATGTTCCCGGGAACAGCTAAGTGATCGATCGCAGCAACCTCCACAAGGTTTTCAGAGTCTTATACAAGCAAGGAGTTTCTCGATGACGACCCGACGCAGTATCCCCATGGCGCTGGCCCTGGCTGTGCTTCTGTCTTTTTACGCCCTCGCCAAAGGCGGCCAGAGTTACACGGGCGAGGTCAGCGACAGCATGTGCGGCGCGGAACACATGATGAAAGGCAGCAAGGCGGAGTGCACGCGAGCCTGCGTGGCCAAGGGATCGAATTATGCTTTAGTCGTCGGGGACAAGGTCTATACGCTGGAAACGAACAACAGCGCCCTTATGCATAAACTGAACGATCTTGCCGGGCAGAATGCCCGCATCACCGGCAAAGCAGATGGAGCGGACAGCATTGTCGTCAGTGCCGTGAGTGCAGCGAAGTAGAGTTCACCGCGGCGGGAACCACGCCGGCAAAAAAATATTTTGCTTCTCGCCGCACTTTTCATATTCCCTTCACAATTCGCTATGTTAGATTTAATTCTGTTTCACCAGCCCTTTACTTCGGAGGAATATTGAATTGGGAAAAAACATGGTTCCCAAGAAGATTTTTTTCACCAAAGGTGTCGGCAAGCATCGGGAACGCCTGACGTCTTTTGAGCTTGCCCTGCGCGATGCCGGCATCGCCGCGCAGAATTTGGTTCGCGTCTCTTCTATTTTCCCTCCGCAATGCAAGTTGCTGGCACGTTCGCAGGGATTAAAGTATCTTTCGCCGGGTGAAGTGGTTTTCGCCGTGGTGGCTGAAAACTCCACCCATGAACCGCATCGCCTGCTTGCTTCGAGCATCGGCGTGGCCATCCCTTCGGATCGCAACACTTACGGGTATTTGAGCGAACACCACTCCTTTGGCGAATCGGAAGATGCCGCCGGAGATTACGCGGAAGAACTGGCGGCAGAAATGCTGGCCACCACGCTTAACGTGGAATTCGATCCCGACCGCTCCTGGGACGAGAAAAAAGAAATCTACCGGATTTCGAATAAGATTGTGCGTACAGCGAATGTCACGCAATCCGCGGTCGGCGATAAGCGCGGCTTGTGGACTACGGTCATCGCTTCCGCAGTATTGATTTTCGAATAACGAAAACGCTTGCAAATGAGAATGGCCCGTCCATCAGAACGGGCCCTTTTTACTTTTTGTCGCTCGGTTATTTCTTGCCTGACTTCTTAGTCTTGGAAGTGCTCCCGCCTGACGATTTGTTCGGCCCAAGCCTTTCAAGTACAGCCGCCACAATCAATGGCAGTCCCACCGTGGCGTCTACGAATACTTCGCCGAACATGCCACCTTCGGCCGGCGGGACAAACTTACCCCATGAAATGGCCTCACTATAAGGACTGCCCGACAATCCTCCCCAATACACCGGCTCCGGGCAAATGCGCAGGCCGTAGTGGTAGCGCTTTAGGGGAACGTTTTCGCCCATGCGCCGGTGCCGCAATTCGATAAACGGCCCAAATTGCTGCGACCAATTCCGCGGGACGCCGCCGCCGATGGTGAATATGCCCAGGCGTTTTTGCCGCAGCAACGTCGCAGCAAAATGCTCCAAGTCCTCGAACGGGTCAAACCGCAACCGATGCCTGCCCGTGGATTCGCGCAAGCGGTTGCTCAAGGCCACGTCCAGTCCCAATTCGGAGTCCGTAAACGCCGGCACAAAAACCGGCACGCCCTTCTCGAAAGCAGAGCGCAGGATGCCACGCTGGTCTTTGTCCCGTTTGGCCAAGTGCGCGCCAATGGCATGATTCAGCTTGTAAGAGCACATAATCTCGTTGTGGTCCCAGCCTTCGAGAATTTGTGCCATCACTTCCTGTACATCATCGAGGTTCTGCTCCGGCTCCAGCGTGTCATACACGCGGTTATAGCCCTGCTCGTAAAGCTCAGTATCGGAAACATCTGGGTTGTAACGAAAATGCGAGCGTCCCGTGGCTTCGACCAGTCCATGTGCCATAAGAGCACCGGTCGACACGATGGCATTGACGATGCCCCGGTCGATGAGTTCGGAAATAATGAGACCTTGCTTGGCAACCGTCATGGCGCCGGCGAGAGTCATGACCACAAAACAATCCTGGTCACGAGCCATCGCTTCCAGCACATCAGCTGCTTCGCCGAGCTGACGTCCCGTAAAGGCCGTTTTCGACATGGCACGAACCAGGCCGTCAATTGAATGAATTTTGCCCAGATCGAGCGGCTCCAGCGGAATCAATTTGTCTTCCACCGCGTTATGCAGCTTGCGCTCGATGCCCGCGCCCTCATGATTTTCGTGTTTCACAGTTGCCCCCACAGGATTGCTGGTTGAAAATGATTCACTTTTGCAAGAAGAAGTAAGTTATCGCGGAACAACAGCTGCGGTCAAAAGCGATTGTTAACGCGGAATGACACGTTAACGGCACGATAGAGAAAGATTACGCCGCAAGTGCCGCCAGCGATTCGAGCTGCCTAAGGTGGTTAAGATCATGTCCCGCCATGGTCTCAATCAGCGTGCGAAACGTCATATCGCCGCGCTCGGGATGCGTCAAGGACTTGCCGAAGGCTGCGGGATCCAGCGAATTGACGAGAGCGCAATTCCACATCCGCGCGGCAGAAAAAAGAGCAAGCGCGTCGCTGGCCGAGTATGCCGCATAATTCCTGGCCCATTCATCCTGCTCAAAGGGTTGTACAACGTGACGCTCCTGGGCGAGAGTCTGGCGAATGCGGAAGGCGAACACCAATTCGCAATCTGCCAGATGGCACACAATCTGGCGGGCATTCCATTTGCCTGGAGCCGGGGCCTTTTCCGCGCCCTGCGGCCCCATGGCCGCAACAAGGCTGTTCAAGCGCGCAGGCGTGGCGGCGATGACCTCCAGCGCGTCCTGGTTCCCTAAATACGATGCGTATGCATTCATGGATTGATGATACCGCTTGCATCGTCTGCGAGCCAGCGCCATCCAATGCTTTGGTATTCTATTGCGGCCACGGGAGAGAAACGTGAATTCTGGTAATTTTCGCGTCGGATTGATTCAGATGTCGGCGACGCCGAATCCTGACGACAACCTTAAGCGCGCCATGCAGCAGGTGCGCGATGCTGCGAAAAAAGGCGCGCAAGTCGTTTGCCTGCCGGAACTTTTCCAGACGCAATATTTCTGCCAGCGCGAAGACGCGGCTTTGTTTGATTTAGCCGAACCGATTCCCGGGCCAACGACCGCAAAACTCGCCGCTCTTGCGAAAGAACTCCGCATCGTCCTCGTCGCATCTCTATTCGAGAAGCGCGCGCCCGGCGTGTATCACAACACAGCCGTGACCTTTGAAACCGACGGATCGCTCAATAGCATTTACCGCAAGATGCATATTCCCGACGATCCTCTTTACTACGAAAAGTACTACTTCACGCCGGGCGATTTGGGATTTAGAGCGGCAGACACATCGCAGGGTAAGATCGGTACGCTCGTCTGCTGGGACCAGTGGTATCCCGAAGGCGCGCGGTTAACGGCGTTGCAGGGAGCAAATATTCTTTTTTATCCGACGGCGATTGGCTGGCATCCCGCGGAGAAAGCCGAGTTTGGCGAAGCGCAATATGATGCGTGGAAGACGATTCAGCGCGCTCATGCGATTGCCAATGGTGTTTACGTCGGCGTGGTCAATCGCGTCGGCAAAGAGCACGGCGACATTCGAGGCAAAGCGACTTCCGGCGAGGGGCTTGAGTTCTGGGGTGGATCGTTTATAGCCGATCCCTTTGGCCGCGTCATCGCGCAAGCCTCGCATGACAAAGAAGAAATTCTGATCGGCGAAGTCGATTTGAAGCTCATCGAGGAAACGCGCCGCAACTGGCCATTCCTTCGCGATCGGCGGATCGACAGCTACGCTCCGATTACCAGCCGGATGATTGACTAAAAATGATTGACTGACATGCGCAAGTCTTCCCTATCCGAAATCGAAATGCCATCTCACTTTGGCTTTCGTATGCCTGCTGAATGGGAACCGCACGAAGCGACATGGCTCGCGTGGCCGCACTTCCGCAATGACTGGCCCGGAAAATTTGAACCGATTCCCTGGGTCTATGCCGAGATCATTCGCAATCTATCGCGTCACGAACGCGTCGAAGTCATCGTCAAAGACGCGAATGCCGAAAAGACTGCCCGCAAAATCCTCAAGCTTGCGAATGCATTAAATAAAAATATCCGCTTTCACCTCTGGCCGACCAATCGCGTTTGGACGCGTGATTCAGGATGCTCATTCTTGACAACAGGTCCCTCGACGTCGCTCGGGATGCCACGGAGGGGAGGCTTAGCCGCTGTGAAATGGCGCTTTAACGCCTGGGCCAAATATCCGAACTTTCAGCATGACGACAAGATCGGTAGCCTGATGGCGGAAAACTCCAAAGCCCCGGAGTTTTGGCCGTTTTTCCCAGAAACGCCCAAAGGCAAGCGGGTCGTCCTCGAAGGCGGGTCGATTGATGTCAACGGCCAGGGGACGCTGCTCACCACCGAAGAGTGTCTTCTCAGCAAAGTGCAGCAGCGCAATCCTGGAATGAAGCGTGAAGATTACGAAAGGATTTTCGCCGATTACCTTGGCATCAAGAATGTCGTTTGGCTGGGCAACGGCATCAAGGGCGACGACACTCACGGCCATGTGGACGACCTCAGCCGCTTCGTTTCTCCAGATACCGTTGTCACAGTGATGGAGTCAAATACGAAAGACCCGAACTACGAGCCGCTCCGAGAAAATATGCGCCGCCTGCATGCGTCCACCAATCAGGACGGCAAGCCGCTTTCGACCATTGATCTGCCGATGCCTTCGCCAGTCATATTCGAAGGACTCCGCTTGCCCGCCAGCTACGCCAACTTCTATATCGCCAATGGGGTCGTCCTCGTGCCCGTTTTCAACGACGTCAACGACCGCGTAGCGCTCGACATTCTGGCTGACCTCTTCCCGGATCGCGATGTAATCCCCATCTATTGCGGCGACCTGGTCTGGGGATTCGGAACCATCCATTGCATGACCCAGCAGCAACCCAAGGCATCCACGTAGAATTAATTCTCCATGACAACCGATGCCGCCGCTGGCCTGAATTCCGACGAACTATGGATGGAAGAAGCTCTGCGCGCCGCGCAGCGTGCGCTTGACGCTGGAGAAGTTCCGGTCGGAGCAGTCGTCGTATTCGGCGGCAAAATCGTTGGGCGAGGCTGGAACCGCAACCTCAGCGACTCCGATCCGACGGCTCACGCGGAAGTCATGGCGCTGCGCGAAGCCGGAGCACGCATCGGCAACCATCGTCTGGTTGATTGCGAGCTGTTTGTTACAATTGAACCTTGCGCCATGTGTGCCGGAGCGCTGGTTCATGCCCGCATCAGCCGCTTAGTTTACGGGGCAGACGACGAGAAAGCCGGTGCCGTTTATTCGGCGCTGACGGTGGTAAATCACCACAAGACGAACCATAGAATGAAGGTTCGCAAAGGTGTTCTGGCCGGGCGTTGCGCCGAGATGTTGCAAGCGTTCTTTAGGGCGAAGCGAGAAGAAAGTCGTTAGAGACCGTCGTTAGCACGATGCGTTTCGGCCAACGACTAAATGCTAACTGCCATCGGCTACAACACGGAGAGGTGCGTGAGCGGTTGAAATTGAGCCGGTTGCGGGCGTGAGCGCAAGCGCGAGCCCGCAGGCGAAATCCTGAGCGCAGCGAAGGACCGAAGCCACTAGCCAGCTCCACGCAGTTAAAATTTGAGACGTCGCACGGTACGGAGAGGTGCGTGAGCGGTTGAAACGATCCGCCTCGAAAGCGGACATACCTTAACGGGTATCGTGGGTTCAAATCCCACCCTCTCCGCCATATTCAAAATTCCTTAATAAATTTGAGATTTTTGGGGTTTGTTACAAAAAATTAAGTCCTTTTGTTACAAAAAATCCCGAGTTCTTCACAATTCGCCACTGTTCGCAGTATTTCCCAAATGGGAGAAATACTCGAAATGGCAAACCGGAAAGTTTCGATTTACGTCCGCACCAGCTCTGGGGCCGGATACAAATACCAAAAACCCACATACGTGGACAAAGCGCAGAGCCGTCTGAAACCGATCAAAGACGGTCAGTTTTATCTTCGGTACACCGTTGACGGGGCCTCCAAACTAGAAGCTATTGGGACTGACCCATACGTGGCCGCCGACAAAAAGCACGAACGCGAACGCTGGTTGCGCAATCATATCCCGCTATCGATCAGGAACACACCGGAGCCGACAGAGCGACTCTCGATTGAAACCGCAATTCGGAGGTATTTCCGCGAACTGGAAACCTTCCAAGGAAGCTCCGGTTACGGAACCGCCCCGCGTACAATTAAGGTCTATCGAGCACGGTTGATCTTGTTTCAAGAATTTTGCGCGAAACACGGGATTAAATATTTAGGTGAAGTTGACAACCGCGATGTGCTCTTGCGTTATATCCAGTCGCTCCAATCAATGAAACAAAAGAATGGCAAGAGTTTTTCTGACCGCTACGTCTTCTGTATTTTTCAAACCGCAAACACTTTTCTCCGGGCCAACAATATCAATACTGCGAACCCGCTCCTTGGGAAACTAGGATTCGCGCCAAAAAAGCCAAAGATGTATTCGCCTGCGGATCTTAAATCGTTGTTTGCGCTCATGCATGCAGAGGAGAGGCTGGTTTATTCCTTTTTCCTCAACTCCGGCTGCAGAGAGCAAGAAGTTGCAAACGTTGAGTATGCCGATTTGCTCTTCAGCGAACACCTATTGCATGTTTGCCCGAAGCCGGAACGGGGCTTCCGGTTGAAGTCCAAGAACAATAGGAACGGAGACTCTGGGGATCGACACGTTCCGTTGCCGTCAGCGCTGATGGCGAAGCTGAAAGTCCGCATGCTGGCCCGCAAAGCAAAGCCGAGTGACTTGGTGTTTCCTGACAAAAATGGTACGGTTGAGCGGCATTTTTGGCGAAAATTGAATCAGATTGCGAAGCGAGGTGGGCTATCGGGCAATTGGCAGCTTCACCGTTTTCGTAAGACGGCTGCTACGAATTGGCACGACGAGGGAATTCCGCTGGGAACGATTATGACCCGGCTCGGACATACGAATCTCCGCGTAACTCAGCTTTACTTAGAACTGAAGGGCGGGGGTCGCACGACGCCGGAGGTTGTGGAGCAAGTGAATAAATCTGCGCTGGCTGCCTACGTGTAGTTGTGCGGTATAACTTTTTGGCCCCGACTTAAAAACGGGGGCTTTCTTTTTTCCGGTGGTTTCAAGTATTAGGCGGAATGACCCTGAAACCATTACTAAACGCGAAGCAAACAGCTGAACTCCTAGCCATCCATCCCGAAACGTTGTACTCAATTAAGCACGAGATTGGATTCATTCGTGTTGGGCGTGCGGTCAAATTTCATCCCGACGACGTGCTCTCATACCTGGAGCGTCGGAGTTCCAAATGAGGATCGCGCAGCCCTACTCCTCAAATCGGCAGGCCGAACTCGAAACCGCTCGGAACCATGAAATCATTCGCGCTCTGCGTGTGGGCGGCATTCAACTCACCGAAATGCAGAAGCGGTCGTTCGTTCAGGAGTACATTGAGCACGGGCGAACCGCGCTAACCTTAATGTGTGATTTAGACACTGTCCGCTTCAATGAAAAACACAGCCCAGCGAAGCCGAAAAAGCCCAGCAAAGGAGAAAAGTAAACCACGCCCGCGTACTTCAGTTAGAAATAAATATTTGTTAGTTGGCTCATCAGGCTCGCTGGAGGGGTATAACTTTGAATTTCCCTTGAAAATTGGCGAGAAAAACAATCTCTTGCATTTCCTAGTTAGTCCAGTCATTAAGTACAAATATTAGGGCTGTAATAGAAACGCTTATTGTCTGCAGAGCCGTCATCGTAGAAGTCCACTATCGTGTAACCCGCCGGATCGGTGCATCCATCATTTGGGTGCCACCAATTTCCGCACAGCGCAGGATTGCAATAATAGTTGGTGCCTGTGTAAGCGTCATACAAGTCGTCTTTGCGATGGAGGTGACCGCTAAGGCAGACTTTCACGTTTCCATACGTCTTGAAAAGCGGGATTAAGCGATCTTGATCCTGATGCAAATCTGTGCCACAACCTGTTACCTTCCGTCGAGCGAGCGTATCTGCACTTACTTGAATCGGGTAGTGGGACACGATACATACATAATTCTTGGCGGAACCAAGCTGTTCCTCTAGCCAATCAAATTGGCTATCGTCAAGGCACGGTTTGACTGGGTAAAAAGGAGAATTCTTGACGCCGTCGTACTGTATATCATCCAAGAACAGAAACGTCCAAGGCCCTTGTACGTAACTGTAGTGGCTTTTCTTATCGGGGAAACCGAGAGCGCAGATGGCATCGTTCTTACGCTGGCAAGCTTCCTGCTTGGTTATTGGAGTTGACTGGGCATCCCACCCTATCACGTCATGATTGCCTAATATCATGTGATAGGGAATTAGCTTAGTGAGAGGATTAGAGTTGAGAAAGCTGAGAAATTCAGGTAGCTGCTCCTCGCAGTGGCCTGGATTGCAAACTTCCCCCTCGTAAATCATGTCTCCCCCATAAACCACGAAGTTGGGCGGGATGGCCCAGCTCCGCAAATTCTGCACGGCCAATAGCGCACT
>Ga0181522_10000126_pt1 | contig 62152 bp, 50 predicted proteins | sample PEATcosm2014_Bin_27_FD_121103 | JGI IMG/M metagenome (GOLD analysis project Ga0181522, IMG submission 121103) | Peatland microbial communities from MTU Mesocosm Facility, Houghton, MI, USA - PEATcosm2014_Bin05_10_metaG | ecosystem: Environmental > Terrestrial > Soil > Wetlands > Peat | place...
CTCGAATAGGCTGGCGTGAACATTCCATGAGAGAGACTTCCCAATGACCGAGCGTCTGCCCATGGAAATCTCCGTTCGCCAAGCGAATGGCGTGCATACGCTGGAAGTACACGGTCGGCTGACCATCGGCGAGCCAAGCGAGCAACTCACCGAAGTGTTGCAGCTGGTCGTGCAAGGCGGCGGCCGCAAGGTGGTGGTCAACCTTAACGGCGTGCCGCAGATCGACAGCTCGGGAATCTCCTCGCTGGTGCGCAGCTCGATTCAACTGGCCAGAGAGGGCGGCGCGCTTCACCTGGTATGCGGGCACGGTCGCGTGCGTGATGCGCTTACCGTCACGCGTCTGGTGGAGGCCATTCCCACCTTCGAAACCGATTCTTCGGCGCTAGCCAGCTTCGCGTAACCTTTCGATTGCTGATTCCGGGCGGTGGTGGGACATGAGACTCGAATCCGGTTGGCCTTCACTTCGGATCGTTTTGGGGCTTGTTGTCTGCGCGATGCTGACCGTTCCGGTATGCGCACAGCGTCTACGTCTTGATGACCTTGCAGAACGGCTCGCTTCGGAGATCACGAAAGCCGACGTGAAGTCGGTCGCGGTAGCCGATTTGCTGGGTACAAACGGACAGAAATCAGACCTCGGTTGGTATCTGGCCAGCAAGCTGTCGGATGACTTGCTCAGCAAAGCCAAGAACTTCCGGATTTTGGATCGCGCCGAGCTGACCGACACCAGGATAAACGCCGAGGACGTCGCGTCAGCCGAATCGCTGAAGCGCATCGGCAGCACCTGGGGCGTTGAAACCATCGTCGCCGGTGTCGTGGAGATTTCCGCGGACCAATATCTGGTTACGGTCACGTTGCGAAGGGTGGCGGACGGCGCGGTGATTGCCACCGCATCGCAGGTGCTGCAGCACTCACGGGTTTTGGACCTGCTAAGCCCCGCTGGCGCGGAGGTCGAAGCCGCGAATCCGTCGCGGGTCGGGGTCATGGGAGTCGGTGTGCCGGCATGCACCTATTGTCCGATCCCGGGGTATTCCGACGAGGCCAGGAAAGCAAGGATTCAGTCGGCCACCGTCGTGTTGATGGTGACCATCTCGGCCAAAGGCAGCGCGGAAAAAATCAGCGTCCTGAAAAGTCCGGGTTACGGGCTAACCGAGAAAGCCATCGAAACCGTCAGCGATTGGAAGTTCCGGCCTGCTCCGGGCAAAGACGGCGCACCGGTTCCTGTAGCTGTGCCGATCGAGGTCTCGTTTCGCTCGTCAAGAACGTAACGAAGAGGCAGGTAATTCTGCGGCCTAGCCGCTCTTCTTCAATTCCGCCAGAACCAGCTTTGCCAATTCTTTCAACGTCTCAAACACGCCCTGTCCGGTAACCGCCACGCCTTCCAGTACCGGCTCGCCCTTTCGCTGCAACTGCTTGGTGAGGTCGGGAATCGGCAGCGCGTTCGGCAGGTCTCTCTTGTTCAATTGCAGCACGTACGGGATGGTATCGAAATTCAGCTTGTGCTCTTTCAGGTGCTCCTGCAAGTTCTCCATGGTTTCGAAATTCGCATCGAGGCGCTCTTCCTGGGAATCGGCGACGAAGACAACTCCGTCGGCACCTTTCAGAATCAGCTTGCGGCTGGCTTCGTAAAAGACCTGCCCGGGTACGGTATACAGGTGGAATCGCGTCTTGAAGCCCCGCACGGTACCCAAATCGAGCGGGAGAAAGTCGAAGAACAGCGTACGATCGGTCTCCGTCGCCAGGGAAACCATTTTCCCCTTTTGGTTCTGCCCGGTATGGTCGTAGATCCACTGCAGGTTGGCGGTCTTTCCGCCCAGACCTGGACCGTAATACACCAGCTTGCAATTGATTTCGCGCGCGGGGAAATTGATGAAAGGCACTTGTCTGACCGGTCCTTGGTCCGGAAATTGGTTAGAAATTTATAGCACACGCGCCAAAGGCAGACCACCCTTTCAGCGCATCGGATGTCGCGTGTTCGATACTCACATCTAGTGTCGGTGAGTCGCGGCTCCCGGGGTAGAATAATTTTCGCCCCTTGCGCCAAGGTGGTAACGCGTTGCGTAACAAAGTCGTAAACCCGTGGCGCGTTGACGTGCGATACCTGCTCTGCTATCTTCGCGGGCATGGCCAAGGCGCACAAGCCCAATTCGGGAAGTTCCGGGCGTACCAAGAGCGCCGTGCACAGCAAGACTAACTCATTGAAAAGAAAAACTTTAACTCCACAACATCCCCCCCAGCGTGGCGGCGTCGAGATGGTCGACCCCCGGGTCCAAGCTCAGCTCAAGGTATACGATGAGGCGCTGTCCCTGTTTCACCAGCAAAAGTTTGCCAAGTCCAAACAAGAGCTGGAAAAGGTTCTCGAAGGGCCCAGCAAAGAGCTTGCCGACCGCGCGCGCATGCATCTGAAGATCGCCGAGCAGCGCATGAAGCCGAGTCATGAGCAAAATCCCAAGACCGCCGACGAGCACTACCAGCGTGGCGTGGCCATGATGAACATTGGCCGCTGGGACGATGCGCGCGAGAGCCTCGATCGAGCGCGCAAAGCCGCGCCCAAGGCGGACTATATCCACTACGCGCTTGCAGCTCTGGATTGCCTCACGGGGGAAGCAGACTCCGCGATGAAGAACCTGAAAGTTGCCATCGAATTGCGCCCGGAGAATCGCTATCACGCGCGTAACGATGAGGACTTTGCGTTCCTGCAGGAAGACCCTCGCTTTACGGAGATGCTCTATCCGGAAAAGGATGGCTCGGCCGGCTGAGCATCTCGCCGATTGACCCTTGTTCCGCCTGCTGGGCCAAGCCTGGACCAAACGTTTCTGTTTTTGGGTAGGAATTGCGTGGCCGTCGCGATCGCCTGAAATCTAGCCTCTCATCGCCGATAGCTCGTTGACTCCCGGGGTTCATTATTCGAACCGGGCTCAATCGTTTTCTGTAAAATGCTGCGTGTCGACCCGGCGTGAAAAAAAGTGCTTCCAAGTCGAAGCAGTCCCCTCGCGGACTGAATGTCGTCGCGCTCGGCGGCGGTACGGGTTTGTCTACGCTGCTCCGCGGCCTGAAGGACCTGGTGGTGCGGCGCCGTGACGAAATTGCCGACCAACAACACCCCATTTCCGGCCTCACCGCCATCGTCACGGTCACCGACGACGGCGGCAGCTCCGGCCGTCTGCGTCGCGAAAACCGCATCCTGCCCCCTGGAGACATTCGCAACTGCATGGTGGCCCTCTCGCAGGACGAAGCGCTTCTTGGCCGCCTGTTCCAATACCGCTTCCACGCCGGACGTGGCCTCGTCGGCCACAACTTCGGCAACCTGTTCCTCGCCGCCTTGACCCACGTCACCGGCGACTTCGCCGAAGCCGTGCGGGTCAGCAGCAAGATTCTGGCGATCCGCGGCCAGATTTTCCCTTCCACCGTTTCAAACGTTTCGCTGGTCGCTACCCTGGCCGACGGCCGCCGCGTTCACGGCGAAACCCGCATCACCGCCAGTCGCACACCGATCAAAAAGCTGGCGCTCTCGCCCCGCTCGGCGCGGCCCTTACCCAAGGCATTGGAGGCGATCGAGGAAGCCGATCTGATTCTGCTTGGCCCCGGCTCTCTGTACACCAGCATTCTTCCCAATCTCCTGATCCCGCAGATCGCCAATGCCATCGCCAGGTCCAAAGCCCCCCGCGTGTACATCGCGAACCTCATGACCCAGCCTGGGGAAACTTCTGGTTACGCCCTGGCCGACCATCTCCGCGCCATCCGCCAGCACACTTCCCGCCGGGTGATCGATTGGGTTGTTGCCAATCGCCAGGCGATTTCGCCGGAGGTCGCCAGGCGTTATCGCGCCCAGGGCGCCGAGCCGGTCGTCGTCGATCTCGCGGATCTCCAGAAGCTCGGCTATCGCGTAATTCTCGACAATCTTCTTGAGGAGCACGGTGTCATCCGCCACAACCCCGCCAGCTTGTCGCAACTCCTGTTCGAGGAGTTTCTCTCGACCCGCCATCCCTTGAAACCCACGCGAAGCTGAACCGCCGAAGAGCACGATTCACGATGTCGGAGTTATGAGAGCCCGACGCTTGGATTCGCGAAATGCGAAGTTTTGCCTTTGGGCGCCTGAACGCCTGCTTCCGCCTTTTCCTGAACTTATCTCCCGGTTTTTTGGGCCGCTTAGGCATCTGCAGACCTTCGGGATGGAAATACCCGCCACTCCTGCTGTCGCCCCGCTCGCTTTCAACTTTAAACCGGCGACGGTAAACTCTCCCCTATGAAAGTGAGAATTCACCGAGACAAGCCCGATCCTTGGGCGGTTCGCAAGCAACGCATACGGCATGTTTGGACAACACCATTCTGGGCGTTCGAGTGGATTCTCGAATGGGTCGCCTTTGCCCTCAGCCGGTGGACCTTTCTCGACGTTCTCGAATATCTCGAAGGCTTTAGCGTGCTCATTGCCGTCATCTTCTACTTTTCCGAATCCGGCGATCGCCTCAAGCAAAAACACTATCAAGCGTGGCAGGTTATCAACACCGCGCAGGGAAAAGGCGGCAGCGGAGGGCGCATCGAGGCGCTTCAGGAGCTCAACCACGACGGTGTTCCTCTGGTTGGCGTCGACGTCTCCGGCGCATTTCTGCAGAATCTTTATCTGGAGCATGCCCGCCTTCTACGTTCCAATTTCCGTTCCGCCGACCTTCGCGACAGCAATCTCGATTTCGCAGATTTCTCCGATGCCGATCTGCGCTCCGCCAATTTTCGCCAGAGCCACTTGCAAGGCGCCGCTTTTGGACGCGCCGACCTGCAGGATGCCGACCTCACCGGCGCGGACCTGACCGGAGCCGATTTTTCCGGCGCAACCCTTACCAACGCCGACCTGAGCAACGCCAACCTGGCGAATCTCCGCTGGCGCGATCTGAGCAGCGTCCAGAACGTGAATCTTTACGGGGTAAAAAATGCGCCGGATGGTTTCATCCCCTGGGCCAAGCAACACGGCGCCGTGCAAACCGAGTCCCAGACCTCGCAATGACTACGGGTACGTGCTACCGGCTGGGGCCGGGTTTCCGCCCCCGCCGAGGGTATCCTGCTCCTGAGACTCGCCCCGTTTTCCGTGAAAAACTGCTGAAACCAAACCACGCTTTCTGTCGTATACCTCACAGCCGCACTGTTTCCTTAGGTGATCTATGAACTTGCGATCGACTCTATTTTGTCTCGCCCTGGCCTGTTCCGGCAGTATGGCCCACGCACAAGACGCCCCGGGTCCCGGCGCCAAGCCAGCCACCGTCATGCCCTCGGTGCTCACCGTGCCTCGGGAAGCGCAGCCCTCCGCCCACTTCAGCGCTGAGGCTGCCACCAACGCCTACCTTGCGCAAATTCCCGCGGAAGCCACCGCGCGCTCCGACGCCTATTTCGAAGGTGGCTACTGGCTGATCCTTTGGGACTTCCTGATGGGCGCAATCATCTACGTCCTCCTTTTGCACCTGCGCTGGTCCGCTGCCATGCGCGATTTCGCCGAGCGCCTCACACCCTTCAAGCCCCTGCAGACCCTGGTTTATTGGACCGAATTCATGATCCTCACGTTCGTACTCGGGTTTCCTCTGGAGCTTTACGAAGGCTTTTTTCGCGAGCGCCAATACGGCCTCGCCACGCAAACTTTTGGACCATGGATGGGCGATCAATGCAAAGCTTTGCTGGTCGGCATCGTCCTCGGCGGACTGTTCGCCATGGTTCTGCTTGCCGTGGTTCGCCGGGTGCCTCGCACATGGTGGATCTGGGGCTCTGTGGTTTCGATCGTGTTGCTTGCCTTCGCGGTGCTGATCGCCCCGGTCTACATCATCCCGATCTTCAACAAGGTTACGGCGCTCGACGACCCCAAAGTCACGCAACCCATCCTGAGCATGGCTCGAGCCAACGGCATCCCCGTTGACAAAGTCTACGAAATCGATGCGTCGCGCCAGACCACGCGCATGAGCGCCAACGTCAGCGGCTTCGGCAACACCATGCGCATCACGCTAAACGACAACCTCCTGCGCCGCGGCTCACCGGAAGAAATCCAGGCGGTTATGGGTCACGAAATGGGCCACTACGTTATGCATCACATCTATAAGGATTTCAGTTTTTTCTTCGTGGTCATCGTCGGCGGGTTTGCCTTTCTCCAGTGGTCCCTGGACTGGTGTCTGGCTCGGTGGGGCGAGCGCTGGCAGATTCGCGGCATCGGCGATACCGCGGTTCTTCCGTTGGTCTTTCTCTTGGGCTCCATTTTCTTCTTTGTGCTGACGCCGATCCTCAACACCCACACGCGTACCCAGGAGTTTGAGGCAGATATGTACGGCATCAACACCAGCCGCCAGCCCGATGGGGAAGCGCAGGCCGACATCCATCTCGGCGAATACCGCAAGATGAATCCAGGACCAATTGAGGAATGGATTTTCTTCGATCACCCCAGCGGCCGGAACCGCATTTACGCCGCGATGCGCTGGAAGGCCGAAAATCTTCAACTATTCGAGCCGTCACAAACGACAAAATAACAGTTAACGCAGGCGCCGGGCTTCAGCCCGGGCGCGCCCGGCGGCCAAGGCCTATCCCCGCACCCGCACCGCTGCCCACGGTCGACTCTTCGCTGCTTCAAAACGCCCAACGCAGCAGGACACCGCCGGTGGTGTAGCCAGCTCCGACCGCGGCGAGAAGCACCAGGTCGCCTTTGTGCAAACGTCCCTCTGCAACCGCGTCGCGCATTCCCAGAGGAATCGTGCCCGCGGTCGTGTTGCCGTAGCGATCGATGTTCACCATAACCTTGGAATCGTCCAAGCCAAGGCGCTCCTGCATGGCGCGAATAATCCGCAAATTGGCCTGATGCGGAATGACCAACGCCAGGTCGTCGCTGGTGAATCCGTTGCGCTTCAGCAGGCATGCCGCCAGCTCCGCCATGCGTCGCACGGCATACTTGAAGACTTGCGAACCATCCTGATGCACCACGTGCATATTCTTCTCGACCGTTTCGTGCGTGGAAGGGTTCAGTGATCCGCCGCCCGGCATGTACAGATACGCTCCACCGGAGCCGTCAATGTCATGCTCGAAGTCCAGAATCCCTTCGCCATCTTTCGCCGGCTCCAGCAGTACTGCGCCAGCGCCGTCACCAAACAGCACGCATGTCGCGCGATCCCTGTAATCGAGGATCCTGCTCATCGAGTCGCTGCCGATCACCAATACCTTCTTGTGCGCGCCGGAGCCCACAAATTGTGCTCCAACGGTCAGCGCGTACGCGAAGCCCGAGCACGCCGCAGAAAGATCAAATCCCCAGGCTCGTTTGGCGCCCAGCCGGTCCTGTATCAGGCAGGCGGTCGCGGGAAAGAACATATCCGGCGTGACGCTGGCAAGGATGATCAGGTCGATTTCGCCAGGATCGGTATTGGTTTGCGCCAGAAGCTGTTTGGCGGCTTCGGTAGCCATGTCCGAGGTCGCGACGCCGTTTTCGACCACGTGGCGTTCGCGGATGCCGGTGCGCGTCCGGATCCACTCATCATTGGTATCCACCATTTTTTCCAGATCGGCATTGGTCAGCACCTTGGGCGGAACGTAACCCGCGACGCCGCTAATCTTGGCCGCGATGCGATGAGACATGGCGCTCCTTATGCTCCCTCACCCAGGCAATAAACCTTAAATTCTATGTGATGCCGCCGAGGGGTGACAAGAAGCGTTCAACCGTGCGGCGGAAGGATTTCGTACCGCCACGCGAGTGTAGCGGTTTTCTTCAGCATCGCGGACACCGAACAATACTTTTCCTCGCTTAGTTCGATAGCGCGCTTCACCGCGGCGTCTTCAAGCGTCCCGCGAAATTGATACAGCAACTCGAACTTGGTCCACACTTTGGGCGGCTCCGCGGCTCGGTCGCCGGAGCAAACCACGTTCAGCGCTTCGAGCTTTTGCCGCTTCTTCTCGAGGATGAGCACCACGTCGACAGCGGTGCAGGCGCCCAGCGCCATAAGCAGCAACTCCATAGGGTTCGGCGCCTTGTTGGATTTCCCGTCGGCGTCCATCGTGATGGCGTGTCCGGACGGGCTGGTCGCGACGAATTTTTGCTCCCCAATCCACTGGACCTGCGCTGTCAGCATGGCCGCCTCCTTGCCGGCGAACAGCATAACAGGAAGGCGCGGGGAGATGCCGCCAGGGCGCATGGTTTCTGTGAGCGTCGTTTTTTTTTGTCAGGGCATCGGCTCGGTTACTGCGGCAGCTGGCGCGCGATCAATATTTGCGGGTTGAGCGCGCCCTGAGGATTACGAGTTGCGAGCGAGCGAGGCGACTTCGATTATGGGATTGGGGAGCTGGCGTATGGTGCGGACGAATACAGCCACAATGTTGCCGTCGAATTGGGCGTTGGAGCAGCGTTCGAGTTCCGCGAGCGCTTCTGCGGCGGCCCGGGCTTTCTTGTAGGTGCGATCGCTCGTGATGGTGTCGAAAGCGTCGGCCACCGCAATGATGCGGGCGCCCAGCGGGATCTGTTCCCCGTTCAGTGCGTCGGGATAGCCGGAACCGTCGAAATATTCGTGATGGTGCAGAACCATCTCGCGGATGCGCGCGAGCGGCGTGAGCGGATCGAGAATCTTGGCCCCGAACGTGACGTGGGATTTCATGGTTTCCCACTCGTCTGGATTCAGCGGTCCACTCTTGTTCAGGATATTTTCCGGGATGGCGACCTTGCCGATGTCGTGCAACACCGCGCCCAGCCGCACTTCTTCCACCTCGACGTCACTCATGTCGAGTGCTTCGGCGATCAACGCCGCGTACGCCGAGACCTTTTGCGAATGACCCTGCGTGTAATGATCCTTGGCGTCTATGGCAAACGCCAGCGAGGTAACCGTATCCAGAACGGCTTGCGGCAGCGCTCGCGGAATCTCGGAGGCTTCGGCGGCCCCGGTGTTGATTTCGGTAGAAGCCAGAGATTCGGTGAACTGCTTGAGCCGCGAGTAGATCTCTTCGAACGCTTCCGGGCCGGTCGAGAAAAGCCGCTTAAGCGTGACGCCGAGATACGCTTCGAGGACGTCGCGCTTCCACTTTTTGGCTTCGTTGGGATCGAAATGATCCGCCGTAGAAACGGCGTTGCCGCCCTGGTGTTTCGATAGATACATGGACGCGTCGGCGACCTGAATCAATTCCTGCGGCGTGGAGCCGTGAAGCGGATAGCAAGCGATACCGAAGCTGGCGCTGATGTTTTTCTCTCGGAGCAGGGGATCAGCGGAGACCCATCCGCGCAATTTGGTGGCGAGCTGGCGAGCATGCTCCATGTTCGTTTCGGGCATCAGGATGACGAATTCGTCCCCGCCGTAGCGGGCGACCACGTCAGAGCGGCGGCAGTTGGTTTCCAGGATGTGCCCGACGCGCTGCAGAACCAGGTCACCTTCCAGATGGCCGTAGAAATCATTGACAAACTTGAAGCGGTCCAGGTCCATCAGGACCAGCGCAAAGGCGCGGCCGGCGCGGGTGGAACGCTTCCATTCGGCGGAGAGCGCCTCCATAAAGAAACGGTGCGTCTTCACGCCGGTAAGCCCGTCGGTGATGGCCTGTTCCTGCGCCTTCTGGAAGGTGAGCGCGTTGTGCAGGGCGCCGGCGATCAGGTCCGCCAGAGTGCGTAACAGCAGCACTTCCTCTTCGGAGAAATCCACTTGCTTTGAGGATTCCACATAGAGAATTCCGTGCAGCTGTTCGGCGTAAAAAACCGGCAGCGCGATGGCAGCGACGGAATCGGGCAAGAGCGGCTTAAGGCCGGCGGTCGCGGGGTTCGCGGCACTGTAAGCGGCCATCTGACCGTTTCGTGCGACGTGACCTGCCAGCCCGACGCCCAGCGGAACCCGCTGGCCCACTGCGCCTCGCCGCGCCCCGGATTCGGCCTGGATCACCAGTTCGCGCGTGGAATAATCCAGCACGCCGATGCCGATGTGGTCGTGCGTGAGGCCGCTCTCGAGCTGCGCGGTGATCTTGTCGAGCATCTCGTCGGGATTGAGCGTGGCGATCGCGTTTCGCGAAATCGTGTTCAGCAGCGAGAGGTGGCGTGCCTTGGTGCGCTCCTCGTGGAACAAGCGAGCATTCTCAATGGCGATGCTCGCTTCGCTGGCGAGAACGCGCATCAATTCGAGATGACCCTCGTCAAAAGCGTGATCGTGATCGGAGAAAACGCCCATCGCGCCAATGGCGTGATCGTAGGCAACCAGCGGCACGGTGCACAAGCATCCTTTCGAGCGAATCGGCTCGACGCCGAGCTTCTGAACTTCGGCCAGATAGTTCTCTCGGATCAGCACCGGCTGCCGCGTCCGAATCACGTACTCGTTCAAGTGATTGCCGGCAGGGCGCGTGCGCTTGGGCATGCGCATGCCGTCGATGATCTCCAGATCGAAGACAACTTCGTCGCGCAACGGGTCGAGCCCCACGATATAGAAGTTCTCCACGTCGAACAGCCGGCGAAGCTCTTCCCAAATCTTGCGCAGCACGTCCTCTTTATTCAGTGTGGAGCTCAGCGCGCGCCCGATTTCATTCAAGACGTGAAGTTCCTCGGAACGGCGCGAGGTTTGCTGCACGAGATAGCTGTTTTCGACGGCCATGCCGATCTGGTGGCCCAGCGCGAGGAGCAGCCGGAGTTCGGCCGGGGTGAAGCGCCGGTTGTCCGGCGTACCCAGCAGCAGAACGCCGAAGGCCTGTTCCTTGGCCTGCAGGCTGATGATCACCACGCTGCGAAGTCCCTGGGCCAGCGCCAATTGGCGGAAACGCCGGATGCATTCTTCCTTTTCAAGGGCCGCTAGGGACGAATCGCGCAGGTCGCGGAAGCCAAGAAGTCCGCCCAGGCGCGCCACCAAACTGACCAGATAATCGTCGAGTCCTTCTTCCTGCGCTACACGGCAGAAATCGTCATTCAGTCCGGCGGCAACGACCGAGGTCGGACCTGCCGGATCACCGTGGTGCAGGAACAACGCTCCGGCGGGCAACCGCACGACCCCCAGGACCCGATCGAGTGCCTGCGAGAGCATGCGTTGAATCTCACCGCCGACGAAGCTGGACGTCGCCAGATTCAGGTTAGACAGCGCGAGCATGTTGCGTTCAATGCGCCGCTTTTCCTCTTCGTAGGTAGCCATGACCATGAGCATGGCGACAAAGGCGGAAGGCACCGCGGCGATCGGTGGGAAGCTGACTTCATCCACTCCAGCCGTCTTCTGCAAGAACAGGAATACCGCCAGACGGAGAATCGCCCAGGCGAAAAAGGATATCGCCAGCAACCGGTCGGCGAGCGTTTCCTGCCGCCTGCTCTCCAGCCAAAAAACGCCGGCGACGCCCACAAACAGCAGTATCGAGGGGATGACGACAGGTACGACCGTGAAAAAATGCAGCGCGTTGGCCGCTGCCCATAGACCCAGAACACCCGCGGCTAAGGCACAGGGCACCACCCATGGTTTGCGCTGGGCGTAAAGTTGTGCCCCCAGGAAGAAGAACAACGCGGCCAGAGCGTAGAGCCAATGATTCAGCGAGCTCTGGAGATCACTGCGCGGAATCCACCACGCGAGCGCCGGACTTAGATAGTGCAGAGCGAACAGGCTCCAGCCCGCGGTCCACAGCAGCAGGTAGGTTTGCCGCTTCAGGGTGTAGACATACGCAAAAAAGCCGGCCACCAAAGAGGTCGCCGCCAGCAGAGCCAACGCAATGAAGCTTCCGTGAGTCAAGGTCGAACCCATTCTCCGTCGATCGCGTCGGCCGTATGCCCAGTCGCTAAGATCGAACCAAAGCCAAAGGATGCTTGTAGTTTAGCCCGTTCAAGGCCCATGCGCGCGTTTCGCGGCGCATGCAGCCAGACTTCGACGAACAAAACAAAGCATTTGCGTTTGATTATGGCTCACAGATTTTTATGCGAGCAACCATACCAGCGTACTGGTTGCTAAAGAGACAGGAGGCCGGGGAGTACTACTAAGTCACAACGAAAACCCGCACGCGAAGCCCGGAGACAGGGCGGCTGTCGGTTGGACGGCATGCGGAGCTTTCGCTACACTGAAGTGTTCGCATTCCATCAAAAAACGCGGCAAACCATGACGGAATCACAGAACAGAACGACAAGCGGCGTGAGGGTGCGATTTGCGCCTTCGCCAACCGGGTATTTGCACGTCGGCGGGGCCCGTACCGCCCTGTTTAACTGGCTGTTCGTGCGCCAGCAGCGCGGAACGATGATCCTGCGCGTGGAAGATACCGATGCCGAGCGGAACAAGCCCGAGCTGGTCCAGGGCATTATCGACGGCCTGACCTGGCTCGGCGTGGACTGGGACGAAGGACCGTTCCATCAGTCGCAGCGCCTGGACCTGTATCGCGAAGCCGCCAAAAAGTGCCTGGCGAATGGCAGCGCATTCCTGTGTTACTGCGCCGCGGAGAAATATGCCGGCGGAGATCACGCCGCGGATGGCGCCGCAGGTAGCGAGAAAGTCCGGCGCATCGTGCGGTGCTCCTGTCGGGACAACCAGCCCACCTCGCCCGACGCCAAGCCCGCCATTCGCTTTCGGGTCCCGGCGGGGAAAACTGTTTTTTCCGATGAGGTTTTCGGGCACCGAGAGTTTGAAAACGACGAAATCGAGGACTTTGTGCTGCTGCGCTCCGGCAAGGATGGCGAGGAGTGGGGCATGCCAACCTATCAGCTCAGCGTGGTCGTGGACGATATCGACATGCGTATCACCCACGTGATTCGAGGCGCGGACCATCTGTCAAACACACCGAAACAGGTGTTGCTGTATCGCGCGCTGGGAGCCGAACCGCCCGTGTTCGCGCACTTGCCGCTGATTCTGGGTTCGGACAAGTCACGCCTGTCGAAGCGCCACGGCGCAACCGACGTGAATATGTACCGCGCCGAAGGGTTTCTCCCTGAGGCGTTCCGGAATTTTCTGGCGCTGCTCGGATGGGCGCCGGGCGGCGACGAAGAATTTCTGCGCACCAAGGATTTGATCGAGAAATTTTCGCTCTCCGGGGTTAGCCGCACAAATGGTGTGTTCGATCGGCCGAAGCTCGAATGGTTCAATACGCAGTATCTGCAGAAGTTGCCGATCGAGGATCTTTTGCCCGCGGTAGAAGCGGAACTGAAGCGTAGCGGCTTGTGGATGCAAGAATGGGCCAGCGGCGCCGGGCATGAATGGTTCTCGAAGACGGTGGATCTGTTGCGCCCGCGAATCCGGTTGTTGCCGGATTTTTCAACGTGGTCGCGCGCCTTTTTCAGCGACCAGTTCCCGATCGAAGAGGCCGGGAAAGCCAAATTCTGGAAGGATCCGAAGGTGCCGGACCTTCTCGCGAAGCTCGCGGATGCTCTCGGCGCGCTGCCGGAGTGGAACCACGACGCCTGCGATCACGCGTTGCGCGCTTTGGCGGAAGCAGAAGGCGTGAAAGCCGGCTTGCTGATTAACGCAACGCGCGTCGCGATCGTAGGCCAAGCGGTGGCCCCGCCGCTGTTCGAGACCATGGTCGTGCTGGGGCAAGAACGCGTGGTACGCCGTCTGCGCGCCGCCGGCACGGTCTGATCTTCAGCGGTTATTGGCTGGCTTTTGTTCCTTCTCCTCGCCGCCCATCTGCTTCTTGAACGTCTTGTGAAACACGCTGACTCCCAGCACCGGAGCTTGACGCGTGCCGGTGATGGTGATGGGCAGTACCGTGCCGGCCCCCTCCTTGTTGAAAAACGGGTCCACGGCCTTCAGAAAAAAAGATTTCTTGCCGGTTACCGTTTGCGATAATTTCGCCTGCAATCGCAGCTGCCCGTTGAAATCGAGCTTGCTCTCTCCGATGTCGTAACTGCCCTGCAAATTCAATTGCGCTCCTGGCACGCTAAAACTCAGTTTGCGAAACTGGGCCACCGCCTTGGCCAGTTGAAAATCGCCGTGCAAATCCGAAACCGAGCTGCCGGCACTCTCATTCTCCGGCTGTCCCTCCGCGTGGCGGCTCAGCGACGCGAGCTTGTCGCGAATCTCCGGGCTCCCCCACTGTGCGTCTTCCACGCCGACCTGCCCGTCCAGAATCATTTTCTCCAGCACCTTCTGCTTGCCGGGCGGCAGAAGCAGCTTGGCCTTGATCGTCGCCGGGCCGGTCATGAATGGTTTGTCGGAATTCATAGCCAGACTGAGGATGTCCTGGATGCGCGCATTCGGAGCGTTGATGTTGAGTTTGATGATGTGGCCCTGTTTCTCGGGCACGCGAACCACGCTGCCCTCGGCGACAATCAGCGATTGGCCCAGCGTTGCGCGCACCGGATGCAGATACGTGTCGCCGTCGGTGCCATTTACCGTGGCCGAGAATTCGGTGTGCAGCGGCACCGCATGTCCCACGGGATCGAGCGAAAAGTTCGGTGTGTCGGTCTTGCCTTCGACTTCGATTTCGTTCAATTGGCCGTGATAGTCACCCGTGGAAGAGAGCGTCCCGGCGATTCCTGGAAGAGGGCCCAAATCCGCATCCGTAAAGGTGTAGTGGCCGGTAACCGGCGTATCGCCGGGTTCGTCGGCATTCCACGGGCCGAACGTGCCTTGTGTGGCGATTTCACCTTGTGGTTTCGCATTGGTCAGGTTTCCGTGGAAGTCGAACGGTTTGTCCGCGCCGACCGATTTCAAAATGAGGTCGTGAATGTCGAAATCGAGCGGTTGTTTGCCCTCTTTCTTGGGCACGATCACCAGATCGGTGTCATTGCAAACGATTTGGTCGACGATGGTGGTCGGCAGGGTCTTTTTCCCGGAAGCGGTCTGTTTCTTTTCACCGCGTGGCGGAATCGTGATGGTCATATTCTCGACATAAATCCCCGCGATATGGCGGGGCGCGCGCAAAATACCAAGCACCCCCAGGTTGAACGAAAATTTTTGAACGTGAAACATGGGCGGCAGGTCGCGGCGATTGTGGTAGCGGATCGAGAGTCCTTCGCCATCGACGCCCATGCGCGGCAGGAGTTTCACATGAAGTTCTTCGAGTTCCACATCGCTGTCGAAACGCTGCTGCAGTTGGCGAACCACCCAATCACGGGTGCGGTCCTCTATATTGCGCGTGCGGAGAAAGACAAACAGGGCCAAGCCGGCCAGCAGGCCGACGACAACACCGGCAACGTACGGCCACTTGGGGTGGGTATCAGCAGGCACGGATTGCTCCTTAGGCAGCGGGTCCAACAGTACAATTTAGATGCACTAGCGCTGGGATTGGAACAACTCGGGATGAGCGGGGCGCGCGGCGGACGCAACGGTCACGGGCGCGTCAACCTCCAGCGTGGTGGGCGGCAAACAAACTTCGCTGCTGCATGCCTGATAGCGCAGCTTCAAAGGAATGTGCTGCGCGCCCGGCGGAGCGCTGGGCAGCGCGGTGACATCCACGCGGAGAATTACCTTTCCTTCGTAAACGTTCAGGGGTTTCTTCGAGAAAGAAAATGTGTGCAGCTCGCCCTTCGGATAGGCCACATCGCCGACCTTGAATCCGGCAGGAGCTTCGGCGCGTAAATCGGTGGCGATCAGATATTCCTCCGATTTCTCCCGCGCGTTGATGTGGAAGCCTTCGCGGATTTTCAGCACCACCGCGATTTGAAAATTCCCGCCGCGCGCGACCGGATCAAACGAAGCAAACGCGCTGGGCGATACCACCTCGCGGCCAGAAGGTATCTGCGCCGGTGGCCGCGCCGCCGCATAAACCGCGCCGGCGGCCAAGCCGGCAAGAAGTGCGGCGCGAACTTTCAAACCGTCACCTGCTGCCCCAGCTGCTGCGAAACGACGCGGCTCATCACGCCGTGCAGATCCTCGCCGGTTTTCTCGAGTACAAAAGAATTTCTAGCCTCGGACCAGCCAAGCTTGAAACTGGTGGAAAGCGCCGAAATCCAGATTTCGCGCACCGGAGTGTTCGGCGAGATGACGAATTTAGCGTCTTCCGGTTCCTCAAAAACGACTTCAAGCTTGCCGCTTTCGCCTTCAACGTCAAAGCCATGTTCGTCGCCAAGCGCAAGCAAACGCCGCTTCAATTTCTCAAAGGCCGCGTCAGCCTTTCGTTGAAAATCTTTCTCGTCCAGCATGATGGGAGAGTATCAGAGTTGCGATTCGATGGTTCTGGAGATTTCATCCTGGCTGATAAGGCCGGTGATGCGCTTGATTACCTTACCGTCGCGGCCGATCAACACGCTTGTCGGGTAGCCGAGCAGACCGCCGAACTTATCCGCCGCGGCGTCGTTGCCGATCACGATGGGATAGTTCATCTGGGATTCGCCGCCGGTTATCTCGAATTTTTCTTTTTGCACGAACGGCGCCACTACGCTGCGTCCCTCATCGTCCATGGCCACCCCGAGCACGGTGAATCCCCTGGCTCCGTACTTCTGCTGCATCTCGATGAGCCACGGAATTTCAACTTTGCAAGGATCGCACCACGTGGCCCAGAAGTTCACCAGCACTACCTTGCCTTTGTACTGCGAGACACTGACATCTTTCCCGTCCAAATCCTTAAGGGTGACCTCGGGCGCGGCTTTTGCGTCGGGTGCACCCGGTTTTGCCGGGGAGACCGAAGCGGTGACGTGCGACAGCCTGGTGGCCTTGTCCGCATAGTGAGCTGCAACCACAATCACGGCTAATATTGCAATGACGATCCAAACCGACTTCTTCATATCAAACCTCAAATCTGATTTTCTCAGAAACACCGGGCCTAAATCCAGTCCAGCAGCCCGCGGCCCTACTTGGCCCCCGTCAACGACCGCTCCAGCCACAAAACCGCGGTATTGAGGAAGCTCAGCTTACCCGCCAGCCAGGTCAAGCGGTTGACAAAGACCAATCCGCCGACAAACAGCAGCAGCGCTCCGCTAAACAGCTCGACGGCGTGGAGGTGTTTTCGGAAGCGCTGATAAAACTTCAGGAACTGGCCGATTCCGAGAGCGGTCAGCAAAAACGGCACCGCCAGGCCCGCCGAATACACCGCCAGCAGCAAAACGCCTCTCGCAATCGTATCGCTGGCAGCCGCCAGGGCCAGCACGGTTGCCAAGATCGGCCCGATGCACGGCGTCCAGCCAAACGCAAACGCGAATCCCAGCAGAAAGCCGCTCCACATGCCGGGTTGCGTTCCTCCGCTCCGCAGATGCACATCGCGATTCAGCCAGCGCGTCATCGCTGGCCCGAAAAACCCGATCATCGAAAGCGAAAAGAAGTGAACCGCGCCCAGTCCGGCAAACAGCGCGCCGCCGCGCACCAGCGCGATGACGCCCAATACGGCGAGCAACACGCCGAGGATGATCCCTACGCGAACCGTCAGCTTGATCAGAAGGCCAAGCAGGTGCAACCCAAAGAGCAGAATCAACGCCCCCGCGATGGGCGCCAGCGTCCCGCGATGTTCGCGCAGAAAGGATCCAACGGCGCTGGCGGAAGCGCCGAAGGAAATGAACACCACCGAAAAACCAAGCACGAACGCCAACGCCGAAGCAAAAAGTCCGGAGCGAGGCGGCTGCCCCTGCCGCAACTGCTCCATGCCGATGCCCGAGAGCATGGAGATGTAGCCCGGAACCAGCGGAAGAACGCAGGGCGAAAGAAACGAAACCAGCCCGGCCAGAAAAGCTGCTGCCAAAGAAACGTCGGTCATGCGTGATCCGTCCTCAATGGTCTGCATCCGAAAAAGGGCCGCAAGTGTACACGTGCATTCCCGGAACGTGCAATTTTCCATTGTCCCACACTTGGTAGCGCCGCCCTCGGTCTGGCCCAGCAAAGGAACCAGACTTTGACTCCCTCGATACCCGAAGGCGACAAATACCAGTCCGTCAGGCAACCGGAGGCCTCTCTCGCCGTGTGCGCGTACCGCTCTAGCCGAACCAGTTGGGGAATTCGCGTATGCCGCGGCCGACATGATTTGGTGGACGCTGGTTCGGCCGCCCACAGGACAGTACGTCGGCGAAAGGGCGACAGATGAAGGTTTTCGATGGCGCGCGACGCTCTTCCCCAGGACGCACCGCCCGGCAAGCTACTGATAATAGATATGTTAGATCGCGCCTAGGTGGCACGCGCAATGCACGGTTCCGGTTGCACGCCCCCGGGGCGGCGCTGGGCGGGAATAACCATGCACTGGAGTCCAAATCGAGTGACCTTTGTTCGCGTGATGGCGGGATTTGTGGCGGTCGGCTTGTTCGGCCGCGGACCGTGGATGAACCTGACCGCGGTGGCGCTCACCGTCGCCGCGGTCGCGCTCGACGCGTTGGATGGTCACATCGCGCGACGCAGGAATCTGGCAACGCCGGTGGGCGCGCAGATCGATATCCTCGGCGATCGCCTGATCGAAAATGTCTACTTCACCTATTTCGCGGTAGTCGGAATGGTCTCCCTGTGGCTGCCCGTATTTTTCTTCGCGCGCGGAGCCGCCACCGATTTCCTGCGCGGACTGGCCCTGCGCGCCGGGCATTCCGGCTGGGGCGCGAACCCTCTGCTGCAGACGTGGTGGGGACGCACGCTGGTAGCTTCGCGCTGGAGCCGTGGCTTGTACGCGGCGATGAAGTGCCTCTGCTTCTGCTACCTCGGACTGGAGTTGGCGCTGACCCGCGGCCCGGTGGCCTTGCTTGGTGACCTGTCGGAAAATGCGCAGCTCACAATTCGTACGGGCGCTCTCACCCTTAGCTGGGCGACGGCGGCGTTCTGCTTGGTTCGGGGACTCCCCATTGTTTGGGAAGGCTGGCGGCACGTGGCCGGAAGTTTGGCTTCTCGCCGCGGCGCAAAAATCCCGGCAGGAGAAGCCGGATGAGCGCCGCCCGATCGAGCAATCACCCTGATCCGGTGAGCGGGAACATCGCCGCATTTTTCGATCTGGATGGCACGCTTCTGCCGCTGCCCTCGCTCGAGCGCCGCTTCGCGGCCGCCCTCCGCTCCCGCCGCGCGATTCCTCCCGGAAACTACTTTCGATGGCTAGCGCAAGCCATTCGCCTGGCGCCGCAAGGAGTCAGCGCTGTCACGCACGCCAACAAGATGTACCTACGCGATATTTCTGCCAACCGGCAAACGCTCCCGGCGGGCACAGGCACTCAAGCCTCTGTCCGCGTCAACTGCGCCACGGCTGCATCGGTACTCTCAACACGCGATCAACTTCCGGTGTTCTTTCCCGACGCCATCGACCGAATCGTCTGGCACATCGAAAGCGGACACGCGATCGTGCTCGTAACGGGCACGCTGGCCCCGCTCGCCAGCGAAGCTGCCCTGATTCTGACGCTGCGTCTGGCAGCACGGGGAATCCCGACGTCCATCACCGTGTGCGCCACCCGGCTGGAGCAAGCCAACGAGCGCTGGACGGGCCGCATCGAGGGCGAAGCCATATTCGGCGCAGCCAAGGCGCGCGCCGCCGAAACAATCGCCGCCCAAAAAGATTTCGATCTCGCGCGCTGCTACGCCTACGGCGACAGTGCCAACGACCGCTGGATGCTGGGCGCCGTGGGCTGCCCGGCGGCGGTAAATCCGTCGCGCGCATTGGAACGCATCGCCCGACTGCGCCACTGGCCCATCTTTCGCTGGGAACCGAACGCGGCGCGGCACGCCGGACCCTCTGCACCTGCAGCCGGACTGTTCACAGGGCGGGGTTTTGTTGGCACCACCATGAAAACTCAACGACGAAGCACCCTCGACGACAATCGGATTCCAAACATCAAATCGGAGAATCTCGGATGAATGGTTCTCAAACGCAGGATCGCCGAGGCAACGAGTCCGCCTTGCCGTGGCGAGCAAATGCCGTCGCGGCGAATGTGATCGCCGGCGAACAGGGAGCGCCCGCAGCAATCCAAGGGAAGCCCGGAGTTGCGCAAGCCCTGCAAAACGAATGGCTGGCGATCGGCGCTTCCTGCGGCCCCTTCGAGTGGATCTCGCTGGGTTATCTGGCGGCGACCAGTTTTCTGATTGCGATCTTTGCCGAAAACCTTGCGCACCCGATTCGCTTGCTGGCCACCCGAGCCTGCGTGGTCGCCCTCCTGATTCTGTTGTGCCGCGGCGCGGATATTCTCGCCGGCTCCGCTTTTCACCCGAGCGCATTCACGCGACGATTCTGGCACTTCTGGCGGCACTGGTACCCGCATCTGTTTTTCCTGTTCTGCTTTGAAGAGCTCGCGCACCTGGTCCATCTGATTTCGCCGGCTTGGCAGGACGCGAAACTCATGGCGTTCGATTACTGGCTGACCGGAGTGCACCCGACGATCTGGCTGGAGCAATTCACGACGCCCGCACGCAACGACTTCATGCAGTTCACTTACATTACCTATTTCGTGTACCTGCTGGTGCTCGGCGGAATTCTCTATTACCGGAAAGATTGGCGCGGCTATTGGTCGGTGATGACCTATTCGGCCGTGGCGTACGCGATCGGCTACATGATCGCCATATCGTTTCCCATTGAGAGCCCGTGGTTTGCGATGGCCGGTTCCTGGCACGGCGAGTTGCGCGGCGGGCCTTTCACCGCGCTGATCAATTTCATCGAGCGCTACGGGCGCGTGCGCGGCGCGGCATTCCCCTCCGAGCATGTCGCAGGATCGTTTGCCGCGCTGTGGGGGGCGTATAGGCATCGCCGCTGGTTATTCTGGGTAATGCTGCCGCTGGTGCTGTGCATGTGCGTGTCCACGATTTACGGACGGTATCACTACGTAGCCGACATTTTCGGCGGCATGATCACAGGAACGCTGGGATATCTGATCGGCGGATGGTTGATGGGAAAAAGCGCCGGTCGATCCGAAGCAGCGTAATTGCTAGAAGATTTTTTCCTGGCGGCGCAGATTTCCGAACGTTCCGATATTCGCGATGATGAACGCGACGCGGAACTGATTGTCCTCGCGCACCTGGCCAAGCGCCAAACGGCGATATTCGACGGCGAGCCCGCAGCAATTGCCGTTGTAGCTGATCTGAACCAGCTGATCCTGCAGGGCGTTGTTGGTGATGTCGTAACTGATCCCGGTGGTGATGTTGAAGCCCTTGCGCGTCTCGCTCCCGTAACCGAGCAGCGTGCGAATCTGATTCGCTTTGGGCTGGAGCACCAGCGGATCGGCGTCCAGGCGGAAATCCGCGATAGTGACAAAGAAATCTTTGTATGGCTTGATTTTTGCAAGGGTACCGACCACGGTGAGCTGTCCGTTGGTGCCGCGCTGCGTGTCGTATTCCAGGATCTGCTCGAAATCGAAAGGTCCTCCCGGGTTCAGCTTGAAATCGCTGACGATCGGCGACCAATTGCGCGGAGCGTCGGCGAACGCGAAGGGCGAGATGTCGTCCAGCGCTTGAAACACGTTGCGCGCTCCGGTGACCAGCGCGCCGCCGAATGTCGGATCGAAGTAGTGTTTCTGCACCACGCTCCAACTGATCAGTTCTTTCGGCTGATCGTCGCCATTCTTCCGGAAGATTCGCTGGGTGACCCCGTACTCGAGTTCGTTGGTGTCGGTAAGCGTGGAGTCGGAATCGAAGCGGATGATTCGGGGAAAATCACGGATGCCGGTTACGTAGTTGTAGGTGAAGAACGGTTCGATGGTGTGCTTGTACTTTTTCCTGGATTTTGGCCGCTGGTAGAAACGCTCGAGGGTGGGCAGCCGGAAATCGACGCTGAACTCGCCGTCGTTGCGGCTGAGCGATTCGCCGCTCAGCAAGGGTGTGGTGAGGAGGGATCCGGGAACCAGAGAATCGCCGTAATAGGAAGTGCGAAATACGGCCGTTGCGGTGACATCCAGCCACGGGCCAAAGTGAAACGGCAGCGTGGCACGTGGCGCGAACTCCGTGCGCGCCACGGCCGAGGGAGTGTCGATAAGGCTGTCGTCGCGATGCGCCGCACCCGCAAAGGCGTCGAATCCAAAATAGATCGGCAGATTCTGCCACGGCGCCTGCTCGACCGAGCCGAATCTCACCTCCGGGGCATTACGCAGCGTGACGCTGGTTTGCACCGGGTTGACGGTGAGAAAGCTTTTGTCGTTCAGCGCCGCCAGATCGAAGCTGAAACCATTGAAGTTATGGGTAAGAAAAATGGAGCTGCGCACTTCGGAATTGATGGCGTCTCCGAACGTGTCGGCAAACGCGAGCCGGAAAGTCAGCGAAGAAAGTTCGTTGACGTCGGAAACAAAGCGCCAGTTGTTTTTGAGCAGCGAAGTAATTTCCAACTGCTGCTCATGCCCGCCCTGGGAAACCAGTTCTGTGGTTTGTGTAGGCAGCCCGACATTGACTAGGGTAGGAACCCCGCGATCGATCACACCGTAGTAGTTGTATTTGATGGACGTATTTTCCCAGGGCTTGGCGCGGAAAAGCGCGCGTTCCGCCGACCCGCGGCGGCTAAGCAGCTCCGCTCCAAGCGAAGTATCCAGCCAAGGCGTGGGCGCCCAGTAAAACGCATCCCCGAAAACAAACCCCTTGCTGCTGCTGTTCCCCACGACGGGAAGCAGAAATCCCGATTCGCGCACCTTCGGGCCCGCCGGCGCGGTGGCGTACGGCAGCCAGACCAGCGGAACTTTGAGCAACCGGAAGTTGGAGTTCACCAGCGCCATGGTTTTATCCACCCGCACGTGCGCGTGCTGAGCGAAAAATTGCCACTTCGGATGCTCCGGGTCGCAGACCGTGATCCAGGCGGTGGTCAGAACGTAGATATCGTTGTTGAATCTCTCCACATTGCGCGCCTCGAAATACAGCGGATTATCGGTGATCAGTACCGTGGGGTTCGGGCGCCGCTCGATTTTGACCGTGCCGCGAACGTTATAGAACGTGCCGCGGCCAGTGCTGACGTTGTAGTGGGCTTCGGTGGCCTCGAGGTGCTGATTTTCATAGTCGAACACCACATGGCCGCGGGCGACGGCTTCGTTGGTCTGCTCGTTGTATTCCACATGGTCGGCCTGAAGGCGTTGGTTGGCGTAGTGAATGTCCACCGCCCCATCGGCGATGGTGAGATCGCCCTGGCGCTTCTGCGGACCGGTGGAGGAAAGCTCGGCGACGCCTCCCTTGCCGGCCGGCGCGGGCATTTGTTGTGCGCGCGCCGCGAGCGGGCCAAGGAACGCCAAGAACAGAACGAGCGCCGTCAAAAGAAAACTGGAGCGAGGGGCGGAGTATTTCCCGGCATGCGAGTGGCGATTCACGCTGAACATTCAGTCGGTAAAAGCAGTTGGATAGCCTAGCACGGTTCCCGGGATGTCCAGCCAGGGCAAGAAATCCTCGGCCTCGGACGGCGGCAGTTGGGTGCCGACAACATCTTGCTGCACGTTATCTCGCACCCGGAGTATCATGCCCCGCCACAAAAATGGCATGCGCCAGCGGATGGAAGCGTCGTGCGACGGCAGAGCACGGATCGAAGCCGTGCCGTAGAATTTCCCCTTTCCGTCGGCTTTAGCCCCGCAGGGCCGGGCGTCGATTTTGGCACGGAGGAAGAAGCATGAATGCGATGCAGGCGAGGTTTTTCCGCTCAAGCATATGGCTGGCGTTGTGGGCGACGATATTGGTTCTGCTGGCGGGCGGCCTGACCACGACCAATGCCACGGCGAAGCCGGACGATCCCGCCAGCCAAGACAAGAAACAAGAAAACAAGGACGACAAAGAAAACAAGGGCCTGCCTCTCAAGCCCGATCGCAAGATCGAGTTTACCACCGACGAGGGCACCTGGCTCTCGCTGGATGTCTCGCCCGACGGCAAGACCATTGTGTTTGAGTTGCTCGGCGACATTTACACCCTGCCGATCGAAGGCGGTGAAGCCAAGCTCATCGACGGCGGGATGGCCTTCGACAGTCAGCCGCGCTTTTCGCCGGACGGCAAGTGGATCGCCTTCATCTCCGATCGCGAAGGCAGCGAGAATGTCTGGATCATGCGTCCCGACGGCACCGAACCGAAGCAGGTTTCCAAGGACCCCAACAGCCCTTTTGCCTCCCCCAGTTGGTCCCCGGACGGCAAATACATTTTTGTATCGAAAGCCGGCTTCGGGATCACCGCCTACGAAATCTGGATGTACCACGTCGAAGGCGGCGCGGGCATACAGATCACCAAAGCCAAGCCCACGCCAACGACTCCGCGCAAGGAGCGCCCCAACGCCATGGGCGTCGTGGCGTCGCCCGACGGCAAGTACCTCTACTACGCGATGCGCAAAGGCCCCTTTTCTTATAACGCGCAGTTTCCCCTGTGGAGCATCATGCGCCGCGACCGTAAGACCGGCGACGAAGACACGATCATCGAGCAACTGGAGAGCGCCTTCCGCCCGATCCTTTCGCCCGACGGCACGAAACTTCTCTACGTCACGCGCTACGAAACCGAGAGCGAGTTGCGCCTGCGCAATCTGCAAACCGGCGACGATCGCTGGGTGCGTTATCCGGTCACTCGCGACGACCAGGAATCTCTTTTTTCGCGCGACGTTTTTCCCGGCTACGCGTTCTTGCCGGACGGAAACGAAATTGTCTACAACCAGGACGGCAAGATTCGCCGGCTGAATCTTTCCTCTGGAACGGAAAGCATCATTCCGTTCACCGCAAAGGTTTCTCAGGACATCGGACCGAAACTCGACTTTCCCCAAAAAGTGGAGCAAGGGCCGGTGAAGGTGCGCCTGATACAAGATCCGGTTGAATCCCGCGACGGCAGAAAGCTTGCTTTTTCCGCGATGACCCACCTGTACACCCTGGACCTCCCGAGCGGAAAACCCCAGCGCGTAACCAGCGGCAACGCGCACGAATTCCAGCCCGCGTGGTCGCCCGATGGGAAGTCCATCGCCTACGTCACGTGGTCAAGCGAAGGCGGCCAATTGTGGAAGGTGCCTGCCGGCGGTGGAACGCCGCAACAACTGTCGAAATCGCTGGGCGTATACAGCAATCCCGCATGGTCACCGGATGGAACAAAGATCGTCGTACTGCGCGGCAACGCCTACGATCGCGAAAACAGCGAGTTCGACAGCGGCCAGACTTCCAACGCCGATCTGGTCTGGGTTCCCGCCGATGGCGGCGATGCCAATCTGATTCTGCCGGCTCGCGGCGCGGGCGGCGCGCACTTCACGCATGAAAAGGATCGCATCTACGTTTACACGCCGCAGGGCCTGATCTCCCTGCGCTACGACGGCACCGATCGCCGCACGCACCTGGTGGTCAAGGGCAAGGGCCTGTACTTTTTCGAGGAGCCGATTCCCGCCGATGACCTTCAGCCAAGCCCCGATGGCCAGTGGGTCCTCGCGCACCTGATGAATCAGCTTTATTTGATCGCCATGCCGGTGGTCGGCGGAGAGCCTCCGACGGTGGACGTCTCGACCCCGTCGGTTCCCGTAAAACGGCTGACGGACATCGGTGCGGATTATTTTGGATGGGCCGAGGACGGCAAGACCATTAGCTGGGCCGTTGGTTCGAGTTATTTTCGCGAACCGTTGAGCGCGATTTCATTCGAGCCGCCGAAGGATGAAAAGAAAGAAGGGGAAGCAAAGGAAGGCGGGAAAAAAGACGCTGCGGATGGAAAATCCGACGTCAAGACCGATGCGAAGAAAGACGATAAAGACAAGAAAGACGAAAAAAAGGAAGAGAAAAAGTTCAAAGAGTTGGACAAAAACGTAACCGAAATCGCCGTCGATCTGGAGGTTCCGCGCAAGACGCCCAAGGGCACCATTGTGCTTCGCGGTGCCACGGTGGTGACCATGAAAGGCGACGAAGTGCTGAAGAACGCCGACATCGTGGTCGAAAACAATCGCATTATCCGCGTCGGCGCGAAAGGCAGCGTCCCTGCCGGAGCGAAAGTGTTCAACGTCGCCGGCAAAACGATTGTGCCCGGCTTCATCGATACCCACGCGCACTGGACGGAAATCCGCCGCGGCATTCTGGACACGCAAAACTGGGCGTTCCTGGCCAACGTCGCTTACGGCGTGACCTCCGGCCTCGACGTGCAAACCAGCACGAACGACATGTTCGCCTACCAGGACCTGGTGGATTCCGGAGACATCATCGGCTTGCGCGCGTTTTCCACCGGGCCGGGCGTCTTCTCGGATAACAATTTTCAGTCCGAGGAAGAAGTGAAAGGGGTGCTGACGAAATACAAAAAATATTACGGTACGCCCAACATCAAGAGCTACATCGTGGGTGATCGTAAGCAGCGCCAATTCATGGTGCAGGCGTCCAAGGAACTCGGCATGATGCCGACCACCGAAGGCGGTCTGGATCTAAAGCTCGATCTGACCCACGTCATCGATGGTTTCCACGGCAACGAACACACCCTGCCGATCACTCCGCTTTTTAAGGATGTGCTGCAGATTTTCGCGCAATCCGGGATCGCCTCGACGCCGACGCTGATCGTGAACTACGGCGGGCCTTTCGGCGAGGACTACTGGTACGAATACAGCGAAGTGCACGACAACGCGAAGCTCAATCATTTCACTCCGCACCGCATCATCGACGAAAAAACCAAACGCCGCCCGGAATGGTTCCGCAAAGACGAATACGCGTTCCCGAAACTTTCCGCGCAGGTGGCGAAGCTGGAGCGCGCCGGCGGCCTGGTTGGTGTAGGCGGCCACGGCCAGTTGCAAGGCTTGGGCTACCACTGGGAAATGTGGATGCTGGCCAGCGGCGGCATGACCCCGCTCGAAGTGCTGCGCTGCGCGACGGCGAACGGTTCGAAGATCATCGGGCGTCCCGACGACCTCGGCTCCATCCAGCCGGGCAAGCTCGCCGACCTGGTGATTCTCGACAAAAATCCGCTCGACGATATTCACAATACCAACACCATTCACTGGGTGATGAAAAACGGAGAACTGTTCGAGGGCGATACGCTGGACCAGGTTTGGCCCGAGCAGAAAAAGCTCGAGCCACTCTGGTTCTGGAATTACGACCAGCCGAAGGCAGGCGAACCGCTGAGCTACGGCAAGACCGTCACACCCTGAAGCCGGCCCTGCGCTAAGCCGTTATCCTGCGGCCCGGCATCGGATGCTCAACAACCAGGGAGGGCGGGGCAGAGCGAATCCCGCGAACGCCAGCCGATTATTTTGCGGGTGCCGTGGCCGGTGCGGGTGGCTGGGCATGTGTTTGTGCCGCTTTGGCTTGTTGCGTCGTCTTGTACCACTCAAAGGTTCGGCGCAGGCCTTCCTCGAAATCGACTTGCGGGTCGTAGCCCAGGAAATTGCGGGCTTGCGTGATGTCCGCTTGGGAATCGCGGATGTCGCCTTCCCGTGGCAGATCATGCTTGGCGACCAGCCGATTGCCGGAAATTTTGGAGAGCAGGTCGACGACTTTATTGAGGGCAACGCGGTCACCGACACCGACGTTGAAGACTTTGCCGGATACGTTGGCGGCTTCAAAAGCCAGCAGGTTGGCTTGCACGGCGTTTTCGACGTAGGTGAAATCGCGGGTTTGTTCGCCATCGCCGAAGATTACCGGTTGCGTGTCTTCGAGGGCGGCGTTGCAGAACTTGGCCAGCACCCCGGAATATGGTGAGCTGGGATCCTGGCGCGGCCCGAACACGTTGAAATAGCGCAGGCAGACATTTTCCAGCCCATAGCAGCGACCAAAAGTTTGCAGGTAGAGCTCACCGACATATTTGGTGACACCGTAGGGAGAAATCGGCGCGGGATGCATCGTCTCCACTTTGGGAAGGGTGGGCGTCTCACCGTAAGCGGAAGAGGAAGCGGCGAACACGATGCGCTTCGCTTTCGCGTCACGCGCAGCGACCAGCACATTCAGCGTGCCGTCAATGTTGATGGTACTGGTTCCGATGGGATCTTTGACCGAGCGCGGCACCGACGTGCGCGCGGCCAGGTGCAGGACGTAATCGGCTTCGTGCATGGCCTTGCGAACGGTTTCGATGTCGGTGATGCTGCCCTTGATAAAGGTGATCTTGTTGCGAACCTCGGCCAGATTCTCTTCCTTGCCCGCGGAAAGATCGTCAAGGACCACGACGCTGTGGCCGCGTTTTACCAGCTCATCTACCGTGTTTGAGCCGATGAAGCCGGCGCCACCTGTCACGACGTAACGCATCTCGCAATTCCTCCCAAAGTGCGGCCGCCAACCGCGGCCAGCACGAGAAATGGCTGCGGAGCGGCCAACAATTCCTGTGGCCTGTACGCTTCCGGTTGTGCATCCGCAGCAGGCGGGTGCTGCCGCGAACAACGACGCGGGCCGGGAAGACGACCGGTCCGCGTTTTGATACGCTCCAATCAGATGCGCCGGAGGCGGCTCTCGCGTCGGCCCGACGGGCGCGAAATCGTATTGTACGATGGAAGGTCTGAAGGCAGCGGTTTGTTTCGGAAACGAGTTGCATAAAGATTATGGGTCTAGCGAAAGGTACAATCGGCGTCGCGGTGGTGCTTGTTGCGGCGGGCGCTTACTACTGGGTGCATGAACGGGCGTCGCGGCCGCAACCCGAGCTGGCGTCCACGCCGGAAGTCCGGCCAGCGGAGCCTTCACCAATCAGCAGGGACCCGGCACCAGAGCCGGCCGCTCGGGCTGCGCAACCGGTCGAGCCGAACAAGGTAGCTGCGCCGGTGCCCGACCCGGGCATGCCGTTACGAACCGGCGAAATTCTGGATTACACCGCGGAGGTGGCGAAGGTCAGCAACGTCGCGAACCTGCGGCTGCAGGTTGCGGAGCGCCGAAATTTCCTGGGAAAGACCGCCTGGCATCTGCAGGCCTTTGCGCACACCGAAAACCCGTTGCGACTGGTATTCGAGCTGGACGATCAGTTTGATTCCTACAGCGACGCGGGAACGCTGGCCAGCCTGCAGTACGAGATGCACCTCAGCGAGCGGGGGCAGAAGGTGGATTCCGTGCAGCGCATGACGGTTACAGGCCGGGACCCGCCACCGGCACATGCCGGGCAGACGCGCGTCCTACCGGGGACGCGCGATCCCTTGGGCATGATGCAGTATCTACGCCACGTGGATTGGTCGAAGACCCAGGAGGTTCGTGGGCCAGTTTACGATGGGCACAAGCTGTACGATGTGCGGGCGTCGCTTGCCGGGGCTTGGCAGAGCGTGGCGGTGCCGGCCGGAACGTATCCCGCGGATAAGGTCGAGGTTCGCGTGTTCGACGATGGCGCGGAAATGAAGGACGCACACTTCTTGATCTATTTTGCCCGCAATGAGGCGCGCACGCCGGTCCTGCTGGAGGCGGAGCTGCCTTTCGCCAGCGCGCGCGTAGCGCTGAAGAGCGTCCGCTAGGGCACGGCGTTAGCCATGCCGCCGCAAAACCCGACCTCCTGCCATACGTCCTGCGATCTTTAGAATCAGAATCTGTTACGAACGGTAGGAACCTTCCCATAAGCCCAGACGGGCACGGCTGCTGCCGTGCCTTTACCGGGCGGCCGCAATGTATCGGGCGACTAGCAGAGGACGATTTTGTCGCGGTGGCGCAACACGCGGCGCGTGGCGTTGCGGGTGTCGACCACCACTTTGGCCGCGTCGACGATGGCCCCGTAATCGTAACTGGAGTGGTCGGTGGCGATGACGACGCCGTCGTAGCTGCCGATCGACTGCGGATTCAGGTTCACCGACTTCATGTTTTCATAGTTGTAGTGGCGCATTTTGTGCAGTTGCGGGAAATAAGGATCGTTGTAGTCGAGCTCGGCGCCACGCTGCTGGAGGAGTTGCATGATCTTGAGCGTGGGCGATTCGCGGAGGTCATCGACGTCCTTTTTGTAAGCCACTCCTAGAATCAAGAGCTTGGAGCCCTTGATGCTCTTTCTTCGATCGTTGAGGGCGGTGGCGACGGCTTCCACCACGTGATACGGCATGGCGGTGTTGACTTCGCCGGCCAGCTCGATAAAGCGCGTGGCGAAATCGAATTCGCGGGCTTTCCAAGACAAGTAGAAGGGATCGACGGGAATGCAGTGACCGCCCAATCCCGGTCCCGGATAGAACGGCATAAAGCCGAAGGGCTTGGTGGCGGCGGCGTCAATGACTTCCCAGATGTCCACGCCCATGCGCAGGCTGAGCATTTTTAGTTCGTTGACGAGCGCGATGTTGACGCAACGGAAGATATTCTCGAGGAGCTTGGCCATTTCCGCGGCACGCGTGGAGCTGACGGGAACCACTTTGGACACGATCGGAGTGTAAATCGCACAAGCCGCGCGGCCGCTGGGTGGATTCACGCCGCCAACGACCTTGGGAATCTGTGCCAGGCCGAACTGCTTGTTTCCGGGATCTTCGCGTTCCGGAGAAAAAGCCAGAAAGAAGTCGCAGGCGACATTTTCGGCTTCCGGGCCCGCGGCGATGGGGCAACGGAGACCGCTCTTTTCGAGAATCGGGAGGACCAGCTCTTCGGTGGTGCCGGGATAGGTTGTGGATTCCAGAACCACGAGCTGGCCTTTTTGCAGGTGCGGATAGATGGCGATGGCGGTGTTTTCCACGTAGCTGAGGTCAGGCTCGCGGCGCTCGTCAAGAGGCGTGGGAACGCAGATGATGATGGCGTCAACGTCCTTCAGCTTCTCGAAATCGGTGGTGGCGCCGAAATGCTTGCTGTTGACGAATTGCTGGATTTTGTTTTGCGGGATGTGCTCGATGTAGGACTTGCCCGCGTTGAGCATGGAAACCTTTTTCGGGTCGGTGTCAAACCCGGTGACCTTGTGGCCGGCTTCGGCGAAGCGCAGACCCAGGGGGAGGCCGACATATCCGCAGCCAATGATGCCAACTTTGAGTTGGGTGCCTTTGAAAAACTCGGGTTTTCGATCGATTGCCATGAGTTGCGTCGAGCTCCTAGAATATTTTTCGGGGGTAGCACCGGCCAAAAGGCCGGTAACGCGAGAACGATTTAATATAGCAGGGTTAGGAGCGAGCGCAAGGAAGCGGAGCAGCGAGTTTCCATGTTAGCAGTCAGCGGAAAGACGCACGTTCTGGTTAGCGGCGGGACGTTTCAGAGGCTTGCAAGTCGTTGATTCTTAAGCGTCAGGCCTGGATATTCCTAGAACGCAGATCGCGCTGGCCAAGGGACAGAGCCAGGTATATGGGTTAGAGTAAGAGAATATGGTTGACGTGCATTGCCACATCTTGCCGGGCCTCGACGACGGGGCGAGCGACGTAAAAGAATCCCTGGCGATGGCGCAATCGGCGATTTCCGACGGAATAACCCATGTCGTCGCCACGCCGCATTCCAGCACGGAATACAGGTTTGAGTACCGCAGGGTGCGGGAGTTACACGGGCAGCTGCAGAGACTTCTTGGCGACCGCCTGGTGCTGGCGACCGGATGCGATTTCCATCTCAACCTGGAAAATCTGGACGCGCTGCGCAACGATCCGGCGAAATTCTGCATCAACCAGCGTAATTACCTGCTGGTGGAATTCAGCGAATACTCGATTCCACCGACAACCGGCCACGCGCTGCACGAGATGAAGTTGAAAGGTCTTCACCCCATCATCACGCACCCGGAGCGCAATGCCATCATCCAATCGCAGACCCATCTGCTGGTTTCCTGGGTAGGGCTGGGTTGCTACGGGCAGGTGACCGGCGGGTCGCTGACCGGGACCTTCGGACCGAAAGCGAAAGCGGACGCGTTGCGTTGGATCGAGATGGGCTTGGTGCACTTGGTGGCCAGCGATGCGCATAACACGCGGGGCAGGCCGCTGCGATTGCAGCCTGCGTACGAGGTCGTGCGGGAACAATTTGGCGACTTCAAGGCCCGAGCGCTCTTTGTTGACAATCCGATGGCGGCGTTCGAGGGGCGCGAGTTGCCTTACGTGCCGGAGGTCGCCGCTGAGGCAAAGCCGGTGCGGAGGAAGAGATTTTGGTTTTTTTGAAGGTGCGGAGAACCGTCAATGCGCTGCAGCAGGGCGCCAGAGGACGCGGTGGCAGGGAACCCGGGTTGAATTAGAAAGCGAAATCAGGCCAGCAGGGATAAGCTTCTAGGAAGAAGAAAATTTCCGGGAGGATAAATGCGTGCGGTGATTACCGGCGGTGCGGGATTTCTCGGATCGCATCTTTGCGACCGGCTGCTTGCGGAGGGGTGGGAGGTTCTGGCTCTCGACAACCTGATTACCAGCGCGGAATCGAACGTCAGCCATCTGGGAAAGAATCCGCACTTTCAGATGGAACGCGTGGACGTTTCCGAACGCGTGGAAGTGACTGGTCCGGTCGATTACGTTTTGCACTTCGCCTCGCCGGCGAGCCCGTTCGACTACTTGAAGTTTCCCATCGAAACGATGAAGGTAGGCTCGGTCGGAACCAACAACGCGTTAGGTCTGGCACGGTCGAAGAAGGCCAAATTCCTGCTGGCGTCTACCAGCGAGTGCTACGGCGATCCGGAAGTTTCGCCGCAACCCGAGGAATATTGGGGCCGGGTGAATTCGATCGGGCCGCGCGCCGTCTACGATGAGGCGAAACGATTTGCCGAAGCCATGACCATGGCTTATTACCGCTACTATGCCGTGGACACCCGCATCGTGCGCATTTTCAATACCTATGGGCCGCGCATGCGGCTGAACGACGGCCGGGCGCTGCCTAACTTCGTGCATCAGGCGCTGACCGGGAAACCGATCACCGTGTACGGTGAAGGGAAGCAGACGCGAAGTTTTTGTTATGTTTCCGATCTGATCGAGGGGATTTATCGGTTGATGCTTTCCGAGGAGCACCTGCCGACCAACATCGGGAACCCGCAGGAAATCACCATTCTGCAGTTTGCGGAAAGGATTCGGGAGCACTTTGAAAATGCGCCGCCGATTGTTTACGAGTCGCTGCCGCAGGACGATCCGAAGCAGCGTTGCCCGGACATCACCAAAGCGAAGAGGATTCTGGGCTGGGAGCCGAAAGTCGGGCTGAACCAGGGATTGCAGGTGACCATGGCCTACTTCAAGGAACTGTTTGCAAAGAACGCGCGCGTGGGCGTGGCGTAGCGCCAGGCGCGAGCTGTGCCCGGGCTAACTCAGCGGCCGACTTCCATGCGGCTGCTGCGAACCAGCTCCCGCCCGAACGAGAAATACTCGAAATCGTGTTCGCGCATGAGCGCCGGGGAACAAAGATTGCGTCCGTCGATTACCAGCCGGCGGGCCATCAGTTTGCCGACTCGCTCCCAATCGAGCTGACTGAACTCCTCCCACTCGGTGCAAATCAACAGTGCTTCGGCATCACGAACGGCGTCGTACGGGTCGTGGTGGTAGGTAATCTGCGGCAGGATGGCTCGCGCTCGCGAGATGGCCTCGGGATCGGTGGCGTGCACGTCCGCGCCTTCTGCGAGCATTCGCCGGGCCACGTCTAGGGCAGGGGAAAAACGAACGTCGTCGGTGTTGGCTTTAAACGCGAGCCCCAAAATCGCCACGCGCTTTCCCTTCACAACCCAAAGAGCCTGGTGAACTTTTTCAAGGAAGCGGTCGATGCGTTGTTTGTTGACGCGCTCGGCAGCCTTGAGGATATCGAAATTAACGCCTACCGTGCCGGCGAGGTGCACGAAAGCCTGAAGATCTTTGGGGAAGCAGAAGCCGCCAAAGCCGAGTCCGGCGCGGAGGAATTGGCCGCCGATGCGCGGGTCGAGTCCCATGGCGCGCGTCACTTCCTCCACATCCGCGCCGATTTTTTCGCACAGGTCGGCGATCACATTGGCATAGCTGATCTTCAGCGCGAGAAAGGAGTTGGAGGCGTGCTTGATAAGTTCAGCGCTGTTGATGGTGGTGACCAGCAGCAACGCCGCGGAGCTCACCGGGCAAGAGTCCTGATGCACCGGACAGCGAAAATTGCGTTCGAGAATAGGGCCGTAGATTTCGCGCATAACGTCAGCAGAGGATTCATCTTCGACGCCCACGACGATGCGGTCGGGATGGAAGAAATCTTCGACGGCGGTGCCCTCGCGAAGGAATTCAGGGTTGGAGACGACGTGAAATGTCAACTCGTTGTTGCGCGAATAGGCGTTCAGAGCACGGCGCAGCTCGAGACCGGTGCGAGCGGGAACAGTGCTTTTTTCGATGACCAGTTTGGAAGAGCGCGCTTCGATGGCGATCTGGCGCGCGACGTTGTCGATTGCCGAAAGATCCGCTTCGCCATTTTCTTTTGGCGGCGTGCCTACGCAGATGAATATTGCATCGCTGGCGCGAATCGCGTCGCCAGCGTTGGCCGTGTAGGAAATTTTGCCCGACTTGCGGGCGGAGTCCAGAACCTTATCCAGATGGAGCTCGTAAATCGGCACGATTCCGGATTGGAGCTGCGCGATGCGCTCAGCGTCGATGTCCGTGCAGATGACATCGTGCCCCGCCTCGGCGAGACACGCGCCTGTTACCAGGCCAACATAGCCACAACCAATCACCGCAAGATTCAAGGTGTTTCTCCTGAAAAGTCACCTGGGACGGGTGCCGGAGGTCTGGGTGAGACAAGACCCCGAAACACCATTGTGACGGATTTGGCCGCGCTGGGAAAGCGGGGATTAACACGAGGAGGAAGCGCTAGGCGGAAGGCCGGGAGGAGGCGTTTCTTCCGAGCAGAAGTCCGCGAAGGCCCAGCAGGGCCAAGCGGGGTTGCCGGCGAAGCACACTCCACAGCAGGCGGGCCGCTTCATCGCGGGTGATCTCACCGAGGGTGTCGCGTGCGGAGATGTTCAAAAGATCGACCAGGTGCGAATAGTCTTTTTGCTGGAAATGATGCATGGTGCGGCGAATCAGCCAGTGGGTATCCAGTTCGCGGCGGAGCGTCTTCAACTCGCGGCTGGGGCCGTTGCGCAGAATGGATTGCGCTACTCCGAGCGCGCCGCGAAAACCGGTAACGATGCCGCCGACGGTGGTGACCTTCACCTGGGCCGCCGCGTCGCCGACCAGATAGACGTCGCCGTTGCCGACGCGGCGTTTTACGGGCACCCAGCGGCGATAGACGGGAATCCGGGCGCCTTGCCATTCCAGAGGCTCCATCTGTTTTTTTTCGAGGAAACGTGTCAGGCGCTTGGCGGTGTCATGACCCTCGCCGATGATCCCCAGTGCGGCACGCTCGGGTGATTCGGGAATCAGCCAGTAGAAATAGGGCGTGTCGTCAGGAACGAACCAGACGCGCGTGGTGTCGGGCGGGCAATCCCTGGGCAGGCGGACGATGGCTTGCACAAGAGGCACGGTTTCGACCGGCGGCCATCCCGCGGCGCGAGCTACGCGGCTGGTGGCTCCGTCGGCGCCGATCAGGCTTGCGGCGTGCAATTCTTCGCGGTGTCCCGCGGATTCGATTTCGAGATGCAAGCCGTGCGAGTTGGCACAGAGATTGAGAAAACGCGACTGAAACGACACCTGCGCGCCGGCATCTTGCGCTTCGCGCGCCAGCACGGGAATCAGCTTCGCGCGCTCGATGATGAGATCCGGCCTGGACAGCGCGATCTGAGCGGAACGTCCATCGGTGAAGAGTTCGAAGCGGCGAATTTCGTTCAGGATGCTGGCGTTTGCCGACAGGCCAAGTTGACTGCGGAAGTGATCGGTAACAATCAGCGTGCGGGGATCGGGTTCGAATCCGGATTTCGATTCGAGGACGCGTACACAGCGTCCGCCGCGGGCGAGCTCGGCTGCGGTGTACAGTCCGGCGGCCGACCCGCCAACGACTACAATTTCATCTTTGTCCCGGTGAGACCGGGAATGTTCCTGGCTGTGTGACACGGTCTCCGTGGGCCCCGGCTGCCGAGAGCAATGGACTTGAAAAGCCGCCGCGTTTGCGATTTCTAAAGGACTGTTCGACGACGGAACCGTTCAGGTTGACTCGTCAACGCTAGAGACTAAAGCTGTCCAAGTATAACGAATCCAAAAGGGCCAGCAAACTTTCCAAGGACCAGACAATTGAAGATGAAGTTATCTCGCGTGGAATTTTTAGACGCGAGCGGCCGATTTGCGAACCTGGGGTTCGTACGGCGCTGTTTCGAGCAAGGCAACGCCGGTCAGCGCCAGAGTTGCGGCGATCGCTGCCGCCGTTGCGGCACCGAGCGGTGGCAGATAGGCCACCAGAATGGCTGCGCCCCCGCAGAGTGCGCCGAGAGAATAGAGCGCAAGCACTGCGCCGCGCTGCCCCCAACCCAGATTGGCCAAACGATGTGCGGTGTGGTCCTTACCAGGTGTGGTGAACGGCAGCAGACCGCGACGCGATCGGGAAATGGTCACCAGAGTGGTGTCGAAAATGGTGACCGCCAGAATCAACAGCGGCGCCAGCCATCCGGAGAGATGGTTGGCGTGGTCGAGGCGCAACTTAAGTCCAAGCGTCGCCATCAGAAAACCGAGAAACATCGCGCCGCCATCGCCCATGAAGATTTTCGCGGGCTTGAAATTCCATCGCAGGAAGCCGGTTGCACCGCCGAGAACGGCGGCGGCCAGAGTGGTGACCAGCGTCTGGCCGTTAAGGTACGCGAGCATCGCGAAGAAAATAGACGCCATCGCCGCGATGCCGGCGCACAAGCCATCCATGTGATCCAGGATGCTGAACGAGGCGGTGATGCCCACGACCCAGAAAACGGTGAGTGCCGCGTCCAGCAAATAGCCGATGTGTCCCGGCAGGAGAAGCTCGAACACTTGCGCGTGAATGCCGCTGGCCAGCAGGACGCCCGCGGCGATCGGCATGGCCGCGAACAGCTTGATCTGATGATGCAGCCAGCCGCGATCATCCAGAAAACCAACCGCGGCCACCAGGGTTGCTCCCGTTACAATGCCGGCGCTCTGCGCGCGGGCGGGGCCGTCGAAGGCGAACAGAATCCCGAGCATGATCCCGCCATACATTGCCAGGCCGCCCAGCAACGGAATGGGTTGAAGATGAACCTTGCGCGGTCCGGGAAGATCGACCATGCCCACGCGCAACGCCAGCGCGCGCACCGGGACCGTCAGCATCAAGGATGCAAAAAGAGCAATAACAAAGGCCAGCGCGCCTGCGGGCATGAAAGACCTCGTTTTGATTGTGATCATCCCGGCGAGGGCCAGATTGCGGAGCCGGTTTCTCACATGAATTCACCGGATTGGGGGTCCGGAGTTCCAAGTACTTATCGTAACAATAAAGTAAACCAGGGTTGCCCCACGCAACGTCAACACCTTACCTTGTTCGGTGCCGAGGTTTCAGAAAAAAAGGAAAGGGTCATGCGTTAGGGTAAACGTGGCCGCGCATCGGTGGCGCGACGGGGGAAGGGTGCTGCGGCGAATTGCCGGGCGGGACAGCCAGACCGATCCAGTGAACCAAGTGCCGACGGGTGGCGGACCGGGTTACCGGTCCAGATGTCTCTGCGGACCTCACCGTCGACTCGCCTCCTCGAGGATCTGCGTAAATTTTATGGTTTCCTTGACTCTGGCGTATCGAGGTGCGGCAACTCGCGCAGCCAATCCCATCGCGGCCAGACGCGCGGGATCAGCCAGCAACGCTCGCACAATGGCCGTCAACTCTGCGGGCCTATCCGGATCGGCGGCGACGCCGAAACCGTCTCGCGTGCCCAGAGAGGCGGCGTCGGTTTGCCTCGGGGCTACGGCGATGATCGGGCGCCCAGCGGCAAGAATTCCGTAGATTTTGCTGGGTACCACGACGCCTTCCAGCCCTCGCTTGATGGTGACCACATGCGCATCGGCCGCCGCCAGTACCGAGGCAATTTTGTTGGCCGGGAAAAAAGGGAGAAACCGGACATTCGTCGATCCGGCCGCGGCTGCTTCGAGGTGCGCGCGCTGCGCGCCATCACCGACGAAAACCAGCCCTACACCGTCGCCTTCCAGTTCGCGCGCCGCCGCAAGCAACGTTTCCCACGCGCCGTAAAATCCCAGATTCCCGGCGTGCAAGAGCACAAAGCGAAATCCTGCACGAATGGCAGCGATCACTTCGTTGTCGAACCCGGGCACAGCCCCGAAATGCGGTCCGGAAGAGCTCTCCGCGCCGTCGCGCACAATCGCCACGCACCCCGGATCCACACCTTTTGCGACGATTCGCGCTTTCATGTCTTCCCCCAGCACGATCACGCGCGCGGCGCGCCGCAGCGCCCACCTGTGCAAGGTCTCCCACACGCGCGCCAGCGGGCCGGGGTCGACAAGCGAACCGCCCACCGCCATGTCCGGATACAGGTCGCGGATGTTGTAGACAAATGGCTTGCCCTTCAACATGGCGACGAACGCGCCGACGATTCCTTCGAATGGCGGATCGGTCATCGCCAGCACCACATCGGAAGGCACGAACAGGGCCCGCGGGGCGCTCAATGCCACATAGCTCAAGTAATTCAGGACGCGCCGCGCCATTTGCGTCCGCGGATACTCGGTAGAGCCCACGCGGATGACCGTTACGCTGTTCCATCGCTCTGTTTGCCACAACCGCCACGCGCGCCGCTCGGTGGGGTCGTACGAAGGCCGCCCGCAAATCACGGTCACATCATGTTTGGCCGCAAGCGGTTCCAGGAAAGCGGCCGCCATCTTGGCCGTCGCCGAGGTATCCGGCGGATAGTAAAGATTCAGCACCAGAATTTTCATCGGATCGAGCCGTGCGGCGCGGCGCTCATTTCTTGGTGATCAGGAAATCGCCGACTACCAGCGCATCCATTTGCGTCCGCAAAAAGCAGTCCAGTGCTTCTTGCGGCTTGCACACGATCGGCTCGTTGTCGTTGAACGAAGTGTTCAGCACCAGGGGCACGCCGGTGGCTTGTTCGAAGGCTTTGATGAGCCGCCAATAACGCGGATTCGCGTCGCGCGTCACCGTTTGCACTCGCCCGGTGCCGTCCACGTGCGTCGCGGCGGGAATCTGTTCGCGTTGTTTCGGGCGAACTGAGTACGCCATGGTCATAAAGGGCGAAGGTTGCGATGTCTCGAACCACTCACTGGTGGCGTCGGCCAGGATCGACGGCGCAAAGGGGCGGAATATTTCGCGGTGCTTGATCCGCCGGTTCAAAGTTTCTTTCATGTCGGGACGCCGCGGATCGGCCACGATACTCCGATTGCCGAGCGCCCGCGGCCCCCATTCCGCGCGGCCTTGGAACCAGCCCAGGATTTTGCCGTCCAGGATCAACCCTGCGGCGTGTTTGTTTAACGCGTCTTCGTGGAGTTCTTCGACCAGGTATCCATTTCGTGCGACGCCACTGGCATCAATCGTCGAGCGAATGTCTTCAGGCGAAAACTCCGGGCCCCAATACGAGTGCTCCATCACGAACGAGCGCGGCTTGCGCAGCTTCTGATGCCAGACGTAGTATGCGGCGCCGATCGACAGGCCTGCATCGCCGGCAGCCGGTTGTACAAAAACGCGTTCGAACGGGGTGCTGTCGAAAATCTTTCCGTTCGCGACGCAGTTGAACGCCACGCCGCCCGCGAGGCACACGGCTCTCAATCCGGTGCGTTCGGCCAGCTTTTTCAGCATGCCCAGATAGACTTCTTCGAGTCGCGCCTGCAGCGATGACGCGAGATTGCGATGTCGCTGCTCGAGCGGCTCCTCCGGCGCGCGGGTACGGCCAAGCCTCCGCGGCATTTCTTCGGAGAATAGTCTTCCAAGAACCGGAGTCTTCCCTGAGTCAGCCCAGCTCATTTCCGGCCCGGTGCGATGATGGATGAAGTACTCGAGACCCAAACGAAAGCCATGGCCGTGGCCATGGGCATCGAAGCGCACGATGTCGCGAAAGACGTCCAGATATTCCGGCGCGCCGTACGCGGCAAGTCCCATCACTTTGTATTCGTCGCCGAATTTCGGGAAACCCAGGTACTGCGTTACACCGCTGTAGTACAGCCCGAGCGAATGCGGAAACGTGATGGCGTCGGCAATCGTCATGCGGTGCCCGGCGCCCGTGCCCCACATGGTGCTTGCGAAATCACCCAGGCCGTCCGCGGAAAGCAAAGCAGCGCGTTCGAACGGCGAAACCAGAAACGCACTGGCCAGGTGCGCCTGGTGATGTTCGATGCGATGAAACTTGGCGGCCAATTTTGCGGGGTCGCTGTCAAACGCCGCCGCGAGCGCTTTGCGAATTCCCGTAAACTTCACCAGAACCCTGGCCCGGTCCCGCGCGAACGAAGGCATCTGCAAGGCATAGAACAATTTCGTGGCAAGGCGCGCGTAGGGATTTCGCGGCACCGCAACGTGATCGATCTCCTGCAGCTTCAGCCCGGCTGTTTTCAAACAATACCGAATCGCCTCGGCCGGAAATCCGGCCGCATACTTCACGCGGTTGAAGCGTTCCTCTTCCACCGCGGCGACAAGCCGGCCATCGCAGACAATGGCCGCCGAAGCGTTGCCGTGATAGGCGTTGATCCCGAGTATATTCATATAGTAAATAAAGGATGAGGCCTCATGGCGTGGCCCGGGCGGCAGGGGCGCAACCAAGGTACGCCCTTGCAAAGACCTTTGGGAACCGATCCATTGCGCCTGGACGCCGATTTTTTCAAGACTCCAGGCACGGAACGCAGGAAGACGTCGTACCGCGGCCTACACATGGCGCCGGCACCATTCGTTCAGCACGTACAGCGACCAGGGCCTCGACCACGAAGTCTTCCCCGCCACAAATGCGCTCCACACGCCCCGAACCCCATCCATGTGCATGTGCGCGGCGAACGCCGGCGCCGGATCACCGAAACTTCGCTCCAGCCGCGCGCGCAACGGGCCCTGCAGCCATTCCTTCCACGGCAAGGTAAACATGCGTTTCCGCCGCGCCAGAATTTCTGGAGGCAGAATATCCGACAGCGATTCCACAAACAGCGCCTTTTGCGTTCCAGCGCGTTGCCGTGCGGCATCGGGCAGCGTTCCCATAAACTCCACGAGCGGCGTATCCAGCAGTGGCACGCGTACCTCAAGCGATTGCGCCATGCTCACCGAATCCGTGTCGCGCAACAGCGTGCTGGCCATGTACGACCGCATCTCCAGCCACGATACGGCACCGAGAGGCTCCAGTTTGCGCGCGGCGTCCGCCGAACGCTCGAGCCAGCCGAGCCAGGTCGGCTCGAGCGTCATCCCGTCCGCGTTTACCGCGCTGGCACGAAAGCGAGGCTCGGTCAGCCGCCGCAAGCAGGACACGGGGAACAACGTGCGCGTAAAGAAGTAAGGATGCGGCAGTGCGTCCGGGTAGAGCCAAGCGTCCAGCGCCTTGTGTGCTCGGTCGGAACCCCTTTTTTGCGCCAGCAGGCCGCGCAAGACCGGCGCCACAGCGCGCCGCAACGGTGCCGGCACGAACCACGCCAAGCGCATAAGGCGCGCCAGTCTGGGCGTGTCGGCGAAGGTGCGATACCCCGCGAACAGTTCGTCTCCGCCAAGACCTGAGAGCGCCACCTTCAATCCGGCTTCGCGTGCCGCCCAGGAAACGAAATAGGTATTGATGCCATCCATCGTGGGCTGGTCGAGCGCGGCCAGCGCTTGGTCGAGTCGATCCAAGACCGCGCCGCCATCGAGCGGAAGCTCGCGATGCCGCGTCCCGCACTTTTCGGCCACGACCCGGGCGAGAGGAGCTTCGTCGTAGGGTGTTCCAGGAAAGGCCAGGGTGAAGCTCCAGATCTCAGGCTCGACCCGCGCCGCCAGAGCTGCGATCGAGATGGAGTCCAGACCGCTTGAAAGGAATAGTCCGACCGGCACGTCGGCAATTAAGTGCGCTCGCACCGCGTCTTCCAGCAACGGACGCAATCGTTTTGCCGCGGTGGAAAAATCCCGCGTTTTTTTTGGGTCGCGCGCCGCCGGACTTTGTTGTGGGTCCCACCACGGCCGCGCGCGCGGTGTGCGACGCCGCTCTGGCACATACAGCAACATGCGATGGCCGGGGGGCAGCGAGAACACGCTTTCGAGCAACGTGACCGGTTCGGACACGCTGCCGAACAGCAGGTACGACGTTAGAGCATCCGGGGAAAGCTGCTTTTCTGCGACGCCGCCTTGCAGCAGAGCGCGCACTTCCGACGCGAATGCGAAACCGTCGGTCGTCTGCGTGTAATACAGCGGCTTGATGCCCAGCGGATCGCGTGCGAGAAACAGCAGGGGAGAAGTGGCGTAGCGCCTGCGCAGATCGAGCAGCGCAAAGGCAAACATCCCGCGCAACTCGGTGAGGCATTCTTCGCCCCATTCTTCCCAGCCGTGCACGAGAACTTCGGTGTCGGATCGCGTGGCGAAGCGGTGTCCCAGCGAGATCAGGCGTTCGCGCAGCTGGCGATAGTTGTAAATTTCGCCGTTGAAAATGACCGCGACGTCTTTGGCTTCGTTCCATGCCGGCTGGTGTCCCCCCGGCAGATCGATGATGCTGAGGCGGCGCATCCCCAGCGCAAGCCCGGGGGCGCGAGGCTCGTTGACCAGGAATCCTTCTTCGTCGGGGCCGCGGTGCTGCAGGGCCGCCGACATCGCTCGCACGCGGATCTCAGCCTCGGAAGTGCGGTTGACGAATGCGGTTCCGCAGATACCACACACGCTCTTACTTGATCTCCGTTGTCGTGAACGACGCGGCGTGCGACTGCGGCCTGAAGCCTAAGTGTTTCCTGCAGAACACGAGAAAACCTCGGGAAGGCGATTATGACACGCGGCTTTCCGCGCCGACAAGGTAGCGATACAAGGATTCCATTTTCTTCGCAGGCTCACCCCAACCAAGCTGTGCCGCTGTCTGGCTGCATCCTGCACTGAGTTGCGCGTGCAGCAGGGGTTCGGTCAGAAGCTTTTCGATCGCGTGCGAAATCGCTCTTGCGTCGTGCGGTACGGCCAGGCCGGCAACGCCCGCCAGCAGGGGCGCGACGCCGCAATTCTCGGTAACCACCACCGGAGTGCCGGCCGCGGCGGCTTCCAGGGCGGTATTTCCGAAGTTTTCATTTTGCGATGGCAATACGAAGACATCGGCATCGCGATACGCTTCCCACTTGGCGGCGTCAAACAACGGTTTGCAAAACAACACGCGCGATGGAACACCGAGCCGCTCCGCCATTTGCGAAAGCCGCGCTTTCATGGCGCTTTCATCCGGGCCGGCAAAGACCAGCCGCAAGTCGTTGCCCGCCCCCGAAGCCGCCAGCATGGAGAACGCTTCCAGCAGCAGGTCGGGACTTTTCTTGGCTGACAAGCGGCCGAGAAACAAAACCAACTTTGCGTCCGGCGGGATGCCCTGGCTCGCGCGGAATTTGCCGCGCTCCGGAAGGATCGCCGGAACGTCAACGCCGTTGCGGCGAAGGAAAATCCTTTCGCGATGTATGCCCGCGGTCGCCAGTTCATCGCACTCCTGCTGCGATGTTGCGATCAGAAAACGCGCCCCCGCAACCATCGCCCGGCCAAACGTCCGGTGGTACGCGCGCTTCAGCCGGGTATTTCTGACGATAGGCAGGAACATCCCGATGGGCTCGACCACGTACGGAAGGTTGCGCTGCCTGCAGGCCGCGGCAATCGCCGGCCCAAGAAAATCGTAAAGTCCAAAAATATGAATGACGTCGAAGTTCTGCAGCCGCGCCCGCGCGAAACGGTTCGCAGCAGGATTCCAGCTCAGCGCTCGATAGCGAAACCAGCTGGGCAGGTAGATGGCCTGCACTCCGTTTTCCTCCCGGCGCCAACCGAACGGCGACCTCGTGGTTCGCTCGGGTACGGCGCCGTCTGCAAAGCGCGATTCCAGGCCCCAGTCTGCCGTCAATACCGTCACCTCGTGCCCACGCTGCACCAGCGCTTCGGAGAGAGCGCGAACTTTTACAGGCGGGCCGCCAAATTCGAGGAAAGGAGCGTAGGTCTGCGTGACGTTCAGGATTCGCATAGCTCGCGGAGGGTTTTTTTGAACGATTTTGCGAAGACGCTGAACTTGAAATCGCGATGGGCGCGTTCGCGGCCGCGTGCCCCCATCTCGCGCGCCAGCTCCGGATTGGCAAGCAGCGTTTCGATCGACGTGGCCAGTTGCGGCGCGTCGCCGTGGTGCACCAAATAGCCGGTGCGTCCATCGTCGATCACTTCCGGCGCGCCGCCGTGCGCGCCGCCGATCACCGGCTTGCCGCGCGCCATGGCCTCGAGATACACCAAGCCAAACCCTTCGCCGCAACTTGGCAACGCGAAGATTTCGCAAGCCGAATAGCATGCGGCGAGCTCGGAATAGCTGAGCCCGCTGAAAAAATGCACGTGGCGCCGCACTCCACAGCCTTCCGCCAGTTGCTCGAGCCAAGCCCGATCGTCGCCTTCGCCAATCGCGACCAGTTGCAGATCGGTCCACTCGTGCAGCAGGCGCGGAAGCGTGGAGATCAGCGTATCCATTCCCTTGTAACGCTCGTTCGCTTGCCAGCGGCCGACCGTCAGAATCACGCGTCCCGCGGGGAAATTTGCAGGCAGCGCAGATTGCGACGTCGCCGCCGTCAGAGCGTCGAAGTCAGGGTCGAGCGCCCAGGGCAGCACGCGAATGCGGTCGCGTGGAACCTGCTGCTGCGTCGCCAGGTGGTCGGCGGTGTCCTGCGTGGGCGTGAGAACGAGATTCGAACGCCGCAGCGCGCGACGCCGCAGGGCGGACAACGGCTCCCACACTTCGATACCGTGCGCAACGACGATCGATTTCATTCGAGGCGCCGCAAGACGCATGGCTTGCACCACGGGCGCGAGATAGGGATGCGCGGCCACGACGAGCGTACGCGAATCGGTCCTCGATTTCGTACGCCGTCGAGCCGCACGCATGGCCGTCGCAGTAAAGCGGCCTTTGGCGCGCTCGCTCCCGGTGAAAACAAATTCGCGTCCCGCCACCGACATGCGATGCAGCTCCGGCGTGTCATTCAGGCTGAGCAGGCGGCATTCCATGCCGCGGCCGGCGGCGAATTCCGTCATCAACGCTGCCAGATGACGGCCGGCTCGCTGGATCCCTCCGGCGGATTCCAGTTCAGGGAAGAGACCGATGATCACGCGCAGAGTCTGCCAAACTGCAGCGGCGGAAGGCAAGTTGTCGTTCGGCGACCGGTTGCCGGATAGCCAGCGCCGCCGAACGGCTTTCATCCTACCAGCGGCAGGAGGTCGCCGATTTTCTCGAGATAAATGTCCGCCGGATATTGGGTGCGGTCGTGCACACCGAAACCGTAGTTCACGGCCGCAGCCATCGTCCCGGCGTTGCGCGCGGTTTGTACGTCCACTTCTGAATCGCCCACGACGAGGGTTTCAGCGGGCGCGGCGCCGAACTGGTTGAGAATCTTGTTTGCGCCGAACGGGTCTGGTTTCTTTGTTTCAAAGCTGTTGCCACCGTAGATGGCGCGAAAATAGTTTGCCAAGCCCAGCGCTTCGAGGATGCGGACACTGATGCGCACCGGCTTGTTTGTAAGGACGGCCATCGGCAATTGTTTACCGCGGAGTTCGGCCATTGTTTCCGCCACTCCCGGATACGCGCAGGTCGTGTCCAGTTTGTGTTCCTCGTAGTAGGCCAGGAAAAATTGCAGCGCGCGTCGCAGCTCTTCCTCTGTTGCATCGGCGCCCAGGGCCCGCGAAACCAGCAGCGGGGCACCGTGCCCGATGTAGCCGGAAATCGTTTCTTCGCTCCGTTTCTCGCGGCCCATTTCAAGCAGCATGGCATTGACGGAATGGATCAGGTCGCGTTGCGAGTCGATCAGCGTGCCGTCCAAATCGAAGATGAGAGCGCGCACCGGGAGAAGTTTGCGGGCGTTCATGAAACAACCATTCTAATATGTCCGCCCTTCTGCCACCGTCGCGAATCGACAGCTCCCCCTGAAACAAGGGAAACATGCGGGGAAGAGGCCATTTTTGGGCTTCCGGGTGGGTTGGTCTCAGGAAATGTGTTTTGCTTGGCGGGTTTGGCGTTGCCTGCCTTTGGGAATTCCTTTATCGTTAGAGATTCGCTTGCCGGCAAATTGCGCGGCGTGGGGCCGCGCGATGAAGCGATAACGGAGACCGACGTGAAAAAGAAGATTCGCGCCATCCAGTACGGCGTAGGGCCAATTGGCGCTTCGATCGCGCGATTGATGCGTGAGAAACAGGCCATTGAGATTTGCGGAGCGATCGACACCGATCCGGCAAAAGTGGGCCGGGATTTGGGCGAGGTCGTGGGCGCTTCGGATGCGCCCTGGGGGGTGAAAATTTCCGCGGACGCGAAGGAAATATTGGACCAGGCGGCGGACGTGGTGATCCACTCGACGTCGTCTTCGTTGCCGAAGGTGACAGACCAGTTGCTGGCGTGTCTCGAGGCGGAATCGTGCGTCGTTTCGACCTGCGAGGAACTTTCGTATCCATACCGGACTCATCCTGAGCTGGCGGCAAAACTCGACGCAGCGGCAAAGGATTGGGGTGTGGCGCTGGTGGGCACCGGCGTGAATCCGGGTTTCGTGATGGACAAACTGGTGGTGACGCTGGCGGCGTTGTCGCAGAGGATCGAACATGCCAAAGCGCTGCGCATCGTGGACGCGGCGAAACGCAGGCTGCCTTTGCAGAAAAAAATTGGCGCGGGAATGACCGTGGATGAGTTTCGCGCTCAGGTAGCCGCGGGCGCGATCAAGCATGTGGGTCTGCCCGAGTCGGTGGCGATGGTGGCCGACAGCTTGAACCTGCCGGTGGAAGAGATCACCGAGACAATTGAGCCGATGGTTGCAAGCGAACGGGTGCAGACCGAGTTCTTGGCCGTAGAAGCTGGTCAGGCCGCCGGAGTCCACCAGATCGCGCGAGGCGTCGGCGGCGGCAAGGAATGGGTGTACTTGGAGTTGCAGATGTACGTGGGCGCGAAAAATCCGGCGGACACAGTTGAGTTGAAGGGGCACCCGAACATTAGCCTGGTAATTCCGGGCGGATCGCACGGCGATATTGCCACCGCGTCGGTGGTGGTGAATTCGATTCCGGTGATTCTGGATGCAGCGGCGGGACTGCGGACATCGCGCGACCTGCCGATCGGGTTTTTCTCTCCGAACGCCCGGCCCTGAGCGGGCGGCATAAAGTACACAAAAGGCCCGCCAATTCAAGGTTTCTATTGGCGTTTTATATTCGGCTTCACCGGTAGTAGCAACAGCAGATCATCGGCTACGCAGCGCCGAAGCGCAAAACCTAAACGCCCACAGCTACGCTGAGGCCACTTTGGCAATGCCTTTTTCCAAGGACTGCCACTCGGCGTCGGTTAGCTTTAGTTCGGCGGCGGCTACGTTTTCCTCGAGGTGCTGTACCGAGGAGGTGCCCGGGATGGGCAGCGCTACCGGGGAATGGTGCAGGAGCCAGGCCAGGGCGAGCTGAGCCGTCGAGGCTTTATGGGATTTTGCAGCTTGCTCGAGGACGCTGCCGGGTTTGCTCAGCTTGCCTTGTTCCATGGGAAACCAGGGGATGAAGCCCAGGTGGTGCTTCTCGCAGAACTGCAGGACGCCTTCATGGGTGCGGTCGGCGATGTTGTACTTGTTTTGCACGCTGACGATAGGGACCTTTTTCTGCGCGCTCTCGATTTCCTTTACGGAGACTTCCGAGAGGCCGATGTGGCGAATCTTACCTTCCTTTTGCATTTTCTTCAGTTCGCCGAGAGAATCCTCGACCGGAACCGCAGGGTCGATGCGGTGGAGTTGATAGAGATCGATGCGCTCCAGCTTCAGGCGGCGCAGGCTCATTTCAACGCATTGACGCAAATATTCAGGACGGCCAACGACCGCCCACCGATTGGGGCCTTGGCGGGTGAATCCGCCCTTGGTGGCTATTACCAGGCCGGCTGGATAGGGGTGCAGGGCCTCGGCGATCAGGTTTTCGCTGACTTCAGGTCCATAGGCGTCGGCGGTGTCGATGAAGTTGACGCCCAAATCGGGCAGCCGCTTCAAAACGCGTTTGGCTTGGTCGCGATCTTGGGGCTCGCCCCAGATGCCGGCGCCCGTGATGCGCATGGCACCGAAACCGAGACGATAAATCTGGAGATCTTTTCCGAGTGCGAAGGTGCCGCTGGGTGCTGCCTTGGGTGTGGACATAATACCTTTTGGATTCCCTGGCGGCGCGTGGGGTTACTCCAAATTCAAGAAAGCTGGCCGGGCGCCGCTGGTTGCCCTCGGCGATGGGCATCGGTTGAGGTCTTTCCGAAATCGGCTGCGGCCCAGACGTCAAATCGGGTCCGTCAAATTTGCTGACTCGGTCGTCAATTCGAAGATTCCATTTTCGTTAAATCGCTGGTATTTCGCCCTATATCTTGATGACCATCAGGAGAATCTCGGCACGAACATGCCGGTGTGCTGGGTGTGCTCGCTGAAGCGGGCGCCGAATTCCTGCGCCAGAAACGATTCTTCGCGGCGCGCCTTAACATAAAAAGAGACCCAGATCACGGCGAAACCGATCAATCCGCGGGTTTCACCGAGGGCGATGGCGTTGCCGAGGAAGGCAAGAAGAATTCCGCTGTAAATCGGGTGGCGGATGGTCCGGTAGGGTCCGGTGCGAATCAACTCATGGCCTTCTTTGAGGGTGACGACGCCGCTCCAATTGGAACCCAGGTGAATACGTGCCCAAGCCGCGATCGCCAGGCCTGAGGCCATGATCAACACGCCCAGCCACGCGACCAGAACTGTATCGGGCACGAACCGAGCCTTCAGCCAAGGGTAGTCTAGTCCCCGATGGTACAGGAGATAGAACGCGGCAACCAAGGGCAGCACATAGACCATCCGCTGCCCGAAGGATTCGCGCCGCTTCGTTTTCTTGCGATTCAGCGCGGAAACCAGCCAGTACAAGCAAAACAGGATCCAGAGATCTCCGATCATACCAGCCGGCGTGGGTCCGAAAACATGCCAGAGGCTCCGCCAGAGGGAATAGAAACTATCTGCATTCATCGGCGACTCCTGCTGTTTACCTGCGAATTTCGCGCGGCCTTTGTTTCCCGCTTGGCTTTTCGACCCAGGCCGGCGATCCAGGCGCGCTCGGCGCGCACCTGGTCGCCGAAAAATCGCACCACCTCGTGGCCCCAGGAGCCAGTTTCCACCAGGGCGGAAATTTGCGCGAGGCGCTGCTGGCGCGAGGCCAGAAACTGGTCGCGGCCAGCGAGAATACGCTGGTGGGTTTGGGCATCGAGAAAGTCAAACAGGCCGACGCGCAAGCGAAAGCCGTTGTCGGAGGAGGTTTCGGCTGCCGGGTATTCGCGCAGGCGGCGCAGGAGTTCCTGCTTTCCCTTGGCGGTGAGGGAGTAGATCTCGCGGGTCTGGCCGCGCTGGCCGGCGGATTTGCGCTTGCGGACCCAGGCATTCACCACAAAGCGATGGAGCAGGGGATAGACGAGATTGTTGTGCAGGTCGCGCTGGCCGGTGAGCAGGCCGACCTGTTTTTTGAGGGCGTAGCCATGGGTGGGGCGGGGGAGAAGGGCCGCAAGGATGATTAGATCATTCATGACTGTGTCAACTTTAGACTAGTGGCCTTGGTGAAGTCAAGTGCGAGGCGTGAGGCAAACCCGGCTCGCCGCGCGCTTCGATCGCCGGCCCGACGGAATCGCAGTTCGGCACCTCAGCGGGTAGCCTCAGGATGACAGCGGGGCGTGGCTGAAGTCGGGCTGCGCCAAATTGGTGCTTGCCTGGGGGAAAACGGACGCCAAAATGGCTGCTACGGTGAGGAGCGACGCGGTGAAGAAAAACAAAACGAAAAATGCATCGCAGGCGCGCGTCCAACACGGCGCGCAGACTCGGGCCATTCATGCCGGCGAAGGGGTGCGGCACGGCGTAGGAGGCCCGGTCAGCGCACCGATCTGCCGGACCTCCACGTTCACGTTTTCTTCCACGGCGGAAATGAAGCGGTGGGCGGAAGGGAAGAGCAAAGCATACATCTACACCAGGTACGGCAATCCTTCGCTGGCGATTGCGGAGGGAAAGATCGCGGCGCTGGAGGGCGCCGAGGCGGCAGTGGTGACGGCTTCGGGGATGGCCGCGATCTCGCATGCGCTGCTGAGTGCGTTGAAGGCCGGGGACGAGGTGATTTCGACGGCGCAGGTGTATGGCGGTACCTACCGGCTGATGCGCGACGTGTTCCCGAACCTGGGCATTACGGTGCGCCAGGCGGGCACCGACCTTGCCGGGATCGAAACGCTGGTGACGCCGCGGACGAAAGTCTTGTACGTCGAGACGCCCACCAACCCCACGGTGCGGCTTGTCGACCTTGAAAAAGCAATCGCGTTCGCCAAGAAACATCAACTGGTCTCCATCATCGACAATACGTTCGCTACGCCGGTCCTGCAGCAGCCGCTGGCGCTGGGTTTCGACATGGTAGTGCACAGCGCTACCAAGGCACTGGCCGGACATTCCGACGTGATTGCCGGCGTGGCTGCAGGCAGCAGATTTTGGATGGACCGCGTTCAGCACATGGTGATTTATCTTGGCGGTTCGATGGATCCGGAAGCGGCGTTTTTGTTGAGCCGCGGGATCAAGACGCTGGCTTTGCGGGTGAAGCGGCAGGGAGAGAACGCCCTGGCGGTGGCGAAATTCCTGGACAAGCATCCCAAGGTGGCGCGCGTGCATTATCCGGGCCTGGCTTCGCATCCGGACCATAAATTGGCGAAGCGCCAGATGCGCGGGTTCGGGTCGATGCTGGCGTTTGATTTAAAGGGCGGTTTGGCCGCGGCGCGCAAGTTTTGCGATGGGGTGCGGCTGTTTATGTTGGCGGCCAGTTTGGGTGGGGTGGAGTCGCTGGTGGTTTTGCCAGCCTATACATCGCACTACAACATGACCGTCGAAGAATTGGCCAAGGCGTATGTGAAGCCGGGGACGGTGCGGGTGTCCATCGGGATCGAGGATGCGCAGGATCTGATCGAGGATTTGCGGCAGGCGTTGCGGTAGGATGCGCCAGACCGATCTGAATCTCGGACACGACACATGACGATTTCGCTGGACAGCAGAGTGGCCCTGGTTACGGGTGCGTCGCGCGGGATTGGGCGGGCCATTGCGGAGAGCTTGGCTCGGATGGGCGCTGCGGTGGTCGTCAATCACCGGGCTAGCGCGGGGCAAGCGGCGGAAACCGTGGCGTCGATTGAACGTGCCGGAGGGCGCGCCGTCGCACTGCAGGCGGACATGGGTTCGCTTCAGCAGGTGCGGCGGCTGGTGGACACAACCGTCGAGAAACTCGGCGGCCTGGACATTCTGGTGAACAACGCGGGCGTGGGCAACCGCACGGCGATGGCGGATATGACCGAGAAGGAGTTTGACTGGACGATATCCGTGAACGCGAGGGGACCGATGTTCGCGATTCAGGCGGCGGTGCCGCGGATGCGCGATGGCGGGAGGATCATCAATATCTCGTCGTGTGGGACGCACGTAGCGCAAGTGACGGGTTTGCTCGCCGTGTACCAGATGTCCAAAGGGGCTTTGGAACAATTGGCACGCTGCTATGTGCGGGAACTCGGCACGCGAGGGATTACCATCAACAACGTTTTGCCCGGGTTCGTTGAGACCGAATTGGCCAGCGATACGCCTCAGGAATACAAGGACGCGCTCGTGAAGCGGACGGCTCTCGGGCGGTTGGGGACGCCGCAGGATATTGCGGAGGTGGTTTGTTTTTTGGCCAGCGATGCGGGGCGTTGGGTCACGGGAGAGACGATTTCGGTTAGCGGCGGGCTGGGCTAGCGGCCCGCGCCCGTGAACGGTGCAAAAAAAAACGGGCGGGGCGCTTTCGCGCTCCGCCCGGATGTGTTTTTGTGAAGTGGCTTAGAGGGGTTGGACGTTCGAGGCCTGCAGGCCCTTGGGGCCCTTGGTCACTTCGAATTCAACCGCTTGGCCGTCGTTCAACGATTTGTAGCCATCAGCCACGATTGCGGAGAAATGGACGAAAACATCTTCACCGCTCTGGCGCTGGATGAATCCAAAGCCCTTGCTGGCGTTGAACCACTTCACTGTTCCTTGTTCTTTACTCACTGCTGTACTCTTTTCTGTTGACCGCGTTGCGATCATACTTTGAGCCCGGCCGGGTTAGGGGCCGATCTCGATTATTGAGCTATCTGGTGCCTCGACTCCGAACCCCTCAACAGAGTTACGGGCCGCGTCCGGGCGTAAAAAAAGGCCGCAAGTTTGAACCCTGCGACCGCTTCACACTGACGTACGCGATACAAGAGCAACAAACGCATCTGCACAGTAACACAGGCCCAGGCCATTGTCCAGCGATTTTTTGAATCGTTTTATACGCGCGTATTGGGGGTAACCTCCGCCTGGAAGGCCGCCTTCGGAGCGCGCCGGGGGGCTGTTACGGGCGGCCCTGCCGCAAAACGCCTTCCAGGAGATCGAGGCAGCCGTTCCAGCCGCCGTCGTGCTCCTTGCGCAGCTTCTCGTTCTTGAAGCCGCTGTGGGTCAGGACCAGTTCGGTTGTCGCGCCATGGTCGAGGAATTCGACGGCCACTTCGGTTTGCTCCGCGTCGGGATGCATGTTTTCGCCCTCAGGCCGGTCCTTGGTCCAGCTCCAGGTAAAGCGCAACCTCTCGGGCGGTGTCAGTTCGAGGTATACGCCTTGCCCCCAATACACTTCGTTCCTGGCGGAGTCCCGGACCTCCATAAGGTAGCTCCCGCCGGTGCGGATGTCCTGCCGGTGGTGAATGACCGTGTGCGCTGCGACCTCCCGGCACATCCACTTTTCTAGCTGTTCCGCCTGGGTCCAGGCGGCGAAGACTTTTTCGCGCGGGGCCGCGAAGGTGCGCCGGATTTGGAGCGTGAAATCGGGACGGTTTTGAGCTGTGGCCATTCTGGATTCTCCTCAATGGTGTTTCTCGTGGACTTGCCGGATTTGTGGCCCGAAGGGCCTGATGCATGGACTGGTGCATGGCCCGCGGGATGAGTAGATTCCAGGTATTTCGCCAGGGCGTCGAACTGAGCCTCCCAGAAGCGGCGACAAGTCTCGATCCAGGCGGCGGCATCCTTCATCGGCTGCAGGGCCAGGCGACAGTGGTGGATGCGGCCATCGATTTCGCGGCGGAGCAGTCCGGCGGATTCGAGAACGCGCAGGTGCTTCGAGACGGCAGGGAGCGAAACATCGAACGGCGCGGCGAGCTCGGTCACCGTGGCTTCGCCGAGGGCCAGTCGCGCGAGGATGGCGCGGCGAGTGGGATCGGCCAGGGCCCCGAACGTGGCGTCGAGGGGAGCATCGGCGGCGGCCGTCGAATAGTTAACCATATGGTTTAATATTAACGCGTTCCGTGCTGCTGTCAAGACCAATTTGTCTGCTTCGAGTTGGCAGCAGTCGACGGTTTGCCCTGAGATTCGAACGGTGGCGGCCGGCTCTGGTGTCGCAATCCTGTGCGTTCCCAACCGACCCTGCAGAGCCGGTGGACACTTCGCTTGGGCGCGTCGGGAGGATTGGCCTTGCCAGGTCGCACACGCGTGTAGTCAGTCCGCCAACCCCCTGTACTTCGAAAGCGTTGACCAGGGTCGTGCGGGCTCCTTACCATGTTAACGATGAACCGGAAACTTCTGGTGGCGTGCGGCGTGGCGGTGCTGGCGGCAGTTGTCAGCGCGCTGGCTGGATGCGACGACGCGGCCAAGCGGCCGGTTCAAGCGCGTGTGCCCACGACGGTTCCTGCGCCACAAACCGCCAAGGCGGGTAGTTCGGCGCCCGGACCGGCACAGCTTCCGCCATTGCCGTTGACGGCGGCGACGCATCCCCTCCTGCTGCTGAAGCCGCAAATCGCGGGCGACAAGGACTTACTAATCGCCAAAGTCGAACAAAAATTTGCATCCGGGCAGCAGAACTACAAAGCCGGGCATCTGGAAGCGGCGCGCAAAGATTTCGACGAAGCCATGGACCTGATGCTCGAAAGCGGGTACGACCCGTACGCCGACGCCCAGTTGAGCGAAGTGTTTCACCGCGTAGTCGACACGGTGTACACCTACGAATTGCAGGCATTCCGGGCGGGGGATGGATTCCAGGAGGCTCCCGCGGTACCGGCGCCCATTGATGAAGTGGCGGAGATGACTTTTCCGGTCGATCCGCGGTTGAAGGAGCGCGCCGAGCAGGACGCCAAGAATATCTCGCACGACCTTCCTTTGACGGTAAACGACGAGGTGCTGTCGTTCTTGAATTTTTTCCAGACGCCACGTGGCCGCGCGATCGTCGAAACCGGTTTGCAGCGCCGGGGCCGCTATCACGAGATGATCACGCGAGTATTAAGGGAAGAAGGTGTCCCGCAGGATTTGATCTATCTGGCGCAGGCGGAGAGTGCCTTCCAGCCGCTGGCGTTATCGCGGGCGGGGGCGCGGGGGATGTGGCAATTCGTGGCGTATCGCGGGCAGCAGTACGGACTGCGGCATACCTGGTGGATCGATGAGCGGCAAGATCCCGAAAAAGCCACACGGGCGGCGGCGCAGCATTTGCGCGATTTGTATGGGCTATTCGGCGACTGGTATCTGGCGATTGCGGCCTACAACTGCGGTCCGGGCAACGTGCAGAAAGCCATCGAGCGGACGGGGTACGCGGATTTCTGGGAGCTGTATAAGCGCAACGTATTGCCGAAAGAGACCAAGAACTACGTGCCCATCATTCTGGCGCTTACCCTGATCGCCAAAGATGCCGCGCACTACGGAATTCAGGTCGAACCGGAATCGCCGGTGCCGACCGATGTGGTAAGGCCCGGACGGGCTATCGATCTGCGTCTGGTGGCGGAGACGATTGACGTGGACGTGGAGACGCTGCGCGCGCTGAACCCGCCTCTGCTGCGTTTGGCCACGCCGGACGATCCCTCGTTCGAATTACATTTACCCGCAGGCACGGCCGAGAAATTTTCCGCGGAGATCGCGGATATTCCGGCGGACAAATGGGTGAGCTGGAGACGGCATCGCGTGGAAGCAGGTGAGACGCTGACCTCCATCGGAAAAAAATATCATGTCACGGCGTTGGCCATCGCGGAGGCCAATAATCTGGAGCATCGCGAGGCGCTCGACCCCGGCGAGAAGCTGATCATTCCCGCGGCTCCCGCGCAGTCGGACACCAAGCGGCGCCTGGTGAGCTACCGCGTGCGCAAAGGCGACACCCTGCTAGGAATCGCCGACCGTTTCAGCGTGGACGCCGACGATGTGCGCAAGTGGAATCGTTTGCAAGGCAATCGTGTGGCCCGCGGCATGGTACTGCGGATTTATACTCTGGGCGGCGCGCCCGAGGCGAAGCCGGTGCATTCGCGAACCGCGCCAAAAAACAAGGCTCACGCGGGCACCAGCGTGGCGCAATCCACTACGTCATCCCCAAGCAAGAACTAAAGCATTCCTTTGCCGTCACTTGCCAGCACACCGGAAACCGCGGCGGGTCGCCGTTGGCACGGCGCTTGGTACGGTAGGATTGCATGATTGCCGCAAATCGCAATCTGCGGCCGGTTCGCGCAGAATGCTTGACAACTTCCAGCGAGTGCGATAACAACGGCGCAAGGCTTTGGAGCGGTTTACTCCAGCCGTTGCAGCGATTCCGACTCGACACCTGCGTCCCGGCTCACCGGGTTCGCTGCCTCGGGCGGGATTTCCCCCTGGGGAGGATGGAATGGATCTCGAGAAGGATAATTTCGAAGAAGACAACGAGCTGTCGGGGCTGGAAGAAGAGGATGAGCTGGCCGGCGATTCGGACGTGGTCGAAACCGAAGAGGAAGAGCTGATCATCACGGACGAGGAGCCGGACGAAGCCCCGGCACCGGCCGCGAAGCCTGCCGCAAAAACGGCCGCCAAGAAACCTGCAGCCAAGAAACCAGCGGTCAAGAAACCGGCGAAAAAGGCGGCGGCTAAAAAGCCGAAAAAGGCCGCGAAGAAAGCCAAACCCAAAAAGGCGGCGAAAAAGGCCGCGAAGAAAAAGCGTCGCTAGTCGACAGCGATAAATTCGACCACAAGGCCTTCGGAAAACCGGGGGCCTTTGCATTTTCCTTCGACGGAAACAAGAGTCCACCGTGGCACGACGTGCAGTCGCGGCATCCTGCCGATTGAAGACCAAACGAATGGCAAGTGGAACTCCTCCGGAAAACGACGGCGAGAAGAAAACTTGCCCTGAGGGATCAGGGCGGCTAGTTCGCCTGCGGCGTCGTTCCTTCTGACTCGGTTCACTTTTAACTTCCCCTGATCTTTTTCTTGCTTCACTGCGTCCTTACGTCTTTGCTTGTTCCTGCTCCCCTGTCGGAAATTCGCGGAGTTCGCGTAAACTAGGGAGATTCACATGCGGCTCACATCGACATCGGAGATTCCATGGCCCAGGTCTATCCCTTTCCCGCCTATCGCTACAGTGCGTCGCGTGTTTCATTCGATCGCGTCCTGACCCAGCCTTACGACAAGATTTCGCCCGCGGCCCAGGAGAAATATTACGCTGCGGACCCGCACAACCTGATCACCGTGGAGAAAGGCCGCGTTCTTCCCGACGATGGACCGCAGCACAACGTGTATACGCGCGCGGCCGAGGCGCTGGAGAGCTGGATTCGCGACGGCATCGTGGTGAAAGAGGCGGAGCCTTCCTTGTACGCATACACGCAGGAGTACACTGTCCCGGGAACGGACCAGCGGCGCACCCGGCGGGGCTTTATCGGCGCGGGAAAGCTCGAGGAATATTCGGCGGGGGTAGTGTTCCGTCACGAGCACACCCTTTCGGGGCCGAAGGCCGACCGGCTGGAGCTGCTGCGCCACACGCGCATGCACACCGGGCAACTGTTCATGTTGTACAGCGACGAGCAGCGGCGCGTGGATACCATTCTGGCCGAAGCGGAAGCGGCGGCTTCGCCGGCGACGGAACTACGCGACGAATACGGCGTGGTGCACCGCTTGTGGGTGGTCTCGGAGCGCGCGAAGGTTGTGGCCATCCAGGAAGCGATGGCCACTCAGAAACTGGTGATCGCCGACGGGCACCACCGGTATGAAACCGCGCTCAATTATCGTAACCAAAGGCGCAACGAAAGGCATGCCGCAGCGCAGGGAAGCCATCCAGCCGCGGGCGGAGAAGACGCGCCGCACGCATTGGCACCCTATGAGCTGGCGATGATGACCTTTGTCAACACTCGCAGCGAGGGCTTGACGATTTTGCCGACGCACCGCGTGGTGGCGAACCTGCCCGATTTTTCGTGGACCAACATGCGGCGGTACCTCGAGCCGTGGTTCGCGGCGGAGGAGTTTTCCTTCGCGGACGAGGGTGCGAAAGCCGAGGCGCGCGGCCAGTTCCTGCGCCGTCTGGTGGAAGCGCGCGGGCTGCGGACCATCGGCGTGTATCCGGCTCCGGCGGCCGGTAAGCGGGCGTTCTACGCGCTGACGCTGCGGGCGGGCGCGGACGTGTCGTTGCTGCTGCCGAACGTTTCGCCGCTGCAGCGCGAGCTGGACGTGGTGCTGCTGCACGAAGGAATCCTCGAGCCGGCGCTCGGGATCACCCCACAAGCGGTGACCGCGGAGAAAAACCTGACCTACGAGCGCGATGCTGCGGCGGCACTCGATGCCGTGGATCGCGGTGCGGCGCAGGTGGCGTTTTTGTTGAACGCCTGCGATGTCGAGCAGGTCGTGCATATCGCAACGTCGGGTGAAGTGATGCCGCAGAAGTCTACGGACTTTTATCCGAAGCTGTTGAGCGGGATCACCATGTACCGGGTGGACTGCTGAGTTGGGTCGACGGCTTAGAGTGGAAATAAGGTGGTGAGAAATCGCCTGCGGCCGCTGCGCCGTGCGTTCATCTGAACTCCCTTCCCCCTGTTTTGTCCTCGTGCGGAATACAAAAGACCTACCGACACTCTTCCTGCAAGTGCTGATTCTGGTGTACGGGAAATCCTTGGTTACCCATCGCAAGTGAGGATTTTCAAAGAATCCCAGGTTGGCAGCGGCGTGTCATGAGGCTTTCATGACGAAGACTTGCCGGAGGTGCATACTGGCCTTGCGCTGTTACGGGGAATTTTGGGATGTGCGGCGGGAGGCGGACATGGCTGCGCGGTTGACGGGGGAACAGGTTCGGCGCATGCACGCGTATTGGCGGGCGGCGAATTATCTTTCTGTGGGGCAAATTTATTTGAAGGACAATCCGCTTTTGGAGAAGCCGCTTACGTTGGAAGATGTGAAACCGCGGCTTTTGGGGCATTGGGGGACCACTTCGGGGCTGAATTTTATTTATACGCATTTGAACCGGGTGATCAACGAGCGCGATCTGAACATGATGTACCTCATCGGGCCGGGACATGGCGGGCCGGGCATTGTGGCGCACACGTATCTGGAGGGCACGTACACGGAGATTTACCCCAACATCGAGAGGAATCGCGACGGGATTAAAAGATTATTCCGGCAATTTTCGTGGCCTTACGGGATTCCGAGCCATGTCGCGCCGGAGACGCCGGGATCGATTCACGAGGGAGGGGAACTCGGGTATTCCCTGCTGCACGCGTACGGGGCGGCTTACGACAATCCGGATCTCGTGGTGGCGTGCATTGTGGGAGATGGCGAGGCCGAGACCGGGCCGTGCGCGACGAGCTGGCATGCGAACAAATTTTTGGATGCGGCGCGGGATGGCGCGGTACTGCCGATTCTGCATTTGAACGGGTACAAGATCGCGAACCCTACCGTGCTGGCGCGGATTTCACAGGACGAGCTGGAATCGCTGTTTCGCGGCTATGGGTACACGCCGCACCTTCTCGAGGGCCACGATCCCGACGTTATGCATCCGCAAATGGCCGCGGTGCTGGACAAAATGTTGGATGAGATTGCGGCGATTCAGAAATCGGCGCGTCAAGGCGGGAACACCGAGCGGCCCCGGTGGCCGATGCTGATTCTGCGCACGCCGAAGGGCTGGACGGGGCCGAAGGTGGTGGACGGGAAACCTGTCGAAGGGACGTGGCGGGCGCACCAGGTGCCGGTTGCGGAGCTTCGCGAAAAGCCGGAGCACCTGAGGATTCTCGAGCAATGGATGCGCAGCTACAAGCCGGAAGAGTTGTTTGATGAGGGCGGAGCGTTGGTTCCAGAACTCGCCGAGCTCTCGCCGAAGGGCCGGCGGCGAATGGGGATGAACCCGCACGCCAACGGAGGGCTGCTGCTGCAGCCTTTGCGGCTGCCGGCGTTTCGCAGCTTTGCGGTGGAGGTGAAGCAGCCGGGCTCGCCGGATGGCGAAGCGACCCGCGTGCTGGGCACGTATCTGCGGGAAGTGATGAAGTGCAATCTGGAATCGCGGAATTTTCGGGTGTTCGGGCCTGACGAAACGGCGTCGAACCGGCTCGAGGCGATCCTGGAAGTCACCGGTAAAACCTGGGAGGCGGCGACGCTGCCGGTGGACGAGCACCTGGCGATCGACGGCCGGGTGATGGAAATTCTGAGCGAGCATATGTGCCAGGGATGGCTGGAAGGCTATCTGCTGACCGGGCGGCACGGTTTATTTTCGTGCTACGAAGCGTTCATTCACATCATCGACTCGATGTTCAACCAGCACGCGAAGTGGCTGAAAGTCACGCGAACGATTCCGTGGCGGAAACCGATTGCGTCGCTGAATTATTTGCTGACGTCTCATGTGTGGCGGCAGGACCACAACGGGTTTTCGCATCAAGACCCGGGCTTCATCGACCACGTGGCGAACAAGAAGGCGGACGTAGTGCGGATTTATCTGCCGCCGGACGCGAATTGCCTGCTATCGGTAGCGGACCACTGCTTGCGCAGTCGGAACTACGTGAACCTTATCATCGCGGGCAAGCAGCCGACGCCCAACTGGCTGAACATGGACGCGGCGGTGACGCATTGCACCGCGGGTTTGGGGGCGTGGGATTGGGGCGGACATGAGCCCGACAATCCCGAGGTGGTGATGGCTTGCGCAGGGGATGTGCCCACGCTGGAAATTCTGGCGGCGGTGTCGCTGTTGCGGGAGGAATTGCCCGACCTACGGATTCGCGTGGTGAACGTAGTGGACCTAATGGCGCTGCAGCCGATGAGCGAGCACCCGCACGGGCTGGCGGATGAGGATTTTGATGCGCTGTTCACCACAGACAAGCCGGTGGTGTTCGCCTTCCACGGCTATCCCACGTTGATTCACCGGCTGACCTACCGCCGGCGGAACCACAACAACATCCACGTGCGAGGCTACGTGGAAGAGGGGACGACGACCACGCCGTTCGACATGGTGGTGCTGAATCGCATGGACCGGTTTCAGCTGGCGCTGGATGTGATCCGGCGCGTGCCGCGGCTGAAGAGCATGGCGCACCGGGCCACGCAGCGATTCACGGAGGCGATGCAGCGGCACAAGCTTTACGTGATGGAGCACGGCGAGGACATGCCCGAAGTTGCCAATTGGAAATGGACGGCGAGCTGAGTCGCGGGGAGGGATCGCCGGAAGCCAGGAGTCTATTGATCGGGGCGAACGTCGAGCTGGAGAACCTGCGGTTATCCTTGCCGGATAGTCCCAGGTTGACATGGTGCCAGGGTGGGTGATTCCGGGTAAAACAAACGATGAGCGGCGATGCTGTTTTTGTGGTGAATAGCGGGTCGTCTTCGCTGAAGTTCGGTGTGTTCGTGGAGCGCGAGGACGACGGGCACGCCGAGGTGCAGGGTCACGTGCGTAGCGACGCGCGGGCCTTGTACCGCGGGGCCGTGGAGGGGATCGGCGGCGGGCAGGGGAAGATTTGGGTGCGCGCGGGCAGCGGGGAGACGCTGCTCGACAAGGCGCGGGCGTTTCCCACGCCGACCGACGCGGCGCGGGCGGTTGCCGGAGAATTGTCGGGGATCGCGGTGCCGAGTTTGCAGGGCGTGGGACACCGCGTGGTGCATGGCGGGCCGTCGCTGACCACTCATCAGAAAATCACGCCCGAGGTCTTGGCGAAATTAGAGGCGGCGGCGCACTTCGCCCCGCTGCACGTGCCGGTGGCGCTGGAGTTGATTCGCGAAATGCAGCAACTCTTTCCGGGAGTGCCGCAATTCGCATGTTTCGATACGGCGTTTCACCGGACCCTGCCCGAGGAGGCGGCACGCTTGCCGCTGCCGGAAAAATTCTGGGACGCGGGAATTCGCAAGTACGGCTTCCACGGGCTGTCCTGCGAATCGATTCTGCACGCGCTGGGAAAGGAGACGCCCGCGCGGCTGGTCGTGGCGCATCTCGGCAATGGAGCAAGCGTCACGGCGATAGCCAAAGGATCGTCGGTGGACACGACGATGGGGCTGACGCCGACCGGCGGCATCGTGATGGGGACGCGGCCGGGCGATCTGGACCCCGGCGTGTTGCTGCACATTCTCGGTGGGAACGGAAACAACGTGGAAAGGCTGGAGCGGCTGTTGAATAAGGAATCGGGATTGTTGGGGATTTCCGGGACCTCGCCGGACATGCGGTCACTACACAAAGCCGCAGAACTGAATCCGCGGGCGCGATTGGCGATCGAGATGTTTGCGCGCTCGGCGAAGAAAGCGATTGGCGGTTACGTGGCGGTTCTCGGCGGGCTCGATCTGCTGGTGTTTACGGGTGGAATCGGAGAGCACGACGCCGCGGTGCGGGAGAAAATCTGCGAGGGGATGGAGTGCTTTGGCGTGCGGCTGGACCGGGAAGCGAACCAGGGAAACGCAGCTGGGATCATCAGTTCGGGGGACAGCGCGGCGCGCGTCCGTGTGCTGACCAGTGATGAAGAGACGCAGATCGCGCGGATTGTTTTTGGGTTGCTGAAAGCGTAAGCCGCGGTGGCAGCGGATTTCGCCTGACTTTGTTGCGGCGCTCTTGCGCAGAACCCTGCCCGTAGAGGAAGGCCGGAACAAGCGATGGGCCGTGAACAAAAAAGGACACGCGCGCGTGCCCTTCGTCATGGCGAGCTGGATCAGGGAAGCGTCGGAGCAAAAATTTCCGGCCAGAGCTAGGCTCCGGCGCCCTTTGAAAAGCTAGAGACGGCTGCGGCTTCGGTGTCAAACACGTCGAAGACGGTCAGCAGTTTGGTGATTTGCAGGACTTCCTGGAACTTGCTGCCGAGGTGGCAGAGGCGCAGCGAGGCGCCCTGGCCTTTGGCGCTATGATGCGCGGCAACCAGCGTGCCCAGGCCGGCGCTGTCGATAAACGTGATGTTGTCCATGTTGAGGACAATTTTCTTTTTGCCCTCGGCCAGCAAGCCTTTTACTTTTTCGCGCAACGCGTTGCTCTCTTCTCCAAGAACAATGCGGCCGTCCAGCGCCACCACGGACACGCCATCCACTTCGCGGTTCGTCATCTTCAATGCCACGTTCGTATCCTCCTCAAGGTATGGCTCAAGTTATCGGAAGCGGTTCCAAGGGCAACCAGCCTGGGACTGCACAGCTTATCAGTAATAGTCCGCGCAGGACATGTAATATCCGCAGACCGGGCAAATCAACTTGCAGCGCCGGGACTCGAGCCGCTGCGAACACACAGGGCAATACCGGGAAGCGTCTTCGTGCGCCACCGTCGAGAAGTCACTCGGCTCTGCTGCGGCCGAATCCGCAAGGAAAACACCTTGCGGCTCCGGTGGCACCGGAACCCCTGGTTCTTTCGTGACACGTTCCACGGCCCGACGGTTATAGCACATCCCCTAGCGGGGGAAAAGCGGGCGGATCGGGCCTGTCTTAGCTCCATAATTATGTCACCCCCTAACGGCAACGTGAAAATGTCACCCCATGAGCCAGGAGACATTTCGCATGA
>Ga0181522_10000127_pt1 | contig 61748 bp, 56 predicted proteins | sample PEATcosm2014_Bin_27_FD_121103 | JGI IMG/M metagenome (GOLD analysis project Ga0181522, IMG submission 121103) | Peatland microbial communities from MTU Mesocosm Facility, Houghton, MI, USA - PEATcosm2014_Bin05_10_metaG | ecosystem: Environmental > Terrestrial > Soil > Wetlands > Peat | place...
ATCGTCCTTGAATGAGGGCTGCCGATAGCTCCCGGTATATGGATGAAGCCCAAAGTCCGCCAGTTTGAGTCCCTTGGCCGCATGTATGAACTCGTGCTGAACAATGCTTGTGAGCTCGGCAGCGATGTCAACATCGCTATCCGCCACGACGTTAGTGTGGTTGGGGTATGAGCCCTTCGCGTAGACCGAGAACGAATACTGGTCAAGGCGGCCGCCCTTGAGCGCAGCGCGAATCTCATTCTTGGTTCGCTCATAGCGCGCGTCCTCCGCATCGCTAGCGCGACCAGTCCATTTTGCGAGCGTGGCCTCAGTCTTAGCCGGCATTGGCGGTGATGCCCTCCACTTCCTAGAACAATTCCCTTAATTATACAGGAGGCAGATCAGGCAAGGAAGCGGCTTCGCGGCACCTATCACGCATCTTGCGGCGTTTTGTCGGGCGCGGACCGCTCGCTAGTGACGCAACATGTCTTTCCTGCGCGCGGAAAAGGGGTTGACGCTCTGTCGCACAAGCGGCATTCGGCGACCGGGCTGTTCCCTCCTCGGACGCCGAGATATGATGGCGCGCGACTACCAATCTGTCGAACTTCGCTAACTGCCGCACTCGGGTTGATCAAGAACGCATCCGACGACGGCGGGGCGGCAGAACTGAACCGGGGGGCGGCGTGCATATTATTGTCGTGGTCGCTGTAACGATGCTCCTGGCCGGCGTCGCTGGCCTGACCGTTCGTAGTCTTCGGATGCTCCTTCTTGCGGCGACCTTCGCCGCTTCCTTGCGTAACAGCTGGTTTCGCGTTCGGTGGAGCCGGCTAGCTGGAGAGGTTGTGCTTGCGATCGTTGTCGCCTTTGCCTCTCACGAGCTTTTCTTTTACGGAGGCAAACTCGTGCCGGACAAGGCCATGGACGCCACCCTTCACATCCACCTGCCGTTTCTGGGGTGGTTTGGCGACACCTTTGGTACTGCACTGCTCGCGATAGGCGCTGGGCTGGTGGTGACGATCGTGATTGTTACCACGGTACTCCAGTACAACGCCGTCGCACCTCTTAGGAAACCTTACACAGGTCGGCACCCGATGTTCGTCAGACTCGCACTGTTCTCGACGACCATCGTCTTCTGCGAGAAGCGGTCGGCACTGACTTGGCTCCGCACCGAGGCCGTTTGCCTAGGACTTGCAGTCCTGCTTCGGATGGGAGGTGGTGTATCCGAGGCGGAGATGACGAACGACAAACTGTTCCGCCGCCTCCTTGGGCCGAGTGCGCTCGACTGGTCGACCCTCGTGGCGACGGCGCAGCGCGTGGACTTGCAGCTGGCCTCCGACCTCTCCGAGCTCGTGGAAGATCCTCTCGGCGAGCGAGTGGGCATCCCCGGCGGACACGCCGGCCACTAGCCGGACACGCCAGCCACTAGCTTTGGTGCGTCGCGCAAGCCCCGTAAGTCACTGGAGATCAACCCGGCCTCGCAGAATCGGCGGTGGCCGACATACGGGGGACCTGCCGCCATGCGATCTCCGTCCTGGCAGTGTTCCTGTAGATTTGGCGAGATGCAGAACCGGCTGTCTGCATGGCTCCGGCCGTCCGATGCACAGTGCGGGTATCTCACGCGCGTCATACGCATTCTCGGCCACAACAACGGCGCACCGACATTTCCCCCTCACGTGACGATCGTCGGTGAAGTCGGTATCCCGGCCGACCAAGCCGCCGAACGTCTCCGCGCAGCGGCGGCAACCGAGCATCGACTCGACGTGGTCGCACGCTCAGCCGGCGATACCAACGCATTTCACCGGTGCGTATTCTTGGTGTGCGACAAGGAGCCCGCGCTCATGGCACTAAACGCTGTACTTCGGGAGTCGCTCGAGGACAAGAGCGACGACGACTACCTGCCTCATCTCAGCCTCATTTATGGCGACCTTGCGTCCGAGTTGCGCGAGCAGATCGTGGCCGAGCTCGCTGTGCCACTACCGCTGACGCTTGAACTCACGCAGCTCAGCCTGGTCAACACGAGCGGCAACGACCCCAGAGGCTGGATGGAGCTTGGCTGTCCGATCGAGTTGCGAAGCAAGACCGAGCATCGGCGAGGATAGCCGACCGACGACATGAACCTCGGGGGCTGTGGCGCAGTCTCGACGGTCACCACGCCTGATACAGTTCCCCGCCCATATTCGGACCTGTTGACTTATGCGCCGGTCGACCACGATACTTCCACACCAATCCCGGCTCGAGCTCGCCGCCAAGCTACGGCAGCGGTCCTTGAGGCCAGTCGTTGAAGCGGTGCGTCGCGGGGAGCCCGCCGATGCGCCGGTTGTCGTCGAGCTCGACGTCACGACGTTCTGCGACTTGGCATGCCCCGAGTGTATTAGCGGCGGCCTATTGAATAATGGCCGTTTCTCGGATCACAAGCTTCTCACGCTTGCCGCCGAAATGGCCGAAGCAGGAGTTAAAGCCGTCATTCTGATCGGCGGTGGCGAGCCCCTCCTGCACCCCGCCGTTGGCCGCGTAATGGAGATTCTTGCGCAGCGAGATGTCGCGATAGGCCTTACGACCAACGGCACCCAGATTCATCGCTATCTTGAGCAGATCGCGGACTGCGTCTTGTGGACTCGCGTATCGGTGGACGCGGCGAGCCCGGAGATCTACAATCTGTTTCGCCCGCGCCGAGGGGGTACCCGAGACGCCTTCTCCGCTGTCATCGCGAACATCCAAGCGCTCGCGGACGCCAAGCAAGGCATCCTCGGGTATTCGTTTCTGCTCATGGCTAGGCGCGACGCGGCCACATCGCGCATTCTCCATCACAATTTTGGCGACGTGGCTAACGCGGCGCGGCTCGCAAGAGATCTCGGGTGCGACTACATCGAGTTCAAGCCGGAGTACGATCTCGGGCATCATCTCGTCGCCCAGCCGGAGGAGTTGCGCGTGTCCCTCCGCGGCGAGTTGTCCGAGGCCGTGGCTCTACAGACCGATAGCTTTCACGTCATTGCTCCTCCGCATTTGTCGCGTGTCCTGCTCGGCGAGCCATTGGACCAACCGAAGTCGTACCGCTCCTGCCCAACTACCGAGCTTCGGACGCTGCTGACTCCCTCCGGTGCCTATCTCTGCCCTTACCATCGCGGCAACCCGTCAGCACGCTATGGTGACCCAGCCGAGTTGGGGTTCAGGGCTCTGTGGGATTCGCCAGAGCGCCGCAGAGCATCGCGGCGGATCGATCCATCGAACGATTGCGGCTTCAACTGCATCCGTCATGAGTCGAACGAGTGGCTGCTCGTAGATGACGACCCCATCGCTGTGGTCGACGACTACGACTCATTTATATGACGATGACCGCGGGCGAGTCATATCGGCTAGTCATGATGGCAGTCGCCGAAACGAACCAGGACGTGGCGGTCCAACAGCTACGTGACGCCATCGCGCTAGATTCCGGCAACAAGCTCGCCTACTACCACCTCGGAATGATCTATGCCGGCAGAGGCTTGCACAACGCGGCGGTCACAGAGTACGACAATATTCTGACCGCAATTGACGGTCGTGACGCCGGGATCTGGTTCCTGCGTGCCCGCCAGCATCACTTGGCCGCGAACAACGAAAGGGCGCTGGAGGACTACACAGAGACACTAAAATTGGATCCGCTATGCGAGAAGGCGTACCTGTACATCGCGCAAATACTCATCGCGCTGAGCCGAGACGCCGCGCGGGCACTCAAGAGCGCGGAAACGGCTCTCATGATTCGCCGGTCCGACTGCATGGTGCCGGCGGCCGAGTTTGAGACCACACTTGTGGCAGCACGTGACTTTGCATCGGCGGTTTCATTGCTACCGGCAGTCGGCGCGCCCGTGCTGCCTTCGCTACGCGAGGTCAGGCTCGCTGGACTGACTGAACGCGGCCCTCACGTCGTCGCGGTACTTGAAAGGCATGGCATCGGCTGCTCGTCATGCGCGGGCTACGCCGAGGAAACGTTGGACGCCGCCGCGCGAGAGGCTGGAGCAGAGTTGCATTTGCTCGAACGAGACCTCACAATAGCCATGCAAGAGGAGACGAACCAATAGAGATCATTCGAAAGACCCAGGCCATACATAGAGACAAGGGTGATGGCACCGTTGTCGACTACTTTCTGTTCCCAGAGTATGAGATCCACTACAACGAGGTGGCCCATGGGACAGTCCAGCAGTGGCATCATCACGAGGCCATCGAGGAGACGCTCTTCATCATTAGCGGCGATCTGGAGGCGCGGTGGCGAGATGGTACAGATACTATGGTCGAGCATCTTGGCGCTGGCGATATTGAGCGCGTCGGCCGCAGCGTGCACACGTTTGCGAACACGGGTACCACGGATGTGCAGTTTGTCGTGTTTCGACTGGTTCTGGACGGTACGGACAAGCGAGAGCTGATCAAGAACGACAAGGTTGTCGACGAGCAGTAGCGCCCAGACGCCCGCGACAAGGGAGCAGGAGTGACTACGCGGGCGGAATGTCCAGGACGGATCTGCCTAGGCGGGGAGGATCTGGACTGGATGGGCGGCAGCACCCTACAGGCCGCCATTGAGCTGACCGTGACGGTCGCGGCCGACTGCGCTCGGAGCCACGCCGATGCCGATGTTCGCATGACGTCAGGATGGCCAGTTGACGCGGCCCGCTCGGTGCGAGCCAGCGACTTCGGCCGCCGAGTCGGCGACCATCTCGACTTCCCACAGATGGCGCTTGCGTGTCTCGCAAATGTGTGTGGACCGTTCGGCGGTGCTATAGAGATCACAAGCACGCTACCGATGGCCGCGGGCCTCGCCAGTAGTGCCGCGGTTCTCGTTGCGACCGTCGCCGCGGTGGCGCAGGATCTAGATCTTGAGCTGTCTACGACCGACGTCTGCGCTCTCGCCTATGCCACCGAGACTGAATGGCTCCGGACCGGAGCGGGAAAGATGGACTTTCTTGCGTGCGCCTTCGGGGGGACCCGTCTCACCCATTTTGAGAACGATGAGGACGCCTTGGTCACGACGTTCCCAGGGTTTCTGGGAGACATAGTGGTTGGTGACTCGGGCGCGAGTGCCACCACAGCACGAAGTATCGCACCGAAGCAGGCGCGATTCGCGTGTCGCGAGAGCACGATTCTCGAGTACCAGAGGCGTACTGATGCGCTTGTTGCTCGCATGGCTGGATACATGGGCGTCGGGGATTCACATCTTGCCGATATCGGCGCCTGCGTAAGCGAGTGTCACGAGGCGATCGCGACACTGATGGGAACATCGACGCCGAGGATCGACGCAATGGTGGCATCGAGCATGGACGCCGGAGGTAAAGGCGCGAAGCTCACGGGCGGCGGGGAAGGTGGTTGTATGTTTGTTCTCGCCGGCGGCCAGACTACATCGAGTGTCGCAGAGGCCCTTCGCGACCTGGGAGCAACCGCTATCGAGACTCGTGTTTCCTCGCGAGGCCTAACGACTACCAGCGCGTGACGCGGCGACGCCGTCAGGCGACGACGACGCGAAAGCCTCGATCGTGGGCGTTCTCACTTGGCGAAACTCCGAAGCGACAGGCGGCGCGCAGCATCCGTCGATCCGGCCCGTGGCCTCCGCCCCTGACCGGAACCAAGGGGGCGGGAGCTCCTGGCGGCGTGGGAGTGGAAACGGAAACCGCGATCGACGAGTCGAGGGCATATTCGCCCGTGCACCATTCCCAGACATTGCCGATCAGATCCATGGCACCGTAAGGCGAAAGCTCGTCGGTAAATAGTCCGACCGCGGTGGTCCCTCGGCGCACAAGCCGGCGGTCAAGCCGGAAGCTGCTGTGGGTATCATCCGGCCACGCATAGCGTCGGCCTGTCGGGCCACGAGCAGCCTTCTCCCACTCGAACTCAGTTGGCAAGCGTACGGTTGCCCTGCCAGGGAGGTCGGGCAACATGTTCAGGCGAGCCATCTGTCGTTCGCGGAAGCGCCGAGTGAGCCAGACGCAGTACGCTGAAGCCTCGAACCACGAGATGTTCGTAGCTGGGTGGTTTAGCGCACTAGTTTCGAGCTCGGCCAGCAAACGATTGCGTGTCGCCGAGTCAGCCGCGGGGCCGTGACGCCAGTTGTCCCTCCGACTGTAGCCGTCGGCCGCTCGGAGGAAACAGAGGTACTGGTATACCGTCACCGGATACACGGCCAAGTAGTAGCTGTACGAGACTGTGGCCTGAGTGCCCGGAGACTCATTTGGAAATGCGTCGGCGTCGCGCTGGGGGTCACTCCCAGCCAGGAAGGGTCCGGGCGGGACCAGGGACAACGCCCCGATTGCCCAGTCTTCGTCTGACGATGTGAGACCGACCCGAGGATCTCCAAGCTCGGAGAGTGCGTCTCCGAGCGCGAGCCGCTTACGAACGAGAGCGATGTCGACGTCGGAGGTGAGCTCACGATCCTCAAGCAAGTCGCCGATCGCCGTGGCAAGGGACATGCGCATCTGATCATCGCTTGGGTTGGATGCCACGACGTATCGCCAAGTGCGCTCGAGCCGCTCGAGCCTTGTGCGCGCTGTCTCTGCCGAGGGCGTGTGGTGAGCGTCGGACGGCGCGGTCACAAATGGCTGCGCGTCTCGCGATGGACTGGACATTGGCTGCGGAGCGCTATATAGCGAGCAGTCGACAAGCGCCTCAGCCACAAGGCGGAGCACCTCATCTCGCTTGTTGCGTCGGTAACTGCGACTTCCCTCCCAGCCCCAGTGTCGGGCGGCCAGTGCCTCTCGCTTATCCTTCGAGCTGAGCTTTCTGCCCTCTGGACTGAGTCCAAGGTGATCGAGCGCTGCTTCACGATAGGGAGCGGCTAGCTGTTGCTCGATGGCATGCTCGAGCGCATCCTCGACTGCTTGCAGTGGTGCGTCCGGCCCTAGCTTCGGGTCCACTCGGGAGCGGACGATCGGTGTTGCCGATAGCGCAGGCAGTTGCGGATGCTTGGCCCGCCAATGACCGCCGCCGTCCTCAACGAACTGGCAGAGGTCCTTCATGAGAGCTTCGCTCATTGTGTCGCTCGAGCAGGGGTCGGGAGAGCGCGCAGTTATATGCCGAGACTTGCCGAGGCCGGGAGCTGGAGCGCCAAGAAATGCCGCGCCAGGCTTCCTGCATGACGTCAGCCTACGATCCAATCGCAAGCCAGCAGGTCCAACGCACCAGGTCAGTGCAGACGTCTGATCCCGCGAGGCCCGCAGGTCAACCCATCAAGCAATCGGACGTTACGCAGCCAACCGACCCCCAAGATGCCTCGCACGACGAAAACCAGAGGGAGCATATCCAAGACCGACGTGATGGCGGCGCTCGACATCCCGTAGGATGGTCGAGAAACAAGCTCATCCTGGTGCTTGTTGCTGGTGCGATGGCGCTAGCCGGCCAAGTCGGGCAAGCGGAGATCGACAAGCCGATGCCGCAGCCAGCGGACTGCGTGAGGAGGAACGCGCAGATCATCCAAGAGATCAGGAGCGATCCGGAGATCATCGACGTGCTACGTCGTCAACACGACGGCTTGGACGGTCCGTGTCGGCCGGCGGCGGAAATCGCCGAAATGCTCAGTTCCGGCAGCACCCGTTGAGCAGCTTTGCTTCGTACGTCCTTTGCGTCGCATTGCTAGCCGCGTCGCACAAGTGCCATTGGCCGGCTCGCGGCGGTATATGGATTTCACCTCGCGCTATAAGCGAAACCGATACCTTTCTGTGACGGCCTGGTTCGTCTGCCCTTCTCGCTCTGCGTCTGATGCGAGGTCGTCTACGAGGCGGCCTGGTTTGATGTTGAGGCCATGGGAGAGTCGCAGGATGGTCTGTAGGGTTGGTTGGCGGGCGCCGCGCTCCAGGCGCCCGATGGCGGTGGGGTGGATGTCAGTCCTTCGTGCCAGCTCGTCCTGGGATACGCCCAGCTCGCCGCGCAGCGTGCGAAGGCGGGCGCCGAACGCCTTTGTTTGCAGCCCACGGCGCTTGCGGCGCAGTTGGATGGGCGTCTCATCGGCTCGTCTCGCCGGGTCCGGTCCGGAACCGTGCCCAGGATGGTGTGTCGCGCAGCGGGTGGATCTCGTCGTCGGCTTTTGATTCGTCTGGCTCTTGCCACTCGCGCAGGCAGTAGATGGCTGAGCCGATCCACTGCAGCGCGTTGCGCAGGCGTTGGCTGAGTGCTACCCACACCTCAGATGACGGCTGTGGGCTGGTGCTCAGGACTCGGGTCGCCTCGGCAAGCAGGGTGAGCGGACCCCGTTCATGGGTCCACTTGCTGTGAGAGCTGTGGGTGGTTGGTTGTTTCAGGGTAAGGGTGTCGCCAGTGTCGAACGGAGCCGACGCGTAGCGGCGGCGGAGTTCGGCGCTGGCGGGCACGGCCTCGTGGGCGGTCTCCCAGCCGGTCCTGAACGCTGTCGGGGTCATCATCCCGTGCGCTCGGTGTGGCCGGCAGCGGTTGTAGTCTTGGCGGAAGTCCTCGATCATCACCTTCGCCTCGGCGAGGCAGCTGAATACCTCGACGGAGAGGAGCTCGTCGCGGACGCGGCTGTTGAAGCTCTCGACGAACGGGTTCTCCCACGGGCTGCCGGGCTCGATGAACGCAGCGCCGGTCCGGCTGAAGCGACACCAGTCCCGTAGCGCGTTGGAGGTCATCTCCGGCCCGTTGTCACAGCGCACGAACTCGGGGTGGCTGCCACGCTCGCGAACGATCCGGTCGAGCACGTCGACCACGCGATCGCCATCGATCCGCCGCTCAGCCTCCATCGCGAGCGCTTCGCGGGTGAACTCGTCAACGACGTAAAGCAGCTTCACCGCGCGCCCGTCGTCGGTCACGTCGAACTGAAAATCGAACGCCCACACCTGATCAGGGCGCTGTGCCCGCAGCCGATAACCCGGCACGGTCGATTCCCCGCAGCGCAGCCGCTTGCGGCGTTTCTGTGGCACGCGTAGCCCCTCCTCGCGCCACAGCCGCTGCACCCGCTTGCGATTGATGTGCCACCCCTGATCGAGCAAGTGCTGGTGCGCCTGGCGGTACCCCCACCGCGGCCGCTGACGCGAGAACGCCCGCAGCTCGGCCCGCAACGCCGCGTCGTCCGCCGCGACGACCGGCTCGCGCCGCTGCGTCGACCGCGGCTGCCCGACATACCGGCACGCCCGCCGCTCCGAAATGCCGAGACGGTCCTGCAGCATCAAGACCGCTCGGCGCCGGCGCGACGGGCTCACCAGTTTCCCTTCGCGATCTCCTTCAGCGCCTGGTTCTCGAGCACCTGATCGGCAACGATCCGCTTCAACCTCGCGTTCTCGGCCTCCAACTCCTTCAGACGCTTGACGTCCTCGGCCTTCATCCCGCCGAACTGGTTGCGCCACCGGAAGTACGTCTGCTCCGACACCTCCAGCTGCTTGATCACCTCCGGCAACTCGATCCCCTCGCCGAGCAGCCTGTCGGCCTCCCTCAGCTTCCGAACAACCTGCTCCAGGGTATGCCTGCGTCGCGACATGCAATAGCTCCTTCGACCCATTCTCCAGGGTCATCGAAGCTCTCACAGCGGGCGGACCGAACCGAGGGGGTCCGGCCAGCAAACCCCGACCCCGTTTCTCGGGGCCAGGGTTCACACAACGACGAAATGGTGGAGCCAACCGGGATCGAACCGGTGACCTCCTGCTTGCAAAGCAGTGGAGAAACTGATCGCTTCAGGCGCAATAGGCTTCTAACAGGCACCTTTCGTTCCGCTCGCGCAGTTGGTTTCCGCGAATCGGGAACACAGCGGGAACACGGAGCGATAGACTGGTCGCCCACGTAGAAGCCCTCGCACGGCGGTAACCGTCGAGGGCACGGCAACGAGAGCGAGGTCTCGATGCAGCGTCATCCTAAGCCGGTTCGCCCCACGGGGCACCTACAGGTCGTAGAGCGCAAGAGCGGGCGCCGGTATCACGCGCTCTGGCGGGATGCCAACGGTCGCCATCAGCGAGTGCTCGGGCCTGCGTGGGTCAAGAAGACTGGTCGTTGCACTAAGCGAGGCGCCGAGACGTGGCGGACGGCTGACGGACCGAAGCCGGATGGCTACCTAACCCCCGACGATGCAGCGCACGAGCTGCGCAAGATTCTCGCGGCGGCGCCAATAGTGCCGTTGGCTGAGGCCCGCCGCACCGGCAGCACGTTTGCTCAGGCGGCCGAGGAGTGGTTCGAGGACGGGAAGCGCCGACGCGGCTTGAAGCACTCGACGCAGATCGACTACAGGCAGGCGCTCGATGCTTACCTGCTGCCCGCGTTCGGGCCGACGCCGATCGGTTCGTTGACGCCGGCCGCGATCCAGTCGTGGCTTGGCCAGTTCGGGCGCACCCGCACGAGCGAGAAGGTGCTGATGATCATGCGCGCGATCCTGACGCGTGCGGTCAAACGCGGGCTCATAGAGCGTAATCCTGCCGCCGATGTCGAGCGTCCGACAGTTCGGTACTCGGGCGATCTCGATGTGTACTCGCGCGAGGAGATCGACGCGCTCGTGCGCGCGGCAGCGAACGAGCAGGACGCGGCGATCTTCCTGACCGCTGCGCTTACGGGCCTTCGGCGCGGCGAGCTGGTCGGACTGCACTGGCGAGATATTGACTTCTCGCAGGACGCGATCAGGGTGCGGCGCAACTACTCGCACGGCCAAGTCGCCACGCCGAAGTCGGGCAAGGTCCGCACGGTCCCGGTGGTTGCTGAGCTGGCCCACGCGCTAGCGAAGGTTGGGCAACGCGAGCACTTCACGGCAGACGACGATCCTGTTTTCGTGGGTGAGACGGGCAGGCACATCGACGCAAGTGCGCTGCGGCGGCGCTACGTCGCGGCGACGAAACGTGCTGGCCTCCGTCCGCTCCCTTTTCATTCGCTTCGACACTTCTTTGGGTCCGCGGCTGTCAATCACGCATCGATCGTTCAGGTGCAGAACTGGATGGGTCACGCGGACATCAAGACGACCGGCCGTTATCTACACGCCAAGAGTCAGGCGAGCGATGCAGCATTGCTTGCTGCGGCTTTCTCGCCGTCTTCGAGAGAGATCGATATGGCGCAAGAGGTCCATGCTTAGAGGGAGGGGCGTACTGCCCCCCTGATCGGGAGGGCAGTAGCCATGCTCAGTGTGGAGCCGGCGACGAGATCAAGCGCGCCCAGGTGCGTCTTTACCGCGTGCCGGCCGTTCGGCCGGACTCTCTCGCCCTACCCTGGCAAAGCCAACGCGACGGGGCCTAAACAGGAATCTGGGAATACAGCGGTCAGCTCACGCCCGGCAGGCGTGCTTCGGTAACCCCAAGGCCGTCAGCCCTCTGGCCAGTGTGCTGCGTATGTAGGCGCTGGACGGCGACCGCTGCATGAGTCCAAACGCCGTTTTCGTTGGGCGCCGGCCTTCTAGGGAGGCGAGGGCATTGAGGTCAGCTCAGCGAGACGGGATTCCACGTCAGCCGGCGAATAGCGGACGTGTCGTCCAAGCTGGATCTTTGGAAGAAGTCCCCGGCGAGTGAACTCGTAGATGGTGCGCTTCGGGAGGCCAAGCTTCGCCGCTAGGTCATCGGCCGTCCATAGTCCGTCCGCAAGCGAGACTCGGCGCTCAGTGCCGGTCATCCTGCACCTGCTCCGTGAGCACGAGGGCGATTCCGCGCCGAATTAGAAATGAGATCGAGCGCTCCTGGCGCTGAGCGAGAGATTCGAGCGCGGCGAGATCGGCCGCTGAAACGCAAACGGCGATCTGCGCGGCGAGCCCAGGAGGGCGGGTGGGCTTCGTGGCTGGCATCGTCTGTCGCAGTCTGACGACGCATTGCGGTGAGGTCTATGTTCAGTAGATGGCACACCTGCGGATGGTTGATCCGACAGGCGATCCCCTGTTGCAGCTCTTGTTCCTCTGGGACGCGGACGAGCTCGCCGTCTGGGTCCGAGCGGAACACGACCACGATCTGTGGGTCATCCAAGAGCTGCGCGAACAGGCCGATGGCGAGTGGCAGCTAGATGGGCCGGCGAGGTGGCACGACGTGAATGGGGCATCCCGCGCGGTGCCCAAGCGGATCGCTCGACGGACTGGCCTTGATCAGCAGCTCGCGCGTATCGGTCCGACTCTTGAGCGGTACAGAGCTTTTGTGATGGATCTTCCTCCCGACGCGCCTGAGGCGAAGGTCGGACGCGAACTGATCGAACGTCTTGACGCGATCGAGTTCAGAGCCCGGACGCGCCGCGGCGGGACGATTGAGCCGGTGGATGATCTGTCGGCGGACCGGACGATCCACCAAGCAGAGCAGCGGCGACGGCGCCGAGAAGGACGCGAGAGGCTGCGACTCAGCGCCGACGAGCTGGCGTTCTATCGGTTGCTCGACCTCTAGGGCCGCCCGCAGTCCGCTTCGACATGCTGGATCGGCTCATGGAGCCTCGCCTGCTGGGCCACTGCGGGCAACTGCACTTGGGTCTCGGTGATGGGATCGATCCGCCACGACTGTGGTGGCGCTCCGATCGCGCTACAGTCGAGCGGTAGCGGCAGCCGGTAGAGCAATTCTCCGAAGGTCACGATCACAAGCCAGTCGCCGCTCTCTGGGTCGTGCTCGAAGATGAGCAGATGTTGGGGGGCGGGCAGATGATGGGTGCCGGCTCGGAGCGAAAACGGGCGCATCGACCACGCGACGCCGGGTCCACTCAAGCTCTTGTCGATAGTTGAGGGGTCGCCGTGCCAAAGGACGCTCCGAAGATGCTGAGCAAGCGAGCTGTCCAGCCATGAATCGTCCGCGACAACGAGGCTCGCGACTCCGAGCGCTACTTTGGCCCCGAAGCGTGGCCAGACATCCACGTCGAGGGTGTGCGTGACAGTCGCGGACAGGTTCTGGGTCGGGCGGCTTTCGCTTGAGATCAAGCGCACGTCCCCGTGATCTCGACGGAGCCGCTGAAGCTTCTTCTCAGCGGCGGCGTCGTCGTAGCCTTCGACCGTCCAGATGCCGTTCTCGAAGCTCTCGGACGGTCGCGGCACGACGCGCACGGTCTCTCCTTCGACGCTGATTTCCGCCGTTTTCCCGCCGCCTAGCTCTCCCTGCCACGACGCCGGTCGGACACGGCCGCGCCGATCGGGGATCTTGTAGATAGCTCGGAGCTGGACGATCTCGGGGTGGCGCAGCCACGGCCGATCGATCTCGATTCCTGCGCGGCGATTGCAAGGAGTGCATACGCGGCGCGTGACGAGGTGTGAGCCGATGGCAGCAGGAAGGATGTGCTCGCCGTCCTGAGCACCATCGAAAGGTTCTGCGCAGTAGAAGCAGCGCGGCATCGTCTGAGCATTCCATGTCGGCACGACGGCCTTCAGCGGTTGATGAGGACTATCCCGCAGTTTCGGGATTGATCATGACCTGACGGGTCTGAGCGAGTCGAAGCACTGCGCGGGAATGGTCGTCTAGCTCCACGGTCAGCACATCGATTTGCCACAGTCGCAGGGATTCGGCGAGCCAGCTTTTCCCTTCGACGCATCGAGCTGCCTCTGAGTCGGCGAAGACGATGAAGAGACGGCTCTTGGGGTATTCGCGGCGCAGGGTGATCAGCTTGAGCGCGTCCCGCGCAACCTTATGGTACTGGGCGCCGCGGAGTCGGCCTTGGTGCGCGAAGATCTCAACGAACGCGGATTGATCCGGTGCTGCACCGTCCACATCGACCTTGGCTGCGTCGCCGAGTTGAATGCGTGACGGAGCTAGCTCGACTCCGAGCATGGTTGAGACCATTTCGCGGATGATTGGCTCCGCATTGCGCTGCTCGATCGAGTCGCTTAGATGCATGTGCAGGACGGTATCTCGGGGCTTGGCTCGAAAGAATCTTGGCCGTGCTTCCAGGTCGCTCGGCCAGATCAACAGAGATGGCGGTTGCTGTTGACTCGGGGGCGCGAGATGCCGGGCGAGTGCGTGTGCCACGACGCCTCAACACCTGTCGCGCTCTCTGTTGATCGGATTCGCTGTTGAGACGACAAAACACAACAACTACATAGAGGAAACATAGTGATGGAGTGCTCTAGGCAGCCACTTTGTAGGGTCTTCTTCGACTACTCCCGGCCGCGTTCCTGAGCCGCTTCGTTTTCCTTAGATTCGGCTTCGCTCTTGAGCGAGAGGGCGGCTGATTCGTGGTCCTCGGCGTGCGATTGGACGTTCTCGGCTTGCGAGGTGATGTTCTCGCCTTGGGTGTACTTGCTGTCGTTGCCTTCGGGCGTTTCTTCGCCTTCGACGCGGCTGGCATCTGCTTCGAGCCGCTTGGCTTCCGATTCGTCTGCCTTCGCTAGAAGTTCTTCGTGGTGCGCCTTCTGCTGTAGCGAGGCGGCTTCGGCTAGAAGCTTCGTCGCGGCCTGTTCATGCGCAGGCCGTTCTTCTTCGATCGTCTGTTCTTCTCGCTGCTTTTCGGCTCGGGCCGCCTGTGTCCGTCGTTCTTCGTTGGCTTTGCGTGTTCGTTCTTCGCTTTCCTGGGCTTCCCGCTGAGCGGCTTGCGCAGCGTTGCGTTCGGATTGGTTTTCCCCGCGGCACATTTCGATGCCTAGACGGACCTCTCGGAACTTGTCGCCTACGAGCACATGGCATCCGAAGTGGAAGCCTTGAGTTATCGGGATGCCCCAGGCGATGACGGCCACGGCAATGAGGATCACGATTGGGCTTGAGAGCGCGAGGCGGCGACGTTTAGGGTCGTTGCCTCCGGTGCCGTTCGGCCGGGGCTCACCTGGCGGCTCGGGGGGACTGGCGTCGTCGGGGTGTCCCATATGTCCGAATCGGATGGAGACCCACGCAGCTTGAGTGCGGGGTATAGGTGCGCTCTAGCCGCGGTCTGAATAGAGCGCTTGTCGCACGGCTGGTCTTCCCGGGACGTGCGGCTTGAAGGGCATCCGCCAAAGGTCGTCGCCCCGTTGCCCTCTCGCGAGCCGGAAGCCGATCATTGCGACAGCAGCGACGATCGCCACGAGCCACATCGCGACGTAAAGGCAGGCGATCACGACAAGGCCGCAGAGCGCGAGCCAGAGCATCAGGACGTATCCGACGAGCCGTGCCATTGCAGAGCTAGCCGCGGGTCTGGGATTCGCTCACGGTGACTTCGTGGCGCGATCCGAACGGCCCTACATGGCATCGCGTATAGACATGGCCGTTGGAGACGAACGATCCGCCGTATTCGCCGTTGAGGACGTGGACACAGTATTCATCCTCTGCTTGTTCGATCTTGAATTGGGGCGATTGTTCGCGTTGTCTTTCTGCTTCGCGTTCGTGCCTTTCCTGACGGACGCGCGCGGCGATCCGCTGTCCTTCGGCGATCGTCAAGGCCCGGCACTTCGCTGCGCTCAACGGCACGCGGAAGCTCCCTTTGCGGCTAAGAGGCGCGCCCGAGCCTCCTGCGGCGGTTACGGCGTAGTGGTAGGTGGTGGCTGGCCGGCGACACGACCATGCGATCTCGACGGCTCGGCTGAGACCAGGTTCGAGCTGGGAATGGATCGTGCCTTGGTGGTGATCTAGAACGATCGTGACGTGAGCGTAAGGGCTCGCGCTGACGAGGATCGTCGTGTGACCGGGAGCCTTCGCGGAGTTTCGGGGGTGCTGTGACACCTTGACGGCGAGCGCCGTTGCTGGGCCACGTTCGTCTGCTTCCCGCGCCTCCGTTTCGGCTTCCTGCTTTGCCTGGGCGGCGAGTGCAGCTAGCGATGGGCCGACTGTCATCCCCGCGGTCGCCTGCACGAGCGAACCGAGATAGGCGCAGAGGAGGTATGCCCCCGGCTTCGCGATGCTCAGAGCCGCGGTGAGGCTGAACGGACGAAAGTTGAAGCTGATCGGTTCTGGCGATGGAACGAAAAGGCTCGCGTGTGGATCGCCCGTGCCCAGGTATTCGGTGCCGAATCGATCGCAGGCCGTAGCGCCTGCGCTTGCATAGAGTTCGATCTCGGGGCTTAGCTCGTCGGTTTCTCCGCTGAGCGTCACGGGGATCGTTGATTCCGCGGCGGGATTCGGCGGCGGGGTGATCGTCAGGCTTTCCGTCGCCATCGCGGTCTCGGCGCCGACAGCCGCGATGAGGGCCGCGATCGTCGCTGCGATCGTCAGGGCGATATGGCGGTCAAGGCGCATTCCACGATCCCTCATGTCGGATTCCGCATCCCAGATAGAACGTTATTGGTTCTGGACGTTATTGGCTTAGGCGCAGAGCATCAAGGCGGTGGAGCCGAAGCTGATCGTCGGAGAGAACATCCAGGCCGAGCGAAAGCGAATCGGCATCACGCAAGAAGCGCTCGCCGAGCGAAGCGCTATGCATCCCGTTGAGATTGGGCGGGCCGAGCGAGGCACCAGAGACCTGCGGGTTTCGACCATCGCCAAGATCGCACGGGGCCTTGGGATTCCTGCCAGCGAGCTATTGAAAGGCGTCTAAGACGACCCCTGGCGCGTCGCCCCCGGGATTTTTTTCCGGCGGCGCGTGCTCTGGATCATCGGGCGAAGTTCCGCCCAGGCGAGCGGAGCAAATACGAACCCCTGGGGGATACCCCGCCCCGCCTTCGGGCACGTAGGGAACACAAACCTGGAACACCGACGACTGCTCTTGCCAAACGACTGACTCAAAAGGCGCGCATTTGCGGGCTAATCATGAATGGAGCCAACCGGGATCGAACCGGTGACCTCCTGCTTGCAAAGCAGGCGCTCTCCCAGCTGAGCTATGGCCCCTCGGAGATGCAGGATACCTGCTGCGCATCGGGGTTCTGGCGCTCGAGGCGTTGCGTTCGGGAACATCCGCGGCCGTGCCGGTTGTCATCTGCCGAGATCTGCAGTTTCGCGCCGATCGGGCTACGCCGTCTGCGTCGTCGGCGCCTCGCCGCTGCCTGGCACGTTACCTTCGGTGCCACCACAGACACGAAGGGCTCGGAATCGGAGCTGGGAAAGGGTCACGATGGAGTTGTTCATAAGCCACGCGCAGGTCGACATCGAGGTCGCACACGCGCTGCAGCTCCGACTGGATGAGGTCTCCGACGATCTCAGGTGCTTTCTGCTCGCCGATGCCGTCTTCGCCGGCGACAACTGGGAGGAACGGATCAAGAGTGCCGCGGCCACCTGCGACGCGATCCTTTGCTTGGCGACCCCGGATTACGTGAGCCGCCCGTGGTTTGCGGCGGAGTGGGCGCTCTTCTGGTTTCAGGACAAGCCGTGGTATCTGGCGCTTCACGATGTCACCCTGGAGAAGGTCTTCGAGCCGCTCCACAGACGCCAAGCGATCGACCTCACCGATCGGCGCTCGGTCGAGCGCCTGATGCGATCGCTGATCGAGCATGGCGGGCTGGCGAGCACTGCCGCTCCGGACCTGCTGGCGGCAGAGACCGTGGCAGCAATCAGGCAGGCCGTCGATCGCTCGCGGGTAGCGCGTGCCGAGTCGGACTTGGCGCGCTTCATGGTCTCTCTCCAACGCGGCACCGACAACGTCGACTCCGAGTTGGTCGCGCGTCTCGTCTCGATAGGACGTCTCCCGAAGGTGATGGAGCTCGCCGCGACAGTTGACAACTCCGTAGCCCTCCGTCAGCTGGCCGTGATCCTGCTCTCGCTCGGCGAGTTCGATGCCGTCGAGCAACTGGCGGCCCGTACCGAGAACCGTGCCGAGCGACGCACTATCGGCCTGGCCGCTCTCGACGCTCTTGCACGAGGGTTCGAGCCGGCTCGATCTGCCTCGCTCGCCAGGGCGATCTATTCCACAGTTCGCGCGCCGCAGCGACGCGACCTCAGGCAAGCCGCCGACGAGCGTGGTGTCGACGTGGACTGGCCCGAGGAGGAAGATTGGTAGTTCTCCGGTCACTCGCCTGATCCCCTGACCGCCCCTGGCTGGGGCCTTCCTAGACTCACCTCATGGCCACGAGCATCCCCGACTCCCACGCCGACCTCCTGGACGCCAAGTTCGCAACCCTCGCAACCGTCGCAAGCGACGGCACCCCACACCTGACAGAGGTCTGGTTCCTCCACGAGGAAGGACACCTCAAGCTGTCTCTGAACACCTCAAGATTGAAGACCAGGCACCTGATGGCCCGCCCCCGCTGCAGCCTCTTCATCCTCGACCTCGAGAACCCCTACCGCTACGTCGACGTGCGCGGTACGGCCCGCATCGAGCCTGACGACGACTACGCCTTCGCCGACCGTGTCGGCGCCAAGTACGACGCCGACCTGCGCGTCCACGACGGCCCGGGGGACAGGCGCGTCGTCGTCACCGTGGAGCCCTCGAGCGTCTTCGCCGTGGACATGTCGGGCGGCTGAGCCGCTCGCCACGTCAGCTCTCGGCCGCCCCCAGCACCCAGGCTTCTCCCGTCGCGATGTCCGGCACGCCCATCGCGGCTGCCACGTTCAGCGCCATGCCGTGCCTGAAGTAGTCGTCGAGCTCCTCGCCCTGCACCCCTGACAGCTCGCTCGCCAGCGCCACCAGGCCCGCGAAGCGCCTGAGCACCCGCTCGCGGATGGCCGGCTCGTCGCATGCCGCGTAGGACTGCAGCTGCAGCATCAGGCAGTCCCTGTCTCGCACAAGCAGCTCCTTGTAGGCGCTGCCCATGGCCGCCAGCGTCTCCTCCTCGCACCCTTCGGCAGGCTCGCTGCCCTGCCCGACCGTCGCAGCCCCCTCCCGGAACGTCGCCTCGACCCGGTCGAAGCCACGTTCCACTGCCGCTATGAAGAGGTCCTGCTTGGTCGGGAACAGAGCGAACACGTAGGGCTGGGCCACCCCCACCCGCTGGGCTATCTGCCCGACCGACGTCCCGTGCAGACCGCCCCTGGCGAACTCCGCCACAGCAGCCTCGATCAGCTCCTCCCGCCGCTCCGCCGCAGGCACGCGACGGCGCGGCCTGACCGCCGCCGCCCCGCCGCCGCCAGCTGCAGCCGTCTCACTCACGCAGCCCCCGCCGCGCTCGCCGTCCCGCCCCGCGCCGCCAGGCTTTCCTCGCGCTGCTCCGAGCGCTCCCCGAAGGGCACCGCCGCGGCCACCAGTCCGCCCAGCGCCAGCACCGCCACGCCGACCCACAGCGCCGGCGTCAGCCCCGCCACGAACGCCTGGGGGGACCCGTAGCCGCCCGCGCCCGTGAAGACGGTCGCCAGCACCGCCACGCCCAGCACGCCGCCCAGCTCCCTGATGGCGTTGTTCGCCCCCGATGCCTGTCCCGCCTGCTGCGGGCTGACCGAGGCCAGCACGGCATTGGCCGAGGGCGCGAAGACGAGAGCCATGCCGGCTCCGGCCATCACGAAGGGGACGATCATCTGGGTGTAGTGCATGTGCGTGCTTGCAGTGCTCGCCAGCCAGGCCAGCGCTCCAGCCTGCAGCGCCAGGCCTGCGGCCATGAAGGCCCTGCTGCCCAGCCGCTCTGAGAATACGCCCGCCAGCGGTGAGACGGTCATCGTCGCCCCTGTCCAGACCAGCAGCTTCAGGCCCGCCTGCAGGGGCGTGTTGCCCAGCACGTTCTGCATGAACTGCGACAGGAAGAAGATCGAGCCGAACATGCCGAAGTACATGCTCAGCGACACCACGTTGGTGACCGCGAAGGAGCGCTCCGCGAAGAAGCCCATCGGCAGCATCGGCTCGCTCCTCCGCAGCTCCCACGACACGAAGCCCGCCAGCAGCGCCACACCGGCCGCCAGCGACGCCACCACCGTGCCCGCCCCCCAGCCCAGCGTCTGCGCCTTGATCAGGCCGAAGATCAGGGCGAAGGCGCCCGTCGAGCCCAGCCCCAGGCCCGCCAGGTCCAGCGACCCGTAGGGGCCCCTGCTCTCCTTCAGGACCCTTCCCGCCAGCGGCAGCACCGCCATCCCGATCGGCACGTTGATCCAGAAGATCCAGTGCCAGGAGAGGCTTTCAACGACAGCTCCCCCGACCAGCGGTCCCACCGCCACGGCCACGCCGCTGACAGCCGACCACACACCGATCGCCATGCCTCTGCGCTCGGCCGGGAACGTCTCAGCCAGCAGCGTCAGCGTCAGCGGCGTCACGATCGCCGCCCCCATCCCCTGGATCGCCCTCGCCGCCACCAGCGCTCCCGTGCTGGGGGCCAGGGCAGCTCCCGCCGAGGCCACCGTGAAGATCGTCAGGCCGATCGTGAACATGCGCTTGCGGCCGAACCTGTCGCCCAGCGCCGCCCCCGTCAGCAGCAGCGCCGCATAGGACAGGACGTACGCGTTGACCGTCCACTCCAGCGACTGGATCGACGCCCCCAGGTCGCGGTGGATCGTCGGCAGCGCCACGCTCACGACCAGGTTGTCCAGCACCACCATGAACAGCGCCGCCGACACGATCGCCAGCGTCCATCCGTTGCCTGTCTTGGCCTTCATCTCGTGCTCCTCTCGGTCTGGGGGCACTAACTTAGCAGTGACTAATAACTAAGTCAAGAAGAAGAAGATTGAGAGGGGCGGGGTCGCGTGGGCGTCAACCTCGCCAGGCTGGCATCCCGGCGGCTGGCGGAGGAACGGAGGCGCCGTCCTCGACGCTCTCCGCTCCTCCGGCCGCTGGGTCGCCTGTGGGGTCAGGGGCCGGGGGTAGGGGGCGAGGAGCTCGAGCCCGACCAGGAGCCCGAGCCGCCGGAGGGCGGGCCGCCGTGACCGCCCGGGCCGCTCGGCTTGAAGGACGAGTCGGTCGCGAAGACAGTCGTGCCTTCCGAGGAGGAGCTGACAGTCACGTCGTCGCCGCTGGCCAGCTTTTCAAGGGAGCTGCTCTGGCCGTCCAGGGTCACCGTCGAGCCCGACGGGATCGTCAGGGTGGGGGTGGCGTAGGTGACCGAGCTCGTGCCCTCCTTGATCGTGATCGTGCCGGCCGAGGCGTCGACGGCCGTGACCGTGCCGCTGTCGGTCGTCTGCGTGATGTAGGCCGTGCCGGCTTTGTTCAGGACCTCGGAGACCGAGTGGACGGCGTCGTCGCGGCCGCCCGGGCCCCCGGGCCATCCGCCCGGACCGTTGGCGCTGTGGCGGATCTTGGGAGTTGTGCTCTTGGACCCGCTGGAGGCCGCGCTCTGGCTGATGCCCGCCGCGGCTCCGCCCAGTGCGCACAGCGAGGCCACGGCCATCACGCCGGCTCTCTTGCGCTTTCTCATCTGCTTCTCCTTCGCTGCTAGAGCCCGGACGACCACTCGTCGTCCATCGGCTCATCGAGCATGGAGCGGGCCGCTGGCAGGCCCGTGTGATCGGCCTGGGAGTTCTGTCAGACCGGACGCGACCGCCGCCGGCAGGGCACCCAGGGTGCGGCCGGGCTCAGAGTTCTGTCAGGAACCCCAGCAGCGCCTCGTTGACCTGCTCGGGCGCCTGCTGCTGGACCCAGTGGCCCGCGCCCGGGATCACGATCGACCTACGCAGGTCAGTGACGAGACCCTGCATCGCCTCTGCCGGCATGAACGTCCTGACAGGGTCCAGCTCGCCCGTCAGGAACATCGCCGGCTGCTCAACCTTGCGATCCGCGTAGGGCTCCGTCAGCTCCCAGTTGCGGTCGATGTTCCTGTACCAGTTCAGCCCGCCCGTGAAGCCCGTCTGCTCGAAGGCCTGCACGTAGACATCGAGGTCCTGCTCGGAGAGCCACTCCGGCCGCTGCGGGTCACCGCCCTCCTCGCTGGCCCACTGGTCCGTCCACACCCTCGAGGTCGTAAGCGTCCTGCGCACGTCTTTGCCAAGGGCCTCGTCGGCCACGCCCGGCTGCTGGAACCAGACCATGTAGAAGTCCTCGCCGAGGTGCTCCCGCATGATCGGGATCGGCGGCGCAGGCGCCCGCGGTACCAGGGGCACGCTCATCCCCACTACGGCAGGCACCCGCTCGGGATGGATCAGGGCCATGTGCCAGGCGACGTTGGCGCCCCAGTCGTGGCCCACGAAGATCGCGCTGTCCAGGCCCTCCGCGTCGAGCAGGCCGATCATGTCCCCGCACAGGCTCAGGACGTCATAGCCCTCGACCTCCGCCGGGGCCGAGCTGGCGCCATAGCCGCGCATGTCCGGGGCCAGCACCCTGTAGCCGGCCTGCACCAGCGCCGGGACCTGCTGGCGCCAGGAGTAGGCCAGCTCGGGGAAGCCGTGGCACAGCACGACCGCCTGGCCCGAGCCCTCGTCGAGGACGCTTAGCTCGATCCCGTTGCTCGCCACCCGCTTGACTGTCATCCCCACGAACCCTATCCGGGGGTAGGCTCTGCCGCATGGTCGGAGCGCCCAAGGCCGTCCACCACCTCAACTGCGGGACCATGTGCCCCCGCGGCGCCCGCCTGCTCACCGGCGAGGGCGGCCTGCTGGCCCCCGCACGCCTGGTCTGCCACTGCCTGCTGCTGGAGTGTTCCGACGGCCTCGTGCTCGTCGACACGGGCTTCGGAGCAGACGACGTCCGCAACCCGGGCCAGCTCGGGCGGCCCTTCAACCTGCTCGTCCGTCCCCAGCTGCACGAGGCCGAGACGGCGCTGGCCCAGATCGGGTCGCTCGGCTTCCAGGCCTCCGACGTCCGCCACGTCGTCACGACCCACCTCGACCTCGACCACGCAGGCGGGCTGCCCGACTTCCCCGACGCCCAGGTCCACCTGCTCGGCCGCGAGCTGAAGGCAGCCATGCACCCCAGCCTGCGCGACCGCCAGCGCTACGTCGCAGCGCACTGGTCCCACAACCCCAAGTGGGTCGAGCACGAGGTCGGCGGCGAGGACTGGTTCGGCTTCCAGAGCGTCCGCGTCCTGCCCGGCAGCGACGAGGAGATCCTGCTGATCCCCCTGCCCGGGCACTCCCTCGGGCACGCGGGCGTCGCCGTCCGCACGGGCGAGCGCTGGCTGCTGCACTGCGGCGACGCCTACTTCAACCAGGGCGAGATGCAGACGCCGCCCCACTGCCCTCTCGGCATGAGGACCTTCGAGGCCATGACCAACTCCGACACCCGCACCCGCCTGCAGAACCAGGAGCGGTTGCGCGAGCTGGCACGCGAGCACTTCGGGGAGGTCGAGCTGATCTGCTCACACGACCCGGGCACGCTCGAGCCCGCCTGACCGCGACCCGGCACGAGCAGGCAGCTCACGCTCGCGCCCGAACGCGCCCTCCGCCCGCTCGCCTCAGCTCCTTCTGAAGTGCCTCGATCGAGCGCTGCAGCTGCTTGACCGATGCGGCCTCGACACGGTCGATGCCCACGGCCCGGTTGATCTGGGCGTTGATCTCCCGGTGGCTGCGGCCGGCCTGACGGTGCAGCTCTGCGACCAGCCTGCTGCGCTCCTTGCGCAGGTCCTCGCGCCGCTGGAACGACGCTGCGGGCGCCGGCTCGGGCTCGGGTGCCGGGACGGCCTGGGTGACCGTGATATCGCTCGCCGGCTGTGCCCCGAACAGCGTCATCTGCGAGGCGAACTCGGCGCTCAACGGCACGAACTCGGCCTGCGGGGAGGGCTCGCTCGCGCGTCGCTCGGCCGGCTCGTCGAAGCCCTCGGGCTCCTCCTCGCGGCGCAGGGCATGACGGAGCTCCGTTTCGACCTCCGCAGCGTGCCTGCGCAGCGTCCCGTCGGCAGGCAGGTAGACCCAGCTCGGCTCCGCGCCGCCGCCCGGCGTCGTGCGCACGAAGCGCCCGACGATCTGGCGGAAGATCAGCGGCGTCTTGGCCGCCGTCGCGTACACGCCGACCCGCAGGCGCGGGATGTCGACGCCCTCGGAGACCATGTTGACGGCCACGATCCAGGGCTCCGCCGAGCCGCGGAAGTCAGCCAGCTTGCGCGCTGCCCGCGCCTCCGTGTGGAGCACCACGACAGGCGCCTTGCCCGTCACCTTCCCCAGCAGCTTGGCGATCTGGCGCGCGTGCGTGGCGTCGGCTGCGACTGCCAGGGCGCCCGCGTCGCGGTGCCCCGCCTTGCGCAGTGCCCGCAGCTTCTCGTCTGCCTCCCGCAGGATCCGCGGCAGGCCGTCCGGCAGCTCCGTGGAGATGGCAGTGCGGTAGCGGCGGCTGGCCTCACGGGCGGTCAACACCGTCTCGAAGGACGATTCGATCACGTCGTCGCCGCTGCGCCAGGACAGGGTCCCGTCGAAGGTCACGAACGCCACGGGCCTGCAGATCCCGTCCGCGACAGCCTCAGCGTATGTGTAGGAGACGTCCGGCACGACCACGCCGTCGCCGTCGTAGCGCACGCCCGGGATCGGCGTCGCGTCCGAGCGGAAGGGCGTGCCCGACAGCAGCAGCCAGCGCCGCGTCGAGGCGAAGGCTTGGCGGAAGCTCGCCCCCCACGTCAGGTCTTCGCCCAGGTGGTGGGCCTCGTCGACGATCACCAGCGTCTCCGGCGAGACCCTCCTCGCCCATGCCTCCGGGTCGCTGGCCACGCGGGCGTACGTGACCGCCACCCCGTGGAAGTCCCGGGGCGGGTTCGGCCCCTTCGCGTCAGGGGCCAGCTGCACCCCCGAAGCCGCCGCAGCCAGCGCCCACTGGCGGGTCAGGGGCGTCGTCGGGCACAGCACCACCACCCGCCGAACCTCGCGCCTGCGCAGCAGCTCGCCCGCCAGCTCCAGGGCCGGACGCGTCTTGCCGGCCCCAGGGGCGGCCGAGATCAGGAACGGATCGCCGCTCCAACCCGCCAGGCGGTCGAGCGCATGGCGTTGCCAGGCGCGCAGCGTTGTCGGGCGGGAGGGCGTCAAAGAGCCCGGCATCCTGCGACACGACACGGACGGACCGCCGGATGCCGCTCAACCATGCGACGTCGACCGCGCGCACCCGGATCTCCGGCATGAGCGAGTGGGAAGGCGGAGCCGCCGCGGCTCCGCCCCGGCCGGCACATGTGCCGATCGGCCAGGTCGCGCATGCGCGGCCTGGTGGGAGGCCCGCATGCGGGCCTCCCGGCCTCGGCGCATGCGCCGAGGACCTCCTTCAGGCCGACTCTTCCCCTCTCCTACTTCCCTGCCAGCGCGTGCGTGAAGACGTAGCCGTTGACCGTGCCCAGGCCGCTGGCCATGTCGTAGCCCTTCCTGGCCTTGTAGCCCTTCACGGTGAAGAGGACTTCTTCTTCGGGGCCCAGCACGTCGTAGGGGTTTTCGCCTTCCGTCACGTCGACGATCCCGCTGAAGGGGCTCGAGTCCAGTTCGTAGAGCCTCTGGTTGATGTCGCCGAGGGGGTGGCCCGCGATCTGGTCGGCCAGGGCCACGATGCCGCTGAACAGGGGCGTCGCCTCGCTCGTGCCGCCCACGATGCTCAGCGTGTTCGGGGCCGGTTCGCCCGCCACTTCGGTCTTGTAGCCCGTCAGCACCAGCACGCCGCCGTTGACGGCAGCGCTCATGCTGATGTCGGGCGTCGCCCGCCTGCTGCCCGCCCCCGTCTTGACCAGCTTCTGGAAGGCCGGCTCTTCGAAGACGTGCGAGGGGCCGCCCCCGCCCGAAGCGTCGATGCCGTAGGGGAGGTCGTCCCAGACGCTGTCCGGGGCCGTCCTTTCGCCTGCTTCGCCCAGGTGCAGCATCGTGCCCCCGATGCCCGTCACCAGCGGGTCCGAGGCGGGCCACTCCGCCACCGGGTGGCGCAGGAATTCTTCGTGCTGGTTGACGCCGGCAGTGCCTTCGTCGCCTGCCGCGTCCGTCACCGTCACCCCGCTCGTCGCCGCCGCTTCGTAGGCCGAGCGCAGGGCGAAGATGGCCTGGTGGTTGGGGAACGATTCCTCCGTCGCGCTGAAGGACTGGCTGATGACCTCGCCCAGGTGGTGTTCGATCACGTAGTTCTCAGCCGCCACGATCTGGGGGAAGCCCTGCACTCCCTCCGTCTCTTCTTCGGGCGTCTCCACCAGCAGGATGTTCGCCTTCGGCGCGATCGCATGGGCGTACTCGACGTCCAGGTCCGTCTCGAAGGCCCACCCCGCCATTTCCACGTTGTCCTTTTCGAACGGGCGGACAGCCCCGGCCGGCTGGATGACCTGGAAGGACGGCGGCGGGGGCAGCTTGAAGATCTTGTCGAACCTCGTCAGGTCCTTTTCGGCCGTCGGCGAGCCGAAGGAGTCCACGATCGCGATCGTCTGGCCCTGGCCTTCGTCGCCCTGGGCGTACAGCTCGGGCAGGTTGTAGGCCTTCTCGATCTCGTTCGGCGTGTAGCAGGCGAGGCCGAATTCGGCCTCGCATTCGGCGATGCTCGGAGCGCTCGTGCGGTGTGAGAGCACCTTCGGCACGTGCCTGGAGGCCGGGTAGGCGCCCGCTCCCGCCGCCCCCGCCAGCGCGCTCACGCTCAGCGCCACCGTCAGCGCTCCGGCAATCCTCGCCATAAGCCTCATGCTCGTCTCCTTCTCCACAGGCCCGCCCCGCGCGGCTCCACCGCTGACGAACTTAGCGAAGCGGGGGGCGGGGGTGTCGCGCCGGGACAGCGTCCTGACCGTCGTCAAGCCGCCCAGCGACGGGCACTAGCCGAAACGCTCGCCGAGGCGTACCCTCTGCGGTGGGATGACGGACCGGGGGAGGGAGCAGGATGCTGCCGTCGCGCCACTGTGGGGCGAGCTTCGCTATGGCAGCGAGCTGGCCCGGCTGATCGCGGCTCGCGCCCTGGCCGCGCCCGCCCTGCTGCGACGGCGACCGGCCGACGCCCCGCCCGTCCTGCTGATCCCCGGCTTCATGGCAGGCGATCACTCCCTCACCGTCATGCGCTCCTGGCTGCGCGGGCGCGGGCACCCCGTCGCGACCAGTGGCATGCGCCTGAACGCCGGCTGCGCCGAGCAGATCGTCAGCCGCCTGCAGCGCAGGCTGCGCCGCTTCGCAGAGCGCTCCGGGCGGCCCGTCGTGCTGATCGGCCAGAGCCGCGGCGGGGCCCTGGCCAGGGCACTGGCCGTCCGCGAGCCCGACAGCGTCGCCGGCCTGCTGATGCTCGGCTCGCCCGTCTGCGACGGGCTGGCCGTCGCCCCTCCCGTCCTCGCCACCGTCAAGCTGATGGCCCGCATCGGCGACCTCGGCGTCGGGCGGGTCTTCTCCAACGGCTGCGCCGAGGGGGACTGCTGCGAGGGCTTCTGGGCCGACATGCAGGCGCCCCTGCCCGGGCACCTGACGGCCATCTCCGTCTTCTCCCGCAGCGACGGCATCGTCGACTGGCACGCCTGCCTGGACCCCCATGCCCGCCACGTCGAGGTCGACTCCAGCCACTGCGGCATGTCCGTCCATCCAGCCGTCTACAGGGTCATCGAAGACGCCCTGAAGGGCTCCCGGGAGGCTGCATGGACTGGATGAGCGCCATCGACTCGTCCTTCCTTCACATCGAGAACGACGTCACGCCCATGCACATCGGCGGCGTCTCCATCTTCGAGGGCCCGCCGCCGCCCTTCCCCGAGCTGCGCGACATGGTCGCCGGCAAGCTCGACCTCGTCCCCCGCTACAAGCAGAAGGTCCGCTCCGTCCCGCTGGCCGCGGGCACGCCCGTCTGGGTCGCAGACCCCCACTTCTCCCTCGAGTACCACCTGCGCCACACGGCCGTGCCGCCGCCAGGCTCAGAGGAGCAGCTGCGCCAGATGGCCGCCCGCGTCTTCTCCCAGCACCTCGACCGCACCAAGCCGCTGTGGGAGCTGTGGCTCGTCGAGGGCCTGCAGGACGGACGCTGGGCCCTGCTCTCGAAGGTCCACCACTGCATGGTCGACGGCGTCGCGGCCACCGACCTGATGACCGTCATGTTCTCCGACACCGTCGTGCCCGCCGGTCGCGCCCGCCCCGTCCCGCCCGAGCCGGGCAGCGTCGAGCTGCTGGCCCGCAGCCTGGCCCGCAAAGCCACGCCCGCAGGGCAGCTGGGGATGCTGCGGGGGGCGCTCGCCCGGCCCGTCGAGACCGTCCGCTCCGTCGGGGAGTTCGCCCGGGCCGCCCTCGCTGCGACCCCCCGCATGCGGCCCATCGCCTCCTCCTCGCTGGTCGGGCAGGTCGGCCCGCACCGCCGCTGGAGCTGGGCCCGGGTGGGACTGGTCGACGTCAAGGCCGCCCGCCAGGCCTTCTCAGGCACCGTCAACGACGTCGTCCTGACCGTCATCACGGCCGGCTTCGCCGATCTGCTGACGGCACGCGGCGAGCAGCCGGACGCCGACACCGTCGTGCGCACGATGGTGCCCGTCTCAGTCCGCCGTCGCGGCGAGACGGGCGTCTACAACAACCGCGTCTCGGCCGTCTTCGCAGGCCTGCCCGTCGGACTGACCGATCCCGTCAGTCGCCTGGCGGCCATCCGCGCAGACATGGACGGCATCAAGCAGAGCCGGCAGGCAGTCGCCGGGGACGTCCTTTCCTCCATGTCCGGCTTCGCCCCGCCGCTGCTGCTGGCCCTCGGCAGCCGTCTCGTCACCGCCTCCCCGCGGCTGAACATGCACACGGCCACGACCAACGTGCCCGGCCCCCAGCAGCCCGTCCAGACGCTCGGGCGGCGGATGCTCGAGTCCTACCCCTTCGTGCCCGTCGTCGGCTCCGTGCAGATCGTCGTCGCGATCTTCTCCTACGACGGCGGCCTGTACTTCGGCGTCACCGGCGACTACGACGGTGCGCCCGACATCGACCTTCTGACGGTCGGGATCGAACGGGGCATGGCCGACCTGCTGGCGTGTGCAGGACCGCCCTCGCGGGCCGGGTCGCGGGGGTCTGCGTCCCGGTCGGGCTCGGGGACCGGCCAGGCCGGGCCCTCGCGCAGCCAGCGCGCCAGCGTCTGAGCGGCCAGCGGCCTGCTGAACAGGTAGCCCTGCGCCGTCGGGCAGCGGAAGCCCCGCAGCATCGCCAGCTGCTCGACGGTCTCCACGCCCTCCGCCACGACAGCGATGTCCAGCCGTCGCGCCAGGTCGATCACGCTGGCGACGATCGTCGCCGTGTCGGGGTCGTCCATCATCGCCGCCACGAAGGAACGGTCGATCTTCAGCTCCCTGACCGGCAGTTCCCGCAGGTAGGAGAGGGGGGAGTAGCCCGTCCCGAAGTCGTCCAGGGACAGCTGCACGCCCAGCTCGACCAGCGACTCGATGACCCTGGACACGCGCGAGCCCTCCGCGATCAGGGTGCTCTCCGTGATCTCCAGGCGCAGCATCCCCGGCGGGGTGCGCCAGCGCTCCAGGCGCCTCTGCAGGTCGGGCAGGAAGGAGGAGTCCAGCAGGCTCGTGGCCGACACGTTGACCGCCAGGCGCAGCTCGTGGCCCTGCTCGATCCAGGCCCGCTGCTGGGCCAGGGACTGTTCCAGCACCGACGCCGTCAGCTCCCGCATCACGCCAGTCTGCTCGGCCATCGCCACGAAGGCCTCCGCGCCGAGCAGTCCCCGCCGCGGGTGCTGCCAGCGCACCAGCGCCTCCACCCCCACGACCCGGCCCCGGCCCAGGTCGACCTGGGGCTGGTAGTGGACGATCAGCCCGCCCTGCTCGATCGCCTCTTTGAGGTCCGAGATCAGGCCCAGGCGCTCGATGCTGTTCTCATCCCGGGCGGGCACGTAGAAGGCGTAGCGGCTGCCCTGCTCCTTGGCCTGGTACATGGCCACGTCGGCCCTGCGCAGCAGCCCCTCCGTGCCGTGCGCGTCGTCGGGGAAGATCGCGATCCCCACAGAGGCGTGCACGGAGACCGTCAGGCCTTCCAGCTGGAAGGGGCGGCCCAGGGCCCTGTGGATCAGGCCCGCCGTGTGGGCAGCCACCGAGGCGTCCCGCAGGATCAGGCCGAACTCGTCGCCGCCCAGGCGGGCCACCTCGACGTCGCCCAGCTCCTCTCGCAGCCGCGGCCCGATCTGGCTCAGCAGCATGTCCCCCGCGTAGTGGCCCAGCGTGTCGTTCAGTTCCTTGAAGCGGTCCAGGTCGATCGTCAGCACGGCGAAGCTCGAGCTCCTGCCGCGGCAGCTCTCGATCGCCTCGTTCAGCTGCTCGTAGAAGCGACGGCGGTTGGCCAGGCCCGTCAGGTAGTCCGTCCTGGCCTGGCGCTCGCGCAGCTCCGAGAGCCTGCGCACTTCCGTGAAGGTCAGGCCGAAGCGCAGGCCTGCAGCCAGCAGCGCAGAGCCCGCCAGCGCCTCCGGCAACGGCGACAGGTGCACGTAGTCCGAGCGGATCAGCAGGAACAGGGCGATCGCCCCGAACAGGCAGGGCACGATCATCATCGCCACCCCCTGCAGGCGCGATCGCTCCTGCCTGCGCGGCTGCGACCAGGCCGCCAGCCCCAACAGCAGCAATCCCGCCGGCCACATCGCATCCAGGATCGTGCCCGCGTGGTAGGCGCCTTCCGCCACCTGGAACAGGTAGAAGCTGTCAGCGCCAGCAAGCACCGCGAAGCCTGCAGCGATCAGCAGCCACGTCCTGCCCGGCCGCCAGCCCGTCAGCGCGAAGACGCCGAACACGAAGATGACCAGGACGAGGTCTGCCAGCGGGTAGGCCAGGTTCGCCGCCACGCCCGCCTGCGTCCCATGGTGCGAATGGAGCACCGGGTTCAGCAGCAGGGCCGCTCCCACGGCCGCCACCGTCAACGCCCCGATCGCGCCGTCCAGCCAGACGCTCAAGCGCAGGTCGCGCACATGCGCCCCGATCAGGCTGACGATCATCGCCAGGGCACAGGGGTAGAAGGCCAGGTAGCAGACGTCGCTCAGCGAAGGTGTCGGCGAGACGCCGCCCGAGCCTTCCGCAGTCACCGTGAAGAAGACGTCGCCCGTCGTGAAGCAGGCGATGCCCGCCGCCAGCAGCAGCCAGGCCCTGCGCTCGTGGGACACCAGCGCAGCCCTGGCCAGCACCAGCGCCGTCACCGCCACCTCCGCGCCGTTGTAGACCCAGACGTCGAACAGCCCGTCCAGCGAGCGCCCGCCAAGCAGCGAGGCATCGTGAAGCGCCAGCGCCAGCACCGACAGCGTCGCAGCGATGCCCAGGCCATAGACGAGCACCCGCATCCATCGCCTTAGCCCGGCTGTCAGCGGCATCAATGACGGGCCGTCCATGGCAGTCATCTCGCTGACCCATATCGACGGTCCCGCCTGCGCCTGACGGCTGCCGCTGGGCCTTTAGACGAATATGCGACAGAATCCCACCGTGCCGCGAAGCGCCCTCACGCGATCACGCGCCGTGCTCGCCGCCGTGCTCTCGCTGCTCCTGCTGCTGTCCGGGGTCGCCGTCGCGCAGGCGTCCGTCGGCGAAGCCACCCTCTACGGGACTCCCACCGCGGGTCCCTTCAGCGGCGCCGACGCGGCCGGCTCCGAAGGGGACGTCTGGGTCATCGCCGGGCACAGCGGCACCGAAGCGGTCCTCGAGCGCTTCGCCTCGGACGGGACCGAGAGCAAGGAACCCGTGAACGTCACGATCCCCTCCGGGGACGAACCCGTGTCGATCGCGCCCGGGCCGGAAGGAACGATGTGGCTGGCGCTGGCGGGGACCGAACCGGAGGTCGGGAAGGCGTCGGCGGCCGGTGGGCCGCTCACAGATGTCGAAATGCTCCCCGCAGGCAACGAGCCGACCCAGATCGCGACCGACGCGGCGGGGGACCTCTACGTGGCGGAGACGGGCGAACATCCCCAGATCGGCAAGCGGCTCGAACCGGCTGGGACGCTTACGGAATTCGCTCCCCTGGCCGGCGACGAACCCATCGCGCTCGCTCTCACCGGCACGGGTGCGGTGTGGGTGTCCGACATGACCCTACCCGGTGTCCGTTTGGTCGCCGAAGGCAAAGAAGTGTTCAGCGAAACACTGACGGAAGCGCCCCGCTCTCTGGCGGTGCAGGGCGAATCCGTGTGGTTCGGTGTGGGGGGCCTCGCGCCGGCGATCGACCGTCTCACCGAAGCTCACGTGCCGCTGGAATCGGTCACGGCAGGACTGGAAACGGGCGACGAACCGCGCGCGATCTCGACGGCACCCGATGGCAACGTCTGGTTCGCCGTGGAACACGCTGGTGCACCTGCGCTCGGGCGGATCACACCGTCCGGTGCCATCAGGAAGTTCCCGCTCGCGGGCGTCCACTCCTTCGGCCCGACGATCGCCGTCGGCGCAGACAAGCGCATCTGGATCGCAGTCGAAGGCGAAACCAACGAATGGCAGCTTGCGGCGGTCACCGTCCTGGAACCGGAAAAGGAACCCCCCACCGAACCGACGCCGCTGCCGCCCAAGGTCCCTGTTGCCGCCGGCTCGCTGACGGTCGGCCCGGCTGTCGTCTTCGCTGCGGCCCATGCCACCTGCTCCGGCGTCGTCTTCTCGGAAGGGACCGTGACCACCCAGTGGCTCCTGGACGGCTCCCCGATTGCAGGCGCGACGAGCGCCACGTACACGCCGCCTCGCGCCGAGGACGGGCACCTGCTGTCGTGCAGCGAGACCGCGACGGGGACCAACGGCCGCAGCACGACCGTCACCAGTCCGGCCCAGACAGTGCACGAACAGCCGGCACAGCCAAGCTGGCCGATCGGCCCCGCCGCCCAGCACTGCTCCAGTCCCGTCTGCATGCAGGACGGCAGCGGCATGGGGGAGACCGTGCAGTCCTACCGCGAAGGCTCCGCCTGGTGGGCCTCCCGTCAGGTCCGCTGCGTGTCGGCGCCGTGGACGAGCATCGTCGGCGACTCCGCCCAGCCCGCCGTCAGGGCCTTCGCCGAGGCACACTCGATCACGATCGCCATCCAGCGGATGACGGCCTCGGGGCCCGTGACGGTCGCCGCCCAGACCCTCGAAGGTCTCGGCGCCGCCAGGGACGAGCTCGACGGCTCCGTCGCCGGCGATCCCTTCGCGGGCGACGTTGCGATCCCCCTCGGTGCCCATCTGTTCGCCCCGCGCGAACTGTGGAGTACCGCCTTCGCGGCAGCCACCGGGCGGGCCGATTGGCTGGCCCCCGGTGGCGGGCTGGTCCTGTACGACGTCAGCTCGGCCGCCGGCGCGGCCCGCTCCCTGCAGCTGATCTACACGCTGAGCGCCGCTGATCGCGGCGCCCACCTGCGCTGCGCCGTGACGGCCTCCGACGGGCCCGCCGGCGCTTCGACGATCTCCTCGTACTTCACCCGGGAAGCCCCGATCTCGACGAGCGCCGCCTGCACCCCCCGTCGCGTCTCGGTCGGCGGCCCGCAGCCGACGGTGCTCCTCGACGGCAACACGGCGTGCCTGGCGGCCGTCGCGGGGCCGCCGGCACCGGCCACGGGACTGCAGGCGCTGGCCGTCAGGTCGGGCAGGCTGGCCGTGGCGGTCGTCTGCGGTGTGCACGGCGGCTGCGGCGGACGTCTGGCGCTCGCCGGCGCGCACGGGACGATCGCCCAGAGCGGGCCTCTGCACGTCCACCCCGGCACCGACAGGCTCATCCGACTTGCCCTGAGCGCCTCGCAGGCGCGCAGGGTCGCGCGGGCCGGTCGTGCCGGGCTGCCGGTGCGACTGACCCTCGGCACTGCAGGAACCCTCGCCCAGGTCAGCCTGATCGCCGTTCGCTGACTCAGCCCAGCCCCCGCCGTTCGAATTCTGACGGGCCTTTTGCGCAGCGGCTGGATAGATGGAAGGCTGGCGCTTCTGCACGAGGAGGCTGGGCGTACAGACCGGTCGCGCTCTTCGGGGCGCGGCCGGTTTTTTTCAGCCCCCCGGCTCGCGGGCGCCGGCGACGAGCTTGCGCATGCCACGCAGCCAGCGCTCGTGCTCTGCCCCCCTGAAAGCCATGAAGCGGGTCACGTTCTCGTGGGGCAGGATCAGCATCCGCTCCTGCGCGATCCCCTCGACCACGGCCTCCGCCACGTCCTCGGGCTCGATCAGCCCGCCAAAGTTGAGCGCCGCGGCGCTAACTGGGTCCTCCATGGCCAGTTCCAGCATCGGCGTGCGGACGCCCTGGGGGCAGATGCAGGAGACCCGCACCCCCCGCTCGGAGTATTCGATCGACATCCACTCGGCCAGGGCGACGGCGGCGTGCTTCGTGACGGAGTAGATCAGCGATGAGACCTGGGTCAGCAGCCCGGCCGCCGAGGCCGTGTTGATCAGGTAGCCCTCTTCCCGGGCCAGCATCTCGGGCAGCAGGGCCCGCGAGGCCCACACGTGGGACATCACGTTCACGCGCCAGGCTTCGTCCCAGGCGGACTCGGGGGCCTCCGGGCCGCCGCGCGCCCCGCCCACGCCGGCATTGGAGATGAAGACGTCGATCGGCCCGCCTGACTCGCCGGCCGTCTCGATCAGACCGCGGACGCTCTCCTCGCTGCCCGCGTCGAGCTCCACGGCAAGCGCGCCGAGCCCGTCCGCGACAGCCTGCACTCCCGCCAGGTCACGGTCGGCCAGCGTCAGCGCCCGCGGCTGCTCCCGGGAGATGCGCGCCGCCAGCGCGCTGCCGATGCCCCCGGCGGCGCCCGTGATGACGATGTGCCTCCCGGTCAGCTCCACGAGCCAACTCTACCGGCAGCCGGACGCCCCGGATCGCCCCAGGAACCGCAAGCTGCGTCCCGCGTATTGCAAACCGATCACTTGGCATGCAAAGATTCCAAATGCCTGATTCGTGAAGGACGGCACGGGGCTCCCTTCGCAGGCTGCATCTGACAACTGCGCGACGAGGGCGCCCGCCGGGCCAGCGAAGGCGACGCGGGTAGCCTCGGGCGCCGGCGAGCGAAGGGAGGAAGGTGCCGAAGCTCGGGATGGGCCCCATACGCCGGGAGCAGATCTGCCGAGCCGCGGCACGGGTCATCGCGCGTGAGGGCTTTGCGGGGACGACGATGCGGCTCGTCGCCGAGGAAGCGGGCGTCTCGACGGGGATGCTCAACCACTACTTCGCCAACCGTCAGGAGATGCTGACGCAGGCGCTCGTCTACGTCACCGAACGCAGCCAGGACCGCTATGCGGCCGCCATCGAGGGCCTGCCACCGGGGCGGGAGCGACTGGAAGCCCTCCTGGACAGCGTGCTCGGCGAGGACCCGGAGGCGATCGAGACCTGGCGTGTCTGGGTCGCCGCCCACGGCGAGGCCGTCCGCCTGCCCGAGCTGCAGGCCACGATCGGGGAACGCCTGGACCACTGGTTCGAGCTCGTCGATCAGGCGCTGGAGGGACTGGTCGACCTCGATCGCTCCGAGCCGATCCCGTGGTCCTGGCGGATCGACTCGCTGCTGACGGGCCTGGCGATCCAGGGACTGACATCCCAGTCCCGCCTGTACGGGGCACGCATTCGCGAGGAGATCGTCCGCCTGGTCCTGGCCGAAGGCGAGCGCGAGGGCCTCGTGCAGGCCGCCGGTCGCGCCGGCGAGCGGGGCCGCAGAATCATCTAGGCTCCCCCGCCATGCGAGCAGTCACCTTCCAGGCTCCCGGCGTGGTCGCCGTGGAGGACCGTCCCGAGCCCTGCATCGAAGAGGCCGGCGACGCGATCGTCCGCATCGAGGCGACGGGGGTGTGCGGGTCGGACCTGCACATCTACCACGGCCGCGTCCAGATCGAGCAGGGCTTCACGATCGGGCACGAGTACGTCGGCACCGTCACGGAGCTCGGCGAGGGGGTGACGAGCGTGGCCGTCGGAGACCGTGTCCTGGGCTGCTTCCAGACAGCCTGTGGGCGCTGCTGGTTCTGCCGCCGGGGCCTCTTCCACCGCTGCGAGCACTCCCGCACCTTCGGTCACGGGGCGACGCTCGGCTCGCTGCAGGGCACCCAGGCCGACATGGCCCTGATCCCCAACGCCGATCTGACCCTGCGCAGGGTTCCCGAGGGCATGAGCAGCGACGTCGCGCTGTTCGCCGGCGATGTGATGGGGACGGGTTTCCACGCCGTCAAGGCCAGCGAGATGCAGCCGGGAGACGTCGTGGCGGTGCTCGGACTGGGTCCCGTCGGACTGTGCGCCGTGCAGGCAGCACGCGCGACGGGCGCCAGCCACGTCTTCGCCGTGGACACCGTGGCAGAGCGCCTGGAGGTGGCACGGGGCTTCGGCGCCGAGCCCCTGCACCTGACAGAGCAGGACGTCCGCAAGGCCGTCCGCGAGGCGACCGGGGGACGGGGCGTGGACGTCTGCATCGACGCCGTCGGGGACCCCCGCGCCCTGGAGATGGCCATCCGCCTGACCCGCAACTGCGGCTCCGTCCAGTGCATCGGCGTCTACGCAGAGCGGGCCGAGGTGCACATGGGCCTGCTGTGGCTGAAGGCGATCAACCTGCGAGGCGGGCACGCCAACGTCCTGGCCCACGTCGATCCCGTCCTGGCGATGATGTCCTCCGGCCAGCTGGACCCCTCGGCCCTCGTCACGCACCACATGACCCTCGAGGACGCTCCCGAGGCCTACGCCGTCTACGACAGGCGCGAGGCCCTGAAGATCATCCTCACTCCCTAGCCTCCGTCTCCCATCCCAGCGAGCGCTCGACGGCCATCCGCCAGCGCCTGCCCGGCTCGTCCACCTCATCCCGGCTCATGGCCGGCTCCCAGCGCCTGGCCTCACGCCAGCGCTCGCACAGCTCCTGCTCGCCGGAGTAGCCGCCGACGGCCAGGCCGGCCGCGTAGGCTGCGCCCAGGGCCGTCGTCTCGGCCACCGCAGGCAACACCACGGGCGTTCCCAGGACGTCTGCCTGGAACTGCATCAGCAGCCCGTTGGCGGTCATGCCCCCGTCGACCTTCAGCGGCCCCGGCGGCAGTCCGGCGCGCTCGCGCACGGCGGCGACGACGTCGCGGGTCTGCCAGGCGGTCGCCTCGAGGACGGCCCTGGCCAGGTGCCCGGCGCGGGCGAAGGCGGTCAGCCCCACGATCGTGCCGCGGGCGTCGTCGCGCCAGTACGGCGCGAACAGGCCCGAGAAGGCCGGCACGAAGTAGACGCCGCCGTTGTCGGGCACGGTCAGGGCCAGCTCCTCTACCTCGGCGGCGCTGCCGATCAGCCCCAGCTGGTCGCGCAGCCACTGCACGGCGGCCCCGGTCACCGCGATCGAGCCCTCCAGGGCGTAGCTGGCGGGCGCGTCGCCGATCCTGGCGGCGACGGTGCTCAGCAGCTCCGGGCAGGAGACGATCTCGCTGCCCGTGTTGGCCAGCAGGAAGGAGCCGGTCCCGTAGGTGCACTTGGCCTCGCCAGCCCGGAAGCAGGCCTGCCCGAACAGCGCCGCCTGCTGGTCGCCCAGCAGCGAGGCGACGGGACGGCCGGCCAGGGCGCTCGTCCGGGCCTCCCCGTAGACCTCCCCGGAGGAGCGGATCTGCGGCAGCATCGAGCGGGGGATGCCCATCAGCTGCAGGCTGGGCTCGTGCCAGTCCAGCGTCCGCAGGTCCATCAGCATCGTGCGGCTGGCGTTGGTCACGTCTGTCGCATGCACGCCGCCGTCGGGGCCGCCGGTGAGGTTCCACAAGAGCCACGAGTCGATCGTCCCCAGCGCCAGCTCCCCCGCCTCTGCCCGGGCCCGGGCGCCGGGCACGTGCTCCAGCAGCCAGGTCGCCTTGGGCCCCGAGAAGTAGCTGGACAGCGGCAGCCCGACGCGCTCGCGCAGGCGGTCGGGCCCCTCTGTGCCGCCCAGCTCCCGCACGAGGGGCGCCGTGCGGGTGTCCTGCCAGACGATCGCGTTGTGGATCGGTCGGCCGCTTGCCCGCTCCCACACGACCGTCGTCTCGCGCTGGTTGGCAAGGCCGACTGCAGCGACGTCCGCAGCCGTCACGCCTGCGCCGGACAGTGCCCCCTCGATCACCTCGCAGGTCCGCTGCCAGATCTCCAGCGGGTCGTGCTCCACCCACCCGGCCTGCGGGTGGACCTGCTCGTGCTCGCGCTGGTCGACGCCGAGCACGTTGCCGTCGAGGTCGAACAGGATCAGCCGGGTGCTGGTCGTGCCCTGGTCGATCGCGGCGAGGCAGCTCGTCATTGCGTGCTGCACCCTACGCCGCCGCGCCTGGCCGGGGCGTATCGTGACGGCCGTGCGACCGAAGCTGACAGGGGCCGCGCCGCTGCGACTGCTGGCGACGCTCGTGCTGGCACTGCTGGCCTCGGCGGCGCTCGCCCTGGCCGTGGCCGAAGCTTCGACGCAGAGCACGACGACGGGCACGGGCACGACCACGCCCGCGACGACGCCCACCAAGCCGAGCGCCCCCGCCACGAAGCCAACCCTCTACAGGGTCGTGGGCTGTCGCTCCACGGGTACCGTCGCCCACCGCGAAGGCCCCCACCGCAAAGAGGTGGCGATCGGCTTCGACGACGGCCCCTGGGAGGACACGCCGGCCTTCGTGACGATGCTGGAACGGCTGAAGGTCAGGGCGACGTTCTTCATGATCGGCCGCCAGGTCACCTCCTCCTACCGCTCGACGCTGCTGCGGGAGCTGCGCAACGGCGACGTGCTGGGCGACCACACGTTCACCCATCCGGACCTCGCGACCCTGTCGGCCGGGGAAGTTCGCTCGCAGCTGCTGAGCACGATCGGGGCGATCCGCAGCCTCACGGGCTACACGCCCTGCGTGTTCCGCCCGCCCTACGGCGACTACGACTCCTCAGTCCTGCAGATCGCGCGCTCGCTGGGCCTCTCGACGGTGCTGTGGAACGTCGACCCGACAGATTGGGCGACGCCGGGCACGGCGGCGATAGAACAGCGGGTGCTGGCCCAGGTCCAGCCGGGCTCGATCATCATCTCCCACGACGGGGGCGGCCCGCGCGGGCAGACGCTGGCTGCCTACCCGAACATCATCCGCGCCCTGCGGGTCCGCGGCTACCGCATCGTGACGATCCTGGAACTGCTCGGCTACAGGCCGATCTACGAGCCGTGCATCAAGCTCTGCGACGGCATCGGCGTGCCCCGCAAGCAGGTCCCGGCGGGGGCGATCGTCCAGCACTCGCCATGACGATCGACGCCTGGATGCAGCACCCGACGCGACGCTTCATAGACCACGAGATGTTCGCTCCCCTGCGCCGCTGGACTGGCAACGAGGCTCCGGCCGGCGAGCTGCCGATCGAGTTCACGCTGGCGGCCATGGACGAGGCCGGCGTCGGCTTCGGCCTGCTGAGCGCCTGGCACTCCCCGCGCGACGGCGCCCTGATCTCCAACGAGGAGGTGGCGGGCTGGGTGCAGGCCCACCCGGACCGCTTCGCGGGCATGGCCTCGGTGCCGCTGCACAGGCCGATGGAGGCGGTCAGGGAGCTGCGCCGCTGCGTCGCCGACTACGGCTTCGTTGCGCTGCGGATGCTGCCGTGGCTGTGGGAGGCGCCACCGACCGACAGGCGCTTCTACCCGCTGTACGCGGCCTGCGTGGAGCTGGGCGTGCCGTTCTGCACGCAGGTCGGGCACACGGGTCCGCTGGCGCCCTCCGAGCCGGGCCGACCGATCCCCTACATCGACCAGATCGCGATCGACTTCCCCGAGCTGGTGATCGTGGGGGGACACGTCGGCTACCCGTGGACGGAGGAGATGGTGGCAGTCGCCCGCAAGCACGAGAACGTCCACATCGACACATCGGCCTACACGAGCGCCCGCCTGCCGGCGGAGCTGATCGCCTACATGAAGACCCGGAGCGGCTCGCGCAAGGTGCTGTTCGCCAGCAACCACCCGATGATCAGCCCCGGGGCGGCGCTGGCGGACCTGCCACGGCTGGGCCTCGACGAGCAGGCAGCCGAGCTCTACCTGGCGGGCAACGCTCGCCGCGTCTTCGGCCTCACGGTGTGAAGTCGGTGGCCGAGGAGACGGTGCCGGCGGGTGCTGTCGTGTTGGTCACCGTGATCGGCCCGGTGGCGATGCCGGAGGGCACGACGGCCTGAAGCTTCGTCCCCGAGACGAGCCTGACGGAGCTGGCGGGGGTGCCGTCGAAGGCGACGGTCGAGGAGGAGTTGAAGCCGACGCCCTTCAACGTGACCGTCTGGCCGGTGGCCGTGGAGGTGGGCTTGAAGGAGAGGATCGAGAGGGTCGCGCTGTACTTGCCCTTGGCCGTGACAGTGCCGGCGGCGGTCGTGACCGTCAGCTTGCCCTTCTTGAGCCCGTCTGGAACGGTCACTTCGAGCTTGGCCGCAGAGAGCACGTGGAAGGAGGCGGGGAGGTTGCCTACGGTCACGGACTTGGTCGTGTCCAGGGCGCTGCCTTCGAGGAGGATCGTGCTGCCGGTGATCCCGGAGGAGGGGCTGAAGCCGGAGATGGCGGGCACGTCCGAGGCGACCGTGGCGGTGACGGCCGAGTAGGCGCCGCCGGGGCCGATCGAGTTGCGGACCGTTTCGCGCACGCGCAGGGTCAGGCCGACGTCGGCGCTTGTGGCCGTGTAGGTGCTCGCGCTCGCCCCGGCGATCGCCGCGCAGGTGCTCCCGGCTGTGTCGCAGCGTTCCCATTGCAGCGAGAAGCTGCTCGGTTCCCCGCTCCAGGAGCCCCTGTGGGCGGTCAGGGTCTGGCCTTGCTCGGCTGTGCCCGTGACTGTCGGGGGCGAGGTCGACTCGGGCGTCCCGGCGACGGCGAAGGCTTCAAGGCCGCTCGGGCTGCCCAGGCCGGTCGGCCCGTCATAGCCTTTGCGGGCTTCGCAGATCGAGGCTTTGGCGCAGCTGCCGTTGCTGCCAGAGAGGACGTCGTAGAAGGCCGAGGCCTGCCCGGCGTGGGCGTAGAGGGTCTGGCCGGGGAAGGTGACGCCGTTGCCGCCGCCGGCCAGGGCGAACTCGCCGGCGAGGATCGGGGAGGCGACTGAGGTGCCGCCCCAGACGCCCCAGCCGGTGGGGGCGCCGGGTTCTTCGGGTGTCGAGTCGTACACGTCGACGCCCGTGTTGGGGTCGCCGATGGCCGAGACGTCGGCGATGGCCCGGCCGCTGCCGCAGCCGGTCGCCGCGAAGCCGGACACGCCACTCTGCCAGAGGGGCGCCGAGAACAGCTTGCTGCAGCCCGACCCTCCTTCTTCCCAGGCTGTGCTCGTCCAGACGTTGCCGGAGTGCTTGAGCGTCGTGCCGCCGACGGCGACGACATCCGGGGAGTCGGCGGGGAACTCGGCGCCGACTTCGTCTTCGGGGCAGAAGGCGTTGTCGTATCCGCAGTCGCCCGAGCTGACGAGGATCGGCACGCCCGCGTGGTCGTAGTCGGGGGCGTAGGCCTCGTAGGTGGCCGTCTCGGTCGAGCCGTAGGAGTTGCTGATGACGCTCGCCCCAAGTCTCGCCGCCGTGTCGACGGCCTGGCCGAGGTCGGAGAATTCTTCGCCGTCGGCCTCCACGAGCAGGATCCGGCAGCTCTGGCAGATCGCCCTGGCCATCTGCACGTCGATCGAGATCTCGCTGGCCCAGCCCCCTTCGTCGGCCGGCAGCGGGCTCGCTTTGCCTTCCTCGTCGACCTTCTCGAAGCAGCCGTTTTCGCTCGTGCAGGCAGGCAGCCCGAACTGCTGGTCGTAGACGGCCAGATCGGCTTCCGCCGTGGGGTCGTTGAAGGCGTCCACGAGCGCGATCGTCTGCGTCGATCCGACCGCCGTTTCTGCGGGCAGGCCGTAGGCTTCGTGGAGCAGCTGGGGGGTCAGGAAGCCGGGGTAGGGCTTCTTCGCCGTGGCCGCCTGCGTCAGCGCCCTGGCGCCGGCGGTCGCACCCTGCGGCTGGGCGCCGAGCTCGAGCTTCAGGGCCAGGCACTGCGCCCGGCCGGGCAGCGGCAGGCGGCAGGCGTGCTTGAACGGCTGGGCGCCGGCGCCAGCAGGAGACACCGTCAGCGTCAGCGCAGATGCCGTCAGCGCCACGAGCACTGCGACGAAGCGCCCGCCCCGGCGGACCCTGCGGAGGCGCCCGCCTCCCGGATGATGGTCAGTGCGCCTCACTCTTGGTCCCTCACCAAGTGCTCCCTCGTTGCGCAGCAAGGCCACGGTACGCTGGCGGTCACGCGCTGTCAAGCTAGCGAGCAGGCTCCCGACGGCACACTGGCGCGCTCGGTTGCTCCTGCTTAGAATATGCTTCCCGGCTGCAGGTGGCCGGCAACGGCACACAGCGCGCGCCCGTAGCTCAGTGGTCAACGGGACTCTTCGGGGTCCCAAAGAGCAGCGGTCTTTCAAGCCGCAGGCCGCGGGTTCGATTCCCGCCGGGCGCACTGCACCTCCCCGCCGGACCGGGCCGCTGCAGGATCCGCTCGGTTCCCCGACGAGCCGCAGTCCCCGGAGCAGTCTCGTGGCCTCGGTCCCACGCGCGGCCCTCCGCCCCGGCCCGGGCGCTGTGAGCCGTGGTGGACAGCTGCTCGGCGAGCCCTTGGACATCCTGTCCGAAGGTGTGTTGCGACGCCCTTTGTTTTGCCATGTCACATGATCGGTTTAAGTTGACATTCTGCGTAAGATCTGATTTATATGTCGCGCACAAACCAAGGGGACAGCAGAGGAGGGGCTGGACGATGGGTTTGCCTGGCAACGGCTTCTGCCGAGAGAGGAAGCCTGGAGAATGAACGTGAGGCTCTCGGAATGTCACAAGCGGCGCCTGACGCGCTCGCTGCACGGTCGCTGGCCCTACAGACGGGCACACTGCCGGCATGACCATCACTGGCTGGTCCGCGTACAGGCACCGGAGTCATGGTGCCCGGGTGCGCGCGGCCACTCGCTGATGGCCCTGCGGGAGTGCAGCAGGAGGCCCTAGCCTCAGGGGTGCGCGCTCGGAGCGCGTGGCCCGGCGACAGGCCGGGACCCCCGCCGCTCAGGCCGGGGCGCTCCGCAGGGACAGGTCGCGCTGAACGCCTTCGTCGGCACGCTCGGCGTTGGCGAGGATGGCGTCGAGCAGCCGTGGCCACAGCGGCCGCGGCAGGTCGTGGCCCATGCCCTCTATCGGCAGCAGCCTGGCTCCGGGGATGGCGCGGGCCGTGGCCCGGCCGCCGGACAGCCTGACGAGCCTGTCGGCGGTGCCGTGGACGACCAGCGTGGGCGCGGTGATCCTGCGCAGTTCTGAGGTGCGGTTGCCGGCGGCGATGATCGCGGCCAGCTGCCTGCCGGGGCCCTCGGGGTCGCGGTCGCGGTCGTAGCTGACGGCGGCGAGGGCTCGCACGTTCTCGACGTCCCGCAGCTCTCCGGGCGAGCCGATGGCGGTGAAGACGCCGACCATGTGCTCGATGAAGCCGTCGCGGTCGGCCGGAGCCTTGCGCAGGAAGGTCGAGTACAGCCGGGGCGAGGGCTGGCCGCTGAGCAGGCTGCCCGTGTTGGACATGATCGAGGTCAGCGAGCGCACCGAGCGGGGGTGGCGTGCGGCCAGCGTCTGGGCGATCATGCCGCCCATCGAGGCGCCGATGACGTGGGCGGGCTCGGCCGACAGCTCGCGCAGCAGGCCGGCTGCGTCCTCGGCCATATCGGCCAGCGAGTAGCGGGCGGCGCGGCGCGAGCGGGTCAGCAGCTGGGGGACTGTCGGCGGGGCGCCGCTCATGTGCGTCGAGCGCCCCACGTCGCGGTTGTCGAAGCGGATGACGTGGAAGCCCCGCTGGGCCAGCGCCGTGCAGAAGTCCTCGTGCCAGGCGACCATCTGCGTGCCGAGCCCCATCACCAGCAGCGCCGGGGGGTCGCCCGGATCGCCGAAGGTCTCGTAGCAGAGGGTGATGCCCCTACCGACGTTGCAGAGCTGCTCGGACACGATCAGGGGACTTTAGAGCAACGATTCGCCCGGCCTGCAGAGCCGCTGGCAAGCGTGTCCTCGTAGTTCCCGAGTAGCCACCGCCGGACGGGGTAGGATCGCTGGCATGGCTGCCACATCCCCGACGAGCGAGGCGGCGGGCACCCGCAGGCTGTCGATCGACACGATCCGCGCCCTGGCGATGGACGCCGTCCAGAAGGCGAACGCCGGGCACCCCGGCACGGCGATGGCGCTGGCGCCGCTGGGCTACACGATCTACGAGCGCTTCCTGAAGGCCAATCCCCGCGACCCGGCCTGGCCGGACCGCGACCGCTTCGTGCTGTCCTCGGGGCACGCCTGCATGCTGCAGTACTCGCTGCTGCACCTGACGGGCTACGACCTGGCACTGGAGGACCTGCAGCAGTTCCGCCAGTGGGGCTCGCGCACGCCGGGTCACCCCGAGCGCGGCCACACGGCGGGCATCGAGGTCACAACGGGGCCGCTGGGGCAGGGCGTCGCCAACGCCGTCGGCATGGCCATGGCCGAGCGCTTCCTGGCCGAGCGCTTCAACCGTCCCGGCCAGGAGGTCGTCGACCACCACGTCTACGCGATCTGCTCCGACGGGGACATGATGGAGGGTGTCTCCCAGGAGGCCGCCTCGATCGCCGGTCACTTCGGCCTGGGCAAGCTGATCGTCTGCTACGACGACAACCACATCACGATCGACGGCTCGACCTCGATCTCCTTCGACGGCGAGAACCACGCGGCGCGGATGGAGGCCGAGGGCTGGCACGTGCAGCGGGTGGAGGACTCCGAGGACGTGGAGGCGCTGGAGGCGGCGCTGAGCGCGGCCCGCGAGGAACCCGAGCGCCCCTCCTTCATCGCGATCCGCTCGCACATCGCCTACCCGGCCCCCAACGCGATCGACACGGCCAAGTCGCACGGGGCGGCGCTGGGCGAGGAGGAGGTGCGCCTGACCAAGCAGGCCATGGGCATGGACCCCGACGAGCACTTCCACGTCGACCCGTCCGTCTACGAGCACATGTCGCTGGTCGAGCGCGGATCGGCTGCTCAGGACGAGTGGACCGCCCGCTTCGAGCGCTGGCGCGAGGAGTTCCCGGAGATGGCGGCCGACTGGGACCTGGCCTGGGCCGGCAGGCTGCGCGACGGCTGGCGCGAGGCGCTGCCCAGGTTCGCGGCCGGCGAGAAGCTGGCGACGCGGGTGGCGGGGCAGAAGACGATGGCGGCCTTCGCCTCCTACGGGCCGACCATGATCGGCGGCGCGGCGGACCTGGTCGAGTCGACCAAGACCCTCTTCGACGGCGGCGGGGAGTTCTCCAAGGTCCACGTCGGGCGCAACGTGCCCTTCGGCATCCGCGAGCACGGCATGGGCGCGATCGTCAACGGCCTGGCTGCGCACGGCGGCATGGTCAAGCCCTACGGCTCGACCTTCCTGATGTTCTCGGACTACATGCGCGGCTCGGTGCGCCTGTCGGCCCTGATGGGCCTGCCGGTCGTGTGGGTGTGGACCCACGACTCCGTGGCCCTGGGCGAGGACGGCCCGACCCACCAGCCGGTCGAGCACTTCGCATCGCTGCGGGCGATCCCGGTGCTGTGGGTGATCCGCCCCGGCGATCCCAACGAGACGGCGATGGCCTGGCGGGTCGCGCTGGAGCGTGAGGACGGCCCCGTGGCGCTGCTGCTCTCGCGCCAGAACGTGGAGACGCTGGGCGAGGACGTGGCCGGGCCCGAGGGCCTGCTGCGGGGCGGCTACGTGCTGTGGGACGCCCCCGGCGGCGAGCCCGAGCTGATCCTGATCGCGACGGGAGCGGAGGTCGGCCCGACGCTGGCGGCAGCCCGCACGCTGGCCGGGGAGGGCCGTCGCCCGCGTGTCGTCTCGATGCCCTGCATGGAGCTCTTCGAAGCCCAGGAGGAGTCCTACAGGGAGCAGGTCCTGCCGGCGGCCGTGACGGCCCGCCTGGCGGTCGAGCCGGGCGCGAGCATGAGCTGGTGGCGCTGGGTCGGCACGGCCGGGCAGGTGCTCGGGCTGGACCGCTTCGGCGCCTCTGCACCGGGGACGACGGTTCTCAAGGAGCTGGGCTTCGACGTCGAGAACATCACGGCAAGGGCACGCGCCCTGCTGGAATGACGAGCGAGAGGAGTCGCGATGAGTGACCAGACGGCAAAGCCCCTGCAGGCCCTCTCGGCGCTGGGGCAGAGCGTGTGGGTCGACTACCTGTCGCGCGACTCGGTCCGGGGCGGGCACCTGCAGGAGCTGATCGACGACTACGCGGTCGTCGGCGCGACCTCCAACCCCACGATCTTCCAGAAGGCCATGTCCAGCGGACAGGCCTACGACGAGCAGATCGGCGAGCTGGCCGGGCAGGGCGCCGATCTGGAGGAGACCTTCTGGGCGCTGGCCGAGCAGGACATCCGCGATGCCTGCGACCTGTTCCACGGAGTCTGGGAGGGCACGGCCGGCCGCGACGGCTACGTCTCCCTGGAGGTCGACCCCCGTCTGGCCTACGAGACGCTCGACACCTACCGTGCCGCTATGCACCTGCACGAGGTCGTCGACCGCCCCAACCTGATGGTCAAGATCCCCGCGACCAAGCCGGGCCTTGCGGCCGTCGAGGACGTCATCGCCAAGGGCAGGTCCGTCAACGTCACGCTGATCTTCTCGCTGCAGCGCTACGCCGACGTGGCCGAGTCCTACGTCCGCGGCCTGGAGCGCCTGGTGGCGGAGGGCGGGGACCCGGGCAGGGTCGCCTCCGTGGCGAGCTTCTTCGTGTCGCGGATCGACACCGAGGCCGACCAGCGCCTGTCCGACGCCGGCGCGCCCGCGGACCTGCAGGGCAAGCTGGCGATCGCCAACGCGAAGCTCGCCTACGAGCACTACAAGCAGGTCTTCTCGGGGCCCCGCTGGGAGTACCTGGTGGGCAAGGGCGCCTCCCCGCAGCGCGTCCTGTGGGCCTCGACCTCGACCAAGAACCCGGCCTATCCCGACGTCATGTACGTCGAAGACCTGCTGGGCCCGGACACGGTCGACACGATGCCCGAGGAGACGATCGTGGCCTACCAGGACCACGGGCAGCCGCAGGCCCGCCTGGCGCAGGGCCTCGACGAGGCCCGCCGCGTGCTCGAGCGCCTGGAGGAGGCGGGCGTCTCCTACGAGGACGTCACCGACACGCTGGAGCGCGAGGGCGTCAAGAAATTCGCGGACTCCTTCTCGGAACTGCTGGCGTCGCTGGAGCAGAAGCGCAGCGCGCTGGCTCCCGCCTGAGTCAGCTGTAGGGGATCGGGATCAGGACCCTGATCGTCAGGGGGCCGGAGGGGAAGGCCGTGGCCTGCACGGTCAGGACCCTGAATTCCCTGCCGTGGTAGGCGAAGGTGCCGCTGGCGGGAACGGATGACAGCCCGCCCACGCCGGGGCCGAGGCTGTTCTTGACGAGGCTCGGCCTGCTCTGCCCGGGCAGCGTCATGTACATGAGCACGGGCAGGCCGGCCAGGCGGTGGGCGAGCTTCTCGTAGCCTTCGTCGTCCTGGATGGAGAGCACGATGTGCCCGATCGTGTGACCGTGCAGGCGCAGGCCGGCGTGCACGGGCGCCAGCACGTAGGGGCCGCCGTCGTCCTCCAGCAGCCTGCCCCTGGCGCTGATGACGCGCAGGCGCACGAGGTGGTGGTGAAGCAGCGCTTCGACCGCCACCCGGGTCGCCGTCGGGCTTTCTTCGGCGACGGCGTGCAGCAGCGGCGCGTTGGCCTGCACGCGATGGATCTGCACGAGCGTGCGCGGGCCGGCCTCGGCTTCGTAGATCAGGTGGGCGACCCGCCCGAGCGTGTCCACGACGGTGTCGTCGTTGCTCGCTCCGCACAGCTTCCGGATCGCGCTGAGGGGCTTGAGCAGGTAGACGCCGAGGGTCGAGCCGCTCGGGTAGGCCTGACCCTGGAAGGACGCATAGGCGTATTCGACGCCCCTGCGCGTCGTCGTCCCTTCCGCGGGCAGGGTCCCGGGCGCCATGTAGGCGGAGCCGGCGATGCTGCGCCCGCCCAGGCGCAGGGCCGTGAGCCCTTCGGCGATGCCGTTGGACTCGTCGTAGAAGCCCTTGTCCGCCCAGACGCTGAAGAGATAGGTGGCGAGCGTCCCGCCGCCAGGCCTCTTGATCGTGCCCTGCAGTGGCGCGAGGGCGGCGCCGCCGACGGAGACGAGCACGTGCCCGCCGACGGTCACCCGCAGGTCCGTCATGTGCCCTGTCTTGAGCAGGGCCTGGGCGGCTGCGCGGGCGGCCGAGGGGCTGTCGGCTTCGATCGCCCGGCGCAGGGCGCCCGAGCCGTCGATCAGGTGTTCGGCGGACAGCGTCCTTTCGCTGGAGACGCCCTCGCGGTAGACGCGCCCGAGCACCGACAGCAGCGTGCTCATGACGGTCCGCGTGCATTCGCCGGAGCCCACGGTGGCGGTCTCGCTGGCTTTGGCCGAGGAGCTCGTCTTCAGCCCCGAGCCGCAGCCGGCGAGGGCGGCGAGGGCGGCGACGAGGGCGAGCATCTGCAGAGACGGCTTGGCGCGGCGGCGGGCGAGCATGCTGGACCATCCTAGATTCCGGCGGGCGGGCACGCGCCGTCTCGGTCCGCTAACGTCGCTGCCTTGCCGTTGGCTCTGGTGACAGGCGCATCCACGGGCATCGGCCGGGCCACGACCCTGCGCCTGGCGGGGGAAGGCTGGACGGTGCTGGCGGGCGTGCGGGACATGGCCGCCGGCGAGAAGCTCGCAGCCGAGGCTCCGGCCGACCGCGTGCAACCCGTCGAGCTGGACGTGACCGACGGCGAGCAGATCGCGGCGGTCGCCGAGCTCGTCCGCGTGCAGCGGTCGGGAACGGTCCCCGGTGGCCTGGACGCCCTCGTCAACAACGCCGGCATCGGCGTCGGCGGACCGCTCGAGCTGGTCTCCGAAGAGGACCTGCGCCGCCAGTTCGACGTCAACGTCTTCGCGCAGGTGGCGGTGACGAGGGCGCTGCTGCCGGCGCTGCGCTCCGCCCAGGGGCGCCTGCTGTTCGTGTCCTCGATCGGGGGGCGGGTGGCGATGGCCTTCACGGCTCCCTATGCCGCTTCCAAGCATGCCGTGGAGGCCCTCGCGGATGCGCTGCGGGTGGAGCTGCGCACGTCGGGCGTGCAGGTTGCCCTGATCGAGCCGGGCTCCGTGGCGACGCCGATCTGGGACAAGGGACGTGCCGAGGCGGAGAAGGTCGCGATCCCCCCCGAGCTGGCTGCCCAGTACGGGCACGTGCCGGCGGCGATGGCCAAGGTGCTGGACAGCACGGCCGCCCGCGGCGTGCCGCCCGAGCAGGTCGCCCAGGTCATCGCGGGGGCGCTGTCGGCCAAGCGAATGCGGGCCCGCTATGTCGTCGGGCGCGACGCGATGGCGATGCTGGCGCTGAAGCGGCTGCTGCCGGACCTGTGGTTCGACCGCTTCGCGCGGCGGGCGCTGGGGGTTTGACCGCGGGGGAGGTCTGTGCCGCCTACCCCGGCGGCGAGTACACGGCCAGCCAGGCGAACAGGCTCGTGGTGGCGGCCTGCGTCTGCAGCATCCCCGGCGCCGCATCCTGCGCGGGCAGCGTTTCGCCTCCCCATGAGCGCAGGTACAGCCCTTCGCCGTCGCTCGCCCTGGCCTGCGCGTCGGCTGCGTTGAGCGCTGCCATCCGGTACAGGGCGGCGTCCCCTTCGGACCCGTAGAGGGCCAGCATCCACTGCAGGTAGATGGCGTCGTATTGGGGTGAGAAGTCCAGGCGCTGCCCGAAGCGCTTCAGCGCCGTCGCCTTCAGCCGCTGCGCCAGCGCGCATTCGGCGGGGTCGGGCTGCAGCCGGCACAGCGTGGCCTGCGCGTAGATCAAAGGCCCCTCGATGTAGTCGACGGGGTCGGCGTCGAGGTTGCTGTCGACGTAGAGCCCGCTGGAGGAGGAGTAGCCGTCCGAGTTGGCCCAGGACAGGAAGCGGCGGGCCTGGGCCAGGTCCGAGGCGGAGCCGGTCTGCTGGTAGAGGAGCGTCGCCAGCAGCGTGTCGGCGGCCAGGGCCGCTCCGGCTTTGTAGGGGTGATGGGTGTTCCACCAGATGCCCCCGCCCCGGCTGTCCCAGCCGGCGGCGGCCACGTAGGAGATGGCCCGCTGGGCGTCTGCGAGCCAGCGCCTGGACCCTGTCGCCCGGTACGCCTCCAGGAAGGCCAGCCCCCACCAGCCGTTGTCGTCGAACCACGTCTCCGTCGCGGCTTCGCGGTCGCCGGGGTAGGGGGAGTAGCCGGGCACGGGACGCAGACCGCGGTTGAGGTAGCGCTCTGCCCCGGTCGCGAAGCTCGTGACGGCCTGCCTGTGGGCGGCCGTCGGGGAGGCGATGGCGATCGCGTCCAGGGACTCGAACAGCGGCGCTATGTCCCAGATCGTCGCGAGCGGGTAGCGGGCTCGGTCGTGCAGGCGCGAGTCGTACCAGTGCAGGCGCCTGTCGCGCCAGTGCTGCTCGGCGGCGGCCACGCCGGCTTCGGCCAGGCCGAGGTAGTAGCGCTGGGCGGTGCTCAGTTGCGCCGGAGCCGCGCCCTGGGCGCCGGCGGTCTCCGCAAGGCAGGCTGCCCAGGCGACGGTGCAGGCCAGCAGGCACAGCACCCACGCTGGAGAACGCCTGGCTTCTGCCCGGCTCATGCTCCACCAACCCGCGTGCGCCTCCCGGGTAGCGGTGCGGCTACGGTGTGTCAGGTCCATGCCCACCTCTGACGCATCGGCGCTGCCGCCACATCCCCAAGCGCCACGGCAGCCCTCTGAGCGAAAAGCCTGGCTGCTGGCGTGCGCGATCGCCCTGGCGGGGGTCGCGGCGCTCGTGGCGGCCCTGTCGGGAACGCTTGGGACGAGCCCTGCGCAGGCCCCGCCGAGGATCCTGCTCAGGGCCCAGACGCCTGCTCCGGCAAGCGGCACGGCTCAGGTAGCCGACGAGGGGGCGATCGTGGCCTCCCCCACGGCGGTCCAACAGAGCCTCGACGCCGATCGCTTCCAGGCCGGGACGAGGGTGCACATCTCACGCAGGTGGATGGAAGGCTTCTACCCGATCTACGAGACGGCGCAGGGCACGTTCGGCGTCAACTGGCTGCTGATTGCCTCCATCCACATGCAGGAGTCGGCCTTCTCGACAGCCCCGGGCATCTACCACGGCCTGAACTTCGCCCACTGCTGCGGCGGGCCGATGCAGTTCAACGTCACCAACGGCAACGGGCGGGGGTCGGGCTCGACCTGGGACCTCGTGGCGGACTCCTACCTGTACGGGCGCAGGCCGGCCCGCTACGACCACCGCACGGCCACGCATCCCTCGATCTACGACGACTTCGACTCGATCATGGCGGCTGCCCACCTGCTCTCCGCGGACGGCGCCGGCTACGCCCTGGACGGCTCGGCCTGGGATGCCGCCTACGACTACTACGGCCACGACGCCACGGGGGTCCTTTATGCGGACCAGGTGCTGGCCCGCGCGATCGGCTGGTCCCAGCACGGCTTCTGCGTCAACTGCGGCGTGCGCACGTCGCTGGTTGACGCAGTGCAAGCGGCCTACGGCGCGCCGGTGATGGCAGCCCTACAGGCCGAAGAAGCCAAGACGGCCCGCAGCAAGAGCTCCAGGGCGAGCGCCGCGAGCAGCGGAAGCTCCACGCGCCGGGGCTAGCCTCGCGGCCGGCCCCGGCGGGTGAGTCTCAGACGGTCTGGCTCAGGCGGCGTCGGCCTGCGCGATCAGCTCGCCGGCGACCCGGTCGGTCGCCCCGGCTGTGCCGCCCAGCAGGCGGCGTGAGAGCTGGGCGCGGCGGAAGTACAGCGGCGCGTCGTGCTCCCAGGTTGCGCCGATGCCGCCGTGGACGGAGATCATCGTGCGCGCTGCCGTGTCGAGGGCCTGCCCTGCCACGGACCGTGCCGCGCTGGCGGCCAGCGGGAACTCGCCGGGCGCGCCGCCGCGGGCCCAGCCGGCGTAGTAGAGCAGCGAGCGCCCGTTCTCCATCTGGCGCAGGACCTCCGTCAGGGAGTGCTTGACGGCCTGGTAGGAGCCGATCGCACGCCCGAAGGTGAAGCGCTCCTTGGCGTAGGCCACGGACACGTCCAGGGCAGTCTCGACGGAGCCGATCGACTCGGCCGCGACCAGCGCCTGGGCGAGGTGCCAGGCTGCTGCCAGGGCCTCCTCGGATGCGTCCAGCACGGTCGCCTGGGCGCCTGTCAGGGTGACGTGGCCCAGCGAGCGGGTCGCGTCGTAGCGGGTGACGGCCTCGACCTGGACGCCGCCGGCCCCGGCCTCCACCGCGACGCCGACGGGCTTACCGTCCTGCAGGGCGACCCCCACCAGCAGGTCGGCTCCGGGGGCGTCGGGAACGAAGGCAAGAGTGCCGCTGAGCTTCCCCGAGCCGTCGACGGTCGGTGCGTCGCCGCGGGTCATGCCCTCGCGGGGGTCGACGCTCCAGCCGCCGTGGACGTCGCCGGGAGGGCAGACGGGCAGGAAGGCGGCCCGCTTCTCGCCCGTCGCCAGCTCTTCCAGCATGGGAGCCGTCGAGGAGGCCTCGAGGACGGCGGTGGCAGGCAGATGGCCGAGCAGCTGGATGGGAGCGATGACGCGCCCGCACTCGCCGAGCACGAGCATGGCGTCGAAGGCGTCGAGGCCCGCGCCGCCGTGCTCCTCGCCGATCAGCAGGCCCGGCCAGCCAGCCTCGCATGCCGTCGGCCACAGGTCGGGCAGGGCGTCTGCCTTGCCGTCCAGGGCCTTGCGGGCGGCCTCCAGGGTCTTGAAGCGCGACAGCGCCCCGCGGGCGGCCTCGCGCAGGAAGACCTGCTCGTCTGAGAGTGCCAGGTTCATGCTGCTGCTCCTTCCTTGCTGCGCAGCTCCGAGAAGGGGATGCCCTTGTCCAGGCGTGGCTCGGGGGGCAGCCCCAGGACGCGCTCGCCGATCGTGTTGCGGAGGATCTCTTCGGTCCCGCCGGCCGACTTCAGACCGGGCAGGAAGGAGATCATGTAGGCCCACTGGCTGTCCTCGGCGAGGGCGTCGGGGCCCAGCACGTCGGCGATCAGGTCGCCGGCCTTGATGGCGCCGTTGACGATCGTGACCTTGGCCAGGCCCGCCTCGGGCCCGGGGATCTGGCCCTTCTGCAGGGCCGTCAGGGTGCGGTAGCCGGTGAAGCGGACTGCCAGCAGCTCGGCTGCGATCTCGCCGAGCTTGTGGCGCACTTCGGGGTCGCGCCGGGCCGTCTCGTCGGCTGCTATCGCCGCTGCGAAGCGGGTCGAGTTGTAGCCCAGCCCCTCCGAGCCCAGGCCGATCGTGACACGCTCGAACATGAGCGTCGTCAGGGCCGTGCCCCAGCCGTTGCCGACACCGCCCACGACGGCGCCCTCGTCCAGCTCGACGTCGTCGAAGAAGACCTCGTTGAACTCGGCCTCGCCGGAGATCTGGCGCAGTCCCCGGACGGTGACGCCGGGCGCGTCCATGGGCACTATGAACATGGTCAGGCCCTTGTGCTTGGGCACGTCGGCGTCAGTCCTTGCCAGCAGCAGGCCGTAGGCGGCGAACTGGGCGTTGGTCGTCCAGACCTTCTGCCCTGAGAGCTTCCAGCTGCCGTCCTCCTGCTGGCGTGCCCTGGTCTGAACGGCCGCCAGGTCCGAGCCGGCTGCAGGCTCCGAGAAGAGCTGGCACCAGACCTCGTCGCCGTGCAGCAGTGGGGCCAGGTAGCGGGACTTCTGCTCGTCGGTGCCGTGGGCGATGATCGTCGGCCCCAGCATGCCGACGCCGATCGCGTCGAGGATGCCCGGCACTTTCGCGCGGGCGATCTCCTGGTTGCAGATGACCTGGTCGATCGGGCCGAGGCCCTGGCCGCCGAACTCCTTGGGCCAGGTCAGGCCGGCAAGCCCGGCCTCGGCCAGCTTGCCCTGCCAGGCGCGGCGGGCGGCGATGATCTCGTCCTCGTCCCGGATCGCGTCGGGGCCGTCGAGGATGGGCGCCTCGGACTTGTGCTCTTGAAGCCAGGACCGCACCTGGGCGCGATATGCGGCCTGCTCCGGGGTGTCGTCGAGATCCACGCGTCTCCTCCTTTGGCTGACTGGCCAGTCAATCTGGCCAGGGAACGGTAGCTGAAAGCAGGGAGCGGCGCGGCGACTGAATATAAGCAAATGGATTATTCGGGTCCAGATATCAGCTTGAAGCTGATACAAGCGCTCCGAGGGTTCCGGCTATGAGGTCTGCGCCGGCAAGGCCGAGGAGTCCGAGTGAGAGTGCCAGCACCTCAGCCTCGCTCGAGTCTGTTCTGGGCGGCCTGGATCACGAAGGCTCCGCTCCTGTGCAGACTCTGGGACACGGCGCCCTGTTTGATGCCCTCGGCGTGGGCGAGTTGCGCCTGTGAGAACCCAAACATGAGGCCGCAGAGAAGCCGTCGCTGACGTCTGCTCATCCTGTCGACTATTCCGTCGCGGCTGTAGAGAAAGGACTCGATTGCTGCAGCATCGCTGTGCCGCTCGTCATCCTCGGTCCAGTCCGAGAAGCACGTCCGCACGAAGCTGGTGCGAGGAGATTCGGCCATCTCGCCGGCCCGCTCGATCGAAGCGCGGGCGGCCCACCAGGCCGGCCCGTCCTGTGACATCGGGGTTCGGGATCTGTCGAAGACGGTCACAGCCCCCACGCCGAGGCCGTAGCGCGAATCGGCTTCGTCGTCCGCCATCAACAGACGCAGGCGGACAAGAAGGCTCGCCAATATCGCTTCATGGGCGTTGGAGAACCCGCCCTGGAACTCATCGCCGACCGTCACTTCAAGCGGCTGAGCTGGGTCGAGAAGTTTGTTGACGACGGCCAGCACCACCTCCAGGGAGTGCTGCAGGCGACGACGATCGCCGTGCGTCTTCGAGTTGACCACGTCGCCGATGAGGCTTGCCAGGACGAGATCTCCCGGCATGCTAAGCCATCAGCTCATAGCTAATTTTACGCTGCATATAAGCTATATTCTTATCAAGATGGAGAAGTCCTCCTCCTTTCTCGGGCGGGTTAAACGGCCTCACACCCCCGGCGGGTACGGCGCCTGAGCCGGCAGGGCCTGGTGGTAGACGTCGCGGAAGCCGGCGTCCAGCAGCTGACGATCCTGGGTGCCGGGGTCGGTCGAGTCCAGGACGATCGCTCCGAGGCGGACGCCGTGGCGTTCGGCTGTCGCCACCAGGCAGCGTCCGGCGGCTTCGGTGTAGCCGGTCTTCATGCCCGTCACGCCCGGGTAGCCGTAGATCAGCAGGGGGTTGTTGTTGTAGAGGTAGAGCCGCCCGCCCTTGATGGGGAAGGGCAGGACAGCCGAGTAGGTGTGGGTGACGGCTGCGATGCGCGGCTGTTCCATGTCGACGTGGGCGAGGATGGCCAGGTCGGCTGCGCAGGAGTAGTTTCCCCCGTCGTAGTAGCCGGAGGGGGAGGAGTAGCGGGTGCAGCCCATCCCCAGCTTCGCTGCTTCCTCGTTCATGAGGTGGACGAAGGCGTTGACCGTGCCGGCGACGTGCTGGGCCAGGGCGACGGCGGCGTCGTTGCCCGAGGGCAGCAGCAGTCCGTACAGCAGCGTCTCCAGGCGGACATGGCGGCCGACGGGCAGCACGCCGACCTTGGAGCCGGCCATGTCGACTGCCTGCCTGGTGATCAGGACGGGCGCGTCGGAGGGAGCCGAGCGGACGGTGAGGAGGGCCGTCATCATCTTCGTCAGGCTGGCGATCGGCATGCGGTCGTAGGCGTTTCGCTGCCACAGCACCTGGCCTGTCGTGAGGTTGAACAGCAGGCCCGCCCGGGGCGGGCGGCGGAAGGCGACGTGGACGGGGTCGGTCAGGGGGCTCTGGATGCCTGCCAGCTTCAGGGCGGGGGCGTGCAGCGCCAGGCCGTCCTGGGAGAGCGCGGGACGGGCGGGCGCTGGAGCCCTCCTGGAGTGCGTGCGTGCGACGCGGGAGCCGTCCCGGTGCGCGCCCGAGGGGACGCCGAGGAGAAGCACGAGCGCAACCGCCAGGGCCAGGACGAGGACCGCTCCGATCCCGACCTGTCGGCGTTTGCGACGGCGTGCTGCGGCCCGGGCTCGGCGCAGGCGGCTCTGCCCCGGGGTCATGAACGGCGAGGTGCTCACCGCCCGGGAGGATTGCGCAGTGCGCCGACGATTCCAACTGCCAACAGCACGAGCACGAAGACCGAGACGATTCCGAGGAGCGTCACGCCGTGCTGTTCGATCGCCGAAGCGACCGTCAGGAAGGCCAGGCCCGCGATGAAGACGAGGGCGACTGCCAGGACGATCAGCCGCGTCATGCGGCGAGTGGCGAGGGCGGACCGAGGCGAGGGGCGCCCCGCCGGACGAAGGCCCTGATCAGGAGCAGCCCGAACAGGAAGCCGCCGATGTGGGCGAAGTAGGCGACACCTTCGCCGCCGAGCGGGTTGGCCAGCCCGGCCAGCCCGAAGTACAGCTGCTCTGCGAACCAGAAGCCCAGCAGCGCCAGGGCCGGCAGCTCCACGATCGTGAAGAAGAAGACGATGAAGACGAGCGTCAGCACGCGAGCACGAGGGTAGAGCAGGATGTAGCCGCCCAGGACGCCCGCGATGGCTCCCGAGGCACCCAGGGTGGGAGCCGTCGAGCCCGGTTCGACTGCCACCTGGGCGCCCAGGGCGACGAGCCCGCCCAGCAGGTAGAAGGCCAGGTAGCGGGGTCGGGTCATGGCGTCCTCGACGGTGGGCCCGAAGATCGCAAGGAACAGCATGTTGCCGAAGATGTGCAGGAAGGATCCGTGCAGGAACATCGACGTGAAGACGGTCTCGACCGTCGCGGGCTGCGGCCCGGGCGTGCCCACTACTCCCGGCTGGCCCTGGCAGGCGACCCCGCGCAGGAGTCCCTGGGCGCTCTGCTGGGTGACCAGTTCGCAGTGCTTGCCGGGGTGGGTCAGCTCGTAGGGGATGGCCCCGTAGTGGACCGCCACCCCTTCGTTCGGCCCGCTCCAGAAGGAGCCCCCGTGGCGGATCTCCAGGATGTAGGCGATCACGTTGATCGCGATCAGGGCGATCGTGACGATCGGCAGCCGCGACAGGGGGATGTTGTCTTTGATCGGGAAGATCGGGCGAGCCTATTCTTTGGCCACTAAGCCATGAGCACTCTGCAGCCGAGTTCGGGCCGGTCGACTTCGTTCGTCTGCGCCAGGTGGCCCGTGCCGACGAACCACCGAGAGCGACGAGGCCTACCCCCGCGCCGCCAGCGGCCCCACGCCCTCCTGCGCCTGCGGAACGTGCTGGTCCGCGTGATAAGACGACCGCACCAGCGGCCCCGCCGCGACGTGGTCGAAGCCGAGCGCGTAGGCCGCTTCCTCCAGCGCCTTGAACTCGTCGGGGTGCCAGTAGCGCACGACGGGCAGGTGGCGCTCTGAGGGCCGCAGGTACTGCCCGACCGTCAGGACCCGCACGCCGTGATCGCGCAGGACGCCGAAGGTCTCGACCATCTCCTCGTGGGTCTCGCCCAGGCCGACCATCAGCCCGGACTTGGTCACGACGTCCCCTTCGCTCAGCTCGCCGGCCAGGCGCAGTACGCGGCATGAGCGCAGGAACTGAGAGCCTCGCCGGGCCACCGGGTACAGCCGCGGCACGACCTCGACGTTGTGGTTGAAGACGTCGGGGCGCTCGGCGACGACCTTGGCCAGGGGCATCTCCTGGCCCTGGAAGTCGGGCGTCAGGACCTCGATCTGGCAGCCGGGGGCCTGGCGGCGGACCTGGCGAATGACCCCGACGAAGGCCGAGGCGCCCTTGTCGGGCAGGTCGTCTCGGTCGACCGAGGTGATGACGGCGTGGCGCAGGCCCATGCGGGCGATCGAGCGGGCCACGCGGGCGGGCTCCAGGGGGTCGTTCCAGGTCGGCCTGCCCGTCTTGACGTTGCAGAAGCCGCAGCGCCGCGTGCAGGTGTCGCCGAGGATCATGAAGGTGGCAGTGCCCCGCTCCCAGCACTCGCCGACGTTGGGGCAGGCAGCCTCCTGGCAGACCGTGTGCAGGCTCTCCTCCCGGATCATCTCCGTCAGCTGGCGGTAGCGCTCCCCGCCGGGCGGGGGCACCTTGAACCAGGGCGGCTTGCGCTCGCGGATCGGACGGACGTCGGAGCCGAGCACCTTGAGGACGTCCGCTCCCCCGGGGTTGGCTCTCGAACGAGTCGCGCTCACGCTGCCACCGGCTGTCGAAGATGATGAGAGGGAGAGGCGTTCGCAGTGGCCAGCCCGATCCTCTCTGGAGTGCAGAGGCGCTGGCGGCGCCCGTGCGCGCGGGCGAAGGCGTGGGCCATGCGCTTGCGAAAGCACGACAGGCCCTCGGTCGTGGCGGCAAGGCCCTCCAGCTCAGCTGCCAACGAGGTCATCTGCACCTCCGGCAGCCCGCAGGCCACGACCCAGGAGAAGGGCTCGAGGTCGTTCTCGACGTTGACCGCGAAGCCGTGCGTGGAGATGCCGTGGGAGATGTGCAGGCCGATCGAGGCGATCTTGCGGTCCTCGACCCAGACGCCGGTGTAGTCGATGCCCTCCTCGTGGCGCGAGCGGCCCGTCACGCCGGCCTCGCCCAGGGCGGCCATGATGGCTCCTTCCATCGTGCGCAGGTAGGCGCCGACGTCGCCGACGGCCATGATCGGGTAGCCGACGAGCTGGCCGGGCCCGTGGTAGGTGACCTTGCCACCTCTGTCTGTGGGATGGACCTCGATCCCTTTGGCGTCGTAGAAGGCGTCGGGGAAAGGCAGCTCCTCTGCCGAGGCCCGGCGCCCGTGGGTGTAGGTGGGCGGGTGCTCCAGCAGCAGCAGCGTGTCCGGGATCTCCCCGGCGATCCGCCGCCGGCGCAGCGTCTCCTGGATGGCGAGCCCGTCGGAGTAGGGGACGAGGCCAAGGTGACAGACCCAGAGCTCGTCAGTGCAGTGACCGCCGGTGTTCATCCGCACCACCAGCCTAGCGCGCCCTGCGTCGAGGCATCATGACAGCAACTAAGGTGATGATATGATGCTCGCTATGCGCACGACGGTGACGCTGGACCCGGACGTGGAGGCGAGGCTGCGGGCTGTCATGCGCGAGCGGGGGATCTCCTTCAAGGCGGCCATCAACGACGCGCTCAGGGCTGGGCTGACCGAGCCGAGCGCGGTCCGCAAGCCCTTCAAGATGAAAACGGCTCCCCTGGGGGCGCGCTTCAACATCGACAAGGCGCTGACGATCGCGGGCGAAATGGAAGACGAGGAGATCATCCGCAAGATGGAAATGGGCAAGTGAGGCTGCCCGACGTCAACCTGCTCGTCTATGCGGCGGACGAGCAGGCGGCGGGTCACGAGCGGGCGCTGGATTGGATCCAGTCGAGCCTGTCGGGCACCGAGACGGTCGCCTTCGCCTGGCCGGCCCTGATCGGCTTCCTGCGAGTCACGACCAACCCGAGGGCCCTGGTCAATCCTTGGCGACCCGCGGACGCTTTCGACGTGATCGACAGCTGGCTGGCCCAGCCCAACGCGGCGATCGTGCACCCCACCGCGCGGCATGCAGCGATCCTGCGGGAACTGCTGGCCCCGCTCGGCACGGGCGGCAACCTCACCGGCGACGCCCACCTGGCTGCCCTGGCGATCGAGCACGGGGCGACCCTCTACTCCTCAGACAACGACTTCTCCCGCTTCGCGGGCCTGCACTGGGTCGACCCGCTGCAGGCGTGACGCGCTGCTACAGAGCTCGACGCCTGCGACGCGTGATGCGTCAGTGGCGTGACCGCGGCACATCGTAGAGTGGCGCTCCGGGTAAACCCCGTACCAACAGGTCAACCGGCGCGCGTCGCGCCGCCCGAGCCCAAGAGGAGGCGAGGCAGCATGACACGTGGTGGAAGGTCCAGCATCGTGGCGGGGCTCGTCGTGACAGCGCTGGCGCTGTCCGGCCCGATCAGCAGTGCAGCTGCCAGCGCCGCCGGCATCAAGCACGCGTTCAGCCACTACGCGGGGAGGATTCTCGTCTCCGAAGGGCACGTCGTGGAGGCGATCGAAACGTACAAGACGACCCACGAAGCGGCCCCCGTCGTCAAGGCGATCGAAGAATCGCAGGCCGTCCTGGGAGCGCTGCGCACGAAGGTCGAGCACCAGGGCGCCCCACGCCCGCGCGTGCGCAGGGCCAAGCGCGAGATCGTGGCCGGGCTGGGCGGGATCATCTCCGCCTATGGACGCCTGAGCACGGCCTTCTCCGAGCAGGCCGGCAACCCCGAAGGGGCCAAGGCCGAAGCCGCTATCGCCGAGGAAGGCGTCAAGAAGGCCCAGAAGGAGCTGCGGGCCGGGGTCAGGCTGATCGGCGGCTGAGCTCAGAGCGTCATCGACGCGGGGCTCTCCAGCAGCTCGCCGATCCGCGCCAGGAAGCGCGCAGCATCCGCCCCGTAGAGGATGCGGTGGTCGCAGGCAAGTGTCAGGCTCATCGTGTGGCGGGCGACGACGGCGCCGTCCCTGACGACCGCTCGCTGCTCCAGTGAGCCGACTGACAGGATCGCCGCCTGCGGCGGGTTGACGATGGCAGTGAAGCTGTCGATGCCGAACATGCCCAGGTTGGAGACCGTGAAGGTGCCGCCGCCCAGCTCCGGCGGGGTGATCGAGCCGTTCCTGACCCGGACCGCCAGCGCCCTCGTCTCACGGGCTATCTCGCCGAGGGACTTCTCGGCCGCGTCGAAGACCGTCGGCACGACCAGCGATCCCTCTGCAGCCACTGCCACGCCGACGTTGACCCGGCCGTGCAGCTGCACCCGCCCGTCGCGGTAGCTGCCGTTCGCCAGGGGGAACTCCCGCAGCCCCAGGGCCGCAGCCTTGACGACCATGTCGTTGTAGGTCGGGACCGGCTCCCCCTCGCGGTCGCCCGCGATCCCCTTCAGCTGCGCCCGCAGCGCCACGCAGTCCTCCATGTCGACCTCGAGCTGCAGCGTGAAGTCGGGGATCGTCGCCTTGGACTCCGCCATCCGCCGCGCCACCGCCTGCTGGGTCCTCGTCAGCTCGATCTCAGTCGTCTCCCCCTTGGCCGTCGCGACGTTGGCGAGCGCCCCGCCCGGGCCTTCCGTGCTATCGGGGGCTGCTGCCACGCCGCCGGCCGACGACCCAGGGGCTGTCGCCTCGGCGGCCGCCCGTCCGCTCTCGGCACCGGTCGGCACGCCGGCTCCAGCCAGCACGTCGGCCTTCACGATCCGCCCGCCCGGCCCGCTGCCGTGCAGGCTCGCCAGGTCCACGCCGCTCTCACGCGCCATGCGCCGGGCCAGCGGCGACGCCTTCAGGCGCTCGCTGCTCGACGGCTCGACCGCAGTCGTCTCACCGGCCGACGGGCCCTCGGTTGCTCCCGCCTCGCCTGGCGCAGGCGTCGCGTCCGGAGCCTTCGCCGAAGCCTCCACCGGCTTGTGCACGTCGGCCGCCGGTGCCCCACCACGAACGCCACCCTCCTCATCCTCATCCCCTGCCGCCGCGCCCACGGTCGCGATCGTCGCGCCCACCGGCAGCGTCTCGCCCTCCCCGGCCAGCAGGTGCAGCGTGCCCTCCTGGTCTGACTCGTAGACCATCGTGGCCTTGTCCGTCTCGATCTCGACCAGCTCCTCGCCCCGGGCGACGTGCTCGCCCTCCCCCTTCAGCCAGCGCAGGATCGTGCCCTCCTCCATCGAGTCCGACAGACGCGGCATGACGATCTCGCTTGTGCCCCGCGATGGGGTACTCATCGCTGCTCTCCCAGGGCCGTGAGGGCCGCCGCCACGACCTGGGCCTCGTGCGGGTAGGCGATGTCCTCCAGGGGCTTGGAGTAGGGCATCGGCACGTCCGCCCCCGTCACCCGCTGGACGGGGGCATCGAGGTCGTCGAAGGCCTGTTCGCCGATCAGGGCGGCCAGGTTGGCGCCGACGCCGCCGTGGGGCCAGCCCTCCTCCACGATCACGCAGCGGTTCGTCTTGGCCACCGAGGCCAGGATCGTGTCCAGGTCCAGGGGTCGCAGCGTGCGGGGGTCGATCACCTCCGCCTGGACGCCGTGCTCCTCGGCCAGGGTCTGGGCGGCCCGCTCTGAGGTCCTGGCCATCCTCGAGATGCCCACGATCGTCACGTCCGAGCCCTCGCGGGCGACCCGGGCCACGCCGAAGCGCACCAGGACGTCCTCCTCCTCGGAGACCTCGTCACGTACTCCGTACAGCGACTCGTGCTCGATGAAGACGACCGGGTTCTCGTCGCGGATGGCCGTCTTCAGCATGCCCTTGGCGTCCCCTGCCGTGGAGGGCACAGCCACGAGGATGCCCGGCACCTGCAGGAACATCGCCTCGAAGCAGTGAGAGTGGGTCGGGCCCAGCTGGTGGCCCGCCCCCTGCGGCATCCGCACGACCAGGGGCACCCGCGCCTGCCCTCCGAACATGTAGTGGATGTGGGCCGCATGGTTGACGATCTGGTCCAGCGCCAACAGCGAGAAGTTGATCGTCATCAGCTCAACGACTGGGCGCAGGCCCGTCATGGCCGCCCCCACGCCCATGCCCACGATCGTGTTCTCCGAGATCGGCGTGTCCCTGACGCGCTTCTCGCCGAACTCCTCCAGCAGGCCCTCCGTGACCTTGAAGGCGCCTCCGAA